>PVBE011936760.1_pt1 | contig 14448 bp, 12 predicted proteins | sample 1631181 | NCBI WGS metagenome assembly PVBE01 (sample SAMN08397723, study PRJNA350692) | Marine metagenome, whole genome shotgun sequencing project. | isolation source: water | place: Pacific Ocean | collected 2012-04
GTACGAGAGGCGGGGTTGGAGGCTCCGCCGCCGGATACCGTTGATTGCAAGGCATGGGATGCATGGTTGGAATCCAAGGACGTGCAACTCGGACTCGCCGACGCGACGGCGCTCGCAGATGCGATTGGCATCGAATTGCCCGAGATCGATGTCCGTGACTTTCGGCGGGCGGGATACCTTCCTGAAGTGTTGGTCAATTACCTCGCGCTGCTCGGATGGTCGCCGGGCAACGATGTGGAGCAATTCGACAGCGACTATCTTGTCGAGCATTTTTCGCTTGATCGAATAGTGAAGTCGCCGGCAAAGTTCGACCGGCAGAAACTGCTGGCGTTCAATCTGGATGCTATTCAGGCGATGCCGGATGACACCTTTGTTGATCGGTTGCGGTCCTACTGCGAGGAATGGCACCCGGCGTTCTTGTCCGGTATGACACCCGAGCAATTTGATGTGTTTGCCCGTTCCAACAAGGAGCGAAGTAAGACGCTTGCCGATCCGGTCCGCACCGGCATGTTCTTCATTCGTTCGGCATCGGACATCCTGTGGCCGGATGTGAAGGGCGTACGAAAGGCGCTGTGCAAAGGGGCTCCATGCGGGTATGAGCGTCTGGAGGCGATTCGCCCGACGCTTGCCTCGCTTGATGGGTGGACGGCGGATTCGCTGGAGGCAACCGTTTCGGCGTGGGCCGAGGAGCACTGCGATGGAAAACTGGGTTCGGTTGCACAGCCATTGCGAGTGGCGGTGAGCGGAGGCACGGTGAGCCCGCCGATTTTCGACACGCTTGCCATTCTTGGCCATGATGAGGTGATGGACCGCATCGATCGGTGTCTGGCCAATCGTCTTCCGGAGCCAAGCGGGACATGAGCGACCTCCCACCGACTTTGAGCGCCCTTCTGAACGGTCTCTTTGACTATGCCGGCTTGTTTCCTCCGGCGGACCTGGATATGCCCGCCGCCGTTGTGGAGTACGACGAGCTTCTGGACCTTCCATGGCAATGGGCGATCGCAAGGTTCATTACGCCAGCGGCGTCTCTGTCGCGGTTCACTGCCGCGGCCGGGGTCGAGGATCTTGGCTCGTGGTGCCTCTCGGGTTTGCTGCCGCCTGCCGACGATCCCGAGTTTGCTGCTGCGGTTGACGCTGTTCATGCTTTCAATGCGCCCCACGAGGAGCCGGTCATTGATATGGCGGAACTGAAAATGGGCGGCGATGCTGACAGAGTCGAACACGCTGTTGAGCTTCTCGGTCCGTCGATTCTTCCCGTCATTGAAGTGGACTGGCAGTCCGATCCTCGCGGAGGGATCGCCGCCGTGGCAGGAGCAGGTGCCTGCGCGAAGATCCGCACTGGCGGCATTCGCCCGGAGTTGTATCCGCCGGTGGAGGCGGTGGCGGAGTTCATCGTTCACTGCGCCGCTGCCGGGGTGCCGTTCAAGGCCACCGCAGGTTTGCATCATCCCATGCCGAACAGGAACGAAAAAGTTGGGGCTGACGAACACGGTTTTCTCGGGGTCTTTCTTGGTGCCGCGGCTGCGTATGGCCTGCAGGCTACGGCGGAGGATGTTGCAGCGATTCTCCAGTGCGGCGATCGCTCGACGATCACATTCGACGACCAGCATGCAGCCATTGCCGGGTTCAAAATCCCGCTTGAGTTGATCGCGGAGTCGCGGCAGGAATTTGCCATGGGTTTCGGGTGTTGTGATCCGCGTGAGGCGTGGAGCGACCTGTTCGCCATGTCTCTGGTGTAGCATGCCGCCTTCCATGGTCACACTTGACGACACGCACGATCCCAACCGCACATCATGGGAGCCGACCGCGCAGGACTCGGGCACGGACTTTCCGATTCAGAATTTACCTTTCGCGGTGATGGAGTCCGCTGAAGGACAGCACATTGTGGTGGGCATCGGGGACATGGCACTCGATCTGCACGCAGCAGTTCTGGCTGGCGCCTTCGGCATGTTTTCGGCAGAGGTACAGGCATCACTGCGATCGGAGACGCTGAATGAACTGATGGCCCTGGGCCCTGAGGCTTGGCGCGGCGTGCGAGCGGTTGTCGGTGATCTGCTTGACAGCGCTGCGACGCCCAGGCCGGAGTTGCTGCGATCACAGAGTGATGCTGTGCTTGTCATGCCGGTCGCGATCCGCGACTACACGGACTTCTATGCAGCGAGGCACCATGCGACCAATGTCGGCAGGATGTTTCGGCCAGACGGCGAACCACTGCTTCCAAACTACTTGCACTTGCCGGTCGGGTATCACGGAAGGGCGAGCAGCATTGTGGTGTCGGACACGCCCATCAAACGCCCCTGCGGGCAGACAAAGCCCGAAGAAGGCCCGCCCGCCTTCGGTCCTTGCCGGCTTCTTGATTACGAACTCGAGTTGGGCGCCTTTGTCGGCACCAGCAACGAAATCGGTGAACGAGTGGAGATCGGCGACGCGATGGAGCATGTGTTCGGGGTGGTCATCCTGAACGACTGGTCGGCGCGGGATGTGCAGAAGTGGGAGTATCAGCCGCTCGGACCATTCAATGCCAAGAACTTTGCCTCAACGATTTCGCCCTGGGTGGTCACGATGAGTGCGCTGGCGCCGTTCCGATTGGCCGGACCGGTGCGGGAATCGGATGACCCTGAGGTGCTGGAGTACCTGCAACCGGTTACGGACGATGTCCTGGACATATCCGTCGAAGCGTCGCTGTCATCAGGAGCGATGCGGGAGCAGGGCATGCCGCCACTCCGCCTGAGCCAAGGGACGGCTGCTGATCTGACGTGGTCGTTCGCTCAGATGTTGGCCCATCACACGAGTACGGGTTGTCCAATGTCCAGCGGCGATCTGCTGGGGAGTGGGACAATCAGCGGGAGCGGACCGGATTCTCGCGGATGCCTGCTGGAACTGACTTGGCGGGGGACCGAGCCGTTGGATCTGCCGGACGGCACGCAGCGGCGGTTTCTGGAGGATGGCGACGAGGTCACTATCAGGGCGTGGTGTGAGCGCGAAGGTGTCCGCCGCATCGGTTTCGGCATCTGCCGTGGTGTGATCCTGCCTGCATGACGAGAGCGAAACTCGCCTGCGAGGGTGTCGGAAACCGTCTGTGCAGACTCTTCAGCGGCGAGCCGCGACCGGGGTGGGCGTCCAGTTGAGCCAGGACTTTGGATACTCCGCGTCGTCAAGCGCCACAGCGGCGGCCGTCGGATGGAGCGGCCTGAATGTGTCGCACATGACGACCAGTTCATCGGTGTGCGTAGCGTCGAGCGTCCCCTCAACCGTTCCCGGATGCGGGCCGTGGGGAATGCCCTGGGGGTGCAGCGTCATTGATCCTTCGCTGATACCCTTCCGCGCCGTGTATTTGCTGTCGCAGTAGTACATGACTTCGTCGCTGTCGACATTGCTGTGGTTGTAGGGAACCTTGACGGCCGACTCGTGAAAATCCAGCGGGCGCGGGCAGAACGCACAGATGACAAAGTTGTGCGCCTCGAAGACCTGGTGTGTTGGAGGCGGCATGTGGTGCTTGGCGACGATGGGCGAAAAGTCGTCGGCACTGAAACAGTAGGGGTAGTAACACCCGTCCCACCCGACAACATCGAGTGGGTGGTAGGGGTAGGTGTAGGAGTGCACTGTATTCCGCGCCTTGATGCGGACTTCGAAGTCGCCCGTCTCATCCCAGCACAGAGGGAACTCCGGGCCGCGGAGATCTCGCTCGCAGTACGGCGCATGCTCAAGAAACTGACTTGTCTGCTTCGAGAGGTACCTCGGCGGCGGAAGAATGTGGCTTGCATTTGCGGAGTCCATGAAGAGGAACCGGTCGACCGGATCATCCGGCCCCCGCTCATGAAAGATCATGCGGTAGATCGTTCCCTTCGGAATGACGATGAAATCCCGCTCGCGGAATTGCAACGTGCCGAACATCGTATGGAGCGACCCGGTGCCGTTGTGGATGAAAAGACACTCATCGGCCTGCGCGTTCTTGAAGTGGTAGTCCATGGGCTCGATAGGCAGGCAGAGCCCCATTTCGCAGTCGTCGTTGCCGAAGAGCACCGTGCGGCCCGTGATCGGATCACCCTTCGCCTGCATCTTGCTGGTATCGACATGCCGCATTCGCATCACATCCGGCTCGACATACTCGACTTTGGTTGAATACTCATTGGCCCATCCGCACACCTGCGTGGGCGGATGAATGTGATAGAGCGTTGAGGTCGGTCCGACGAAACCCTCGGTGCCGAAGACTTCCTCGCTGTATAGCGCCCCGTCCGGGCGGCGGAACTGGACATGTCGCTTCGTTGGGAGATCGCCGAGTGCCGTGTAATAAGGCATGAATGAATCCTCCGTCGCGTGGTTCCTCAAAGGTTCCCGCGTCGCTCCTGCTCCAGTTCAAGGGCCTCGAAGAGGGCTCTGAAGTTGCCCTTGCCGAAACTCTGGCTGCCTCGTCTACAGATCACTTCTATGAACAGCGTGGGGCGGTCCTGCACAGGCATCGTGAAGAGTTGCAGGAGATACCCCTGATCATCGCGGTCGACGAGAATGCCGAGCTCTTCAATCTCTTCACGAACCTCTTCGATCGAGCCGACGCGATCCCAGAGCGACTCGTAGTAGGTTGCAGGAAGTGTCAGGAAAGAAACACCCCGCCGCCGCAACTCATCGATTGACTTGACTGCGTCATTGGTGCGGAAGGCAAGATGTTGCACGCCGGGTGTGTTCGAGTGCCAGTCCAGATACTCCTGAATCTGGCTCTTCCGCTTTCCTGCCGCTGGCTCGTTGAGCGGGAATTTGATCAGCCCGCTGCCGCTGGACATCACCTTCGACATGAGGGCTGAGTATTCAGTCGAGATATCCTTGTCGTCAAAGTGCTTGAAGAGGGAAAACTCGAGCACATTCTCATACCAGTCCACCCAGTAGTCCATCTTGCCGAGTTCGACATTGCCGACGGCATGATCGAAGTACTCCAGACCACAGGGATTCATTCGGTTCCGCTCGTTCAGGGCGTGTTCGGTCTTCTCGAATCCGGGAAGGAACAACCCGCCGTTTTTGACCTCAGGAAGGCCGTAGCCACCGCTGCGAGAGACGAAGGCATGTTCGACTTCGCCGTAGGTTTTGATGCCCGCGCGGACGACCGTACCAGTTTCGTCGGTCGTTTCGAAGGGCTCATATGCGACCTCTGCACCGTTCTTGACAGCCTTCGCGAATGCCTTCTCGGCATCAAAAACGGTGAATGCCATGGTCTTGACGCCGTCGCCAAACCGCTTGACATGCGAGGCGGCCGGATGGTCCTCGGTCAGTCCGCTTGTGAGGACGAGCCGGATATTGCCTTGCGTCAAGAGCCAGGACGCTTCGTCGCGGTTGCCGGTTGTCAGGTCGTTGACCTGCGCAATATCGAATCCATATGCGGTTGCATAGAAAAACGCGGCCTGTTTGGCATTGCCGGCGTAGACCTGAATGTGATCCATGTCGATCAGGTGCAGATGATCCTGAACGGCGTGCACCTCGACTGAGGAGGCTGTTGAACGGTTGGTTTCTTGTATTGTCATGGTTGATTGTGTTCCGGAGGTGCGTGCCCCCATATGATAGTGAGGGGGACGACACGGACCAGCAAAATCGCCCCGGAATGGACCACGGCGTATCATGTGCAGGCAATGAAGGAATCCAGCGAAAGGATCAGAAAGGCCCTTGAGACGGTCGAACCCCTTGGCGAGCGGGTCCTCCTCCGCAAGGACGAGGACCGCAAGGTCACCAAGGTGGGAATCCATCTGCCTGACAAGATGGAGATCCCAACGCTGACCGGCAGAATCGTGGCTGTCAGCGCGCAGGTCGAGAACGACCCGGACTATCCTGTCAAGCAGTACGACAAGGTGTTGTTCAACCCGAAACACGGCATCCCAGTCGATTTTGAGGGCGACAACCGCTTGTTCGTCATCCCAATCAAGGATGTTGTCGCCGTATTCAGGCGCGAGGAATGAGCCGAAAGAACAAGCCGCAGACGGCGGATGCGCTGCCGAGGCTGAAGCGTCACGGAAACGCGACGATCCGGGTCCCTGGCTCGAAGAGCTTGACTGCGCGGGCGATGCTTCTCGGCGCCTTTGCCAGTGGGCAAACGGTTCTGCGAGGAGCGCTGCGGTGTGATGACACGCTGGCCCTCGCGGGCGGCCTGCGGGAACTCGGGCTCGGTATCGAGTGGACCGACCAGATCATGCGGCTGCACGGGGTCGCCGGGCAGTTACCGCGAGGGGGAGGCGTCGATGTTGGTGCGGGAGGAACCCCCGCGAGGTTCATGATGGCTGCCGCCGCTTTGGCAGGCGGTCCGGTCACAATAGACGGGGATGCTCGCATGCGGCAGCGTCCCGTTGCTGAACTCGTCAGCCTCCTTCGGGCGATTGGCGCTACTTGCGATGGCGAGTCGCTCCCGCTCACCATTGACGGTAAAGCGGTGCATGGAGGCGACCTGACGGTCGCAACCACGCGATCGAGCCAGACCATTTCTGCACTGCTGTTGATCGCGCCGTGGCTCACCGGAGGCCTCAGCCTGGAGTGCCGCCTGCCGATTACCTCCGCGGCCTATGTTGATTTGACACTCGGTCTGCTTCGAACATTCGGCGTGTCTGCTGGGGACCAGTCCGACACGGCGACTCGCCGCATTGCGATACCGCAGTCAATGGTGATCGGCCGGGAAATCGACATTGAACCCGATGCGAGTTCTGCCATCTACTTCGCCGCCATTGCCGCCATGCATCCGGGGCTGACCATCAACATCGCCGGGCTGTCGCCCAACTCGCTACAACCGGATGTTGCTGCCATCAACGCACTCGCCCGTGCCGGGGCTGTTGTCGAGTCAAGCGGTGACGGCATTCGCATCACCGGGTCACCCACCATTTGCGGTTTCGGTGATCTGGACGCATCGAACTTTCCGGACGCAGCGTTATGCCTGGCGGCTGTTGCAGCGGCCGGCGAGTCTCCGAGCCGCATTTACGGGCTCGGAACGCTCCCGCTCAAGGAGTCATCGCGTATCGAGGTCATGGGCGCGAACCTTGCGCAGGCCGGGTGCGGCATCGTGGCAGGGGATAATGAACTGCGAATCCGGCCCATGGACACACGCGATGGCGTCGTTGTCGTGGATCCAGCCGGCGATCATCGCATCGCGATGGCAATGGCCGTGCTGGGGACCCATCGAGGAGGCGTTGCGGTAGCCGATCGGGCGTGCGTCAGCAAGAGTTACCCGGGATTCTGGAATGACCTTCAGCGCCTGTACGAGGCGTGACCATATCGTCATACTGGTGCGACAATGACGCACTTTCGTCACTTTGCTGCGCGGATGTGGCGGTGGCCGGGACGCCTGATTCTCGCGCTGCTGCTGGCCGCATTCTCCGCAATCGGTCTTGGGGTCGGTCTGCTGAGTCTCGGCCCGGTGCTGTCCCTGATCCTCAGCCCGGAGCACGGGCAATCGCTTCCGGATCTGGCTGCGACTTTCAATCAGGCCGGGCATCTCATTTCCGTGCCCGAGTGGATTATCGACACGCTTCCCGCCGGGCGGTTTGAAGGTGTCCTGTTCGTGCTCGTTGGGATCGCCTGCCTGACTATTGCTGGCGGGCTCGCCAACTTCGCACATCAGTACCTGAGCGCCTGGATTGCCATCCATGTCGTCGCCGATGTTCGACGAGGAACATTCCGTCATGTCTTGACGATGGAACTTGGGCGAGTCCTCCGCCGCGGGCCGAGCGAGTTCGTCGCCCGCATAGTCCGGGATGCCGAGGCGCTGCAGGCGGGCCTCATTGTGCTCCTTGGCCGGTCCGTCGCTCAACTTACGAAGGGACTCGCGGCGTTTGTGGCAGCGTGTGTCTTTGACATTCGCCTGGTCCTCATCGCGGTGATCGTCCTGCCGATCATGGCGATCGTGCTGCGCAAGATCGGCAATCGCGTGCGTCGCAGCACGGCCGACTCGCTGGCGGCACAACAGGATCTCCTCCGCATCGCGAGCGAAGCAGTGCAGGGCATCCGCGCCGTCAAGGTGAATACTGCTGAGGAGGATGCAGAGCGTAGATTTGACGAAGCGAATCGCCGCGTCGTCGCGGCGGAATTGCGTGTTCGATTGGTGCGTGCGCTGGCCAGTCCGCTTGTGGAGACCTTGGCGATCGTTGTTCTGGGATCGTTGGCGGCCATCGCCGCGAGAAGCATCATCGCGGGGTCGCTCGACTTCGATCAATTCCTGTTGTCCATAGGTTCACTTGGCGTTGCCGGTGCGGCACTGCGGCCGCTGACCGGCCTTGTGGCGGAACTGCAGGGTGCCGAAGCGCCGGCCGCCCGTTTGCAGGAAGTTCTTGACCTGCCTTTGGAGCAGGGCGCTGGGGGGAAGGTCATTCCCCGACATGCCGGGACCATCGTCTTCGACGACATTTCGTTTGCCTACAACCCCGAGGGCGAAGATGTGCTTTCTCACTGTACGCTGACAATCGAACACGGCGAACGCGTCGCGTTTGTTGGCCCCAATGGCTCCGGCAAGACGACGCTGATCAGTTTGCTTCCGAGGCTGCTGCGGCCGCAGACCGGGCGACTGTTGGTCGACGGGATCGATGTGGCCGAGGCAGACATCAAGTCGCTTCGGGAGCAAATCGGTGTGGTGACACAGGAGACTGTGCTCTTTCGGGGCACGATCAGGGACAATATTGCGTTCGGTTCGGATGCAGATGCTGCATCGGTCGAAGAGGCGGCAAAGCAAGCACACGCGCATGAGTTCGTTTCAGCCATCCCCGGGGCCTACGACGCCGATGTGCAGGAGCAGGGCACATCGCTCAGCGGAGGCCAACGACAGCGGCTCGCGATCGCCCGTGCGTTGCTGCGGGATCCGGCAATTCTCATTCTCGATGAAGCGACCAGCCAGATCGATGCCGAGTCGGAGACCATGATCAATGACACGCTGTCGCGTTTCTGCGCGGGGCGAACAGTGCTGCTGATTGCCCACCGTCTATCTACCGTGCAAACTGCCGACCGCATCGTCGTATTGGATGCCGGCGACATTGTTGCCGACGGAACACACGCTTCGCTCCTTGACTCATGCAGTATCTACGCCCGCTTGGTGCAAACGCAAATGGTGCCTGCATCGGAGAAAGAGAAAGCGTGAAGTGGTTCGCCCTCAGTGTCGTGTTCTTGCTTGCGGGCTGCGGCGACCGCGAAGTTCCACCTCCTGCGGATGGACAACGCATAGTTTCGCTCAGCCCGGCAATTACCCGCACGCTCGTTGACCTTGGTTTGCATGACGGTTTGGTCGGTCGAAGTGCGTTCTGTCGCAGCGTGGATCAGAGCATTCCTGTTGTCGGCGATCTCGACGGCATTGATTATGAGCGGCTCGTTCGACTTCGCCCGACACATGTGCTGGTACAGGACACCGCGGCTTGGCCGCCGCAGCCACTCCTTGACATGGCCAGGGAGGGCGACTTCACGTTGCAGGCCTGGCCGCTGAATCGCTTGGAAGACATCGATCGAGTCCTTCGCGAACTTCCGTGCGCGCTGGATGTGGATGAAACCCAGGCGGAGGAACTCAGGGCGGCGATGCGAAGCCCTCTTGCGACGGCGGACGGGCGGTCCGCGATGTTTCTGACTGACGGGCAACTTGCCTTCGGCCGGGGGACCTGGATCGATGATCTCTGGAGGGAGATGGGCGGGTTCAATGTGCTGAACACAGAGGGATGGGTGCAGCTCTCGAACGAGGACCTTGTTCGCAGAAGCGCGGAGTTGATCATTGTGTTGAGCGATCACGGCCTCAGCCTGGAGGAACAGATTCTGTATCGCACACTGCCAAGTGTGCGTAAGGGGGAGAGTCGATTCCTGCCAATCGTGCTGGAGGATGCCACGCTGCCTTCGACGGGGGTGGTACAGGTGAGGGCGGCGCTCGCTCATGCGTTGTCAAAGGCGCCGTGACGCGGCGAGGGATCATTGTCCTGCTGGGGTGTCTTCTGCTGCTCGCGGCGGCGTGCGTTCTTCGCATTGTCATTGACCGGGGAGAGGGCGGCGGGGTGTCGCTTCGATGGCCCGAGGCAGAGTGGGCGTCCTTTCGCATCGTGCCCATGGTGGCCGCCCTGATCATTGGTGCGGGCCTTGGGGCATCGGGACTCTCTTTGCAGGTGTTGCTGCGAAACCCGCTTGTCTCGCCGTGGATTCTCGGCCTTTCATCGGGGGCGGGACTTGGCATGATGGCAACGCTCTATGTGCAGTACGTCACGGGCGAACATGCATGGTGGGGTGAAGTCGGAGGGGCGTTGTTGGGGTCCGTCGCTGCACTGTCGGTTGTCTATCTGCTTTCCCGTCGCCGCGGCGGCATCGATCCCATTGCCATGGTGCTTGTCGGTGTTGTGATTTCAGTGATGTGCGGTGCGGGCATCATGGTGTTCCAGCATCTCGTGCCCATGGGTCTCCGGGGACAGTTCACAACATGGCTCATGGGGCGCATTCCGGAGGTAGCCTCGACCCCTGTACTGGTCGGTAGTGGTGTAATCGTGTTGGGAGGAGTGGCGCTGCTGACAAATTGGGGGCCGACACTCGACGCTGCCTGCCTGAGCGATGACGAAGCGTCGAGCGTGGGTGTGGATCTCCCGTCCCTTCGCCGCAGACTGTTCCTGCTGTCGAGCTTGCTGGCGGCGGTTGCGGTGATGTTGGCTGGGCCGATTGCATTTGTCGGGCTGATTGCGCCTCACGCGGGGCGACTTCTGGTGTCCGCGAAGCATCGCCAACTTGTATTGGTATCGGCGACGCTTGGTGCGTTGCTGCTTGTGGGAGCGGAGGACGCGAGGCAACTCATCGATCTGGGCACCGGCCGCATGCCGGTCGGCATCCTCACCAGTCTGCTTGGTGGCATTGTGTTTCTTGTGCTGCTTCTGCGGGGGAGGGTCGTACGTTGAGTCTCATCATCGAAAACCTCACTGTTCGGTTCGGACGGCGGCGTGCTGTGTCGGAGGTAACCGTCGATGCCACGGGCGGCAGGATCATCTGTGTACTTGGCCCCAATGGTTCGGGCAAGACAACGCTGCTACGAACGATCGCCGGGCTCCTGCGGCCAAGTTCAGGTGATGTGCGATTCGCCGGGAGTCGGCTTGACCAGCTGCCGCCGCGTGTTCGAGCAGCCCGGGTTTCGTGGGTGCCTGCACGATCGTTTGTAGCAGGGGGAATGACACTGGAAGATGTGGTGGCGCAAGGCAGGTATGCCTTGGGCCCATCTTCTCGCCGAATAGACGAAGCGATTGCGGCGGTTGATCTGGAGGATCGAAGAGGCGACCGGTGGCACGCGCTGAGCGCTGGGATGCGGCAGCGGGCGACGCTTGCAAGGGCGTTAGCGCAGCGATCGCCGGGCGGGCTCTTTCTTCTCGACGAACCCACCGCTGCGTTGGACCTGCGGCACGTGCGCGCAACGGTCGACATTCTGAAACAGTGCGCCTCGGAAGGGGATCTTGTGCTTTGTGCCGTGCACGATCTGGATCTTGCCAACGAGATGGCGGCCGATGTCTGGGTGCTGGACGAAGGGAGGTTGGTCATTGCCGGGAGTGCGGATGCAGTGCTGACGCCCGGGGCGATCGGAGCGATCTTCGGCATCGATCTGGACTGGGCGGTCGATGGCGGGGGCGACCGGCACCTTGTTCGACCCGCTACAACTGATCGCTGAGGCGACCATATACTGGGGGCATGTCCAAAGGCGTCCTTATCCTGGTGCTGGTCAGCGTCGTATGGTCGATTGTTTCCGCGATCCTCCAGAAATCGCAGGAAAAGCGCTCAGCCGCCGCAGGGCCGGACGCTGGCGAGGCGCCGGACACCGGGCTTGAGTTTGACCGTGCATCAGCCCTTCGCCGCCGCCGACCTTCGACAACCGCATCTCCCCCGGCTCCCCCGGCTCCCCCGGCTCCCCTACAGCCCCTCGCCTCAGAGCGGCCTATTTCGGAACATACTTGGAAGCATCTGTCCGGCACATCGCACCCGGCCCCAGAGCCTGTCACGCCCTCAAACCGTTTCCGGCAGAAGGCAGATGTACGTGCGTTGCTGCGATCCCCCCACTCCCTCCGCTCCGCCATCATCGTCTCCGAAATCCTCGGCCGACCAAAGGGTGTCTGACACCGGTCCCTGACACCGGTGTCTGACACCCTATGCACGATCGCTACACGATCGCGGGAGATCGCTATACTTCGCGGCCTGTTCGGGCAACGAGAAGGAGTGATCGACGATGATTGACATTCGCAAGTTGAAGGAATTGGTGAAGTTGATGGTCAACAACGACCTCACCGAGATCGACCTTCGCGATCCTGACGAACAAGTGACGCTGCGAAAACACCACGGTACCGGAGCCACAACGGCGGTTGCCCCGGCACCGCCTCCGGCAGCCGCCGCACCTGCCGTGGAGAAGGCGCCGGTCGTCGAGGGTATCGAGTTGACCAGCCCAATGGTCGGCACCTTCTACACCGCGTCCGACCCGGATGCAGCACCGTTTGTGACTGTCGGCGACTCCGTTGGGGCTGGAACGGTCGTCTGCATCGTCGAGGCCATGAAGATCTTCAATGAGATCAAGGCTGAATGCGGCGGAACAATCCAGAAGGTGCTGGTCAAGAATGGCGAGGCCGTCGAATTCGGTCAGCCACTGTTCCTCATCAAGCCGGAATAGAGCAGCACCGAGGGATGTTCACCCGAATACTCATCGCGAATCGCGGGGAGATCGCCCTCCGGATCATCAGGGCAGCCCACACGCTCGGCGTGGAGGCCGTCTGCGTGTACTCAACGGCGGACGCCGACGGACCATGGCTGGACATGGCCGATGCGACCGTGTGCATCGGAAAGGGCCCCGCGGCCGATTCATACTTGCGGATCGATCGGATCATGGCCGCGGCCGAAATGACGCACGCCGAGGCCATTCATCCGGGCTATGGCTTTCTCGCAGAAAACGCCCACTTCGCCGAAGTCTGCCGCGACTGCAACATCGAGTTCATCGGCCCGAGCCCCGAGGCCATGGCCAAGTTGGGGGACAAGATCACCTGCAAGGCCCTGGCAAAGAAGGCGGGTACGCCGATCTTCCCAGGCTCGGACGGAGCCATCGAAGAGATCGACGAGGCAGCGGCAATAGCGGCGACCATCGGGTACCCGGTCATCGTCAAAGCTTCGGCCGGCGGCGGCGGCCGGGGAATGCGCATCGCCGAAGATGAAAAAGCGCTCCGCGCCGGCATCGTCGCCGCGCAGCAGGAAGCCGAGGCCGCCTTTGGAAACGGGGCGGTCTATGTCGAAAAGTTCCTCGAACAGGCAAGGCATGTGGAAGTACAGGTCCTTGGCGACAAGCACGGCAACGCAATTCATCTCTTCAACCGGGACTGTTCCAGCCAGCGACGACACCAGAAACTGATTGAAGAAGGCCCCGCGCCGGGGATCGACCCGGAAGTCCGCGACAAGGTATGCAAATCGGCAGCGCGGCTGGTGCGGGAGGCCGGCTACAGCGGCGCGGCGACAGTCGAGTTCCTGATGGATGAGCAGCAGCAGTTCTACATGCTGGAGGTCAACACACGCGTCCAGGTTGAACACCCTGTCAGCGAAATGATCACCGGAGTGGACATCGTCAAGGAATCCATCCGAGTGGCTGCGGGCGAAGAACTGTCATGGACGCAGGAGGAGGTCCAACTCAACGGCCATGCCATCGAGTGCCGCATCAATGCCGAAGATCCAGAGCATGACTTCCGCCCCCAACCGGGCCGCATCGAGTCGCTGCAACTTCCCGGCGGCCCCGGCGTGCGTGTCGATACGCATGTCCGAGAAGGCTATGTCATTCCGCCTAACTACGACTCGATGATCGGCAAACTCATCGTGCACGGCCGCGACCGCGAAGAAGCAATCGCCCGCATGCGGGTTGCCCTTGCGGAATTCAAGTGCGAACCGCTGGCGACCACAATCCCACTGCACCAGCGGCTGTTGCAGGAGCCGCCCTTCGTACAACACAACTTCGACATTTACTGGGTCGAGCGGCTGCTGGCGTAGGACTAGTTGCGCCGCCGGCCTGCAACTTTGATGTCGCAGGTCCCGACGATGACATCGCCGAGCAGGAATTCCCGCAGCGTGACGGCTTCGGTGATCTGAAAGATCAGGGACATGTTCTTGCCGCCACTGGTCGCCAATGGCGGGAGCTCACCGATGGAGCGAATCGGGCTCTCGGGGGAGAGAACGATGCGCACCTTGCCTGTTCCTTCATCCATCCAGTAGCCGATTGGCGGGTATTTATTGCCGTCGGTGTCGACGAGATACATCGATGCGTCTCCGCCCACTGCCGAAACGAGTTCAAAGATGGACGCCGGACTCTCGCGATTGATGGCAATCTGCACAATGAATGTGTCCGGGTCAGCATAGACCCCCTTGATGCGGAGTCCCTGCGAAACAGTACCGCCTCGCCAGGGCACGATCAGCGTTCCGCTGATGAGCCAGTTCTCCTTGACATCCATGCTTGTCGGAAGACCGTTCGCTGAC
>PVBE011068304.1_pt1 | contig 14447 bp, 8 predicted proteins | sample 1631181 | NCBI WGS metagenome assembly PVBE01 (sample SAMN08397723, study PRJNA350692) | Marine metagenome, whole genome shotgun sequencing project. | isolation source: water | place: Pacific Ocean | collected 2012-04
CGCCGTCCAAGTCCGGCGCCGCGGCGCCGGAATAGCTCTCGAACTCAACTTGGTCTTCTTGGCCCGAGAGCTCGATCACCACCGACTGGAGGACGCGTTTGGGCCCCCGGTTAATGGCGACAACCTTGCCCGTACCCGGCGCAGTGAAGCACACACCCTCTGATTTTCGGTCTTCGTAGAGAAGTTGCCCAGTCTTGACCTGATCGCCCTCGCTGACGTGCATTCTCGGCTTCATCAGTGGGTGTTCATCGGCCAGTAAGGCGACTCGCGTCACCGCTGGTCCTTCATCGACCGTAGAAGAGGGCGCACCGGTGATCGGAAGGTCTAGCCCTCGCTTGATCACGTGAACAGCCATCGACATTCCTTTCGACACAGCGAACGAAGTGGCGGAATAAACCGTCTTTTCCTCGAAAAAAACAAGCCTAAACCGGTGACCCCCATCCGCTGTCACCGGTTCGACCAGGGCACAGTGTCGGCAATCGACAGCGATTCCGCCACCTTTTGCGAAGAAGCGTGCACATCGAGCTTGCGTCCGCGGCAAAAAAGAGCTGTTTCAGCCGGACTGACCGGGGGGTAGAACGTAGTCGGAGTCGGCTTCCACCGCGCCGCGGATGAGCGCGCTGGCCGCATGCTGGGTGAAATCGATTCGGATCTCCGACTCCACCAAAGATCGGCGGAACCCCCCCTTGGCGGCGTCAGGCTTGGGCATCATCCAGGCGTTTTCCGCCCTCACCTGCTCTCGGCTGAGGGCGTCCAGAGCGTCGGCGATTTGGACGCGAAGGGCCGGGTCCTCGATGCCGTGGTGGCGAGACAGCCGCTCCGTGGAGACCACGGCCTCCGTAAAACCCGCAGCGCCGGGCGCTTGGGGCACCAAGAGGCCGCTGAAGCCGTAGTGACCCCGAAAATCCACGTTGTCCCATTGGCCGTCCTGGTACTGGATTCGCCGAATGAACCGTGAATAGCCCCGACAAAAATCGAGGTATCGCGAATCATCCAGATGGGGATACGCCTCTTCGGCGGCGATGCACGTCCAGTGGTCGGCTCCATAGATGAAATGCCCGAGGAAGAAGTCGTATTTGACCGTGGTCAGATAGTCGAGCGCGCGGCGCGCGGCAGGAAGATACGCCTCATCACCCAGGAGTTTGTGGCCCATGACCAGAGCCAAGGCGGCCTCTTCGGAGAAGAACATGAGTCGCGTCTCTTCGTCGATCTCGCCCGTGCTCAGGTGAAAGAGGTGGTTGAAATCTCCGTTCTCCCGCTGAAGCGCCAAGACGAATCGAAGCAGGCGACGAACGTCGTTCGCGTAGCGGGGATCACCGGTTCGTCGCTGATACTCGAGCATCCCGACGATGGTGAGGGCCGTGCTGCCCAAGTCCGCGCGGTCTCCCTTGGGGACGCACGCGCGCTCCGGGGCACCGCAGGCGTCGGGCAGCCGCTCCACCAACCAAGCGATGGCCTTCTCCGCGCCGGTCTTGAAGCGCGCCTCGCCGGTCAAGCCGTACAGCAGGGCCAGGGAGTACACAGTCCCGGCGTGCCGCGGCAGGCTATAGACGCCCCGCTTGGGGTCGGGATGCCGATTCAAATAGGGAAAATATTGATAGTGAAAGCGACCGTCGGGCTGGAGCTGTCGCAAGATGAAGTCACCGCCGGAGATGGCCGCGGCGCGCCACGCCGAGGGGCCGCTGTCCCCCGGCGTATTGCCTCGCATCACCGGTAAGACGCCGGTTTTCCCTTCGATCCAGGACTCGGTTCGAATCCGAGACAGATCGCCCTCCGCACCATCCAATCGCTGAAGGGCGCGCTCGGCAGCCAAGCCCAGCCGCAGCTCTCGAATCCCCGGCACCAGGGGCTGCGCGCCGAACCAGCGGGCCCGCACGAGGTCTTCGGGCAAGATCGTCCGACGGGTGCTGCCGTTCTCGAGAAAGAGACCGTCGAGGCCCGGATTCACCGAGAGCGCCAGCACGGGCGCGGCCTTACTGAGCACGGGCGCGCGCGCCGCGATGCGATCGATCTTGATTCGCCCCCGGCTCTCCCGACGCCCCTGCATCTGCGGATGATTGACCAGGTTGTCCGTGGCCCGCGTGAGCGCTTCGGCGAGGTCGGCGCCGTCCCCGAAGACACGGTAGCCGATCCGACCCCGGTACCAGATGGTGACGTAGAGAGGGCCCGCCCCCATGGCGAGCCCCTCGAGGGCCTCCAGGCCGGGGGGCTCCCTCTTCATCATGCGCGCCCGCACATACTCCACGGCCTGAACGCGCGCCGCCTCGGGGACGGGGTCCAAAGGGGTCAGGACGTATCGCTGGTGAACGGCGAAGCCCAAGAGAAAGGGCAGGAGGCAGAGCCCCAAGATCACCCTGAGCCAAGGCCCCTTGGCGTCGAAGGTCTCGCGAACGGGGCTCGCCAAAAGCCCCTTAAGCTTGAGGCACGGGTAGAGGAGCAAGAGTTGGAGCGGTACGCTGATCACCAACAAGGACGCGATAGACGCCCCGTGGCCGAAGTCACCGAAGGTCCCGTGCAGGTAGAACCACGAAGAGACCAAGCCGGCGATGACCACCAAGCCGGCGACGAGGCCGACGAGGCCCCCCGCGAGCCCCAAGCGCCACCCCCAACGATGACCGCGCCAGAGCCCGTGACCGGCGGCCAAAGCCAAGCCGGCGTAGGCGAGGAAGGCGACATTTACGAAGGGGGTCTTCCAGGGCACGAAGAAGACGAACAGGCCGCCGATGATGACCCCGTAGATCGCCTCGGCCACTGCCCAAACCCGCATACGTCGACGTACTGTGTCGGTCAATTCCTCTCCCCTTGCTCGTCGCGGTGAGTCCCCGCAAGATGGACGGGGCCGAGACAGATCTCAAGGGGAGGGCTATGAACGTCCGGATTAAGCGCGTGGAGGGCGTCACCTGGCTGGCCTCCGGTGACAGCGGGCACGGCGTGACCATCGACGGGGCCCCGGCGATCGGGGGGAAAAACCTCGGACCGCGACCCATGGAGTTGGTCTTGATGGGTCTGGGCGGCTGCACCGCCATGGACGTCATCACGACCTTGCGCAAGATGCGTCAAGACGTCACCGACTGTGAGATTACGGTGGAGGCTGAGCGGGCCGAAGCGCCCCCTCGGGTCTTCACTCGGATCCATCTCGAATACCGCGTCACCGGACGCGCCCTGAAACCCTCGGCCGTGGAGCGTGCCGTCGGTTTGTCTCGCGAGACGTACTGCTCAGTCTCGAAAATGCTGGAGCACACGGCGGAGATCACCCACGCCATTCAATTGATTGAAGCGAGTTGATTGATGGCACCTTGGATCCAGTGCCCGTCCAGCGTATGTAGATAGTCTAGAGATTTCGGCTACAGACCGAACGAGGGGTAGAGGGAGTCATGACGGAGCCGGCGGTCGACAAGCACCTCGAAGCGCGTCTCTGGACGCTTTTGGAGGAGCGCGCGAAGGTGCGCTTGGGGACCCTGATCCTGCTTCGCCGCCGAAGTAGGAAGGGGGGAATCAACCTCATCCAATTGGCCCTGGACTCGGGCAACATCGAGCCCGGGATGGCCCAGGCTTTGAGCGCAGAGGCCGGGGTCAACATCGCATCCAAGGGCTCGGACCCGCCGGCCCAAGCACGGGTCGTGGCCCGCGCAATCGGCTCCATCCCGCCCGGTCGAGTCGTGGCTCAAAGCTCCACCCCCATGGCCGCCGCGCCGCCGCCGCGACAGTTCGGTGCCGCCATGGGCGCAGCGCCACCGGGCGGAGCCAGCCGCTCGACGGCGCGATTGCCGCCGAGCAGGCCGCCGACCCCCGCACCCGCCCCTTTGGCAGCGCGGGCCACAGCGAATTTGCCCCCCTTGGACATGCCTGACATGGACGAGGTCAGCGGGCGGCCGACTCTCCGCTCCGTCGGGCCTGAGCCCACGGCCGATGTCGTCGGAACGCCGACGCTCAAGCCGGCCCGTGAAGTCCCGCAGGTGACCCAAGCCATCTCCCTCGCAGATTTGCCCCCGCTCAGCGGCGTGGAGTTGATCGAGTCCGTCGATGAAGACGAAGAGACGATGGTCAAGGGCGAGACGAGCCAGGACATCGATGACGGCTCCATGAGCCAGCCGTGGTTCGACACTCAACCGCCGGCCAACGCCGGGACCTCCGTGGATGGACTCTCCGACGAGGAGTTGCCCGCCGTGGGGGCTCGATATGTCCTGGGCGATGAGTTGGGCCGGGGCGGCATGGGGCAGATCCTCGAGGCCGAAGACCGCGTCCTGCATCGATCCGTGGCCATCAAGCTGCTCCGCGACAATAACGCGGACGACCAAGTCTCACGCTTACGCTTCGTGGACGAGGCGCGAGTGACGGGGCAACTCCAACACCCCGCCGTCCCCCCGGTCTATGACTTCGGTCGGCTCGGCGACGGGCGCATCTTCTTCGCCATGAAGCGGATCGAGGGCCGAACGCTGCGGGACATCATCGAAGACCTGCGAGCCGACGACCCCGAGACTGTGCGCTACTTCGGTCGAGTCCGGCTTTTGACGATCTTCGTCAGCGTCTGCCGGGCCATCGCCTACTCCCACAGCCGCGGCATCATGCATCGGGACCTCAAGCCCGACAACATCATGATCGGGGCCTTCGGTGAGGTGACGGTGATGGACTGGGGCCTGGCCAAGCCCATCGATTCGGTGGAGCCCGATGGCTCACCCCGGCTGATCGCCGCCGCGCGAGACACCGATGAGCGCTTTCGGACCTTACAAGGTGAGGTCACCGGGACTCCGCACTATATGCCGCCCGAGCAGGCCGCCGGTAAGACCGAAGCCCTCGGAGCCCACAGCGACATCTACAGCTTGGGCGCGCTTCTCTACGAGCTCTTGACCCTCGAGCCCCCATACGACGGGAACTCCGCGCGCGCCGTGCGCAAAGCGGTTATCGAGGAGCAGATTACCGCGCCCAGCATCCGGACCCCCAACCGCGGGATCCCGTACGCCATCGAACAACTCTGTCTTCAGTGTTTGAGCAAAGACTCCGCCAACCGACCGAAGGCGGCCTCATCGGTTGCCGAGCGGGTGGAGGACTTCCTCGAAGGGGAGCAGGAGCGGGAGCGGCAGGAGTCCGAATGCCTGCGCCTCTTGACCCAGGGGGACAAGGCGAGTCGGAACTACTTCGACCGCGTGGAGCAACATCGCCAGCTCCAGCAGAAGGCGGCCAAGCTTCGCGCCAAGGTGACCTCATGGTCGGGCGAGGGAGAGCGCAGCCAATTGTGGTCTCAAGAGGACGCGGAGCGCGCGGCCCGAATCTCGGCCACGCAGGCGCTCTCTGAAGCTTTGGTGATCTATCACAACGCGCGAGCCAGCGACCCCGACAGCGTTAGCGCGCGGACCGCGCTCGCCGCCTTGTACTACGCCGCCTTCGAAGCGGCGGAGCGCGACAAGGACACGGTGCAGATGGCCCACTATGATTGCCTGACGCGCGCCTTCGACGACGAGCAGGGCAGCTACGGCACGCGTCTGGACGGCGACGGCGCCCTGACCGTGGAGACCAAGCCCGCCGGCGTCCAGGTGACCCTCTTCACGCTGCGGGCCGTGGACTGCCTCCTCACCCCGGTCCAGCCGCGGACCCTGGGATCCAGCCCCATCGAACAGCCTCGCCTCGAGAAGGGACGCTATCTCTTACGCTTGCAGGCGCCCGGAATGTCTGTGGTCTCGGTCCCGGTCTTCATCGGACGGGGAGAGACGGTGCGCCTCCGGATCCGACTCTTTCCCGACCACGAGCGGGGCGAGAACTTCGTGCACGTGGCCGGGGGACCGGCGCGGGTGGGCGGAGACGATCTGGCCCAACTGGCACGCCCCGAGCGCGTGGTCGAGGTGGACGACTTCTTCATTCAAAAGCGCCCGGTCACCGCCGGCGAGTACATGCGCTTCTTGGAGAGTCTGTCTCAGGCCGAGGGCCCGAGCGCCGCTCGCAGGCACGTACCCCGGGCCGCGCCCAACGGTCCGCCGCTGTGGTCCATTCATCGAGACGGCGGCCTGTTCTCCATCCCGGAGGAGGACGCCCAAGGCAATAATTGGAACCCGTCGTGGCCGGTGGTCGGGATCAGCGCCGCCGACGCCGAGGCCTATTGTGAGTGGTTGAACGCGACGCTGGGACCGGGCCACCGCCTGCCTACGGAGCTGGAGTGGGAGAAGGCCGCCCGAGGCGCCGATGGACGTCACTACGTCTGGGGTGACCGCTGGGACCCGTCCTTTTGTCGGATGGCCAATAGCGGAGGCGATATTCCCCGCCAAGGGAGCATCGACGACTTCCCCGCTGACGTGAGCCCGTACGGCATCGAATCTATGGCCGGCGGCGTCACCGAGTGGACGGCCTCGACGGTGGAAGGCTCTGAGCTCCGCATCGTCAAGGGCGGCAACTGGGCGAGCGGGCCCACGGAGTGCCGCGCCTCGAGCCGATTGGCCCAATCCTACGAGCGCGTGCTCCCCACCTTGGGCTTCCGCGTCGCCCGCAGCGCCCCGCGCTGACGCACCCTCTCCCCCGCCCCGAACCCATCGGATAGAGCATCACCCCCTGCCCGCGCTTGCCGCGCCTTGGGGCGGTGTGCAAAGGTCTACGGCCCAACGGCCGAGGTCGACGCTGTCCAGGGGGAGGTAGACGATGAAGAGTTGGACGTTCTTGGGACTACTGACGCTCTTGGCGGCCTGTGGCGACCCGGTCCCCGCTGGGGACGGCCCGACTCGCCCGAGTGACGGCAAAGAGCGGGACAGTGGGCGTCGGATGCCCCCGGCGGACGCGGCCCCCGCCTCCCCGACGATGGACGCCGCCACCCCCGAGGACGGCGCGCCCACCGCGGACGCCGAGCCCGCCCCGGCGCCCGATTCGGCACCTCCCGAGGACGCGACCCCACCGGTAGACGCGGCGCCGGACGCCGACCCCGACGCGGCGCCGGAACCCGAACCCGAGCTGCTGCGCTTCCTCGTCTTGGGCGACGTGGGCAAGGGCAACGCCGGCCAACTCCAGGTGGCCGAGGCGGCCGCCGAGGCGTGCGAAGAGATGGGAGGCTGCGCCTTCGCGCTCCTCTTGGGTGACAACATCTACGACGCGGGCGCCGCCGACGCCGACGATCCTCAATGGGAGAGTAAATTCGAGACGCCCTACGCGGGCCTCGATATCCCCTTCTACGCCACGTTAGGCAATCACGACTATGGCGGCCCGTCTGTCCTTCAAGAGTTAGTGGACGGGCTCGGGGGCTTGGGCATCGATCGCACCCGTGGGATGGCCCAGGTGGCCTACGCGGAGACCCAGGACAAGTTTCGCTGTCCGGACATCTTCTATCGATTCCAGGCGGGCCCGGTGGAGTTGGTCTCCTTGAACACCGCCACTCTGTTCTGGAAAGACCTGGAGTTCGTAGAGACCCTGGCGGGCTTCGAGCCCGACAACGAAGCACAACTGGACGCCCTGGACGAGTGGGCCGAGGCGCCCTTGGCCCCCTGGCGGATCGCCTTCGGCCATCACCCCTATCTGTCCAACGGTCGACACGGCGACGCGGGCGCCTACGACGGGGTGTTCATCGACGGTCTGATCGGCTCGGGCAGCGCCCTAAAGGATTTCTTCGAAGAGCACGTGGTGGGGACCTTCGACGTCTTCTTGGCCGGCCATGACCACAACCAGCAGGACCTGGGCGAAGTGGACGGCACGCACCTCGTAGTCTCCGGTGCGGGCGCCTCCGTACGGGAGCTGGCCGATCGCAATCGAAACCCCACCTTCTACCAGTCAGAGGAGTTGGGCTTCACGGTCATCGAGGCCGATGAACGCCGCATGCGGTTCATCTTCTACGAGGTGCCCCCCGACGACGGCGCAGCCCGCCCCTGGGTCGAGGTCCACCGGCGTCAGATCTTACGCTGAGTCGAGCTCGACGTCCCCTTAGAACACGGGACAAGGGCTGAGCACGGTCAGCCGTCCACGGCTGCCCACGGCCGGCGCCGCGCCCGTGGGCCAGTCCACCACCGCCTCCACGGCGCCCTGACGCACCGTCAAGCGGTAGCGCCCCCCCAAATAACGCCGACCCACCAGCGCACCGGGGCCCCCGGCTTCGGGCTCGAAGCGCACCGCCTCGGGTCGGATGGCCAAGGTGACGGCCCCCTCGGCCGGATCCAAGAGCGGGAGCGCGCCGAGAGCGGTCTCCGCCGACTGCCCCTTCGCCGTCCCCGGTACGAAGGTCACGGCGCCGGTCAATCGGGCCACACCGGCGGTGGCCGGCCGGTGGTACACCGCCTCGGGGGTGTCGAATTGGAGAAGGGTCGCCGGCGCGCCTTCCGCCTCGGGCCCCAGAACAGCCACGCGGTCAGCGAGACCGAGGGCCTCTCCGCGGTCGTGGGTCACCAATAAGGCGGCGGTCTCATTGGCCTGAAGCGCGCGCCGAACGTCATCGCCGATGCTCGTTCGCAAGGGGCCGTCCAAGTTGGCGAAGGGCTCATCGAGAAGGAGCACCACCGGTCGCGGGGCGAGGGCGCGGGCCAAGGCCACGCGCTGCTGTTGACCACCGGAGAGGGCGGCCGGCATCCGATCGGCCAAGCCCTCCAAGCCCACCCAGGCCAGCAACTCCCGCACACGCGCCTCTCGGTCCGGCTGTCGGTGAATCCCGAAGACTACGTTTTCGGCGACGGAGTAATGGGGGAAGAGCGCGTAATCCTGGAACATCATGCCCACTCGGCGGTCTTCGGCGCGGACGCGCTCCACTCCGTCGGCATAGACCTCGCGTCCGTCGATGGTGATGCACCCGCGCTGGGGGGCGACGAAGCCGGCCACCGCGCGCAGGAGCGTCGATTTGCCCGAGCCCGACGACCCCAGCACCGCCACCAACTCCCCGGCCCCCACCGCGAGGGACACGTCGGCGAACACCGGCGTCGCGCCGTACGCGTGGGCCAACCCCTCGATCTTCACCGGCGCTGAATCAGACATGGCGCCTCCAACGGCTCAAGAGCACCTGGAGCATCAGGGCGAAGACCAACAAGATCAAGCCGGCGGCGCCCACGTCGGGCAAAGCGCTCTCCTGTTGGGCCGAAAAGACCTGGTATGACAAGGTGCGGTGCCCCAAGGGCATCAGCATCAGGGTGATGGGCAGCTCCTTGGCGATGCTCAAGAACAAAAGGGTCATGGCCGCCAAGGCGCCGGGGGTCAGGGCCGGCGCGGTGATGGACCAAAAACGGCGCCAACGGCCGGCGCCCAAGGTGCGGGCGCTCTCCTCCTGACGAATGTCCAAACGCTGAATGGCGGGCGAAAGAGCGGCGTACGCCTGGGACACAAAACGCATCACATAGGCCAAGACCAAGAAGATCCCGCCCGCCTCGAGGACGCTCCACGCCGAGGTGTCACCCCATTGGATGGGCACCTCTCGCTTCAAGCCCAAGACGAGGTGCAGGATGCCCACGGCCACCAAGACCCCGGGGAGCGCGCTGACCAGGTAGACGCCGTGCTCCAGGAGTCGAACGCCGCGGGCTCGACTGCGGGCCACCAACCAGGCCGGGGCGAAGCCCGCCACCAAGACCACGACCCCGCCCACCAAGGCGAAGACGAGGGTGTCCAGGGCCGGGGCGAGGACATCGGCGAACTCCACCTGGTAGCGGAGGCCGTCCATGAGCCAGCCCACCAGGGTAGCCGCCGGCAAGATCACGGCCAGACCCACCAAGAGGCCGTGGGCTAACCAGGCGAGAGCGACAGCCGGTCCCCGCAGCGGTGTGCGCCGAAAGACCCGCGGGCTGGCCACGGTGGCCTCAGAAGCGCTGCGACCGTGCAAGAGTCGAATCCCCACCAAGAGCGGCACCACCGCCAGCATGATGCCGAAGCCGAGGACGATGGCGTCGCGACCCCCGCGGACCTTGTACAGTTCCCAGGTGAGGACCTCGCAATCGAGGACCGCCACGGCGCCGAAGTCGCTGATCACGTAGAGCCCCACCAAGACCAAGGCGAAGGCCCAGGTGGGCCGGAGGCGGGGCAACCAGACGGCGCGGGCCAATCGTGCGCCCCGAGCGCCGAGGGCCCGGGCGGCCTCCTCCTCGGCCAAGGGACATCGCCGCAGCGCCGCCGCCACCAAGAGGTGGACGTAGGGCGTGCACGACAAAGTGAGCACGAGGGCTGCGGGCCAAAAGCCGGTGAACTGCCCCTCCAACCCCAAGAGCCGTCCGAAGAGCCCGGCGGGGGCCATCTCCTCCCGGACGATGGCCGCCAACAAATAGCTGGGGGTGGCCAAAGGCAGCACGCTGAGCGCGGCGAAGAGGGCGCGGCCGCGATACTCGGCGCGGACCTCGACCCAGGCCAGCCACGTGCCCAGGGCCAAGGTGGCCGCAGAGACCACGGCCGAGAGGGCCAGGGTGCGACCCAAGAGGGGCCAAACTCGCGCCATGGACAAGGGGGGCGGCGTCACCAGGCCCGGCGGGCTCAGATAGGCGAGGTAGAGCCCCACCACGGGCAAGAGCACCAGCCCCACCACCAGCAGGGCCGGTACCCAGAGGGTGCGCGGCGGCGCCGGCGTGCGCAGGGCGCCGGTGGTCATTTACTGGAGCCCCAGCTCCCGCAACAGGGTGAGGGTGGGGCCCACATCGGAGAGCGCCTCTTGGCTCACGGGGGACAGGTTCTCCAACAGGCCGGATACGGCGGCCGGGGGGGCGACATCGCCCACCGTGGGGTACTCGTAGACCTTCTCCTTGAAGTAGGTCTGCGCCGCCTTGGAGACCAAGAAGTTCACCAGCGTCTCCGCCGTATCCACGCGCTTGGCGTGACGCGGGATGGCCACGCCGCTGATCATCATCACATTGCCTGCATCTCCCTTGGTGGGGAAGCTGTGGTTGGCGGCCTTGAGGCCGGGGTTAGCGGCCTTGAGCTTGTGGAGGTAGTAGTGATTGACCCAGCCGATGTCGATCTCGCCGTTGGAGACGGCCTTCACCTGGGGCGAGTTCTTGGGATAGACCGTGGGCTCGTTGGCGGCCACGCCCTTGAGAAAGGCGCTGGTCTTGTCGTCCCCCCAAATTTGACGCAGGGCGCTCACATGGGCTTGAAAGCTGCCGTTGCCCGGCGCCCAACCGAGGCGCTTCTTCCATTTGGGGTCCGCCAAATCGGCCAGACTCTTGGGCAGCTCCTCGGGCTTGACCCGCTCGGGGCTGTAGACCAAGACCCGAAGTCGCCCGCTGGTCCCCAGCCAGAGCCCGTCCTTGGCCTTGGCGTGGGCACCGACGCGGTCTAAGGCCGCCTTGGGCAAGGGGCGGAGATGACCGGCCTTGGCCAGCGCGCCCAGAAAACCCGAATCCTGGGCCAAGAAGAGATCGGCGTCGGTCTGAGCGCCCTCGGTGGCCAATCGCTCGGCCAAGACCTGGGTGCTCTTGTCGTAGCGCGCCTTGATCTCGATGCCGGTGGTCTTGGTGAACTGCTGGAAGAGGGGCTCCATCAAGACCGCGCTGCGTCCGGAGTAGACCACCACCGTCTGCTTCGCCACGGGCTTGGGCGCCGGCGTCTCGGCGGCGGGCGTCGTCGCGGTCTGGGCCTCGTCGGTGGCGTGTGTCTTCTCCCCGGCGCAGCCGGCGAGGGCCAACAGGGCGATCCAGAGTCCGTGCTTCATGATTCGTCTCCTCGTCGCGTAAGTTATTAACCGCGACGCCGCGCGATTTTGGAGAAATCAGGGGGGTACGTCAATTCCCGTGATTGTGGGCATACCTGGCTTCTCGGTATGGTTCCCTTGATCCCAGGACCTTTCGGAAGAGGATATGCCCCAGAGAGACCATCGCCGCGGCCTGACGCTCATCGAGATCCTGATCGTGGTGGCCATACTGGGCATCTTCATGTCGGCGCTCCTCTACTTCGTCTTCCCCAGCGACGAGCGCCGCTGCGAGCTGGAGGCCAAGCGCCTGGCGGCCTATTTGACCTCCACCGGCGCCGAGTCGGCCATGCGCGACGGCGCGGCCCGAGTCGCCTTCGACATCGGCGCCTCCAAGGGGGAGCGAGAGGTGACCAAGATCGGGGCCGACATCACCCGGGATCTTTGGGAGCGAGATAAGAAGGGCGGCACCCACGAGGTCCGCGCGCCGGTGCAGATCGACACCGTCGACACCCCGGCGGTCCCCGAGATGAAGGCCGGGATGGCCTATGTGCTCTTCCGCAACGGCAAATGCCCCCAAGGCGCGGTAGTGATCCTGGGGATCGGCGAGGTGTTCTATTCGGTGGTGGTGCCCTCCACGGGGGGCGAGATTCGCGTTGAGCGCGGCCGGGCCGGGAAGCCCACCAGCGGCACAGACGGTCAAAAACCGAGCCGAAAGAACAAAGGACGCAGCGGCAAAAGCACCACGAGCACCCCCCCCGATTACTCCTCCAGCAGCTTGGGCTCCGTGCCGGGCTATACGCCGCCCGCCTCCTCTCGGTCAGGCGGGGGCAGCGGCAGCGGCAGCACTAAACCCAAACCGAAGCCGCCCAGCCGAGACAACACCGGTTCCGACGACGTCCCAGATTATCCGACGCCCGATGACACCCCACTCCCGAAGATCCCGTCGGTTGATGCCGATGACTTAAAGACTCCGAAGCCCCCCGAGAAGCCGCCGACAGACGACACCGGGGTCTGCACCAACGGCCAGACCCAATGCGTGGGCCAGAGCGCCCAACAGGTCTGCGCCAACGGCCAATGGGGCGCGGCGACGTCATGTGCGCCCGGTCAAATGTGCAGCGGCGGGCGATGCGGTGCATCGAACCTGGGGAATCCGAACGTCGAAGCCACCAACCATCTGCTCACCTCGGTCACCGTCACCAAACCGTCGAACGTCAATAACCTCCTCCAAAGTCTGATCAATAACGCCCTGGAGAGCGGACAGATCAACTGGATCATCCACCGAAAGGCGGGCACTAACCCGTCGGACACCCTGGGTTTTTGGCTGGTGCAGGCCCAGCGCAGAGAGAACACGGCCGGAACAGAGTACGAGCTCAAGCCCGACGTCCCCACCTACGCCCTGCAGGATAAGGATCCATGCGACTTCGACACAGAGTTGCCCGACATCCCCGGGCTGCCCGAGATCGACGGACTACCGGTAACGGGCAGGTGCTTCGAGACCCAGCGGGAAGACTCGACCCTCGGACTCTACATCCCGGACAACAACGCTGAAGAGGGCGTGTGCCAATACTTCTTCATCGAGCTCCTCTTCGTCACCGTCGAGCTCGATTACAATAACGACCGGGAGATGACGGTGGAGGGGACGCTCAGCCTCCGCTCGGCCCGGGAGCTCGAGGTGGAGGGCCTCTCCGTAAAGGACAAGCTGGAAGAGCTCAACGTCCCCATGGACGGCGATCTGACCGAGGACGGGGTCCCTGACTCCTGGATCATCCGCTTCACGGGGCGCAGCCAGAGCGCGATCTTCACCGATGACCCCGCCAATCGGGACGATCCCCCCCCGGGCTGCCTCTAGGCCCGGGTGGCTGCGGTTCTGGCCCGGCATTTGCTACACAAATCCCGCGAATTACATTTCGAGACGAGGAATTCTCAGTCATGAGCACCCGATATTTACGCGTATTCTTGGCCGCTGCCGTCTTCATGGGCGCGGCCTGCGATGACGACTCTGCGCCCATCAGCGCCATGGCCGATGCCGCGCCCGCGCCCGTTCCCGACGCCGACACGACCACGGATATGGGGATGAACGCCCCGGATATGGCCGCCGGCGAAGACGCCGCGCCGACCCCCGTGGAGGACGCCGTACCAACCCCCGAAGACGCCGCCCCGGACCCGGACATGGCTCCGCAACCGGACGCTGCACCTGACATGGATGTCATACCGGAGCCCATCCAAGAGCCCAGCGAGGCCTGCGGTCCCGAGGGCGAGTGTGGTTTGAACCAGGGCTGTATCGACGGCGGCTGCTGGTACGATTTGACCCCCAACTTTTATCGAATCGAGGAGATCGTCGTCTCCCAGCCGGCCATTTCGGGCGGCCTCCTCCAGGGCTTCTTGGCCATCGCCTTGATGGACGGTCGCTTGAATATGCTGGTGGAGCCGGGCGGTTACGGTGAAGACCTCGGAAGCTACCGCTGGTACATCGGCACGGGCTCCCAGTCCGGCGGCCAGTACTACTACTTCCATCAGTACCCGATTCAGAACTTCGACGGGTTCTGGCGCGAGGGTGAAGTGGACACATCGGCCCCTGGCGATGTCTATAACGGCCCCTATTGGACCATGGAGGGCAACACGCCCTTCGTCCTCAACGTCCCCACCGGTCGCGTGGAGATCGAAGGGCGCGTGACCACCTGCTTCGTCGAGATCGCCCTCGAGGTGGAGCTCAATATTCTACCCCCCGTCGACGCCGACAATGACGACGTGACGATTTGGGTGTCCGGCTTCTTGCGCGAGAGCGAGGCCGAGCAGGTCAACTTCCCGCTCAACGGCATACCTACGGATCTGGTGGGGACGATCCTCGATCCCGACGATCTACGGTGGACACCGACGGAGACGAGATCCC
>PVBE012703084.1_pt1 | contig 14447 bp, 11 predicted proteins | sample 1631181 | NCBI WGS metagenome assembly PVBE01 (sample SAMN08397723, study PRJNA350692) | Marine metagenome, whole genome shotgun sequencing project. | isolation source: water | place: Pacific Ocean | collected 2012-04
GCACCACCTTCATTTTCAACAATAACTGCATCGCTGAGGGAATGGTAAGTATTTGCAAAACGAGCAACATAGCCGATGCCCATTTGTGTGGCCTGCATGGTGAAGTTGTCATTGGTCGGATCCTCAGTGGTAAATTCTGCAGCCATTCCTCCACTGGAATGTAGAGCTACCAATGCAGCTTCTCCGTTTCCCGGGTCCAATGATTCGATGATGGCTGCTGAGCCAACTGCACTGGCTTGGGTGAAAGTAGCTCCAGGTGCAAGGCCCATATTTATCACTTCTAAAGCGGGATCAAAAGATAATAAATCTATCTCCATAAATTTCCTGCGATCCCAATATTTCCAGGAGGTTCCGCTCCAGATCAGGATGTCGAACATGGCTGTTCCTGGTGCCAGATCGAGAGAATCACCAATCATTCCACTACCGGTAAACAAATCGGTAGAAGTGGTTTTGGTGAAAGAATGATAGGTAGTTCCGTCATAGCCTTCGAAATCGGATGCATAGTGCATAGTTCCGGCAATGGGGCTTGTAGTGGTACCGATGGATACTGCTCCGTTGAAAATACCATCACCCGTATTGGCTCTAATATCGAATACAGAAGTTGCGCTCCCGTTCATAAATTGATAGGTAGCCAATGTCGAGTTGAAATACAATCCATAATTCTCATTGCTGCGATACCGGAAAGCATAGCGATTGCCACTAATCAACAAATCACCGGCCGATCCGAAACGGATGTTTCCGTCAATGTCGAGATGATTGCTGATGTATGCACTGCCGGTAGTGGCATTAGACCAGAATGTTGCATTCTGATTGCCGTCACGGAATTCGTAGCGAGTGTTAGTTAAATCGAAATACAAACCAAAATTTGGATTGGTTTCGTAGCTAAAAGCATACTGATTTCCACTTACGTCAAGTGGTGCATGTGGATTTTGTGCAGAGATGGTTGTGAAGTAAAAAGTCAAAGCCATAAATGCTGAACAAAGTGTGAATAACTGTTTCATGATTGTACTTTTAAAATGATTGAATTAACTGTTAATGCCCATTAGTGTCCAGCACTGCATGAAACGTAACCAGTAAATTGAAAAAAGTTTCTTGTTGACTGCAATGCCCGTTCAAATGGGCTTTTATCCTCAGAAGGGATATTAGATCGGAAAAAATGAAAGCAGGCTAGAAGGGGTCTTCTTAACAGGTTATTCGTGAAACTCTCAGATCACAATTGCCCTGGCTACAAAGCTGTTTATTCGCAATATTGCCGTTGATTCAGTTTTTATAATCAACTATAATAATACCATCTACAAGTTGAAAACCGTTATATAAAATTGATCTTTCCATTCTGTATTTCCTTTGCTTAGTGATGATGCCCATGCCCTCCCGAACCTTTCTTCATTTCCGCAAGCAAATAATATGCACCTGAAGTAACCACCTTTGTTCCAGGCAGCAATTGATCTACTGGAACAGTTTCAACGAACCCGATGTCGGTGGCACCTGTGTTGACTTCAACCTTTTTGAAAATGAATTCATTCTTGTGACTTTCTTCGGCATGATTTCCATCGTCATCATGAGCATGTCCATCGCTATTTTCATGTTTGTGAGCATCTTCATCCCCATGATCGTGTATGTCTTCACCATTATGCACATATTCATTTTTGGTCTGCAAAACGAAAATGTAATCCAATCCCCCATCCCTCACAATAGCATCATTGGGTAAGGCCATAACGCTATCCGTATTGGTCACAATTCTGGCATCTACATACATGCCGGGAAACAGGTTTCCACTTTTATTGTCGATTTCGGCATGTACTACCACGGCTTTCGGTTCTTGTTCAAATGATTTTCCAACGGCAAAAATGCTTCCCTGGAATAAAGAATCCGGGTTGGTGGTCAGGGAGAAAATCACTTTCTGTCCGTTGGCAATCTTGCTGATATCGCGCTCGTAAACCATCAGGTCGATGTGAATATGTTCGTTGTCAACGATTTCAAAAAGTTCTTGCTCAGGTTGAACGAACTTCCCCATATTTATCTCCACCTGGCGGACAAATCCGTTGATAGGTGCTTTAACAGGTAAAGCCGGCATGAACTTGCCAGACTCTATGGTTTTCAAATCCACATTCAATAATGTTAACTGCGTTTTCACACCTTCCAACCTGGCCATTGCCGGAAAGTAGTTGGCCTTTGCTTGCTGGAATTCCTGTTGAGCAATCACCTTGTCTTCGTACAATTTCGCGTGACGTTCATATTCTATTTCCAGGAATTCAAATTCACTTATGGCGGTGAGGTATTCTTCTTGCAACTCAACAAACTCAGGATTTTCTAGCGTTGCCATGGTTTCGCCTTTCCGCACATAATCGCCTTCCAGGACATCAATGCTCTTTACCCTGCCACCGAGCACTGCACTTAAGCTGGCTTGGTTTTGTGGCGGCAATTCCAGTTGCCCGTTCGACTTCACCGTGGTGGATAAGTTGAGGTATTGAAAATTCCCCAGTTCTATTTTCATCACTTCCATCTGTTTTTGAAGCAAGTGAACTTCATCTTCGTTGACTCCAGACTTTTCGGGTTCAGCATGTTCCCCGTGATCGTGAGCATGATCGTGAGCACACCCTCCAAAAAGGAGGAGAGAAAAGATGGCGATCATCCATCCTGGTTTTAGTTGTTGATCAATATTTTGAATGTTCATGTTCTGATAGTTTGGTGGTAAATATCTCTCGGTAGATTCCGTTGATCAGCGAGAACATTTTGTGAGTTTGTTTTTCAATTTATCTGGGTTCGGGTTTTGTTTTCGTGCTTTCGTTACCATCAAAAATGTGGTAGAGCACAGGCAGGATTAAAAGTGTCAGTAAGGTCGCGGTTAATAATCCGCCAATCACCACAGTGGCCAATGGCCGTTGAACTTCCGCACCAGCAGAAGAGGATAATGCCATCGGAAGAAATCCCAGGGCTGCAACTGTTGCGGTCATCAGCACGGGACGAAGACGGACTTTTGTGCCTTCCATAATTCGTTCCTTCAAATCGGAAACGCCTTCGCTTTTCAATTGATTGAAATAGGCGATCAGCACAATTCCGTTAAGCACAGCCACACCGAAAAGAGCAATGAATCCCACCCCGGCAGAAATACTGAATGGCATGTCGCGCAGCCAAAGTGAAAACACACCTCCGATTGCTGATAGCGGAATCGCTGTAAAAATTAGCAGTGCTTGCTTCACACTTCCAAACGTGAGAAACAATAAAACCATAATGAGCAGTAACGCAGCCGGAACGGCAATGGATAGCCTTTCCCTGGCAGCAACCAGGTTTTCGAATTGACCACCATAGTCGATGTAGTATCCCGGAGGCAGATCCAGTTCCGCAGACAACTTTTCGCTGATTTCATCCACGAGGCTTTCCGTATCCCGGTTCCGGGCGTTAACACCGATCACAATTCTACGTTTGGCATCTTCCCGCGAAATCTGCATAGGGCCATCCTTGAATTCAACTTTTGCCACTTCTTTTAGAGGAATCTGGTTTCCATTGGGAAGAGGAACCCATAAATCCTTGATGTGATCCATCTCTTTTCGAAGATCCTTTTGCAAGCGCACCACCAAATCGAATCGTCTTTCTTCCTCAAAAACAACCCCGGCTTTTTCACCGGCAAAAGCAGTTCGTAGCACGGTGTTCAAATCCCGAATATTCAAACCATATTGAGCTATTTTGTTGCGCTCATAGGTCACGATCATTTGAGGCAGCCCCTGGGTCTGTTCAACTCGCAGATCCCCCACCCCTTCAATCTCTTGAATGATCCTTTCCGCTTCCTGTGCCTTTTGGTGCAGCACATCAGGATTCTCCCCGAAAATCTTGATGGCGATATCTTCACGTACACCAGCTATCAACTCATTAAATCGCATCTGGATAGGTTGTGTGAATTCGTACTCTATACCCGGCAATTGGGTGAGGACTGCCTCCATTTTTTCAAACATTTCTTCCTTGGTTGAAGCGCTGGTCCATTCTTCCTTCGGTTTCATTCTCACCATGATATCCCCAACTTCAATCGGCATCGGATCGGTTGGAATTTCCGCAGTTCCAATTTTGCTGACTACAATTTCAACTTCTGGAAAATTGTCCAAAAGCAGTTTCTGAATCTTCTCAGAAACCTCCACACTTTGTTGCAAAGAACTTCCAGGTGGAAGAATCTGGTGCAGGGCAAAATCACCTTCTTCCAATGTTGGGATAAACTCACCGCCCAACCTTGTGAAAGTGAATAGGCTGACACCAAAAAGCGCAAAGGAGATAATCAGTACCAGGCTCTTTTGTCGTAACGCAAACTTGAGAGCAGGTTCATAAAATCTTTGAGCCTGCGCAATGATCTTATCCGAAATCGTGGTTTTGTTGGTAATGTTTTTTTTCAGGAACAAAGCCGTCATCATAGGCACATAAGTCATGGAAAGTATGAGCGCACCTGCAATAGCAAAACTTACAGTTTGTGCCATTGGGCCGAACATCTTTCCCTCAATACCAACTAATGCCAAGATGGGCAAATACACAATCAGGATTATGATTTCACCAAAAGCTGCAGAACTACGAATTCGCGTTGCAGCAATGTTGACCTCTCTGTTCATATCATCAGCAGTGAGCTTCTGCCCGGCAAAACGTGTGGTTATACGATGTACTATTGCCTCAACAATGATTACCGAACCATCAACCACCAACCCAAAATCAATTGCACCCAATGACATCAGGTTGGCCGAAACGCCAAATACGTTCATCATGCCTATGGCAAACATCATAGACAAGGGAATTACCGAAGCTACTATAAGCCCACCCCTGAAATTTCCAAGTAACAAAACCAGGATTAGGATAACGATTAATCCACCTTCCAGAAGGTTTTTGGTGACGGTTCCAATCGCCCGGTCAATCAACTCTGAACGGTCGAGATAGGGCTGAATAGCCACCCCTTCAGGAAGAGAGGTTTTAATGATTTCAATTCGTTCTTTCACAGCCTGAACTACCTCATAGCTGTTCTGGCCTTTCAGCATGAGGGTTTGGCCGCCAACAACTTCACCTTGTCCGTTATAGGTTATTGCCCCATATCTCGGTGATGAGCCAAAACCGACTTCTGCAATGTCACGGATCAGAACAGGAATTCCGTTCACTGTTTTTACCCCAATTTTCTCAATATCATCCAACGATTTCACCAATCCATCTCCGCGAATGAAATAGGTGTTGTAGCGTTTTTCAATGTAGCTGCCTCCTGTGTTTTCATTGTTCGCTGCCAAGGCGGCAAACACTTCAGCAATGGAGAGATTCATGCTGTTCAGCTTTTCGGAGTTTACCGCCACTTCATATTGCTTTTTGTGGCCACCCCATCCACTCACCTCAATCACCCCGGGCGTTCCGGCCAATTGTCGTTTTACGATCCAGTCGTTTATGGTTCGCAGATCCATGTCGGTATATTGATCTTCATAGCCGGGCTCAACGTGCAACACATACTGATACACTTCCCCAAGACCCGTGGAGATGGGCCCCAACTCCGGTGAACCAAATCCCTCTGGAATTTCCGACTCTGCGGTTTTTAATTGTTCCGAGATAAGCTGCCGGGCCAGGTAAATGTCGAACCCTTCCTCAAAAACCACGGTAACCACCGAGATACCGAAGCGAGAAATCGACCTGATTTCTTCGACCTCTGGAAGATTGGCCATGGCAATTTCTATGGGAAAAGTGACAAACTGTTCCACTTCCTGGGCAGCCAGTGTCGGGGTTTGGGTTATGACTTGTACCTGGTTTGTAGTGATGTCAGGAACAGCATCTATCGGGATAGTGGTGAAGGAGTACGCGCCCCAAAAGATGAGACCAAATACAAAGAGGCCAACAACCAATTTGTTGTGGATGGAAAATCCAATAAGTTTATCGATCATGTAAATTCAAATATTTCCTGATTGATACAAAAGTTGGGAACGCTACAATGGAGACGCACCAGTTAAAAGGACGAAATCAGGAAACTTGCGGTGGTCCGCGCTGCTTGGAAGTGCTAAATGATGGGGGCACATAGCTACTGATCGCATCATATTCGAACCAATCAGCCTTTTCGATAGCTGATTCGGAATTGATGTGCAACAGTGCTTTATAAAACTTGTTCTGCTTTAAAGATTTCAGCGAAACCACATTCGGAGGCAAGAGTAAAAAGTGGCAATTTTCTTCTTCTCCATGCGGATGTTCGGAATCGCTCAAAACACATATAAGGAAATCGATCACACAATGATCGAGGTGATCTGCATGTTCGAAGTGACTATGATCTAAATCTTCATCTGCCGAATGTGTGTGATGCTCGTGGCTGTGACTATCGGCCTGACCTTCGCCCGCAGTTCCGTGGTGACAGTGTGGAATCACATTATGCCCCACACCCAAGGTGTAAACCAGCAACAGAAGAAATGACATGAAGCTTCGTTTCAGCTGCATCGCTGCAAATTTATGAAATAGATAGTCTATATCATTTACGCTGGGTGATTAATAATTGTTGCGTGGAACGAGATGGTTTTTTGGTCAAGACTGCTTCCAAACTGTACAGAAGAATCTCTTTGACCTCTCAATTTCGAAGCTTCGGATGCCCATTCCTAATGCTAAAACCCAATTCTGAAGCTTCAGATGACCATTCCTAACACCAGAAGAACAAATCTGAACGTTCGGATGCCTTCTGTGGCCGTAATGAAAACCGATTAGAAACAATTATGGCCTATTTAGACTGTAATCTGTGAAGATGAACGTCCTAAAAGCAAAAAAGTCCACCCCGCAATTGCAAATGGATAAATGGACGGTGCAGCCGAGCTCAGGTGGAAACGAATGAAGGGCGCACGCATGTTTTACCTGCAATTCATGCTTGACCCACACAATCCAGAGCTTTTCGAAGAGTTGGGATTTACCTCCAAAACCAGGTTTACTGCGACTGGGTTAATACCTGGATTGTTATACTGGTTTAGAATCTCGGCCTTTGGTCCAGTGGAAGGTGGGGAATAGAGCGATCCTACCCGGGTTCGGGCCAAATGATCTACAACAATTTCTACAGCTAACCCGGTTTAAGCCTGGTTTTACCGGTTATGGCTCTGTATTATAAAAGAGAGCAAACACAACAAACCCCATTCTACATATGCAGAATGGGGTTTGTTTATACAGATTAGCCTTTGAACCCTTCCGGGAAAGGGTTCTTCAACTGGCATGAATTTAAACGTAGCTATTGCTTTGGATCAGCCTCCGTATTTTGAATCAGAGTTTCATCATTTGCTCTTTCCATTCTTTGTTTAGATTCTAATGTTGGTGCGGCAGCATCTCCGACAACTTGAGGAGTAGCCGGGGCAGTTGTACTTTCCGAAATAAGCGTTCCATCATCGGCACGCTCCATTCGCTTTTGAGTTTCTGGTGAAGGCGCGGTAGCATCTCCCGCAACTTGTGTAGTTACAGGCGCGGTTGAATTGTTTCGTATCAAGGTTTCATCACCAGCCCTTTCCATTTGTTGCATGGATTCAGATGTAGGTGTAGCAACATCCCCCGGAACCGCCAGGGTCGCTGGTGCAGCCGCATCTCCTGAAGATTGGGCATGAATCATTGAAGCACTCCCCAGGAAGGCACAGGTTAGGATTAAGATTGTCTTTTTCATTTGTTTGTTGTTTTATGACCAAACCTGAATTAGATCAGTCCTATTCGGAAGTTATGCAAGTTATCTAATTCAATTTATAATTGCCAATATCTTGTTAAATGGTGCCAGGATATCTATTGATACCTGTAAAAACAAGCACCCGCTGGAAGACCATTAAAAGGCAAGAAACCCATCCCGTTTTCACGAGATGGGTTTACAGGTTAAGACTAAAAGCGGAAGGGATCAGTTCATTTGAAACCAGACGCTGTTTGTCGTTAAGATACCTTACTTCGGATTTGGTGCGCTGACGGGTACTCCATCATTGGCCATTTCCTCTGAAGTCATAGCTCTTTCAGGTTGAGCAGACTTCTGCTTGTTCTGTTCAGCAGCTTTGCTCTTTTGCCATTCAGCTCTTTGCTCAGCTGTCATAGCTACACCATCGTTGGCAACCAACTCTTCAGACATTGGCGTTGTAGCCTTTACTGTCTTTTGAGTTTTTGTAGCCTGGGCAGTTTTGGCTTTTTGCCATTCCGCTTTTTGCTCGGCTGTCATAGGTACACCATCGTTAGCTTCCAATTCCGTCTGCACCTTGCTTTCGGTATTGGCTTGTTCTGATGATTGTGCATTTACACTGGTTCCCAACAGGAACAAGGCAAACACGCTTAAGATTGAAATGTATTTCATGTTGTAAGATTTTGCAGCTTAAGAAATGCACGTGGCTCTGAGTAAAGAACCACGTGCAAATTATACTTTTTATTTCAGCAATACCATTCTCTTGGTTTCCAAAACTTTACCATCTACCATCATGCTGTAGAAATAAGTTCCAGAAGCCAATTGGCTGTCGTTGAACAATATCTGGCCATGACCGTTGGTCAAAACACGTGAATTCAATTCAACACCACTTGCATCGTAGAAGCTCATAGTAGCTCGTTGAACGTCATTTGGCAGATAGTACCTGATTAATGTGCTGCTGTTGAATGGATTCGGCACGTTTTGCATCAATTGTGCTTTGTCATCATTGATAGCTGGTTGTGTAGCTGGTTCAAAATCACGGTAAGAAGTACAGCAGTTACCCATGCTGTTGTCAATGTGTGTCAACATTTCCATGATTTGAGCGATTTGCTCGTTTTGAGCAGCATTTTCAGCTTGCAATTCTTCGATGAGGTCATCTTTGTCTTCGATCTCAGCTTGTTGCTCCTGAACTGCGTTGACTAAAACCGGGATCAAGCCGGTATAGTTAACTACATCATAATCGAGACCATCAGCAATTTTGGCCATATCGTCACCTACCGGGGTGTAATCTGCACCCATGTCAATTGCATCTTCCAGCGGAACGATTACTTCAGGTTGATGAGATGATTTAACCAGTTGTGGGAATACTTCTTTCAAATTGTCTGCCATCAGGCCAATTTGCTGACCTTCAGGGAAATTGAAGTGAGGATATTCTGATGTCTTGTAGTTATAAACTTTGGTCTCTATTTGAGCCAATTGCTCTATTCCGCCTTCGAAAACATCAACTTCCGTTTTCAGGATGGCATCTGATGGCAAATAGGCACCTGTAGAGTACACATCACCAGAAAAGTATCCAGCATACTCAATTGCTGCCGAACCACTTTGTAAACCGTAGATTGCATAGGTTGTGCTGGCAGGTGTGGCACTGCTTCTATAAGCATAGCCATAAGCACCAAAAGTAGCGCTGGCGACACCTGTAGTGTTGTAATTTCTTCCAGCACTGTGGATTCCATAAACGGTTCCTCCGCCACCAATTTTGTAACCGTCAATCCTTGCGCCATACGTATTTCCTGAACCTGTAAAGGTATTGTCAAGGTCAATATTCAAACCATATTTTGGGCCTGTAGTAGTTGCATCATGGTTAGCATAAATTCCGTAGGTGGCCTCACCGGCCTCTACGTGCAAAGGGTATGCTGGTGCAGTAGTTCCAATTCCAACATTTCCTGCTACTGTAGCGTCTAAACTGAATACGGCATCCCCGGTTACCAACAACCCATTTGCAGGCGGGGTAGCACCAAATATACCAATGGAGGTTCCACCATTAGGATCAACAACAAGTTTTGAACTGCCACTTACCTGAACACGCAATGAAGGAGAAACACCATCACCATTAACATGCAGCTTGGAATTTGGAAAAGAAGTACCAATACCAACCTGGTCTGTGGCAGTTGTAACGTACATATCTCCGGAACCTGCTCCTGACCAATCAGAATCAGCACCACCGCCTCCACCAGCAGCCCAGATGGGAGCAGCGCCAGCGCCTTGTGATGTCAATACCTGGCCAAGTGTGCCAGCTGATAATCCTGGACGCAAAGCACCATCGAAGTCGATGGAACCATCGCCTTGTACTGCAAACTTTATATCGAATCCTCTTTCCGCTTCAATAAATTGAAAATTATCAGAACTTCCAGCGGGAGCTACAAGTTGAAGAATGTCGTTATTAGGACCAACGGTGTCAGTTCTTTCAATACTTGCAGTTTGCCCAACGCCAGATGGACTTGGGCCAGCAACTGCAACACTTAGTCCCCTTTGGCCTAAGGCATCATCACTGAATACATCCAATGCACTTGACGGTGCTGTTCCAACACCCAAATTACCGGCAAACTCACCATCACCAGAGTTGGCTCCAATACTGAACATGTTCGCACCGGTACCGGTTTTGAATTGATAGGCTACATCAGCAAGGCTGAAGAATAATCCGTACTGTGTAGATACACCACCAGCGATGTACTGAAATGCGTATTTGTTTGCACCTACTTGCAACGCACCGCCTGGAACAAGATCACCAGCTGGCACTACATCGCCATCGGTTAGGATGTTTCCTGCCGACCACATTTTGCCAGAAACAGCTTCGGTTGACCATACAGTACCACCAGTATTGTCCTTAAACTCATAGCGAGCAGGAGCTGGGTTGTTTTGGTTAAAGTAAAGTCCGAATCCAACGGGAGGAACCGGGGGATTGGCAATGCCGCTGTAAGAGAAAGCGTATTCATTACCGTTAATAATTGATGTTTGAGCGACAAGTTGATTGCTGCTCATCATAATTACGGTTACTGCCAGAAAGGCTACCGTAAACAAAGGAATTAGTTTTTTCATGTTTTGATTTTTTGGTTAAAAATAAATAAGGGGTAGCGAAGGTAAGAAAATGCAGAATTCGTAAGGCCATTTCCGAGATGACAATCGTCAACCGTCTGCCTGATCTTCGTCACCCAAACACCATTAAAAAGCCCATCCCGTTTTCACGAGATGGGTTATAGGCTAAGAATTAAAAAAAACGGAAGGGATTCAGTTCATTTGATACTTAACCCTGTTTGTAATCGTACTACTTTTTAGGCTCGTCACCTTTTTGAAGCGAAGCATCTGCAGCTTCTCCTGCAACATTGTGGGTAGCTTTTGCTTTAGGGGCAGAAGTTCTAACAGGTGCAGTTCTGTTTAGAGATGCATCTGCAGCTTCATCACCTGCCTGCTTGCCAACTACTTTATTGTTGCTTACTGCAGTTTTTGTTTTTACAGTTCTCACGGGAGCGGTTTGCAAAGAAGCATCTGCGGGTACTTCATCACCAGCCGTAATGGTGGTGGCGGGCTTCACTTCTTTGTCAACGCTTTGTGCCTGTACAGTTATTGCACCAAAAAGAAAGGTGCAGAGTATCATTACTATATGCTTCATGTTTAACTGATTTAAATAGTGAAAGAAAATCACAGGGATTAGAATCTTATAATACTAATCCCTGTGTTAAAGTTTTGAACCAAAATTACTTCGGATTTGAATTCGTTTTTTCCTTTGCAAAGTCATCAGCAATTTCCTTCTTAGGTAGAGCTTTTGATTCAGACTTTGATGCCTTTTCGCGATCAAAACGATTCACTGTTCCACCCATTCCATTGTCTGCATTTGCTGACGATGAAACAGCTGCTTTTGGGCTTTGATTTACCCTTACTGCTTCAGTATCTACCGCCAATTTTGGCACAGTAGTAGCTTGAGGCTTTTGTTGAACCTGTTGGGTTGGTGCAACTGGTGTAGCCTGCTCAGCTTGAGTTGATACGGTTTTATTAGACGGAAGCTCACCTTCAGCTAAAGTCTGAGATTGCGCTTGAACCGTAAAACCGGCCATCAATGCGCAGATGAATATTAATGCTATTTTTTTCATAATTGTTTCTTGTTTATCGTTTTTAAAGTTTGAAAGGGATTCATGACTCTGTTCGAATCATGAATCCCGATTAAATATTATTTCAAAAGAATCATGCGCTTGGTATCCAAAACTTCACCATCAACGACCAAGGAATAAAAATAGGTTCCTGAAGGTAATTGACTGTCATTAAAGATTACCTGGCTATGACCTTTAGCACCAAGTACTTTGGCTGAAAGTTCTACACCACTTACATCGTAAAAATGCAAGGAGGCTTGCCCGGCATGCTCAGGAAGGAAGAACTTAATCAATGTGCTGCTACCAAATGGATTTGGAATGTTTTGCATCAATTCTGCCTTTTCTCTAGTTGGAACTTGTTGATTTGATGGTTCAAATTCCTTGTAAGTTCCACAGCAGTTACCCATGCTGTTGTCAACATGCGTCAGCATTTCCATTACCTGTGCCATTTGATCTTTCAATTGATCAACTTCTGAACGGAGTGCCGCGTTTTCAGCCAGTATTTCTTCGGTTAACTCGTCTTTCTCTTCAATTTGCACTTGTTGTTCCTGAATAGAATTAACCAACACGGGGATCAGACCAGTGTAATTAACAACATCAAAGTCAAGACCATCGGCAATCTTAACCATGTCATCATCATCATCCAACAATGTATAATCTGCACCCATGTCAATGGCATCTTCCAAAGGCACAATGACTTCTGGCTGATGGGAAGCTTTCACCAATTGAGGGAATACTTCTTTCAAGTTTTCAGCCATCAAACCAATTTGTTGGCCTTCCGGGAAATTGAAATGTGGATATTCATTGGTTTTATATTCATAAACTTTCGTCTCCAGTTGAGCCAATTGTTCCAACCCACCTTCAAAAACATCAACTTCTGTTTTCAAAATGGCATCTGAAGGCAGATAGCTTCCAGTGGTGTAAACATCACCTGAAAAATAACCGGCATATTCAGTAGTTGCATTACCAGTATTAGTTGCATATAAAGCATAGCTTGTGCTGGCGGGAGAGGATAAGCTTCTGAAACAATACGCATAAGCACCGAATGTAGATGATGTTGAAGACGCATAGTTTCTTCCTATCATGTATGGCCGATTGCTCCTTCATTAAAAAAGGCGAAAACATCCTCTTAACCGGCCCTACCGGTGCAGGGAAAAGTTATATCGCTTCAGCTTTGGGACACCAGGCATGCGTTAAAGGCTATCGCACCGCTTATGCCAACCTCCAGAAACTGTGTTCAATGTTGCGCATGTCGAAGGCCGACCAAACCTATATGAAAGAAATGCAGCGGCTCGAAAAAGTCGACCTGGTCATCATCGATGACTTCGGATTACAACAACTTGATCATGAAAACAGGATGATGTTATTGGAGATGATAGAAGATCGGCATGGACGTAAATCAGTTATCATCGGTTCGCAATTGCCAGTTAAAAACTGGTACGAAATGATCGGTGAAAAAACCATAGCCGATGCCATCCTCGACCGCATAGTCCATCAATCACATAGAATAGAACTAAAAGGAGAATCAATGAGAAAACTAAAGTCGAAATCACAAACCAAATTGGGCAAGACAAAATCAGAAAAATAATTAATCACCATCTTTGAAGTACAAGCTGAATACTGAAAATGCCAGGGGGGGCAACACGACCGGAATATGCAATAAAAGCAACCTTCAGACTTGTCAACTAAAACCATCATCCAAATCCTGATTGTCTGCTTAATTCTTGCGGTGATCGGAATGGTTGTTTCCTTTCTTTCAACAGGACGCTCTTCGATCAACGATCTCACCTATCTCAGCCTTAGCGTGGGCCAGGTGCTGGGCATATTCTTGTTATACCGCTACAGCACTATTCGCGGAACCATATTTTGGAGGATTATCCAGGTTTTGTTTGGAGTTACCTTCATTGGCATGCTCTTTAAATTGCAACACTGGCCGGGCGCAAGTATAATGCTCGGGGGCTCATTGATCGGTATTGCCCTGGTCTATTCCATCCGTTTTATTCAAAAAGATATCAAACAACGCCTCGATGTTTTCAAATGGCTCTGGATAAGTAGTGCATTTCTTCTCTCATACATTTCAATGGAAAAACTGTTACCGAAGGAGTATGCACTTATTTCGTCAGTTTTCTTCTGGTTGGCCATTGTTGAGTTTATCATAGCATTTTACAAAAAGGAAGACAGCATTCGTAAACAGTAGCTGCCGCTGCCTCCTGCAACACTACCAATGATTCCTTAACTTTCGAAACCATTTCAAAATAGCAACCCATGCGATTTACATCCCTTCTGCTTTCCCTTGTCATCATATTCTCCACGATTTCCCTGGCACAGGATGCCCAGGCGTTCACAGAAGTGATAGGAAAAAATCTTGGCGATGTTAACTTGAAAAAGTTGGTCGGTAATGATACTGAAACGCAACATTTAAGTAATTGGGCGATCTCTGCAAAGTCGAAGGGTATAAAAGTTCGGGCTGTTTATGACAGAAAAAGAACCGATTATTCTGGAAAGATTTACAGCATCGAGTTTTATTTCACCAAAAAAGGAATGGACAAGTTCATGGGTGAATTATTGTTGGGACTCAACTCATCGATGTCTTGGAAAAAGTGCCTGGGCACATTAAGGAAACATCCTGATGTCTTGGAATTAGGTTCAGAAGGTGGCAAGGTCATTACCTTTCAAACAGAAATGGAAGGGCAGAC
>PVBE012174232.1_pt1 | contig 14445 bp, 16 predicted proteins | sample 1631181 | NCBI WGS metagenome assembly PVBE01 (sample SAMN08397723, study PRJNA350692) | Marine metagenome, whole genome shotgun sequencing project. | isolation source: water | place: Pacific Ocean | collected 2012-04
AGTTGTACCCGGTGGGGTGGTGCTCCTACTTCCATTCAGCTTGATCTGGATCGTCATGGTCGCCATGTTAATTGGGACGAGCTGGTTATGGGAGAAAGTACCCCCATTGCGCCTCGCGTTGATCCCTGTTGGAGTCCACCTAGCTTGGGTTGGATGTGTTTTGGATAGGACAATTCCGGATGACCCCGAAGACCGTTGGGCAAAACATGCGCTCGCTGATCAATGGCCACTTTCATTCGACCTGATACGGCAACTGCGAGAAAGACTAGGTTCCGACGTTGATGAGTAGAGGGGTTACTGATCTCTCCCCATAGGAAGTAATTTAGGTGGTGATTGGGATTCGGGACCTCGTGAAAGAACTCGACTATAGCTGAATTGTCAGGTGCTGCGGAGGTTTACACCGAATGGTCCCATAGGTTAAATACCTATCGTCGGGCGAGAGCCCAAGGATTCCTCTATACATCCGGGGCTCCGGTCGCCGGGTACGCCCCTCTGTCGCAGAGGGGCGTACCCGGAATGGAATTGCTTGTTGGCTTACTCCAGCACTATCAACTTGCGCACACCCTCGAGCGAGAAGTCGTCGCTCTTGGCAAAGTCCATTATCTGCTTCTCTTGGGTTGCTATTTTCGCCGCTGCCTGAGGCACTTCGTCCGCTATCTCCAGTGGGATATTGACCACGCCGTTCTCATCGCCATGCACAAGGTCACCGGGCAGCACCTCCACCTCACTGACCACCACCGGTACACCGACATCCACTATCTGGAACCGCCCGTGGGCTGGAGTCATTCCTGGCGAGAAGAACTGGAACCCAAGCGCCCGTACGCCCTCCAGGTCCCGAACGCCTCCGTCGGTGACCAGGCCGATGGCCCCTAACTTGCTGGCGATGGTGACCAGCACGTCGCCACAGTGGCATGAGTGAGAATTGCGCGGCGAGATGTCTTTGAATACCAGCACCACGGGCTTGGGCGATGCATCCACGACCTCCAACAAACGCATCACTGACTCCCGACTCTGTTGGCGCGAGGGTGTCATCGTGTCCAGTGTGGCGGTGACAGCGTATCCCAGCATCACGCCCATCTCCGGGAACTGGCAGCGGATGTTCCAGCCCATAAACCCCTCCGAGTTGCGTCTTACGTTAAACGGCTCGATGGCGTTGCAAATGGTGGGCGTGTCGATGCTTTTGAGCGCCTCGAATTGCTCCTGCGTCAGTACCTTAGGCATTACGAATCCTCCTTTGGAATCTGGATCAGGCTTCTTGTTTTGGTCTGAGTTTATTAGTCCGGTATGTCGTAGATGGCATGTTCTCGATTTAATCTCTCATTCGGAATCTTCCCGAGTTAGGCAGTATTCTTCCCCTGTTTTTAACCCCTCATAACCCATTGCGCACAAGGCACGATTTTTCGCTGGCTGGTTTTCAGGCAACACGAAGCCAGTATTCTCGGAGACAAGCCAAATGCCCGGCTCTGTCGTCGTCGCCATCCCTATATCTTCAGCAGTAACAGCCCACCATCCGTCGCCCCTATAATCTACAACCCAACTCTCCCAAGATAGAACCGACAAGCCTCGAATTAATTTTGCACTATCACTCGTAGCGAATTTTTGCATTCCTTCAATGAGAGTGGCTTTCACATCATCGATTGTCCATTCGGGAGTATCCACGACTTCCTCTGGCTCTGATTCTGAACCCGAGCACCCACTCAGAATTCCGGCGGCAAAGAGGAAGCTTGCCAAGACAAAGACCGCGTACCGTGCCCCGTACAGGTCCCTATTAGTGGTGTCCGTGCACACTGGGTATGCCAAGTTGATTTCGTCTCCAGAAATAGTAACGAGGGCTCGGAACCCATTATCTCTTATCGGAACGTTCATGGGTCATTATCACATATCCCCGACTAAGTTAATCAGGACTAGACTCACTAGGCCGTTGCGGCTCTTTGTTGGGCGAGAGCCCAAGGATTCCTCTATACATCCGGGACTCCGGTCGCCGGGTACCCCCCCTTGGTAGCAGAGGGGGCCTAAGGGGTAGTGCTCTTTGACAACAGATTGGCCCAAGGAAACGGCGTTCAGCCTGAACGGAGATTACGAAGGACTGGAGGTCGCGGCCATCTACGTCTACAGCGCGTAGTGAAAAAAGGCCATTCGGTGGCCGGTTGATGTCAAGGTTGCTGTCAAACCGGAGTTTCCGCCCAACCGGTTGGGTGAAGAGGTAGTCTATGGACTGGTCGGGGTGGCCGGGATCGAACCGGCGACCTCCTGCTCCCAAAGCAGGCGCGCTACCGCTGCGCCACACCCCGACGTTACAATGATGATACGGTCTGGTCCGGTAGCTGACAAGTGAGGCGTCGAGACGGGAATAGGGTTTAGGGCACAGGGCTTGACAACAGCGCCCCCGCGGGACCCAGGAGGCAACCCCCTGACGGCTCAATCTTGGGCTAGCTCTGGCCCGTCATCGCGGCCCGGGCTATGGGTACGGCCTCAGGCATGCGCCGGCTGGGTTTCGGTGGATTGGCGACCCAGTCTGTGATCTCGGGCGCTGTCTTCATCACGATCAGGACCGGCCCGCGCTCATCAAGGACTTCGCCGATGCGTGTGGTCCACTCTTCCAGGTCGTCGAATTCGAAGGTCTTGGTGTATCCGGCGGCCCCGGCCAGCCCGGAGTAGTCGATGTTGCCCGCGTTTGGAACCGGCTGGCCGCCGGTCATTGCGTACATGCCGTTGTCCAAAACGATGTGGTAGAGGTTGCCGGGGGCCTCGCCGCCGATGGTCACCAACGTGCCCAGGTTCATCAGCAGGCTGCCGTCCCCGTCCCACACGATGACCCGGCGGTCCGGCTGTGCCAGCGCCACGCCCAGGGCGATGGACGACCCTTTGCTCATGCAGGGCGTCGGCAGGTCGAACGTCTCGTCGTCCGTAACGTCGGCCCAGGCGCGGATCGATGTCTCGGTCGGCAGGACGACGTCGCCCTTCCGATGCCGCAAGACAGCCCGCATGGCGTCCCTCATCTCGATCATCTCGGAACCTCCCTTTTCGCACATCGACACAGGCCCGGCAACTGATACCCAAACTGACGACCTATTCTAACACGGACTAGCCGGAGCGGCCCTCAAAGTCCGATTGACATCAGGTACCGGCGACTCTACAATCCCAGCCCCAGCCATCCGGCTTCCCTCTTGAACGATGAATAATGAAGACCATTCTGTCGAGACTGGCCGGTTCCGTACTCGACCTGCTGCTACCCCCCAGCTGCGCGGTGTGTAACAGCGAGGGCGGATTCCTGTGTCAGGGATGCGAGAGCGAACTACCCAGGCTGCGAGCGCCCTACTGCAACATCTGCTCCGACCCTGGACCGCGCGGCATGTGTCGCTGGTGCGCCACGAGTCCGCCGGCCGTGGATGGTATCAGGGCGCCCTACCTCATGGAGGACGGCGCCAGGGACATGGTCTACAGCCTGAAGTACCGCAACCTGCGGGCACTGGCCCCGGAGTTGGGACGGCTTCTGGCCGAATACCTGGAGTCCACGCCCATCGCCTCTGACGTCCTGATGCCCGTGCCGCTGCATCCTCGGAGGGAGAGGGAACGGGGCTACAACCAGTCGGTGCACCTGGTCCGGGAGCTGGGCCGGCGTGCCGGGCTGGCAATCGACACGCAGGGCCTGCGTAGAACGCGGAACACACCGCCTCAGGTCTCCATAGACGGACACGAGGAGCGCCGACGTAACACCGATGGGGCTTTTGAGTGCATCTCAACGGTGGACGGCAGTCGGGTGCTGCTGCTGGACGACGTCGTGACCACCGGCAGCACGATGTCGGCCTGTGCCAGGGCGCTGAAGGACGCGGGCGCTCGCTCGGTCTGGGGGCTGGCCCTGGCCAGGCAGGGGAGCGGCCAGGACCCGAGGTAGTAGTCTGCCCTTACACCAGGGTGCTAATGTGTACGCCTTACGGCTAAGCTGAGGAGTAAACATGACTACTGCGGACAAAGAGACGCTCGAAGAGTTCAAGAAGTCCTTTAGCTACGGCTCCCGCAACGATTTGCTGTTCAAGTTCCTGGGAAGCCGCACCGGTCCCACCGACCAGGAGGAGGGAGAGTTCTTCCGAGGACTCCTGGAGCACCTGGGCAACTCGTTCGACTCGGGCGACTACGACGCCGTGTTGGAGCACTGTTACCAGTGGCAGGTCGACGGCTACACGCCCAAGGAGGATGCGGAGCCCGCTTTCCAGTACGATACCTCCCCCTGGTCGCCCCTGACCAAGCCGTTGTCGGAGTCCAGGCTGGCCCTCATCTCTGCCGGTGGCATCTTCGCCGATGGCGACGACCCGATGGGCCCCGACGGGCCCAGCCAGGAGGAGGCCATTGGGCGGATTCAGGAGTTCCTTCGCGCCCCTCCAATACTCGCGACTATCCCACGCGACCTGCCGCCTGAGAGCGTCCGGGTCAGGCATCCAGGCTACGACATCCGTGGAACGTTGAAAGACTACAACGTGGTCTTTCCCGTGGACCGTCTCAAGGAACTGGAGGCCGAGGGGGTGATCGGCGAGCTGGCCGAGGAGAACTACTCCTTTGTGGGGGCCACGTCCCAGAAGCGGCTGCTGAACGAGGTGGCGCCCGAGTGGGCCGAGCGGCTCAACGCCAGGGAGGTTGACGCGGCTCTGCTGGTCGCCGCTTGACCGGTCTGCCACGTGTCCGTGGGACACACAGACAGGGTGCTGGAAGAGGCCGGGATTACCACCGTATGCGTCTTCATCCGGGCTTTCCGCCACCAGGCCGAGCTTCTGAAGCCCCCGCGATCCCTGATCACACGGCACATCCTGGGACGGACTATCGGGGCTCCAGGAGACGCGGAGCGCCAGCGTCAGGTGGTCAGGACCGCGTTGGGGCTGCTGGATACCGCTCGCTCGCCCGGCACCATCGAGGAGTTTAACGAGCCCTTCCGCTCGATCTCCGACTAGAGCCGGTCAAGCGGGCCGCCGTACTCGGGGGATGAGTCCGATGTGACCGGCGGTCCGCTTTTTTTTGACCCCCAGGACCCTTCCCTCGGCCATGAACGGGCTGTACAATATATGTCACCGATTTCATGGCAATAACTTCACGAATAAACCCACGTTCGGTGCGCAGATTCCGCACCTTCCACGCCCTTCAGAACCAGAGCTACCGTCGGCTGTGGCTGGGCAACTTCTTCTCATCCATGGGCCGCATGATGCAGATGACGCTGCTGGTCTGGATGGTGCTGGAGATGACCGACTCACCGTTCCTGGTGGCCCTGGTCGGGTTCTTCGGTTTCTTACCGACCCTGTTGCTTGGAGTGGTTGGCGGGCTACTGGCGGACCGTGTTGACCGACGGCGACTGCTTATCATTACACATGTCGTGAACCTGGTGGCCACGTTGGCCATGACGGTGATACTGAACACCGACCTGGTGAGGTTCTGGCAGGCCTACGTGGTGATATTCGTCAGCGGCGCCGGGTGGGCGCTGGACTTCCCCTCACGCCGCTCCATCATCCACGACCTACTGGGCGACTCGTCGGTGACCAACGGCATCGCTCTGGACTCAGTGGGTATGCACTCCAGCAGGATGCTGGGCCCGGCGCTGGCCGGAGTGTTGATCGTTCTGGCGAACGTCGCCGGGGGATACGTGGCGGTCACCACGATTTATCTGGCGGCGGTGGCCCTGATGTGGTCCCTGAACCTGCCGCACAAAACGGTACCCCAACAATCAGACGCTGAAACCCGACCCGGAGAAGCGCCACCACCAGAGGGCACGGTCCACCCCGCGGAACATCGGGTGTTTAACGGCGCCCGGGAAATAGTCCGCAATCTCGCCGACGGCTTCCGCTACGTCAAAGGGCAAAACACAATCCGGGCGACCATCATAATAACGGTCCTGATGAACCTGCTGCTCTTCCCCTACGTCCAGATGGTGCCTGTCATCGCACGGGACATCCTGGACGTCGGACCGGGCTTGATGGGGGTCCTGCTGTCTGCGGAGGGGATAGGAGCCCTGTTTGGCGCGGTGGTGATTGCCTCGGCCGGAAACTTCAGATTCCAAGGGCGGGTCTACATGGCCGGGTCCATGCTGGCGATGATGGCGCTGCTGCTGTTTTCGTTCTCCCATTGGTACGCGCTCTCGTTGCCCCTGCTCATTGTGATGGGCCTCGGTTCGGCGGGTTTCGGCACTATGCAAGCGACCATCGTAATGCTGGTCGCACGGGAGGAGATGCGGGGCAGAGCCCTGGGGGTGGTCAGCCTCGCCATCGGCACCATGCCCCTGGGCGCCCTGATGATCGGCGGAGTAGCCAGCGCGGTGAGCCCGACCTTCGCCATTGGACTGAACGCCAGCCTGGGCCTGGTATTGATCACCCTGGTGGGTTTGCTGGCGCCGTCGCTCAGGCAGCGGATCGTGCCTCACGAGGGGCAGCAAGCCCACGCCGGTCAGCCTGAGCCACGGCCCGAGTCCACGGAAGAAACCTAGGCCTGCCGCCTACAGAAAAGAATTGCGAAATCGATAGAGGGTCATCTCGGGCTCGACGGGCGAGACGGGCAGAGTCTCCTCTTCCACGATCTTGGCCACGATGAGCCACGGCCCGTCCTCGGACAATGCCCGGAGAAAGACAGCCTCGAGCTCCTTTTCGTCCCGCACCGTCGCCGTTCTGGGGATGCCGCAGGACGTTGCCACCTGCTCCAGGTCGGTGCCGAAGGCCGTGTGGCTGGCCTGGTGCCCCGTCTGCGCCCACTCCTCGTTGTCCCAGACCACGACCACCAGGTTGGCGGGGCCCTCCCGGCCGATGGTGGCGAGGGTCCCCATGTTCATCAGCAGGGAGCCGTCGCCGTCCAGAGAGATTATCTTCTCGTCCGTCGACAGGGCCATGCCCAGCGCGATGGAGGAGCAGAGCCCCATGGAGCCGTAGGTATAGAAGTTGCGGTCGCGATGGCCCGCGTGCCACAGCTCGTCGGTGGTGGGGCCGAGGTTGGCGACGATAGGCAGGCCATGCCCCGAGCCTGTCGAAGGGTCGCCGACGTGTCTCAGAAGCATCTTGGTGGCGGGGAATCTATGCAATCTTGCCTCCATGGAGCAGCGGAGTCAGGCACAACGCCAGCGGCTGACGCGATGCGTAGCACAGGGAGAGTGCGCCGCCGACCCTCTGGGCCAACCGGTCCTCGTTATCCAGTGTGTAGTGGGGTAGTCCCAGAACGTCCAGTATCGGGCGGGTCCCTCTCCCCATCGCTACCTGTGCGATGTTGAACTCGCCGACCTCGCCGCGCATGTTGATGAACATGGGTATTGGGACCCGGCAGGGGATGCACAGGCTGGCCAGGGCGTTGACACAGTTGCCGAAGCCGCTGGACTGCATGAACACGGCGGCGTTGCGACCAACGGCATAGGAGCCGACGGCAATGCCGATTGCCTCCTCCTCCCGCGTGGCCGCCACCAGATGGAAATACGGGTCCTCATCGATCAGCTTCGTGACCTGGTGGATGCTGATGTCCGGGACGTAGACGACCAGGGACACCCGGCTGTCCTTCAGCGCCTGGACGATGGTCTCTGCCCACGTCATCGTCATGAAACCCTATCCTTCGGCCCTTCGGCTACCGCCTCTTGCCTGGCAATACGCCGGTGCGAAATGGAACGGACCATGTCGTGCGCCGGGGTTGTCCCGAGCAGGCCTGTCGATGCTGACACGACTTCCAGTCACTACTAATGATAGACGAGACGGTACACCAGATTTGCCCCTAGATCCCCATGATATTGTAGCCGGTATCCACGTGGAGGACCTCCCCGGTGACGCCGCTGGACAGGTCGCTGCACAGGTACAGCGCCGTCTTGGCCACTTCTTCCGCAGTAATGTTGCGCCCCATGGGAGAGCGCTCGGCGTGGGCCCGCTTCATGACCCGGTACCCCGCTATGACCCTTGAGGAGAGCGTGTCGAGAGGCCCGGCCGACAGGGCGTTGACCCGGATATTCTGCCGGCCCAGGTCCGACGCAAGCTGCCTGACCTCGTTCTCCAGGGCGGCCTTGGCAGTACCCATGACGTTGTACCCAGGAAACACCCGGTTGGACGCCTGGAAGGTCAGCGTCAGGATGGCGCCCCCGTCCTCGGCCATCAGCGGCGCGCCGTGTCGTACTATGGAGACCAGCGAGTAGGCGCTGATGTCCAGGGCCAGTAGGAACCCCTCGCGCCCCGTGTCCACGAACGGCCCACCCAGGTCGTCTCGGTTGGCGAAGGCGACGCTGTGGACGATGATGTCCAACCGCCCCAACTCAGCGGCCGCGCTATCGAATGCCGCGGCCACGTTGTCGTCCGAACTCACGTCGCACTCGATCAGCGGGGTGTCGCCCCAGGGTTCCACCAGCTTGGCGACGCTCTCCCGCACCCGCTCGTTCTGGTAGGCGATGGCCAGTCTGGCGCCCGCCTCGTGGAGGATCTGGGCTATGCTCCAGGCAATGCTCCGGTGGTTTGCGACCCCGAACACGAAACCGGTCTTGCCCGACAGGTCGATGGGGTACATTTTCTCTCCGGTCTTTTCTCTTTTAATTGCTCCGCAACATAGGGAGCGGCGCTGTAAAACGGAATATCTAGTATACCACCGGCGTAATTCATTGTGGGCCTAGGAGGCCTGATCGGCAAGGGAGCCCTTGGCCGAATGGTACCGGGTCACCACCTCTCGGCCCAGCACGTCCAGTTGCTCCTGCATCAGCCCGGGGGGGCAGGCGGGCCGTGCCACGAACTTGGTTGCGCCGGCTTCGATATAGGCATCGATCAAGTCCGCGACATCGTCCGGCGTACCGAGCGCGCAAAGCTCTCTCGGGTCTACATCGGCCCGACGCCGTAGTAGAAACGGCCCGGAAAGACGCTCGGCCTCCTCGCGGCTGTCGGCAAGGCAGAAGCTGAACAACGCCCCGAAATGGTCGTCCTCTATCTCCCGACCGTACTCCCGCGCCCAGCCGTTGATCTTCTCGATACCCGTCCTCACCTCCTCGGGGGTGGCCTGAGAGACCAGCCAACCGTCCCCCAGCCTGGCCGTCCTGCGCAGCGCGGCGTCGCTTCGGCCGCCAATCCAGATGGGCGGCATTTTCGCCTGCGCCGGCCTTGGCTGTACCGAGACGTCGTTCAGCGTGAAGTACCGTCCATGGAAGGTCACGTTGTCACCGGACCACAGCAGGCGCATCACGTGGATAGCCTCGTCGGTGCGTCCGGCCCGCTGAGACCGCCGGGAGCCGCAGGCCTCGAACTCGCGCTCGTCCTCGGTTCCCAGGCCGATGGCGGGGAAAATGCGGCCCTCAGATAGGAGGCCCAGGGTGGCGATCTCTTTGGCCAGGATAGTGGGATTACGAAGGGGCAGGGCCAGCACGCTGGTGCCGAACTTTAGCCGCTTGGTCCGCGCCGCCATGAACGACAGCGCGACCACCGGCTCCAAGTTTAGCGCCGAGGACACTATACGGTCACTGAGCCAGATCGAGTCGATGTCCAGGGCCTCGGCGGCGTACACGTACTCCCAGAGCGCCGCGGGGTCCTCGGCGGGAAAGGGCCAGCCGCCGAACCCGACGCCTATTCTGATCGACATCGTTTCCTCCGGTCAGGCGCGCCTCAATCCCCCAGCAGCCGAGAGGCCAGCTCTACGAAATCGTTGACCACCAGGTCCGGCTGGTACGGGCTCTCCTCGAAGGGCAGCCGGTACCGGTTCACGAAGGCCCCGCGATAGCCGGAGGCGCGGGCCCCCATGATGTCGAAGGAGTGGGCGGCCACCATCATAATCCGGTGGGGGTCCGACTCCAGGATTGTCGCCGCCGTTCGGTAGACCGATGGATGAGGTTTGAAGGCCCCGGCTCTCTCCACCGAGATAATGGCGTCGAAGGGTGTTTTGATCCGGTTTTTCACCAGGTGCTCCAGGTACCACTGCTCGCCGTTGGACAGCGCCACCAACCGGTAGTGCCCGGCGAGCCGGTTCAGGCCCTCGACGGCGTCGTCGAAGGGACTCAGCCCCTGGTACACCTTCATAAACTCGGCTACGTCCTCGTCGGTGAACTCGACGCCCTCGGTTCTGAGGCAGTAGACGAAGGCACGCCGGCAGGTCTCCAGATAGCCGCTGTGGCCGAGCATCAACAGGTTGTCCTGGTACTGCTCGACCCGCTGGCGCTCGCGCCACCGGACCCAGAAGGAGGCGGCATCTACGGAGGCTCCCTTTTCCGTCAGAAAGCGGCTTACGGGGGGCACCAGGCTCCCCGAGAGGTCCAGGACCGTGCCGAACACGTCGAAGGTTAACGTGGTTACCCTGTCGATCGGATTTTCAGACATACTGCTACTCCAGATGATGTGCCCGGGTGGCCGACGTAGTAATCGATGCGCCTGGGCCGAGTGACGATCAGTCGCCGGACTGGACGACGGCCACTCCGGCCAGCCCCAGCTCGGCGAGCTTTCGTCGGACCACCGCTTTCTGTTCGGCGGACAGTGGCTGCCCCGGCGGACGCGGCGCTCCACAGTCGATGCCCAGCCGCTGGCTGAGCAGCTCCTTCATGGCCGGATGCAGGCCCAGGTCTCGTACTATTCCCGTCAGCTCGCTGGCCCTGTCCTGGGCCGCCTGGGCACGGGCCATGTCGCCGTCGTTGTAAGCGTTCCAGATCTCCACCCAGATCTCAGGCGCGGCATTGGGCGGCCCGTCAACACATCCGGTAGCACCAATGGTCAGCCCCGGCAGCATCAGCATGCCGCTGCCGACGAGGCAGTTTAGGCCCATCTTGGCGAAGTCGCGAACGTTGGAGAACGAAAGGGCCGAGTGCTTCAACCCCGACAGTTGAGGCACCTGCTCCTGTATCTTCAACATGAGTTCGGGCGTGACCTCCACGCCGGTGGACTGTGGCAAATTGTAGATAAACAGGGGCAGGTCGGCGGCCGCGGCCACGACCCGGTAGTGCTCCACGATGGCCTCGTCGGTCTGGCTGTAGAAGAAGGGCGGTACGCAGCAGGTCGCCTCTACGCCGACCTTGGCGGCATGTTCGGCCAGGCGAGCGGCCCTGGCGGTCGTGGCCGCGCCCACGTGCATGATGTTCTTGATCCTGCCGTGGGACTGGTCGGCCGCAATCTCGGCGATGCGCATGTTCTCCCGGTCTTCCAGCAGCACGCTCTCGCCGGTCCCACCGGCGACCCAGAAGCCGTGGACACCGGCCTGGATGTTGAACTCCATAACCTCCCTGAAGGCCGCCTCGTTCAGCTCGCCGTCCGGCGTCATGGGAGTTATTATCGCGGGGAACACCCCTCTGAATTCGGCCACGGTCACCCTCCTTTTCAGTCTACGTCCGGTCACGGGACTCGGGTCTCGCCGACGGTATTCTATCACGCGGGCATCTCGGGCCGACCGGGAACAAATCCTGGGCGCCGCACGTCTTATACGATAGAGGTTAAAATAAGTGTTGAGGAGATTTCACTGAAATGAGACCCCTTGCCCCAACGATGATGCTAGCTGCCGCCGTCGCCCTGTTGGCGGTCGCGGTCGCATGCGAGAGAGTGGAGGAGGTGCGGCACCGACTCCCGTCACGCCCCTGGGGGAAGGCGAGGAATTTGCCCAGATAGAGGCGGTCGAGATCGAGAAGGTGGCGGCCAAGCCTCCCAACGCCTCCCTGGTCGTTCTCGCCGGACTCCCCAACAGGTGCTATGCCGCCGCCGGCCACAGGAACCTGGCCCAGGACGAGGACACGATCAGCGTCGAGGTCATAATCCTGAGGCGCGATAGCGATGGAGGCCCCTGTGAGGGCGGCTACAACAGGTTCATCACCCGAATCTCCTTGGAAAGCGGCATCGAGGCTTGCAGAGACTACAAGGTAACGGTGAACGGCGAGACATTTCCCGTCACGGCCATCGACCCGGACTCCCCGTGCGACGGGCCCGCTCCGACGTCGACACCCGTACCCGCCGGCACCGGAGCCGGCGACGACATGAAGCCTGTAACGGCTCCCATCGACGGCGTGGAGGTGGTGATAGCGGAATCGTACCCACCGCAGTACTTCCTCACCGTTACGTCGGGACTGCGCAACGGGTGCGTACAGTTCGACAGCTATGAGGTCAGCCGTCTGGACCGCACCATCGAAATCACCGTCACAAACCTGGAGCCGGCCGACAGAGACAGACCGTGCACCGACGTTTACGGGACGGTCGAGACTCGCATCGCTCTGGGCTCCGAGTTCGAGCCCGGCCAGACGTACACGGTAAACATAAACGATTTCACGACGACCTTCGTCACCCAGGGGACCGGTGGCGAGGCGCCCCCCGGAGGCCCGGTCACGGCGGTCGCCCTGGACGCGCCGTTCCCACTTACTGCCGGCGAGACGGCATTACTCGCGACCCAGGGAATCGAGCTGGGATTCGTCGAGGTCCTGGAGGACTCCCCGTGCCCCACCGACGTGGTCTGCATCTGGGCCGGACGGGCGGTGGTCCTGGTCAGCCTGATTGGCGACGGCCAGGAACTGGTCCGGGGCGAGCTGGCCATCGGCGGCGGAAGCGAGGACTCGCCGACCCGGACGTTTGGCCGCTACACGGTCGAGCTCCTGGACCTGAAGCCTCATCCGGTCGCCGCCGCCGGTCTCGGCGGCTACCAACCGCTGGACTACACAGCCAAATTCGTAGTCTCCATGGCCACCGGTGTGAGCACCGGCGACGACGATCAGGATGTCTCCGGGCCATTGGAGCTGCTCCTGCGGGCCTATCCCATCGCCGGCCGCCCACTGGTCATGCAGTTCGTGGCCGAGATAGCAGGGGGACCTGACAACAACCAGGACCTTTACTGCATCGGCACGGAATGGGACTTCGGCAACGGGGTGGGAGTGGCCATGATGCCCGGGTGTCTGCCCTGGTCGCCCGACGTCGAGATAAATCGCCTATTCGAGATTGATCACACCTACGAGAGTCCGGGGACCTACGTCCGGGGACCTACCAGGTCCGCGTGACTGTCGGTCCGTTGAGTGCCGGACCGTTGACTGTCGAGGTACGATGACCGCCGCCGTCCACCGGCTGCATCCGGAGCACCGCACCCATTTAACGCATAAACTGCATGTAAAGTTGACTATGAGAGGGCATTCCGCTATAATTAGTGTTTGCGCTTGGGTGGGCTCGGTTTCCCGAGCCCGTCGTGGAGCGTACGTCAACGCAGAAAACGGTTCAATTACACAGGGACGGTCAAATCGATCTGAGCGGGCCGTCTCAGAAACGACAGGAGAGGAAGGGAGGTCCGGAGGTGGTACAGTTCAAATCGTGTCCCAGGTGTCAGGGCGACATGAACATCAACAAAGACATGTACGGCGAGTACGAAGAGTGTCTCCAGTGCGGATTTTTCGTGGACGTCGATAAGAAGGGACCCCAGAAGTTCCCTAACTACCTGACGACCGATCGGAAGCCGGGTAGAAAGAAAAAGGTGGCCTAGCGGTCTCCTGAGCAAAACGCGCCCCAGGTGCTCATCGGCACGTGCCGCCGAAGTATCCCGCCATGCCCGGACAGTGCCACAGCCGGAGCGCGTATCCCCGTCTTATTCCCAATTCCGGGGAACGCCGTTTCCCTTGCATCCCTTGCGCTGTGTTACGGCGCCGACGATAATGTGCCACACCCACGGTCGGCTCTGGCCGGCATGGGATCGAGGTGATCCTTTTTGACCACTCCAGTTGCCCGAGAGAAGACAGAGGACACCACCTGCCCCAGGTGTGGGCGTCCGATGAGAAGAGAGTTCGACGGTGTGCGCAACCCGCCCATGCCCGGTGTCTTCTGGTTCTGCACGAACACCGAATGCGAGGACGGCGGCAGGAACAGGCTTTACAGCGGCGGCTAGGGTTCGTACCTGAAAGCCACATCAGACGCCGTTCCAATCCCCAGTTCGTCCCTTCATCCCTCATCGTACCATCGCCTGAGCACATCCAGCCACCGGTGTATAGCCACGATGAAGACCCGACGTGATACAGGAGTCAGGCGGGAGGACCGTAATGTCCGCAATTAAGGACGAGACGCTGGCCTGGATCGGTACGGCCTGGAAGGCCTTGCAGGATACCCTGGCCAGGGTTCCGAGAGAGCGGATAGAGGAACCCGGAGTCGTAGAGCGCTGGTCGGTCAAGGACCTGATTGGACATGTCACGACCTGGGAGAACGAGGCTATCAAGAGCTTCCGAGCCTACACGGCCCAGGGCGATGTCGAAGCCCTTGCCTGGCCGGACGTGGACGCCCTCAACGAACGGACCGTCGCCGCCAAGCGGAACAACGCGCTGACAGATCTGAGGCTGGATTCCGACGAGACCCACCGGCGGCTGGTGCAGTTCGTCAAAGCCCTGCGCCCGGATGAGTTCACCGTCCCAGAGGTCGAAAAACGTATCCGCGTCGACACTTTCGCCCATTACGCCGAGCACACGGAGCACATCGCCCAGTGGCTTGAGAGGGCTGATTAAGAAACTATCTCAAAACGAAAGGTGGCTTACGCCCACCC
>PVBE012976033.1_pt1 | contig 14445 bp, 14 predicted proteins | sample 1631181 | NCBI WGS metagenome assembly PVBE01 (sample SAMN08397723, study PRJNA350692) | Marine metagenome, whole genome shotgun sequencing project. | isolation source: water | place: Pacific Ocean | collected 2012-04
CATCGGCGGTCCCTGCGTGATCGAGGGGGCGGCCCATGCCATGCGCCACGCAAAGGCGATTGCGGAAATCTGCCATAATGCGGGCGTTCCCTTCATCTACAAGAGCTCCTTCGACAAGGCGAACCGGACTTCCGGGAAATCATTCCGCGGGCCGGGGATGGCAAAGGGGCTTCCCATCCTGAAAAGGGTGAAGGAGAAACTGGGCGTTCCCGTTCTCACCGACGTGCATTCCCCCGAAGATGCCAGGCGAGCAGCGAAGGTGGTCGATATCCTCCAGATCCCCGCTTTTCTCTGTCGACAGACCGACTTGATCCAGGCGGCAGTGAAAACGGGACGGATTCTGAACATCAAGAAGGGACAGTTCCTCGCTCCCTGGGACATGAAAAACGTGATCGCCAAGGTGGGCCGGTCCAAGGTGATGGTCACCGAGCGGGGCTCTTCCTTTGGATACAACCAGCTTGTCGTCGACATGAAGGGAATCCCGATCATGCGTTCGTTCGGGGTCCCGGTCATCATGGACGCCGGTCACAGCGTTCAGGAACCGGGCGGACTCGGAACGGCCACGGGAGGAATGCGCGGGATGATCCCCGTGATGGCGAAGACCGGGGTCGCCGCGGGTGCCGACGGCCTTTTCATCGAGGTGCACGAGAACCCGGACAAAGCCCCGAGCGACGGGCCGAACATGCTGAAGCTGGACGATCTTCCGGAACTGCTCCGGAACGTCACGGCGATCCGGCGGGCGCTGTAGGCGTCATCCTCCCACCACCGGATTTTTTACCCGCGCGCGAATCCTGCGCATGACGCTTCGCCACACACAGGAAGAGATGAAGCAGGGTTGTTCCCAACGCCATCCAGACGAAGAGGACGGGGGAAAAGGAAAAATCGACACCGAAAAGTTCAAAGGATTTCTCTGTTTCGATAAAGCGCCAGTAGAGTAAAGGAGTTCCGTAGAACAGAATCACGAACATGAAGGTTCCCGCCGCCCAGATTCGGGAAGAGGAAGGAGCGACCTTCGCAGCCAGAATGGGGGTCGCGGATATTCCCAGGGCAATCATAAAAATGGAGAGCTCTACAGCGTTCCGTGGGAGGTGGGTGATTTTCTGCATCAAATGGAAAACAAGGGCCAGCAGGAACGCAATTGCGGGTGCCCATCGAAAAATTCCGCCGGAGGCGCGGGCCAGGAAGAACGACCCCAACGCGGTAAACGAAAGACCGGAAAGGAAAGCAGCCCTGGTCAGCCATTCCGTTTCATAATGAAAGGAAAGCAGGACCATTCCCGAGAACCACAAACCGAAACCCGGCCAGAGTCTTGAGCGGAAGAGAAAAAGGAGGGAGCCCAGGCCGACCAACACCGGGAGAATGACCGGGACAAGTTGAAGGGGGGGATCCTTGACCCACTTCGGGGCCATTTGGGAACGTAATTTTTCCGACAACTGGATTTTCCCGTTCTTTTCCGCGTGGAGCAGGACCTTTGCGACGGAAGGATGAATCCGGAATTGTTCCAGCTTGTCCAGGCAAAATTTGCGGATCGCCGGGTCTTTTGTCACCAAAAGAAGGCGTGCCCAGAAATACCCCTGGTTTCCTGTCAGCCAGAGACCCTCTTCCGGTGTAAATGTGACCCTGTTTCCGGATGCCCATACCTTTCCCTCTTCCAACCCGTCTTGGAACTTGGGGTGTTCCAGAATGTCCGGGTTTCCGGCCATCAGCAACGCCCCAAACAATCCCGGGAACGATCCTTTGTTTTGTTCATCCGAGAGAATAAAGTCGGCCATGAAGCGGGGCATGGGAAAGTAGTTTCCCAGGAGCAGGTTTCTTTTCCATGCAGACTTGCGTAAATGATCCGACTTGAAGTCTCCGTGTATCCCGCGTTTGTTGTTTTCATTGATTTGTATGACCTCTTTTGCGCTCGCATGGATTGCGACCTTCCATTCCTGGTATCCCCAGGGAGCATGCTTTTCGGTTGCGGGGTGCAGGGTCGCGACCCATGCCTTCCAGGTCCCTCCCGAAATATGGTGCCCCAGGATGGTGACGGTCCCCTCCAATACCGAAAGCCCGCCCAAGGGAGGCTCCTCTTCGATATTCATCACTTTCCCACCGGAAGACTGGTAAGGGGGGATTAGTTTATGAACGCCTTCGAGTAATACGCTTGGGTTGTGAATAATTGTGAACGCCCGGTCCTGGTACCACCCGGATAAATGCGAATAGGATAGATTATGATAACCGGGGATGGTCTTCTTGATGGGAGCCTGTGGGGGAAGGAGACCTGGAGGAGAAACTTCGAATGAGCCGGTGTGGATATCCGGCTTGGCGGGACCGGCGGAGACCGCAAAAACGCCTGTGGCTCCCATTCCACCAAGGGAAATTTCATGGACGTCTTCCCATTGGAAGATGGGTGGGCCTTCGAGCTTGGATAGATCAAATTCCGCAACACGAAGAACGTAAGAAGTTGTCGCTGATTTCCAATCGTTTTTCCAGAGCATGACGATATCGGAATCGCTTTCTTCGATCCGGCGGGAAGGGACCCAGTCAACTGCGGGTGAGATCAACCGCAGAAGATAATGGAACTTTACCTGTTCCCTTTGTGAAGCACGCATCATGCGTTGTAATAATTTGCCGGCATCCTTTTCCGTGGGTGCTTGGGGGATTTTCAGGTTGCGGGCGAGCGAGGCCGGGAGATCCCCGTTTTTTAGTTTTGTCAGGCGCGTGAGTACGCTTTCCGGGGATCCTTTGAAGAAGGTGTCGGGCAATCCGGTTCTTTTGGGGCACCAGTCGGAATCGCTATATTCAGGGGTCCTGATTGCAGCACCAAGCCGGGCAAGAAGTTCCTTTTCGCGGGACAGTCCCCGGCATTGATTCCAAAGGTCCACGACCGGTTTCTGTATCCGGGAAAGGATGCTGGCAGGGTCCTCGTTTTCCCAATGGGCCTGGATGGGGTCGAAGGGAAAGTCCCGCGCGAAACAGAGCAGGTCCAGGGCGAGGATCCTTCCGGCCGCGCTGATCTGGTTGTCCTGTGCGCGTCGCAGCAGGTCCTGCTCGACCCGTGTCCCTTCCGTTGACCGGCTGTAATGAACAAACTCACGCATGAGCGACAGAAGCTTCCAGTCTTCGAAGACCTCCCTGAGCTCTGGTCCCTTCGGAAGCCGTCGCACTCTTAACCCTGAAGGCTTCCTCATCTTCTCCCATTGCTGAAGAAGAACGGTAAAGATCAGGGGATTGTTGCGGTATTGTCCATGAACCCATGAGACGGCATCCCGGGAGATGGGAAATTTGGAGAGAATGGTGGCGGCGTAAAGGGCTGAAATGGCGTGGTATGCGCTTTTTGGATCGAGCATCTCCGGAACAAGGTGGTCGAGTGTTTCGTGAAGCCATCCCCAACGACGATCGAAATCGAGTCGGGACATTTTCTCGTATGCGAATTCCCGGCACAATTTTCCCGCCTTCAGGTTCTCTCCCAGAAGTGCATGACAGCGTGCCGATTCCCACTTGAGCTCGGATTTGCTCTTCTCAATGGAGTCGTTTTTGTGAAGAAAAGATGATTGTGTGGAAGAATCCCCCAGACTTTCCGTCAGGTCGATCCGGGCGAGGGTGCTTTGTGCCATTTCCAGGGCGTCACTGGTTTTCCCCTTCCTGATCAACAGGCGGATGGTTTTCAGCCGGCACCGGAGCATCTTGAGCTGGATCGAGCGGATCTTTTCTTCCGGGATGTCTCTGTCCAGGTTCTCCGTGTAATACACGCCCTCCCTTTTGATTCGTCCAAGTCCCCGCTTCTCCAGTTTTCCCAGAGCCTGTTCATATACAATGGCGGCCGAGGCGTGTTCGTCCGAGGAGTGCAGTTCATCCCCGCTTTTTTCGAGGGAGACCTCGGGTGAATCCACGCTTCGGAAGAGCCAGGAAACAAGCCCGAAGACCACGGCGACGGCCAGGCCGGTCAGCAAGGGAGACCTCTGTTTTTTTGCAAGCCGGGCCACTTTCTGAAGCGGGCTTCTCTTTTTCGCCAGGATGGGACGCCCTTCCTGGAATCTCTGCAGGTCGTCCAGGAACGCCTGCATGGTCGGATACCTTCTGTCCGGTTTTTTTTCCATCGCCTTCAGGCAGATGGTTTCCAGGTCCCGCGGAATCTGGGGCCGGAGCTTTCGTGGGGGTCGGGGATCCTCGTGAATGACATCCTGGATGAGATCGACGAGAACGTTGTTCTGGAAGGGCCTCTGCCCGGTAAGACATTCGTACAGGATCGCTCCGAGGGCGTAGATATCGGTCGCTTCCCCTATTTTGTCGAGTTCGCCGCGAGCCTGTTCGGGGCTCATGTAGGCGGGAGTTCCCAACAGGTGGCCGGAAGCGGTCAGATCGCTCTTCACCGCCGCGTCCCGGGCAAGGCCGAAATCGACGACGAACGCGTCATCCTTCGTATCGACGAGGATGTTTCCCGGTTTCAAATCGCGGTGGATCAGACCGTGGCCGTGCGTATACGCGATCGCGTCGGCCACCTGCCGGAGGAGGCGTACCGTCCGGGTAAAGGGAATCGCCCCTTCCCGGATCAGGACGTCCAGCGGTTGACCTTCGATCAGGTCCATCGAGAAGAAGAGGGTTCCCTCCACTTTCCCCACTTCGTAGATCGAAACGATGTTCGGATGGCGCAGTTTCGCGAGCGTCCGGGCTTCCTTTTCAAACCGCTTGATCATCTCCCCGAAAATGAGTTCCCCCGGACGGAGCACCTTGACGGCGACATCCCGGTCGAGCGATTTCTGGCGGGCCCGGTAAACAATCCCCATTCCGCCGCTGCCGATTTCCCGGAGGATTTCGTAATCTTCCGGAAGCTTCGGCGGGGCGATGGCTTCGGGAAGATCTTCCCCGAGCGCCTCGTCGAAGATGCGCAGGGGGGCGAGGCAGAGATTGACTTCTTCCCGGGTGACGGAGAAACGCGTCATGATCTGATCGATGTTTACGGTTTCTCCCGCTTCTATGATCCCCGCAAGTTCTTCGGCGAGGCGGGCCAGGATTTCCGTCCGGTCTTCCGGTGTGTTACCTGCCATCCATCCCTCCTTCCTGCAGGAGGTGTCCCGCGGCCATGAGGGAACGGACGAGAATCCGCCGGACGGAAGTGGCACTTTTTTCGGTGAGTTCGGCTATTTCATCCAGAGTGCGGTTCTGGAAATACCGGAGAAGGAGGATTTCGCATTCCTCCTCTTCGAGTGATTCGAGAGCCTGGACAAGGCGGTCGCGCGCCTCGTTTCTTCCCGCCGCGGTCACCGGTCCGGTATGGGAGTTCTTGGCCTGGTCCAGCACCTGCGAAACGGGAAGATCCGCAACGGGCATTTTTCTTTTCTGCGCGCCATGGTGGTCGGCCAGTCCCCGGATGCGGTTTTCCCCGATCCGGCAGAGCCACTGCACGAAGGCCTGGTCTTCCTCGCTCCGGAAACCGTCAAGGGTCCGGTGCGCTTCCGCGTAGACATCCTGCAGCAGGTCCATGGAGTCGACATGCTGACGCAGTTTTGCGCCAAGCCGGACCCGCAGAAACAGTCGAAGCCGGTCCGACGCGAAGACGAAGAGCCGGTTATAAGCCTCCTGGTTGCCCTTCTTCGCTTTTCGGAGCAATCCCGTGGTTTCGTTTTCCGGGTTCATATTTCTGCCCGCCATTGTACGGGTTTTTCAGTCATCGCCGACATCCTATACAGGTTCTGTTTTCTTCCGGCGCGGAGGGTACATTCCTCCGCCATGCAGGGGTAGGGGGGATTTTCGACCTCCTTCCGCCGGAAAATCGGATAGATTCGAGAAGATTATTCGGTTGGGCCGGGGTCTTCTTTTGGCGCTGCCCGTTCCACCATTGACCCTTTCCCCGCTTCCTGTCACGATATCGCGCCATGGCCGAACTGCTCGTCGCCGAAAAACTGACCCGCCGGTACGTGATGGGGGAAACGATTGTTTCCGCCGTAGACGGCGTGGATCTCTCCATCCAGGAGGGGGAAATCACCTCCATCGTTGGGAAGTCTGGCAGTGGAAAATCGACCCTGCTCCACCTTTTCGGCGGGCTCGACCGGCCCACCTCCGGGGATATTTCCCTCCAGGGAAGCCGTATGAGCGAGTTGACCGATGATGACCTGGCGCTCCTCCGGCGCGAAAAGGTCGGATTTATATTCCAGTTTTTCAACCTGATCCCGACCCGCACCGCGCTGCAGAATGTCGAACTCCCCCTTGTGCTTTCGGGAGTCCCCTCCGGGGAGCGGCGTGAAATGGCCATGAAATTTCTGGGACAGGTGGGGCTGGAGAAACGTTCCGGACACCGGCCCGGGGAGATGTCCGGAGGGGAGCAGCAGCGTGTTGCCATAGCCCGGGCCCTGATCCTCAACCCCCCCCTGCTTTTGGCGGATGAACCGACGGGGAATCTGGACACGAAAACCTCGGAGGAGATCGTGGAACTCCTCCATAAGATCCAGAAGGAAGGGGGAAAGTCGATTGTCCTGGTTACGCATGACCGGGAACTGGCGGAAAATGCCACGCACCGGGTCATTGAGATGAAAGATGGCAAGGTCGTCGGTGATCGGAGGTCGAACGGATGACGCTCGGTGATATCTCTGCCATGGCGCTCGGAAACCTGTTCCGAAGAAAAGGGAGAACCCTTCTCACGGTGATCGGTGTTGTGATTGGCGTGGGGGCTCTCGTCCTCATGGTCTCCCTCGGTATCGGCCTGAAACAGCAGTTGCTGCGCTCCTTTCAATCGCAGGATTCCCTTCGTAGCCTGACGGTGACCCGGGTCCAGGGAGGGGAAACCCAGAAGAAGAAAAGAATCGGACTGTTCGGTGCAGTCGGACAGATCCAGCAGATTTCCAATGAAGAAATCGAGGCGATGCGGGACCTCAGGGGGGTTTCGGATGCCTATCCAAACCTGATGCTGGCCCTCTCCTGTGAAATTCCGCTGGAGGAACCCCTGGACGGGAAGGATTTTCTCGCAGCGGATTTCATCCAGGTGACCGGTGCCCCCACAAGTTCCCGGAAAGCGTTGGAGCAGATTTTACTCAAGGGGCGGATCTGGGAGCCGGGGGAGATCGCCTGTGTCGTTCCAAGCGCCCTGTTCAAGGGCCGTTTCGACCTTCCCCTCGATCAACTTGCGTTGGGGAAGGATCTGAAGATCACCTTCGATGAGGAGGCAAAAGACAAAAAGCCATCCCCGGAACTGGCCGCGATTCCGATCGTCGGAATCATCGATTCCGAAAAGCTGGGTCTGCGACGCTCCCAGGTTCAACTTCCGCTTGATCACGCCCTTCGACTCTGGGATGAGACACGGGGAGGGTTCGCGGGGATGTTCCTTTACAAGAAGGGAAAGTACCCCTCGGCCATCGTGAAGGCGGCAACGCCGGAGGATGTGGATGAGGTGAAGGCTCAACTCTCGAACATGGGGTACGAGGCTCTCGCGACCATTGATATAATTGACATGATCGATACGACCTTCCTTGTCGTGGAAGCTTTCATGGGATGCATAGGTGCAATTGGCCTGCTGGTGGCGCTCTTCGGGATCGCCAACACCATGGCGATGTCCGTTCTGGAGAGGGTGCGCGAAATCGGCACGATGAAGGCGCTCGGGGCGCGGAACAGGGACATCCGGAAAATCTTCCTCCTCGAGGCGGCCTGGATCGGCCTGGCCGGAGGGGTGGTGGGGATTGGAGGCGGCTGGGGTCTCGGCCTCATCCTGAATGTGATCGCCAAGTCGGCCCTGGAAATGCCGCCCGGCTCGAAACTTTTTTCCGTATCGCCCTGGCTGGTTCTGGGCTCTCTCCTGTTTTCGGTGGCCGTTTCCATCATCGCGGGGGTCTTTCCCGCAATGCGCGCCGCGCGGCTGGATCCGATCAGTGCGTTGAGGTATGAATAATCCATGATTACACTCTCCCTTCTGTTGCTTCTCTTCCAGGCGGAAGGCGAAGGATTCGTCCTGGAGCGGGATGTCGAACTTGTCTACCTGGATACCCTCGACCGGAAGAGGGAAATTCACCGGCGGGAACGGGTCTCTTACCAGGCGGGAAACCTCCTGGTCGAAGACCTGACGTTCGGAGAAAAACTCCTGGTCCGGTCCGGCGAGAAAAGCGTGTGGGTCATCGATACCCTTGCAGGAACCTGGTCGAAACTGGAGTTTGACGAGATTCGAAAGAGACAGTCGGAGGTTCTTTCGGAGATTTCCGGGACGCGGAAACGGGTTCCCGGAACGGCCGATGAAAAGAGCCTCACCCAGATGCTGGAAGGATACGGCCGGTTTGACAAACCGCCTTCCGTGGAACTTCGCACGCCGGGCAAGACCCGGGAAGTCCTTGGCCGGTCCTGTTCCCGGAAAGACCTGTACGTGAATGGAAACATCCGCCGGATTTCCGTGTATGTCGACCCCTCCATTCCCGGGGAAGGGTACCTGCAGGTCCTGTCAAAGTTCGGGGCGTTTTCAAAAGAAGAAAGCGATGCTTTGAAGGGTATCGGGGGGCTTCCGGTGGAGGGGGTTCTTCGATACGTCCATTTCCTGGACCGTGTTCTTGCTCGAATCCGCGTTACTTCCGTTCGCACGGAAACGCTTTCACCCGATATCTTTCAGCCTCCCACCCAGGGAAAGGAAGTCCCTCTCGCCCGGTTCGAGAAACCGGTTCCCCGTGATATCAAGCCTCCCGGGGAATTTCTCCCGGACGGGACCGATGGCAAGGAGAACCGGTGACACCGAAACAGATGGAAGTCCTGAGGTACGTGGAGGATTTTTCCGCAAAACATGGATACTCTCCCACGCTTCAGGAGATCGCCGATCATCTCCGGGTAAGTAAAATCACCGTTCTTGGCCATCTGAAAAACCTGGAGAAGGCCAAAAGAATCCGCCGCCCCCACTACCGCCGGCGGGCGATTGAGATCCTGGAGCCGATCCGGCGCCTGCCCGTTCTGGGAAGAATCGTTGCGGGTCGGCCCCTGGAATCGTACGAAAGCCCCACCGACCTCGATCTTTTCGAACCGGTCCGGAATTCCCGTGATACGTTCGCGCTGGAGGTTCATGGAGATTCGATGACCGGAGACAACATCCAGGAGGGGGATTACGTCATCGTCGAAAAAAGGAAGCAGGCGCGGAATGGGGAGACCGTGGTTGCCCTCCTCGACGGAGGGGAGGTGACGTTGAAGCGGTTTTACCGGGAAGGGCGTCGCGTCCGGCTCCAGCCTGCCAATCCGGAGCACGAGCCGATCATCGTGGACCGGGTCGAAATCCAGGGAGTGGTTGTCGGTCTCTGGCGGAAAATCTGGTCGTGAGCAGCCGGGTGCGGGCACATCTTCACATTTCCGGCCGGGTCCAGGGGGTTTTTTTTCGGGCATCCTGTGCGGAGGAAGCCGTACGTCGTTCCCTCGACGGTTGGGTCTGCAATCTTCCCGATGGCCGGGTGGAAGCGGTCTTTGAGGGGGAGGCCCCTCCCGTGGAAGAAATGATTCAATGGTGCCATCACGGTCCTTCCGGGGCCGGAGTCTCCCACGTGGACAGGGCCTGGGAGACCCCCCGCGGGGAGTCCTCTTTTCACATCACCGGTTAAGCAGAGGGGCGGGCCCCCGGCCCTTCTGATTGGGATCCCATTTCGGACTTTTTTGGGGTATGATGAGAAACAGTCTGGGGATCTACTCGAAATGGGATGGGATGGACGCGAGCGTCGAAAGCAGAAGAGGTACGGATTAAAGGACAGCCTTGTCCAGTACAAACGTTCGGGGGTTCTTTCCTTTCTGCAGACGCTCTCCCCGAGGTACCTTCTTCTCAATTTCAGCAAGGGGGGGTGTCATTTCATCTCGAGAGAGAACCTGGAACCGGGAACCCTTCTCAACCTGCGTCTGGAAGTTCCAGGGAAGGGGGTATTCAGCGCCAGGGGATCGGTGGCCTGGGCAAGGAAATCGGACCGCCTCGATGCCTACCGGACGGGGATCCGCTTTTCCCATGTTTCCGACCGTTCCAGGATGGTTCTCCAGAAACTGCTTGACTCTGCGCTGTTGGAGAACGTAGATATCAGCACGAAAGTGTACTTGAAGGAAATCGACCGGCTATAAAGGATGCACGGATGGAAAAGAACGTCAAATACAAGATGACCTTCCCTGAAAAGATGATCGGGGATCCGGTACTGTATCAACTGTCGCAAAGTCTGGGCGTGGTTCCCAACATTCTCCGGGGAAGGATCACCGAGAAGGACGCCTGGCTCGAAGTGGAACTGACGGGCGTCGAAGAGAAAATCGGCGAAGCGGTCAAGTTCCTGGGCGAGCAGGGTGTTTCGATCGAGAAACTGGAAGAATAATCCGGCAACTCCGCCCCTCTGGCCTTGTTGCAAAAGAAGCGGTCCGGGGTCGATCCCCCGTTTTTTTGGGAAGCGTGGAAAGAGAGACCTTCCTTCCAGGGCCGGCGTTCCAATTTTGCTTTCACGTATGCGGGCGGTTATAATAAATTTTTAATCTTCGAAGATCATGTGGACTATAGCGACAATACTGGTTCTGCTGTCGGGCAACGTACAGTCCGGAGACTATATCCAGGATCTGGATCATTTCGACCCGAAGGTCCGTGAGGCGGCGGCGAAAATCTGCGGTATCCGCGGTATCAAGACCGCGATTCCATCCCTGATCGAGCGCCTTCGGATCGACAGGGATGAAAATGTCCTTGTCGCCTCCCATGACGCCCTGAAACTTCTCACCGGGAATACGGAATTCGGCCGGGAATACGCGGTTTGGAATGAATGGTGGGAGAAGGAGGGGGTGGAGGAATACCCAACGACCAACCTCACCCGGCAGGAAATCGTCGAGATTCTCGATCCACGGGTGAAGAACCTCAAGCTTGAATTGGAGGAGGATGTCAAGAAAGCCAAGAACGAGATCCGGATGCTTTCGTTCTTTGTCTCCTTTATTGCCGTCGTTTTTGTCCTGATCATGATCTTCTTCGTGGGGCACATTTCAAACCGGCTGAAGAAGTGGAAAGATTTCATCGAGCAGGCGGAGGGGTATATCGCGCGCGGTGAGAACATCAACAAGCGGACCGACCAGGTGATCGAGGAGGTTGACAGCAAGAAAGGCGAGATCCTGGATTTCGCCAAGAGGCAACGGGAGGAAGTCCAGGGGGAGATCGACCGTTATGCCGACCTGTTACAGGAAAATTCCGAACACCAGATGCGGGAAGAAGTGATGGCCCTCCGGCAGAAGGCGGAGAAGGAACTGGAACAGACTCTCGGAGATCTCGGGAAACAGGTGGAAACGCAGGTGCGCCGTTCCGCCAAGAGCAGCCGGGAACTGCTCGAGGCTGATTACGAGGCCCTCCGCGAGAAATTCATCAAAGAGGTTGAACATCACACGATCTTCCTCGAAGGGCGTCTCTACTCGATCAATGGAAAGCCCGACGAGGCCTTGCGGAAATACAAGCGCCTGGTTGCGCTCAAGCCCGACCATTACATGGCCTGGACCAACCTGGGGGATACCTACCGGGAACTTCTGCGCTTCGAGGAAGCGCTGGAAGCCTATGAACAGGCGTCCATGATGGCGCCGAGCGACTCCACCATCCTCTACAACGTTGCGGCCACCCATGCCCTTCTCAAGCAGAAGGACAGGATGCTCGAAATACTTACGCGTGCGATTGCCAACGACGGGGAGTTCAAGGACGAGGCTCTTAACGACGCCGCCTTCCGGGACTATTGGAACGATCCCGCTTTCAAGGATATAGCGGAAGGGTAAGCCGCGAATCCCGCACCCGGTCTCCCTCTACGGCTTCTCGAGTAGTTTTTGCTGAAACTTCAGCAACCACACATCCCGCCGGTCTGCCTTCAAGCGGAGTACTTCCTCTCTCCGGTTTTTCATGTGCGGTTTGAGTGAGTCGTAACAGAGTTGCCGGAGGGGATCCGGTTCGGTCCTTTCCGCCAGGGTCTCCCAGAGGGTATCCCGGCTGGAGGAGCTTTCCGGGTAACGCCCCAGCAGGCGTGCCGCAGCCTCCCGCACCCGGTCCGGAAGCTTGTTCCTCTTCAAGCGGTTGATGTCGGTATCTACGTAGTGTTCCAGGACGTACATGGCGTGTTCGTATTTCATGTCGGTGTGCCATTCGAGCGCGTGGAGAAGCATCTCAACCTCGTTCTTCTTCAGGGAACTCATTCCATGCCCGCGGGAGGCTTCGAGTGAAAGATGGGTCTGCACGGTCTTGTAGACCCTCTTGTATTCTTTCGGTGCGGGCTTCTTGAGAAGGCGAAGCGCCTTCAATGCCGTGAGTCTTCCTGCGTAGGGTTTCTCCCGGTTGACGAAAAAGGCCGCCACCGTGTCGATGTTCTTTTCCTTTAGAGTGAGGACAAGCGCGGAGGCCTCCCTTGCGGAATCCCCGGCCAGGAATGCCTTGCGCCTCTCCTCCCCATCCTGGGGGAGAACCAGCAGCAGAACGAACAGAAATTTCATCTCTATCATGATACGACAGAAATTCGTTTCAGGAGAAGACCTTCCGCGGATGAAGCCCCTTCTCTGTTGTTTCCCCGATCCCGACAAACTGCTTTTCGCAGTACACGCGTACCAGGGGCGGGGTTGCGGACCGGGGAAGATCCTTTCCAATGGCCCACAATTTCGCCTCTTCGGGCGTGATTTCGAGGGGGGGGATCTCCTGGATACCCGCGTCGAGGGGTAGCCAGGCGGGGTCCGACTCTTCCGAAGAGGCATTCTCGATCCGGAACGGACCACTCATGGTGCGACGAAGTTCATCCAGGCTACCGCCAAGATCCCTTGCCAGGGCGCGGATGTAGGTTCCCTTGGAACAGCGGATCCGGGCCTTCAAAATCGGGGAAGACCAGTCGAGCATTTCGAACCGGTCAACCCGGACCGTCCTTGGTGGCACCTGCACCTCTTCTCCGGCCCGCGCATATTCATATAATTTTCTGCCTCCTATTTTGATGGCAGCATACCGGGGCGGGATTTGTTGAAGGGTGCCGGTAAAATCCACCAGGCGCGCTTCGATTTCCTCCGGAGCATGATGGACGGCACGTTCTTCCAAGATGGTTCCATCCCGGTCGTCGGTATCGGTCATTCGGCCAAGCCGGATCACCGCCTCGTATTCCTTGTCATGCCCCTCCATGAACTCGACGAGGCGGGTGGCTTTCCCCACGCAGAGAACAAGTAGTCCGGTTGCAAAAGGGTCGAGGGTTCCGGCGTGACCGACCCGTTTTTCCCCGGTCCTTCTCCGGATGGCGGCAACCACATCATGGGATGTCTTGCCGGTCTGCTTGTCGATCAGTAGAATTCCGTCCATGCCACTTTACGTTGTGGGTACGCCCATCGGCAACCTGGAGGATCTGTCCCCGCGCGCCCGGCGGATTCTCGGGGAGGTGGACCTGGTGGCCTCCGAAGATACACGTACCACACGGAAACTGATGTCGCACTTTGAGATCAAAAAGCCGGTCATATCTTTCTTTCAGCATAGCAGTCCGAAGCGGAAGAGAGAACTTTTGGATCGACTGGAGAACGGGGCATCCATCGCTCTCGTCTCGGAAGCGGGAACGCCCGGAATCTCCGACCCGGGTGCCGCGCTGGTGAGTGACGCGCTCGATTCCGCCATTCCGGTTTTCGGAATCCCCGGCCCTTCCGCCGTCGCGACCGCCGCGAGTATTTGCGGCTTTCCGGTCGACCGGTTTGTTTTCGAAGGGTTTCCTCCTCGAAAACCGGGAAAAAGAAGAAGGATGATAGAAGGATGGGTCTCCGAGGAACGGACGGTGGTTTTCTATGAATCCCCCCACCGGATTGTTTCGACGCTGGAGATCTGCGCCGAAATTCTGGGAGCGCGGAGGATCTGTCTTGCACGGGAATTAACGAAGGTGTATGAAGAGGTCGTCCGGACCACTCCTGCGGAGGCGGTGGAACGATTCAAGGAAAAGCCTCCCAAGGGTGAATTTACCGTGGTTGTTGAAGGGGGTTCTTCATGAAAATGAAACCGGTTGTGATCGGAGGCCTGGGGCTTCTCCTGGCGCTGGTATCTCTTGTGATGGATACCCTCCTTTTGAGCAATCCCTTTATCCGGAACGGATACCTGACTTTCTTTGTCCTGGTCCCGGGCCTTCTTTTGTGTGGAGGGGCCCTCATCAAAAAACGGACCTGGCTTACGGCCGTCTTCTTCTCCCTCGCCCTTTTTGGATCCGGCGTCTATACACTGACCCGTTTTCTCCCGGTTCCCTCGGAACCGCCGGAGGTTGCCCTTGGAAAACCGTTTCCCAGGTTCAAACTGAACGACCAGAACGGAAAAGAACAATCCCTGCGCGGGCTTACCCGGGAAGGGCCCCTCGTCGTGGTTCTCTTCCGCGGGCCCTGGTGACTCTACTGCGTATCGGAGCTCCGGGGTCTCGGAGCAAGAAGCGTTCAATTCCAGGAAGCCGGGGTGAAGCTGGTGGCGGTCTCGGTTGAAAGCGTTGCGGACAACAACAAGCTCGCGGTGGATCTGAATCTCAATTTCCCCCTCCTGTC
>PVBE010813134.1_pt1 | contig 14443 bp, 11 predicted proteins | sample 1631181 | NCBI WGS metagenome assembly PVBE01 (sample SAMN08397723, study PRJNA350692) | Marine metagenome, whole genome shotgun sequencing project. | isolation source: water | place: Pacific Ocean | collected 2012-04
CATGGGAACGCCGATAATGACCGAGATGCTGGTCGCCACCAGCATCAACGCCAGGGTCTGCATGGCCATGTCCCAGAGGCCGAGCGTCCCGATGAGAACCATGGTAAGGCTCAAGCCCACCGCGAGCCACAGGCGCCGGCTGGCGTGATAGGAGATCGCCGCCAGCGCAACGACCACCAGCCACCAGGGCAGGCCGCGCAGTAACCGCTCGATCTTGACCAGCACCAGCAGCACCAGGTTGGCCGCGGCCTCGAAGGCGTCACCGTAATCGACGACGAGCCATTGGACGAAATCGTTGACCCAGTCGCCGAGCGGCCAGCTCATGAACTCCGGGAACATGCAATCTCCCTCGTCTGCTCAGCGCGGGAGGGAAGCAGCCTCGCCGGAGGGCATCACGGCGCCTCCCGGCAAGGCCATCACGCTCGCGCCGCCGCCTTCAGCTCGCGCCGAGGGACCCCTTCACGCTTTTCGCGACATCCTCCGGAACCCACTTGGTCCAGACATCCGCGCGCGTCTTGAGGAAGTGGAGCGCCGCGTCCTTGGCGGTCGCGCCCTTTTTCTCACGCATGTAGGCGAGGACATCACTGACCATCTTGTTGCTGGTCTCGTACTTGGTCAGGAACTCGACGAGCATCGGCGCCTTGGCCTTGAACACCGTGGTCGTGCCGATCCAAACCGAGACGATGGGATAGGCGGTCGCCTTGGCCGGGTTATCGTTGGCTTCGAGCTCCTCCCATATCTTCTTGTCGTAGGGCGGCTCTTCCAGCATCGTCATGTCGTACTTGCCGAGGATCCAGGTCGGGCCCCAGTAATAGGCGACGAAGGGTTTGCCGCGCTCGTAGTTGGACGCGATGGCCGCCGACAGCGCCGCGCCGGTGCCCGGCCGGAAGTTGGTGAAGTGCTTATCCATCCCGTAGATCTTGTACTTCTTGGTGTTGATCTTCTCGCAACCCCAGCCGAGGATGCAGTTGTAGAATCGGCCCTTGTCCGGCTCCTCCGGATCCTTGAACAGCATCTTGTATTTAGGCAGGTCGTCAACGCTCTTGAGGTCGGGCGCCTGGGCCTTGATGCCGCGCTTGGCATCGCCCTTGACGAGATAGGTGGGCACGTAGAACCCCTGGACGGCGTCCGGGAAGTTGACGCTGATCAGCGTCACCTTACCCTCGCTCTCACCCTTCTTCCAGGCATCGGCGACGTTCTCCCCCCAGATCTCCATGGTCACGTCGATGTCGCCGCGGATCATGCCGGTGAGCAGCGGAATCGTGGAGCCCGGAAGGCTGTCGGTCTCGCAGCCATAGCCCTTCTCGAAGATGTAGCTGACGATCTCGGTGTGGACTCGGTTGGAGTCCCAGTCGAGATTGGCGAACATGATGGGGCGGTCGTACTCGCATTGCGGCGCGGCCAGCACCGGTTGCGAGCCGAGGGCCGCCGCCAGCAAGACGGCGGCAAAGGAGATACAGCGATAGATCATGCGACTTCTCCATACTCCGTTACGGTAGGGTTCGAGAGGCGCGCGCAGGGAGCCAAGCGCCCCGTCGCGAGATGGTGGGGACTCGTGGTAACCGGACAGGAATTAATCTCGTTTCCACAAACCCCCCATAAATTGTCGTCCGCTCTATGCAACACAGACAGATTTCAATCTCCATTTTTGTGAACAACTGCGCCGCGAGAATTATACTATAATTCTCTTTTTCTTTCTATTTCACTGAGCGTAAACAGTAAACACCTCCGCGCAGCGCGGGAATACCCGGGCCGCCAGGAATTTATCTTGTGTGCTGTCTTTGCCTCCCGAGAGATATGGTAGGAGGTTTGGCACCACGGAGTCAAATTGGAGTGCCCACTGATTACCGCGCCCGAGCCCCGGCGCAACGCGTCGGGTTTACGGTGGCCCGCTCGGCAGCCTCGACGACCGCGAGGTCCAGAACCGGACCGGAACAACACCCTGTCCGGCCCTGAGACGCCCGCCCGACGATCGCCAGTCGGGGGCACCGAGGGTCCGCACCTCTCCAGGGAGGACTATGCCGCTCTCGCCGGTCAAGGGTCAACGCCAACCGCGCCGCTGCAGCCGGTTCGCGCCCCGCTGGGCCACAGCCGGCCGAGACCGCTGATCGATGCTCTCGCCCTACGTGGCCGCCAAGCACGACATGGTGGGCCTGACCAAGGCGATGGCGCTGGAAACGGCGCCCACGGGAGTCACCCGCAACGCCCTCTGCGCAGGGCTCACCGGGTCGGAGACCATCGCCCAATGGATCGAGGATGCCGCCAGGGCCGAAGCGCCGGCCGCTCAGCCCCCCTTCGCATCCGCGGGCGGCGTGAACTCGCCCCGCCAGAGGCCCCGTTTCGCGACCTTGGCCTTGGCCTCAGTGGCGGCATATTCGGGCGCGCGTTCGTGGTTGGCTCGCGCCCAGCCGGTATGCACCAGGTTGCGGCCGAGGTCGAAACCATCGGCGAAGCAAACCGTGAGGACGCGCCCCGCCTGGCCCCTACCGCGCTCCTTGCAAACCACCTCGTCCACGCCCGCCGTCAGGTCCATGAGCGCGGTCCTGGCGACCGCGCCGCTCGGCAGCGTCCGGCCCGCCATCTGAACGTCTGATCGGGCGCCGGAACCACGATCCCGTAGAGGCGGACGGTGACGGTCCCGACTTCCAATCTGTCGGCCGCGAACACGCGGGGCTTACCGATGATGTCGGCGTTGGCCGGGAGGGCCAGGAGGAGACCAGCAACGGCGATTGTGAGTCGGGAGATCATGGCGCCCGCATTCTCGCACCCTGGCCGTTTGCGATAAAGCCCGGCCTGTTCCTCGGCTCGAAGACCCGCGCGATCAGCCATCGCGAGCGCGGAACCAAGCGGCCGTCCGCTCCAGACCCTCGGCCATGGTGAAGGGCGGGGTCCAGCCGAGCTCGCGCCGGAGCTTCGCGTCATCGACACCGAGCGAGTCGACGAGCCTGGCAACGGTCGGAGATCGGCCGGTGAGGCGTCCCGCGAGCCGCAAGAGCGGCACGGGAACCGGCAGGAGCCGCGCCGGCCTGCCGAGCGCCGCGGCCACCCGGCGGATCAGCTCCGCCGTCGAGACGTCCTCGCCGTCGCGGATCAGGTAGGTCTTGCCGGCGGCCTCCGAGGCGGTCAGGCACCGGAGAATGGCGTCGGCGAGATTGCCGACGTAGATCAGGCTCCGCCGGTTGGCGGCGGCGCCGAGCGGGAGCGGCGGCGCCCGCCGGCAGAGCTCCAACAGGCTTAGGAAATTCCCCTTCACCCCCTCGCCGTAGACCAATGGCGGGCGCAACACCGCCGCCTCCATACCGGTCCGCGTCGCGACCTCGAGAAGCGCCTGTTCGCCCTCCCACTTGGAGACGGCGTAAGGGTCCATGGGTGCCGGCGCATCGTCCTCGCGGAAGGACGCGGTGTCGGTCGCCTCGCCGTTGACCTTGACGGTGCTGAGGAAGACGAAGCGGCGGACCCCGCTCGCGCCCGCGGCCTCGGCAAGGCACCGGGTTCCCCCTGCGTTGACGTGCCGGTGTTCGGCCAGCGGGTCGGTCGCACGCTCCGCCATCACGTGGACGCGGGCGGCGAGGTGGACCACCGCGCCGATTCCAGCCAGTGTCGCGCCCCAGTCGGTGTCCAGCCCGATGTCGGGCACCGCCCGCAGCTCGACCCCGGAAAGCCCGCCGGCGGCGTCGGGCTCGCGGACGGCGGCCACCACCCGATGACCGGCCGAGCGAAGCAGCGGGCAGAGCGTTCGCCCGACGAAGCCGGTGGCGCCGGTTACCAGGATCGCAGTCACGGCCCCTACTTCCCCGCCTCCTGGGGTACCCGATAGCCGGGATAGAGCCAGCGCTTCTCGAGCTTCCAGGTCTCGCCGTCGCGGACCAGCAGGTACGACGCGCCCGCGGGAAGCACCTGGCCGAGGGCCTCGCGGACCGCAGCGGTCTGGGTGTGCACCCAGATGTGGGTCGGATCGAAGCGGGCGATGAGCGCACGCACCCGCTCGGCTGTGCGATGGGACGCATCCACGCCACCGACGATACCGCGCCCCGTTCGAACCTGCATCTCGTAATGGACGAACCTGGCGTAGACGCCGGTATCCAACGGATCGATCACCATCAGGCGCGCGTCGGGCCCCAAGCGACCCGCGATCTGGATGGCCACGGCGCGGACGTGACTCTTGGCGGCATGGCGGTCGAAGCGGAGCTTCGGCGCCATCACCAGAGGCGCGAGCACGACCAAGAAGACAGCGACCAGCGCCAAGCGACGGAACCGCCAACCCGCGGCGTGGCGCCGGACGAGCACGGCGAGGCCGTGGGCCGCGGTGACCACCAGAATGCCGCCGAGATGCGTGTTGAAGCGCCAGTAGGAGGTGGCCTGGCGGGCGTTGTCGTCGCCGAAGACGACCACGTAGGCGACGAACAGAAACAGGTTGTACGCGAGGAAGCTCGTTGCCGCGATCACGACTAAGCGGTCGAACGGGCTCTCCATGCGCCAGAGCGACCGCGCCGCCAACGCTACGAAACCCGCCATCGGCCCGAAGTAGTGCCCCTTGTGAGCCACGACGCTCAGCATGCTCGCCAGGATCTCCGGGATCAGGTGGGGCACGGCCTCGGCGTCGGGAAAGCCGGTGCCGGGAATCTCGGAGCGCACATAGAGCTCCCACGCCCCCCAAAGCAGCATCGCCGGTCCGACAACCGCGGGTGCGTGGCGGAGCGCCTCGGAGATGCGAAGCCTCGGATCCCTGAGCGCCGCGATCCCGATGCCAGCGCCGAGCGCGGCGACGAGGCCGGCATTGCCTTCCTTGAGCACGACCAGAAGTCCAAGGACGAGCCCCGCCTGCCAGGCGAGCGTCCTGGCTCGCGTGCGCGCGCCGTCGCCGGCGGCGCGTAGCGCCATCCAGCCGAGCACGGCGGCGGTGCCGGCGGCCACCGAGGTCGCGTTGTCGGCGTAGGCCGTGAGCGCGAGCTTGAGAACGAAGGTCGGACTGAGGAGCGTGACCGCGAGGAAGGCGAGGGCACACAAGCCCCAGCCCCGAGCCACGCCCAGCTCGTCGACGACGAGGCGCAGCACGACGAGCGCCAGCGCCATCAGGAGCACGACGTTGAACAGCGCCCCCGCGTTTTCGACGAAGCCTCCGGCGAGCCGCGACGCGAGGTAGGTGACCAGCGGCATCGCGTAGGGCCGCGCCGGAACGCTTGCCCCGGTGTCGGCACTAGCCCGATCGGGCAGGTCGCCGTGGTCGATCAGATGCCGGGCGCTGAGCAACCACTGGGAAAACTCGTCCCACTGCGAGGCGGCCATGGCGGAGACCACCACCAGGAGCGGCAGCGCGAGGACGAGGATGCGGGCCGCGCCGCCGGCGAGGATCCCCCCCTCCCTTCGCCACGACGCCCAACCCGCGCCGGACGCCAGCACCACGAGGATGAGCGCGATGCCGGCAAAGGGTGCGTCGGTGAGCACGCCCGAGAGCGTGAAAACGCCGGCGCAAGCCCCCCAACCGCAGACGAGGTCCGCCTCGGCCAAGCGCCCGCGACCGGCCGCCACCCGGCCCAACAGGCTGAAGGCGAGGGCGAGGGCGAGGACGGCGAGAAGACCCGCTAACTGGAACCCGGTGGGAAAATAGCTCAGCACGGCATCACAGGCGAGAAGAAGGGGCGGAACCGTCAGGCCGGCCCTGCACCGGGGCATCTTTTGCCGGAATCGCAGCGCACGGTCAATCGGCTTGCCCGGCCGAGCGAGGACCGAACCGTCCCCAGACCCAGCGGCCCAGACCGCCTCGCACCCGGAATGCGGCTCACCATGGGCACGCTCACAGGGAGCACGAACGGGCCGACGACCACGTTCAGACCCCTATGTCGGGGATCGATGCGCAGCTGCGATGTGGTTTCGGTTCGCCGCAGGGTCGCGCAAGTACGAAAAAAGGGCGCCGGTAAGGCCAGCCGCCAATTCATTGCCCGAAAATCCGATGCGCCGCCATTGGACGGCGCACCTGGTCCGGCGTCAACCGTCGCCCTCGGGCTAGACCACGTCGGTCGTGCTACCATCGGCAACGGTGCTGTCGCCCGGAACGTGCACCGTGTAGCCGCCGAAGCACCCCTCGCCCGCCACGGCCGAGCCGGCAGCAGCCAGAACCACCAGGGCCGCGGTTAGCATCATTAATTTACGCATCGCAACAGCCTCCTTCCACAGAACGACCTGCATGCCTGGGAATTATACCGATTCTAGACTGGCTCCACAATCGGGCATTCCCGTGGGCACGAGGGTGCGACGTCCGGCGCCCGCTCGGCGCCTGAGGGAACATCGGGCGAGCCCATTCATGGGCTCGTCGGTACGGAGCCCATGGCGTAGCGGCACCCTGCGCTGAAGATCGCTCTTGGCTCCGACAGGCAAAGCGGGGTACGCCAGGGGTGACGGTGAGCCGAGGAATCGAGATGTCTCGGCAGATGCCGTTCCGAGCGCCTGTTCCGCCGCTGGTCGGGCGCGCCGTCCACCGGTCGAACGCCGGGCACCACGAGCGAGCATCGCGGCGCCAGCAGGGGAAGGGAATTTGGCACGCGCATCCTTCGACCCAGTAACCCTGGAGATCCTCTGGACCCGGGTCATCGGCATCGTCGACGAGGCATCGGCGGCCTTCGTGCGCACCTCGTATTCGACGCTCGTGCGCGAGGCTCACGACTTCGCCATTATCCTGGCCGACCCAGAGGGCAACTCGCTCGCCCAGTCCTCGGTGAGCATCCCCTCCTTCATCGGCACGCTGCCCGCGACGGTGAAGCAGCTCCTCAAGCTGTTCCCGGTCGAGACGCTCAGACCGGGAGATGTGCTGGTAACCAACGACCCCTGGCTCGGCACCGGCCACCTACCCGACATCAGCATCGCCATGCCGATCTTCGACAAGGGGAGGGTCATCGCCCTTGCCGCCGTCACCAGCCACATGCCCGACATCGGCGGCCGGCTCTGGAATGCCGGCATTCGCGAGCTCTACGAGGAAGGCCTGCAGATCCCGACCCTCAAGCTGATCGACGCCGGGAAGCCCAATCAGACGGCGATCGAGTTCATCAGGAAGAACGTCCGCGTGCCCGAGCAGACCATGGGCGACGTCTGGGGCGAGATCACCGCGTGCCGGAAGATCGAGGAGCGGCTCATCGAGCTGATCAGGGAGACCGGCGTCGATATCGTCGAGCTTGGCCGGCAGATCCGCGGGCGCTCGGAAAAGGCCATGCAGAGCGCGATCCAGGCGCTGCCCGACGGCGACTATCACGCCCGGGTCGAGAACAATCCCGGCTTCGACGAACCGATCGTCGCCCAGGCGAAGATCACCATTCGCGGTGGCTCCATGATCATCGATCTCGCGGGCTCCTCGCCGCAAATGCAGCGCGCGGTCAACTCGGTGCCGAACTACACCTTTGCCTACGCGAGCTTCGGCGTCAAAGCGGTGCTCTCCCCCGATATTCCGAACAACGAGGGCAGCACCCGCCCGGTCACGGTGACCGCGCCGCTGGGCTCGATCTTCAACCCGCGCCCGCCGGCGCCGTGCACGACCCGCGCCATGGCCGGGCAGCTGCTTCCACCCTGCGTCATGGGGGCGCTGGCCGAGGCTATCCCTGAGCAGGTGCTCGCCCAGCCGGGCTCACCGACCTGCTGCTTCAACGTCTCCGGCGTTCACGACGCGCGCGCCTATGCGCTGATCAGCTTCGTCTCCGGCGGGATGGGCGCGGGCGCCGGGTGGAACGGCCTCGCGCCGATGAGCTTCCCCAGCAACGTCGCCAACAGCCCGATGGAGGTGATGGAGGAGCAGGCACCGATCCGGATCGTCACCCGCGAGATGCGCGAGGGCTCCGGGGGCAAGGGCCGCCACCGGGGCGGCAACGGCCAGCGCATCGTATTCGACATGATCGGCGACAGCCCGGCGACCGCATCTTTCCTGATGAACCGGGTGGACCGGCCGGCGCTCGGCCTCAACGGCGGCAAGCCGGGCGCGACCGGGCGCGTGCGCATCAACGGCCGCGAGATCAATCCCGCCGACCACCAGGTGCTCAAGCCGGGCGACCGGGTGATCATGGAGACGCCAGCAGGCGGTGGTTTCGGCCGGCCGGAGCCCGCGCGCTCGGGGCGATAGCGTGCAGCGAAGTGAAGGAACACCCACGGCAATGATTTACGACTACCTCATCGTCGGCGGCGGCTCGGCCGGCTGCGTGCTCGCCAACCGGCTCTCCGGCGTTAGCGCGAACAAGGTCCTCCTTATCGAGGCCGGTCAGGACACACCGCCCGGACGCGTGCCCGAGGACATCCTCGACAGCTATCCCGGCCGCGCCTTCCTCAATCCCGCCTACCAGTGGCCGGACCTGCAGGCGCGCCTGCAGGCTGCGCCGCACAACGCCCCGGGAACGACGGCCCCTCGCCACTACGAGCAGGGCCGGGTGATGGGCGGCGGGTCCAGTATCAACGGCCAAGTCGCGGTCAGGGGCGCGCCGGCGGATTACGACGGCTGGGAGGCAGCGGGGGCCGAAGGATGGGGATGGGATTCTGTGCTCCCTTACTTCCGCAAGCTCGAGCGCGACCTCAACTTCGACGGGCCCAACCACGGCACCGAGGGGCCGATCCCAATTCACCGGGTCTTCCCCGAGGACTGGGACGGGTTCTCCCGGGCCGCCGCCGAGGTGTATGCGCGCCACGGTTACGCCTACAGCGCCGACATGAACTCAGGCTTCGTCGACGGCCACTTCCCGGCGCCGTGCTCAAACGACGGATGCGAGCGCGCTTCCGCCGCCATCGCCTACCTGGACGAGGCGACGCGACGGCGCGGGAACTTGAGGATCCTGGCCAATACCCACGTGCGCGGCCTCGTCCGCGAGGACGGCCGCGTCTCCGGCGTCGAGGTGACGGGCCTGAAGGGCGACGAGACCATCCAGGCGGGCGAGGTAATCCTTGCCGCGGGCGCGCTGCACACCCCAGCCATACTGATGCGCGCCGGGCTGGGGCCTGCCGCCCATCTCCGCGAGGTTGGCATCGAGGTCGCGGCCGACCTTCCCGGCGTCGGTGTGAACCTCCACGACCATCCGGCGATCGCGCTCTCAGCCTATCTCGCGAGGAGGGCCCGCTACAACCCACAGACCCGCCGACACGTGCACGTCAACCTCCGCTACTCATCCGGTCATGAGGACTGCCCGCCGACCGACATGCTGGTCAATACGATCTGCCGCTCCGCCTGGCATCCGCTGGGCAAGCAGCTGGGGACTCTGCTGGTGTGGGTGGCGCGGCCGTTCTCACGGGGCGAGGTGACGCTGTCGAGCGCCGACTGGCGCGACGAGCCCGACGTGCGGCTCAACTTGCTCGCCGACCGTCGCGACCTCGAGCGGCTTGCGGGCGGGATGCGGCTTCTGGCCTCGATGCTCGGGGAAGAGCCGCTCTGCGGCTGCGCCCTCGACCCCTTCGCTTCGAGCTACTCCGAAGAGGTGATAAACATCGGTCGGGTGACGTTCACCAACGCCATGCTCACCAGCATCCTGGCGAAGCTGCTCGACGGCCCGGCGCCACTCCGCCGCTACCTGATCCGCACCTTCATCACCCACGGGGTCACGCTCGAGGCCCTGCTCGCCGACGAGGCCGGGCTCGAGGCGCACCTCTGCGAGGCGGCAACCGGAACCTGGCACGTTTGCGGCACGTGCCGGATGGGCCGCGCCGACGACCCGCTGGCGGTCGTCGACGCGGCCGGCCGGGTGCGTGGCATCCAGGGACTAAGGGTCGCCGACGCCTCGGCCATACCCGAGGTCCCGAGCGCCAACACCAACATCCCGGTCATCATGTTGGCGGAGAAGATGGCCGACGCCGTGCTTGTCGGCTAAGACGGCGAGGCGGGCGGGCTCACGGCAAGCCGGTCGGGGAACAGCTCCAGCGCCGCCTCGACGTCGTCCGTAGGAGATGGATCAGCGGAAGCGGCGAAGGGCGGCGGTCAGCGCTGCCAGCTCCGCCGTTCGGTCTAACCCCTGGACCGCTTCGAAGACGCGCTCGACCGCGCCCGCCGCGATGACGCGGCCGGCGCTCTCACGGAATTTCATATGGATCTCGGACCGCGACAGCGGGCGCCGCGGGCTGCCGCGAACGTCGTCGAGCGCCGCCTCGCGGGTCGCGGCGTGCGTCCCGTCATACTCCAGCGCGCGCATCAGGGTTCCGTTGCGCAACGCCGCCGAGGCCAGTCCCACGCCAAGCTGGTCGAGGAAGAGCTTCTTCACCGTCTCGACCACGTCCGCGGGAACGTCCTGAAAACGGACCTGGTGGGCACGTTCCGCCGCGATGCGCGCCAGCGCCATAGGGGCCTTTACCGCCGTCATCGGGTCACGCGATCTACGCCACCGTGACGGGCATCGCTAACTTGCGGGGTTGATCCCTGAAAAACATCAACTCAACACCCTTTGTATTTTTTACGGACACCTTCACGGGCACCTTTGATGCTCTACTGATGCGGGTATTACCTACCTTCTTTTACTGCGGTAATGACCTCGGACATAGGTGCCGTCTTTTCTAAAATATCCACGGACATGGACAGTTTTTGGTCTGCCGGTATTTTTACTAATATCTCCATAGCATGTCCCATTTTCCGCACATGCGGGAGAACTGGAACTAGTATAACTAGTGCTGTAAGTGTTGCCACTCTCAACCGATTTGCCAGCAAAAATGCTGACACATTCGTTACCGGACTTTTGATACCCTGAATTGCAACCCCATGTCGTTCCACTAACCCAACTGTTTGCAGGTAGTCCTGTCTGTGCATTAAGCAACGCCGCACTTCCCAAAAACACGGCAAGGGTGAGGCAGACGATTGCGGTCACTTTTGTCATAGGCGAAGTCTGACAGAAATTGATGCGGGTAGGGAGTCTGGTGAGAAATTTCTCGATTTTTAGTCCGAGTTAATTAACTTCCTCTCTATGAACCACAAATCAAAGTTACGGTATTCCCTCGTAAACTCTTGTTCAAGACGGGCATCTCGCTGCTGTTTCCGTTTCAAAATGGAATAAACGTGGTTGCCATAAAACCGCTTACCTCTAGGGGTTTTATATCCCTTCTCTCTTAACCACTGAGCAATCTTCCTATAACCCAATCCCTCATCGCGAAGGTCTTGAATGGTTGCAGAAAGAAACTTTTGGTATTCAGAATAAGGTCTAACGGGAGAGGTATTGAACCTTAGGACCATTTCGAAACAGAAATAGATATCTACGTCATTTTCAGACGGTATAACGCACCCGTTGGAAACTATTCGACTGTGCCGGTCCGGCGCTCGCACGGTCCCGGCCAATCCTCGCTTCGCGTCCGCGGTGCGCGGTCGCGCTCGGCCCGCCTCGCAAACGAACGGCCTCGGCCCGTTCACTCGCTCGTTGGGCTCAGCCCGCGAGGAGCGGCTCGCAGAGGTCGGGGCGCCGGTCGCGCCACCAGGGCAGACTCTTCTGCGCCGCCGCCACGTCGTCGAGATCGAGCTCCTGGATCAGAAGCTCGGGCTCGTCGATGCCCGCGACCGCCATGATGTCGGCGCCGATCGGGTTGACAACCATGCTCTTGCCGATGTGCCGGCGCCCGTTCTCGTCCCCGCAGCGGTTCACCGCGACCACGAACACGCCGTTCTCGTAGGCTCGACATTGCAGCGGCAGCTCCCAGGTATTGCCGCGAAGCACGGCCTCACCGTAGGTGGCCGCGCAGATGGGCATGAAGATGATCTCCGCCCCCTTGAGCGCCAGCACCCGCGAGGTCTCCGGGAACTTGCGGTCGTAGCAGATCTGAATGCCGAAGCGCACGCCTTCCATCTCGAACACCGGCAGGTCCCCGCCCGGGGTGAAGTAGAATTTCTCGTAAGAACCGGTTCCCCCCTTGAGCCCCGAGGGCAGCACGGCGGGGATGTGGGTCTTGCGGTAGGTGCCGAGGTGCTTGCCGTTCTTATCAACCACGTAGGCGGCATTGTAATAGTACTGCCCGTTCTTCTCGCCGAAGGGGAAAATCATCGCAATCCCCTGGCGCCGCGCCATGTCGAACACCGGGTCGGTGATCGGACTCGGCAGATCCACGAAGAAGTGCTCGTAATCCTGCCTGAGCTGGTTGGGAAAGAAGGGGGCCGCGAAGAGCTCGGAGAAACAGACGATGTCGGCGCCCTGGAGCGCCGCCTCCTTGACCATCTGAGTCGCGATCTCGACGCCCGGAGCCATGTCTTCCTTCAGCATCGGCCCGGTCTGCGCCGCCGCGACCTTGATCTTTCGACCCATGTTCGCACCTCCATTTCCAGCAACGATTGACCTCGCCGCGGCCTCGCCGTGAGAAGCCAAACTCGAGGGCTTGCGTGCCACACCCAGACACCCGGCCTCGAATGGGCGGTGATCCGCCGCGCTCCCGCCCCGCCCTCTCAATGGTCCCGGGGCCCGTGTTGGTCCGGGCATCTGATTGTGTTTGGAACTACGAAATCCTGGACCAAATTCCGGCTTCGCGCAAGCGCGAAGCGGCCCGTAAAGCGCCGAAAGGACGACGGGGTTGGTCGGGCGACGCTCTCGCCGCCGCCTGCGCGGCTCCGGGTCCGAGGGACGGAGCGCCGAGGCACGCCCCCTCGGTGCCGCCGATGAGGCGGCTTCGGCCCTTCAGCCTGACCAGCGCCGCGGCGATCAACCCCTGGTCCAGCATCGTCGCGGCTCTCGCCGCCCCCACGGCGAGCGCCTCGGCAACCGCACTCGGGGGCAGGGGCCCCACCGCCACGGTGACCTCAAGGTCGCCGAGATCGCTTTCGTCGGCCACCTCGTACGCCGGTCGGCGGACGATCGCCGCATGCTCGATATCGACCGAATTGGCGATCAACGTCGCCGCGGCGTCCGCGGCGGCCGCATTCCTTGCCAGCACGGTAACCGAATCGGCGATGCCGAGCGAGAGACTGCGGCCCCGCCAGCCGCTGGTGGCGATCCCGCGCACAGCCTGACCGGCGCCAATGGTCGCGACGGCGTCGATCTCCGGATGATCGGCGTTGGCGACGACGCCGATCCGGAGCCGCTCGCCGGGCGCGAGATGGAGCGCAATGTCGCCGCCATTGTTGACGTAGGCCTGCTTGAGACGTCTTCCCGCGGTCAGCGCCGCCAGCACCTCGTCGGCGACTGCTCCGGCCACCGCCGCCATCGGGGTTATGAAGACCGCTCGGTGAAGCCAGACCGCAGCCGCCATGCGCCTGGCCACCGGGCCGGCGAACGCGGGATGGCAGCGCCGGACGGGCGCGCGCAAGAGATCGAGTTCGGCCACCAGGATCGCGAGGACGTCGGTGAAACGCTCGACCGCTTGGCCATTGGCCGCGATCACCTCGTCGTCGGCGCCGAAGGCCTCGATGATCAGGTCGATGGGGCCATGGTGCAGGTACAGCCGGCGTCCGCCGCCCAGCATCGCCGATTGGGGACCGCCGCTCATGGGCCTTCCCCGCCTCACCCGGGGCCGGGCGCCGGCGAGCGGACGAGTTTGAGCCGCTCCCGGGTGAGCACGTCGTCGAGCGGGACGATGCTCGCGGTGTGTCCACCCAGCGCCACGTAGTTCTGGGCACGCAGCGTGAACTCGATCGGCGCCACCAGGGCCAGCGTGGGCACGTAGCCGAAGGCGTTCTCCGGCATGGCCTCGACATCAACCATCAGGGTGATCCCACCGCCCGGCCACACATAGACGGGCGCCCCGCCGCAGGTCACCCGGGCCGTTCCCTCGTGGACCGAACGGGTGAGCCGGATGGGGTTCTCGGTGACGCCGGCGCGGAGCGATCCTCCGGCGCCGGCCATGAAGACGACCGAGCAGCGCGCCGGCTCGCAGTTCTCGGTGATCCGCGCGATCACCCGCGCGAGCAGAGCGGGGATCGCCGCCGGCACCGGCTCGAGATCCTGCCCGAGAACGAAATAGGCGGCGTCCTCGCCGGTGGTGCCGACCATCAGCAGCCTGAGCCCGGGCCAGGCCACCTCGTGGTCGATTCGCTGGATCAGGCTCAGCGGATCGTCAAGGTCGGTGCCGCCCCACCCACACCCCGGCCTCGCCGCCGCCAGATAGCGCCCGGTAGGGGCCCGACGTCCGCGCACGCGAACACCGGTCGCCGGCATCTCCAGAAAGCGCCCGGCCCGATGCTCCGACAGCACGCCGGTTGAGTGCTCGTCGACGACGATCACCTCGTCGGCGTGACCGTGGAACTGCCTGGCGAACATGCCGATGGCCGCCGAGCCGCTGCCAACCGGCATGCGCTCCTCGACCGTGCCGTCGATCACCGGGGCCTGCCCCGCCTGGACCACCAACTTCGATCCGCCCTCGACCTCCAGCTCGACCGCGCGCCTGTTCAAGAGGGCCAGCAGCGCCCGGCAGACGACGTCGCCCTTGGCCTTGCTCCCTTCGGTGAGGTGATGGACGCCCCCGAGTGAGAGCATCTGCGAGTTGTGCTCCGGCGTCGTCACATGGCCGATCTCCTCGCCACTTGCGC
>PVBE012273946.1_pt1 | contig 14443 bp, 12 predicted proteins | sample 1631181 | NCBI WGS metagenome assembly PVBE01 (sample SAMN08397723, study PRJNA350692) | Marine metagenome, whole genome shotgun sequencing project. | isolation source: water | place: Pacific Ocean | collected 2012-04
CTCCCACAAGGGGTCCCTTCCAAAAAGCTTCTTCACCAATGTCCTGCAATCCGGGAACAAGATCCGCGATGCGGTTCTCGATCGTGCGGACCGGGTAATTCCAGGCATTGAAGTGGCGCTGAAAAATCTCCGGCTGCCCAATCGTGCCGAGTTCAACGCGCTGAAGAAATCCGTGCAGGCCCTGGAAGCGCGGATCGAAAAACTCGAAGGGGCGGCGAAGAAGAAGAAAGGGAAGAAAAAGGCGGCCCGGAAACGGCCGTAAAAACTTCTACGCGAACGCGGGTCCCCGTGTTTTTAGAAGCTTTTTCACACGCGACTGGATTTCATCCCGGCACTGGTTGGCCACCTTCTGGACCACGAGGAAATTGTTCGCCTCGCGCGGTTCATACTTGTCCGTCCGGATCGGCTTTCCAAAATGGATCGCCCACTTGGAAGGAAGCGGGACCATTCCGAGCAGGCCCAGCCATGGAAAGAAGGGGGTGATCGGGAACATCGGGCTCCCCAGCGGCTTTCCAAGGATGTCGGCCCTCATGATGGTGGGGTAAATTTCCTCTGCGCCCACGACCGAGACCGGAATGATCGGTGCCCCCGACCGGATGGCGACCTTGACGAATCCTCCGCGGCCAAAACGGGCGAGTTGGTAGCGGTCCTTGAACAGCTTTCCCACCCCCTTGAGCCCTTCCGGGAAAACACAGGTCAGGTTTCCCTTCCTGAGAAGCCGCTCTGCATTCTCCGGGCAGGCGAAAACCTGTCCTGTTCTTGTCAGGAGCGGCTGGACGTACGGCATCTTCGTGAACATGTCGAGGTAGAGGGTTCGCGTGATCCGGGGGGTGGCCCCTTCTGTCAGGACCGCCATTGCGATCATCGCCCCGTCCCAGGGAAGGACGCCGGAGTGATTGGCCACAAGGAGAGCGGGTCCGTCTGCCGGAACATTCTCGAGTCCGGTCGCTTTTACCCGCCACCAGTTCCGGTAAAGGAAGGTGAAGAAGGGTCGCAGCATGTCGTGGTAATCTTCGTCCAGTCCGAACTCGTCTACCTCGTAATCCCCCCGCTGCCGTTTCCGGATGTTTTCCCGGTAGGCCTCGAACGTTGCCTGCGCAACGTAACGCAGGCCGTTGAGGGTTTCCTTGTCAATTTCCGAAAACTGGCGGAGCAGGAGGGTGATTTTTTCCATGACCTTGTCCGAGGAGAGATCGTTGACCAGGGATTCAATCCCGCTGGCGCTCACCGCGCCAAAGAGATCCTCGATCCGTTCCTGGCCTTCCCCGATGAGCTGGCTGAGAAAGCCCGGCCGGCCGTTCCCGGTCGGTCCCGTTTTAGAAGTCTTCTTCGATGGCACGAAGGCTCTCCTCGGAAGTATGGGCCGCTACGAATTTCAGTTCGTTTTGCATCCGTTCGTATTCCAGGCAGCAGTTGAATCTCAGGAAGCCCGGGTCGAATGGAAGGGTTTTCAACATCGACATCAGGCGTTCGGACGACTCCAGGGGCAGCTGGGGGACATTGACCATCTCCTTCCCGAGAACGCGAAGGATTTTCAGAAGCGGAACGACTCCCTCGGGGGAGATGTTTACCGGGCCGTCGTACGGTTTCCGGTAGGTGGCGAGAACCGCCTCGGCCGCATCATCCTCGTGAAGAAGCTGGACGAGGGGGTCAAATCCCATGATCACCGGGGGCAGGTCGAGACGCAGGTACTGCATGAATGCCCCGTCCGCGGTCGGGCCGACCACCGGGCAGAACCGCAGTCGCGTGACGGTCGTGTCCCGGGCATACCGGGAAAATTCGTTTGCATACCGCTCCACGTCCCCCACATCCCGGACCGTCTGCTTGCTGATTCCCTTGTGGGCCCGCTTGGTTTCCGGAATGAAATTCGGGTGTTTGTACCAGGCACCGTAATAGGTGTAGTTGGAACGGATGATGACATGTTTGACGCCCGCTTCGGCCGCCGCGCCGAGCAGGTTGATCGTGCCCATGACGTTTCGCTCGAACCGCTTTTCTTTTCGTCCCCGGCCGGCCAGTCCCAGGTGGATCAGTGTATGGACATTTTCCTTCCGGATCAGGTCGACCAGCTTGTCATCGGAAAGGTCCCCCTTCAGGTTTTTCACCTTGGAGCTACGGACGGCAGGTCCTCCCCCGGCGAGGAGGATCCTGGAAACGCTCTTTTCCGCCCGGAGCTTCTTGATGACCAGTTTTCCCAGGAAATTATGGGCGCCCGTCATCAAGACGGTCCGGGTCCGGGATTTCGATTTTGCCCGGGACTTGATTTCTTTTTCGAAGCGGCTGCTGGCATAAGGAGCGGGTTTTAGCACCTCGGGAGATGAGTGTCAAGACCGCCGGGGGCCGGGGATCCGGTAATAATCGGCAATCATGGCCTGGTACCAGGATTCCGGGAGAAAACGGCGAAAAAAATGGCTCAGGGTGACGTCTTTCCCGATTCGATACCGGAGTCCCGGCCGCTTCTTTTTCAGGATTTTGTGGAACAACCGGGCGACATGAATCGGGGCCGGGGCGTCCGTGCTGTATTTTTTCAGCGCTTCCAGGCATCGGTCCCGGGGTCCATTGTATTCCTCCATCACCGTCCCGGATTGCCGCGCATGCTCGACCACCTTTGTCTGGAAACAGCCGGGCTGCAGAATCGATACGTGTATTCCAAGGGGGCGTACCTCGTGGCGAAGGGCTTCCGTGAAACCCTCCACCCCGAACTTGCTGGCCGAGTAGAAGGCATGGAAAGGACCCGCGGCAACCGCCGCGCCGGAACTGGTATTGATGATCCGGCCGTGGCCCTGTTTTCGCATCACCGGAAGCACCTTCTTGCACATCCGGACCGCACCGAAAAGATTCGTTTCCACCTGGTCCCGCGCCTCTTCCAGCGAGGTTTCCTCCACGGCACCCGCCAGGGCGAACCCGGCATTGTTGATCAAGGCATCAATTCGCGGGGGCATCTCCTCCATGAACCGCTCGACCGATTCGTCGCTCCGGATATCGAGCGTATGGGAGGAGATGGAGGGTCCGGCCGCTCCCTCTTTGCTGTCGAGGTTTCCCCCGAAAACACGGTACCCGCGTTCTGCCAGGTAGCGCGCCGCCGCCTCTCCCATGCCGGAAGAGGTTCCGGTGATGATGATGTTCTTCTGATCGGTCATCGGGGGGCCAGCCTACGAACCGCCCCGGTCGTCGTCAAGGCCGGCCCGTTGCTCACTCCCGGGGAAACTGATAGAGTTCGTCCGGGATGAAATTCTTCGTCACCGGTGCAACCGGCTATATCGGTTCGGCTATCGTGGAAACGCTGGAAGCCGCGGGACACGATGTGCTCGTGTTCCACCGGCCGTCCTCCAATCTTGCCGCGCTCGAGGGAACCTCCTGTGAGAAAAAGGCCGGGGATCTCTTTTCCCTCCCGGATCTGCAGGACGCCATGCAGGGGTGCGACGGGGTCTTCCACGTGGCGGGCAACACTTCCTGGTACCGCGGGGACCGCAGGGAAGTCTGGCGGGCAAACGTCGAATCCACGGAAGTCGTTGTCCGGGCCATGGCCGGGGCAGGGGTGAAGCGGGGTGTGTTGACTTCCTCGGTGTCGGGAATCGGTGTCCACGGGCCCGAGGACCAGCCCGCGGATGAAAAGACCGCCCACAACTGGCCGGCCCATTTTCATTACCCCCAATCCAAGAAAGCCGCGGAGGCGGTCTGGTTCGGAAGCAGTTCCTCCCTGGAAATGATGGCGGTCAACCCGGCCACCATCATGGGTCCGGGCGACCGGGGAATGAAGGTGGGGGAGATCTTCCGGAAAATCTCCCTCGGGAAATTTCCCCGTTTCCTCTGCGGCGGGATCAGCATCGGTGATGTACGCGATGTTGCCCGGGGGCATCTCCAGGCATTCGAGAAGGGAACCCCCGGGGAACGGTACATCCTGGGCGCAGAGAACGTGAAAAATGGCGCACTCGGGGACCGGATCGCGGAAGCAATGGGAGTGGCTCTTCCAAAAAAAGAACTCGGTCCCGGAATGGTGAAGGTGCTCATGAAAGTGGCCGGTGGGGTCGAACTCCTCGGCGGCCGGCTCGAAATCGCTGCCGGCCACCTCTGGTGCCTCCTGCGCCACGTCTACCACGACACCACGAAAGCGCGGCAGGAACTGGGATTCACGACACGCCCCCTGGAGGAGACCCTGCGGGAAAGTGTGGAGTGGTACCGGAAACATGACCTCCTCGACTCCTGAATACACCCCGCGTCCCGGATGGCGGACCCGTTTCGGGATGGGATGCCGGTGCCTGCTTCTTTTTCTTCCCCTGCCCGCCCGCTGGAAGGTCCGCATTTACTACACCGTGTTCACGCACTTTTTCAACATCATGTGCGAGGGGAAGGGGTTGTTCAATTACGGACAGGAACCTCTCTGCCGTGACACCGCGGAAACCCTTCCGCGCCCCGGAAAATGGCTCGACGTGGGATGCGGAGTCGGCGGACCCGCACTTCTGCTGGCGAAGGAGAACCCGGACGTCACCATCGTCGGGTTGAACATCACCCTGCACCAGGTTCATCTGGCGCGGGAGCGTTGCGGGGCGGACGGGCTTTCAGAGCGGGTGGAGTTTGTCCACGGGGATGCCAGTGGCATGCCCTTCGAAAAGGGGGATCTTTTTGATGGTCTGTACGCCATCGAAACCGCCTTTCATTTTCCCGACAAGCCCGGCTTTGCCCGCGAAGCGCACCGGGTTTTGAAACCGGGAGCCCGGTTTGCGATGGCGGACATGATCCGGGAAGACCGGGATGTTCCCTGGGTCCATCGCTGGTTCGGCCGGGTTTTCCACGGCTGGCTCGGTGTTCTCCGGATGTACACCGTCCCACAGTGGAAGAGGGAGCTCGGGGCGGCCGGCTTTTCGGAAATCGAAACGAAAGATGTCAGCGCCACCGCCCTTCGGGACGGGTTGACCCTTGCGAACAGCCAGATTCTCAAGCAGGATCCGGTCCTGCGGACCCGTTTTCCACGCTGGGTGATCCGTGCCATCTACTGGGGGAATGACTTCATTCTCCGGGACATCGACCGGCAACCGATGAGGTATGTCCTGGTCACCGCGAAGGCGTGACTTTTCTATCCGCCTTCCCCCAGGGGTTTTCCACATTTTCCGCAAAACCGGTCATGGGGAAGAGTGGGGCTGGAACAGGAGGTTTCCCCGAAGGGTCTCCCTCCGGCCATTGCAAAACCCATCACTTTCTCGGGATGATTTTCATCCGGATCTGGTCGAGCGGGCGGAGCGAAATCCTCGGGGCGGCCTCGACCTTCTGACCCGGAACCAGTTCCAGGCGGTACCTCTGTGCAATCATCGCCACCGCCAGTTTCACCTCCAGCAGTGAAAAATGGCGGCCGATGCAGGTGTGCGGTCCTCCGCCAAAGGGGAAGTAATCGTAAATATGGCGCTTCTCCTGTTTTTCGGGAGCGAACCGGTCGGGATCAAAAGCCTCGGGGTGCTCCCACAGTTCCGGGAGTCGTTGGTTGACGTAAGGGCTGATGATGATGTTCGATCCTGCCGGAACCGGGTATCCGTCCAGTTCATCCTTCGCCACGGCGGTGCGGGTGAAGGCCCACGCCGGGGGATACAGCCGGATCGCCTCGTCGATCGCCTGCCCCGTGTAAGCAAGCTGATGCAGATCCTCCCCGCCGGGAGTGCGTTTGCCGAGGATGCGGTCGACTTCTTCTTCAATGCGCATGTATGCCCCGGGATGGAGCGCCAGGAGATAAAAGACCCAGCAGAGGGCGTCGCCGGTGGTCTCGTGTCCCGCCATCAGGAACGTAAGCACCTCGTCCCGAAGCTGCTGGTCGCTCATCCCTTCCCCGGTCTCCTCGTCGCGGGCGCGGACCATCGTGGAAAGAAGGGTGGCCGATTCCGTGTCGTCCTTCCGGTGTTTCGCGATGACGTCATCCACGACCCCGTAGAGGGTTTTAAGCGCCGCCTTGTACCGCCGGTTTCGCGGGGTGGGAACCGCCTCGGGAACGCGGAAGGGGGATTCCATCCTGTGGTAGACATAATCTCCCGCCTCGTTCAGAACGCTTTCGACCAGGTCCATCTTGTCGTCGATATCTTTTCCCATGAGGATCCGGCCGACGACGTCGAACGCCAGGCGCATGAAGGGGGAAACGATGTCGAGCGGTTCCCCTGTCCGGGCCGGCTCTTCCCACATTTTTACCAGGCCGGCGATCGAACCGGTCATCGTGGAAAGGCTTGCGGCCAGTTTTTGCCGGTGAAAGGCGGGCTGGGTCAGCTTGCGTTGTTGTTTCCAGAGGTCCCCCTCGCTGACCAGGAGCCCGTTCCCCATCGCAGTCCGCAGGTGTTCGTAACTGATGCCCTTGACGTAGTTCTTCAGGTTGTCCTGGAGGATACGCTTGATCGCGTCCCGGTCGCTGACCAGGTAAAAGGGCATGTGGGCGACACGGAAACGCACGACACCCCCGTATTCCATGGCGAGCTTCAGAAAAAGCCTGAGGGGATCCTTCCGGGCTTCCTCCAGTTTTCCGAGCAGTTTCCCCCGCGGGCCGGGGACCGGTTTCCGTGATTTTGTTCCCATATGACAGTTCAGACAATACGGAAGAACCTCCTCAAGGATCAAGCTCTTTACCGTGGAGCTCGTGAGGTTGCAGCAGTATCATATCGACCCGAAGAAGGAGAAAGTCATGTCGAACAACGATGAATGGAAAGAGTGGGAAGAAGCCTGGGAAGACGAGGGTGTTTCCCTCGAGGTGCGGAAAAACCGCGGTTCAGGCTTTTTGCAGACGCGGGTGACCGGAACGATCAAATGTCCCAGTGACAAACTCTGGAAGATCCTGACCACTCCGGATGGATACATGGAGATGATGCCGAAGACACTCGAATCGGAACATATCGACGAGAGCCCCCGGAAGAAACAACTCTGGTGTTACCAGCGCCTGGATGGAGGCCCCTCGAGCGACCGGGATTACACCCTGTTTGTAAAATGGTCCGTCAAGGAGACGAAGCAGGGGAAAAAGTATGCGCGGAACTGGAACGTGGATAACGCGAAGGGGCCGGATCCGGTCAAGGGCGTGGTTCGTGTCGAAGTGAACGAGGGTACCTGGACGCTGACCCCCGTGAAGGGGAAAAAGACGAAGTTGGAACAGGTCAGCTACTTCGAACCGGGAGGAAGTCTCTGGGCGATGGTGGCAAATCCCCTTCTGAAAGAGGGGGCCAAGGATCTCTTCAGGAATCTTAAAGAGAAGTTTCCGGATTAGATTCCGCCTGGATCATGTCGCAGTGCAGAAGCGTGGCCCCGATCACACCGACGGGGAGAACCAACAGGTTCACCACGGGAATGTATAACACCAGCATCATCGTGGCGCTGAACCCCGAGGTCATCGGAAAGTGCTGGAAGACGTACTGGATCCTGTTCGTTACCGTCAGCGGATGTGATTCCGTATCGAGCGGGTAATCGAAGTAGTCCATCGCGATCCAGAACAGGGTGAATACCGTGTTCAGGGCCAGGTAGACAATGGAACCCACGACCGGGACAAGGTTGAGGAGAAGCAGGGGAACCTGGGGCACCAGGAAGAGAACGATTTTCTGCGCCTGGCTGAGGATGGGAAGAACCACGTCCGCGTACACCCCTCCTGCAGGCCGGGCCGGGATACCGGTGTACAGGCTCCGGGTTTCCGCCGCCAGCCTCGTATAGATCGGTGCGGAGAGAAGCTGGCTGAACAGGAAGGCGAGAAGGATGGCGACCAGGCCCAGCATGATCGCCAGGAAAATGGAAAGAACGCTCCGGAAAAAACCTTCCATGTCCCCCAGCAGCCATCCCTGCAGGTCGGGAAAAAAGGTGAAGGAGAGAAAGGCAAAGGCCCCCAGGAAAAACAGGAGCAGCGCCCAGGGAATCAAAAGAAACCGGATCAATGCCGGATGCTCCTGCAGGAAGACAAACCCCCGGAAAGGCCCGAGGGCGGCCACGAGAAATCCTGGTTTCTTCATGGGAGGGAAAGGGTGATTGTGGCGGTGGCGTAATCCCCGCCGTAGGTCAGCCGGCTTTCCAACCGGGCAAATCGTTCCAGGTTTCTGAGCACGGGGTCCCCCTTGTTTCCATACCGGGCACGAAAAATTTCGGCGGCCTCCGGCATCCGGAGGCGGATGATTTCATGTGCCTCCGAGGGAGAACCCGGTTCGACCGGGCTCCGGGTGTAAACAGACCAACGGGACCCCTCGACGTGGGTCTGGAAATCCTTCCAGGAAATCCCGTCCAGGGTGATCGGTTTCTCGGAAAGATAGAACCAGAAGCCGAGATCCTCCGGATTTCGAAACTGCATGCCCCATGCAGGACCAAGTATGGTCCTGTCGTATTCGGGGATGGGGGCGTCCAGTTTGAGCAGCGTAAACAGGTTTTCAATATTCGTCAGGCCACTCACGGAAAATGGCGCGTTTCCGGGATCGGGTACGGGAGCGGCATGAATCCTGTTTTCCAGGATTTCCCGGTAGGACCCACCCCGGTAAAGAAATCTTCCGGAGATCTTCAGCGAATCCGGGGAGAAATCGAGATCCAGGATGGCCCGGGAAAAGTCGCTCCGGAGCTCCCGGTAAACGGGGGGGAGCACTTCCAGGTTGAGCAGGACGCGGGGCCGGGAATCATCCGACAGGAAAGGTTCCACCGGTTGAAGCATGTTGAAGTCACCATCGTACGGCGTCCCCTCGACATGTGTTTCCCCGTTTTTCAACAGGGCGAGGGTGGTCCAGTGGAGCTTTCCCTCCTGCAGGGTTGCGAAAAGAGCGGCCGGGCCGGCCAGCTTCGTCCGGTTTTTCTCCACGCGGGAAAAGATTTTCTGTCCGGGGAGAAGGTTCTTCCACCGGGGATTCCGGTTGATTTCGTCAAGGGCGGAGGGAAGGTCGGGAATGGCGATATAGACCGCTGCATCTGCGGGAACCTGCCGGGCGTAGGGATAGGGGCCCGGTTCCGCCACCGTCCGGGACCGGTACCAGTACCAGCCGGCAATGGAGGCCCCAATGCAGAGGAGGAGAACCACAACGGTCAGAAGCCGTTTCATTTCCTTATTGGAAGACCGGGGCCCGTTTTTCCAGGAATGCGGTAACGCCTTCCTTTTTGTTTCCGGTCGGCATCAATTCTCCAAACAGTTTCGACTCCAGCTGGAGGGCTTCGTCGATGGGAAGGTCGATCCCCTGTCGGACGGCCTGTAGGGTTTTTTCGATCGCCTCGCGTCCGAGTTTGGCGATCTTGATCAGGAGACCCACGGCCTGCCTTCGAAGTTCATCCTCGTGTACAACAAAGTTGACCAGCCCGATCCGGTGGGCTTCTTCCGGACCGATCGGTTCGCCTGTCAGGAGAAGCTCCATCGCTTTCGTGGGGCCGACAACACGTGGAAGCCGGATGGTACCACCCATCCCGGGAATAAATCCATGCTTGATCTCCGGTTGTCCGATCCGGGCCTTGGTGGTGGCGATACGAAGGTGGCAGCAGAGCGCCAGTTCTGAACCTCCCCCAAGGGCATATCCATTGATCGCGGCAAGAATGGGGACGGGGCTGTTCCAGATGCGCTGCCCAAGTTTTTGACCTTCGAGCGATGTGCGCTCCCCCTCCTCGGCGTCCGTCAACGTGGCGATCTGGCCGATGTCCGCTCCGGCTGCGAAATTTCCGCCTTCCCCGGTCAGGACGATTCCGCGGATGGATGCATCACCGATGAATTTCTGGAAGGCTTCGTCCAGTCCCCGGAAGACAGGTTCGGAAAGGACGTTGGCCGGCGGGTTGTTGATCGAGATGATGCCGACCGGTCCTTCGACGGTGGTGAGAATGGGGGAACTCATTCAAAACACTCCTCAAAGAGGGCACGGATTTCCGAAAGCAGCGGCCGGCGGGGATTGGAAACGACCGAGGGATCCTGGAACGCGAGGTCGACCAGCTGGTCGAGGTTGGAACGGAATTCTTCCACGGAGATTCCTGCATCGGCAAGTCGGCGGGGAAGGTTGCATTCCGATTTCACCTCCTCGATCCGGTGGATCAGGGCGTCCAGGTCTTTCAGTCCAAGCAGGTCGCACAGCAGCTTGATTTTCTTGGGTGCCAGGTAATCTTTCACGTTCGGATTGGGGGTCATCTTGGTCGGGATGCCCCCGTTGAACCGGAGCACCGCGGGAAGAAAGATTCCGTTCAGGGCCCCGTGGGACACTTTGAAAAGGGTTCCGGTTGCATGGGAGAGGGCGTGCGTCAGCCCGACGCTGGCATTGGAAAAGGCCAGTCCGGCAATGTTCGCCGCGTTCTGCATGTGCGTCCGGGCATCCAGGTCGGTTCCATCGGCCACGGTCCGCGGCAGGTAATGAAGGATCATCCGGGTTGCCTGGAACGAAAGCGCGTCGGTGTATTCCGTGGCGTAGATGGAGAGCCCCGCTTCAAGGGCGTGGGTAAGGGCATCCATTCCGGTTGCCGCGGTCAGGTCGGGCGGCAGGTCGACCGTCAGTTCGGGATCAAGGACGGCCGCGTCCGGAACCAGGGAGGTGTCGATCAGCGACACTTTCTTGTCCGGGAAGTTGACCACGGAGAATGGGGAGACTTCGCTTCCGGTTCCCGCCGTGGTCGGGATGGCGATCAGTTTCATCTGTGCCGGATCAATCTTGGGGTACTCTACGATTCTCTTCCGGAAGTCGAGGAAGGGACAGTCGAGATCCTCGATCTGGACGTCCGAAAGGGCGAGCATTCTCATGACCTTGACCGCATCGAGCACGCTTCCCCCGCCCAAGCCGATCAGGGTGTCCGGCTTGTGCTTTTCGAGGAAAGCGACCCCCTGCTTGATGGTGTCGATGGTCGGGTCTTCGCCCAGTGCGGCGAACGTGTATACACGCGCCTTGAGATGTTTCTGGATCTTTTCCACCACGCCGCGTTGCACTGCGCCGCGGGAACAGGCAATCACGGCCGTTTCACTTTCAATCTGGCGGAGATTTTCCAGGGAATACCGGTTGAAGAAGATCATGGAGGGGATTCGGAACCATTGTTGTGCCGGTGTCCGCCGTGCGATCTTTTTCACGTTGATGTAATGGGACAGGTTCACGTTGTCCATCACGCTGTTTCCACCCCCGGTGCCGCAACCGAAGGAGAAGGTCGGGATAAGGTCGTTGTAGACGCCCCCCATGGCTCCGACGGAAGAGGGGGAGTTGACGATGATCCGGCCGGCATTGATCGCGGTGGAGAACCGGCGCACCAGGTCCTCTTTTTCGCAGAAGATGCTCGCCGTGTGGCCGGTCCCGCCGAACTCGTTGATCGCCTTCGCTTTTTCGATCGCCTCGTCTTCGCTGTGGACGCGATGAACGCCCAGGATCGGGCACAGTTTTTCGGCGGAAAGGGGGTGTTCCCGTCCGACGCCGTCGAGTTCCACGAGAAGGAGGTTTGTTTTGGCGGGAACTTCAAGGCCGATATAACCGGCGATTTCCATCGCGGTCCGCCCCACGGCCATGGGATGCATGGCACAGCTTTCCGGGTTGATCAGGGTTGATTCCAGTTTGTCCCGGTCGGCGGGGGAGAGGACATGTCCTCCGAGGGATTGGAACTTGGCCATCGCCTTTTCGTAGACCGCGTCATCGATCAGGACGGTTCCCTCGCTTGCACAGATGACCCCGTTGTCGAAGGTTTTTGATGTAAGGATGTCGACAATCGCCATGTCGATGTCGCCGGATTGGTGCAGGTAGGTGGCGGTGTTCCCGCTTCCCACCCCGAGGGCGGGCTTTCCACTGGAGTAGGCCACCTTCACCATGCTTCGGCCGCCGGTGGCATCGATGAGCTGAACGAGCGGGTGTTTCATCAGGAACAGGGAAGCCTCCCGGGTGGGTTCGTCCAGCCAGGTGATGAAATCTTCCGGGGCGCCCGCTTTCCGTCCCGCCTCGTACATGATTCGCGCCGCCTCGTTGGAACACTTGGAGGCTTTCGAATGGGGCGAAAGGATCAGCGTGTTGGCGGTCTTGGCTGCCAGGATGCACTTGAAAAGGACGGTCGAGGTGGGGTTGGTGATCGGGGTCAGGCTGAGGATGAGGCCGATCGGTTCCGCCGCTTCCATCAGGTTGTGTTCCGGATCCTCCCGGATGATGCCGACGGTTTTCTGGTCCTTGATGGAGTTCCAGACGAACTCGCAGGCGACCATGTTCTTGAGAACCTTGTCCTCGATCACGCCGATGGTGGTCTCCTCCCGGGCCATGTCCGCAAGTTTCCGGGCATGTTTCATTCCCGCGATAACCATGGCGCGGGTGATCCTGTCCACCTGCTCTTGGGAATAGGTGCGGAATTCGGAGGCAGCCCGGGATCCGCGTTCGGCAAGTTTATTCAGAAGGCTTTCCCGGGCGGTTGTCTCAAGTGTAGTCAAAGAAACCTCGCTTCGCTTTTACACCGGTCTGTCCCGTTTCCACCTTGCGTTCGAGCAACGGGCTCGGACAAAAACGGGGTCCCAGTTCCGATTCCAGTTTTTTCAGGCCCTCCAGGACGGGTTCCAGCCCTTCCCGGTCTGCGTGGTGGAGCAGTCCTCCCCGGTCGATGGGGAAACCCGCACCGGCAACCATGGCCATGTCGATATCGCTGGCGGAAGCGACCCGCTCATTCAGGCAGTGGGCCGCTTCGTTGATCATGCGAAGGACAATCCGTTCCGCGGAGAAGGAGGCGTCCTTTTTGTCCAGGACGAACTCCGAAGAGATGTCGGGCGCATCCCCGTAGCTGTAAAATCCCGCCCCCTGCTTCATTCCCAGGCGGTTTTTCTCGCAGAGAAAGTCGAATATCTTCGGAGCCTTCGCCCGCTCTCCGTATGCGGATTCAAAAGAATGCGCCACGTTGCGGCAGATATCAAGTCCCAAGTTGTCGGCCAGGAAAAAGGGGCCCATGGGCATTCCGAATTCGGTCATCGCCTGGTCAATTTCTCCCGCCGTTGCCGCCCCTTCCTGGAGGGCAATCGCCGCCTCCGAAACGTAGGGCATCAGGAGCCGGTTGACGAGAAAACCGGTACAGTCCGAAACGCGGATCGGGATCTTGCGGAGCATTTCTACCAGGCCATTGCAGGTATCCACGGTGTCCGGAAGGGTCTCCTTTGTCGTGATGACCTCCACGAGTTTCATGACCCGTACCGGGTGGAAGAAGTGAAGTCCGGCAACTTTCCCGGGGCGCTCCGTGGCCTGGGCCAGGTCCTGTATCGAAAGACTGCTGGTGTTCGATGTGAGAATAGAGGAGGGGGGGCAGATCCGGTCCAGTTGGGCGAAAACCTCTTTCTTCAGGGCGGCTTCTTCCGGGACCGCTTCGATGACCAGGTCGACCTCGGAGAAAGCGTCGTAGGAAAGTGTAGGCTGGAGTAAGGCCATCTTCGCCTCCAGCGCTTCCGGGGTCATTTTTCCCTTTTCCACCCGTTTCTGGTACGTCTTGCGGATCCGGGCGATCCCCTTTTGAAGCGCTTCCTCGTTCTCTTCCTTCAAAACAACGGGAAGATCGATATAGGTGAGAAGCTGTGCAATGCCCGAACCCATGGTCCCGGCACCCACGACCCCGGCCTTGAAAATGTAGCCCATGTCTGACCCCTGAGAAAGAAGATTGACGCGCCGCGTCAAATGATACCCGACCGCCCCCTCCGGATCAACTACCCATAAATGGGGACATTCTTATTTATTGGTCTAACTTTAAATCTACCTCAAAGGGAGAATTTGCACCGTTTTGGGCGAAAAGAAGGGGGAAAAACAAGAATGTCCCCAATTACCCCAATTATGGGGAGTGAAAGCGGACGGGGGTGTCCTGGATGCGGGTGAGGGCGCCCTGGTCGGCGAGGTCTTCGAGGACGCCGACGGTCTGGGCGAAGGCGAGCCAGCGGTCCATGAAGGCCTTCGTGGGGAAAGCCTGGATGGCGATTTCGTGGGCGGTCCGGGGAGTATCGAGAGCCTTGAGAATCCGTTTCCTGCGGATGTCGAGATGCCGGCCGATCCTGCGGACGACATCTTCGAAGTTGTCGAAAGCGCGGTTATGGCCGGGATAGGCTTTTCGAACGGTGGTTTCCCGGAGGCGGTCGAGGGATTTCCTGTAGTATCCCGGCCCGGTCTTTTTTCTCGCCCCCTTGAAGAAGGTGATCGGGGTGATGTGCTCCAGGATGGTATCTCCGCAGAAGAGATCCTCGCCGAAGCGAAAACAGACCGATCCTCCCGTATGGCCGGGGGTATGAATGGCCTTGAAGGCGAGGTCTCCGAAATGGATCTCATCCCCGTCTTTCAGGGTGACATCGAGGGGGGAAGCGTCCGCCAGGTGGCGTGAACCTGCATAATTCCGGACGGTTTCCTCGTACTCTTCTTCCGGGTAACCGTATTCCCTCGAGACCTGCCGAAAGCGGTCGATAATGTTCTGGTGCATCGCCGGAAAGGTTTCGATGTAATCCTGTTCATCTTCGTGGCCATAAATCCGGCAGTCGCCTTCTTCCCTCAACCAATGGGCCAGTCCGAAATGGTCAACATGGCCA
>PVBE012447516.1_pt1 | contig 14442 bp, 12 predicted proteins | sample 1631181 | NCBI WGS metagenome assembly PVBE01 (sample SAMN08397723, study PRJNA350692) | Marine metagenome, whole genome shotgun sequencing project. | isolation source: water | place: Pacific Ocean | collected 2012-04
CATCGACGAAGTGAAAGGACCACCCGAGCGGAGAGCGGCCGTCGAGGGCGACCGGTCCCTCGGAGTGGAAGGCCACCGGTCTCAGCCGCAGCTCCCCGGTGACCTTCGGAGCCCTGGCGATCGCATCGTTCAACGCGCGTGCTCCGGCCTCCCGAGCGCTCAGCTTCTCGAGCACGCCCTCGAGCACCGAGACACGGGCGCTGTGGTCGAAGTCTCGAACCTGCAGCCTCACCTCGGCGTCCGGGGGGGACATCGGCGCCGTGGTCGACCGAACCCGCATGGTCCGCAACTGCTCGGCCGTGTAGAGCCCGCTCTGCAAGGTGAAGAAGCGCTCGTTGCGTTCGGGCTCCGGCTCCTCGACCGATCGGGGATCGGGCCGTTCGGCCAGCACGTCTTCCGATTGCGCGACGACGAGTAGACGCCCGACCACGCCGCCGACGGTCCCGAACATGACGAGCCAGAGAAGACGAAGCCCCTGCAGGCTCTGCTCGCCGCCGTCCGGGGCGAGGAAGTTGTACATGAACAGCCCCACCATCAGGCCGATCATGAGCCCGACCGTCGCGTAGAAGCGGGTCTGTCCCGGATATGCGTCGTGTCTGGGCATCGAACTGGGGCTTGACGACGCAGGGCCTGGTCCCCAACCGTGGTCGGGTTCGAAGAGCGCCGTTCCATCGATCACGTTGATCCCGGGAGCAACCCGATGATCTCAGCGACCCGTTACCGCATTATCGTCGCCGCGACACTCGCCGTCACGTTCGCGTGCACTTCTGGCAGCTCGTCGGCACCGGAGCCTTCTGCGGCAGACGCGTCCGATGACGCGCAGGCCACCGCAGATGCCGCAGCCGCGGATGACCCGGCGGTCGACGCCGCAGCCCCCGAAGCCTGCGCAACCGATTGGCAGGTGGAGCGGCTCACGACCGAGGATGGCATCGAGCTGGTCGCCGACTTCCGCTCGGCCGCATCGCCGAATCGCGGAGCGGTCGTGCTCTTTCACATGGTGCCGCCCCACTTCGATCGGTCGAGCTACCCGCTGCACATCCGAGACGCGCTCGGCGCGCTCGACATCTCGGTGTTGAACGTCGACCGGCGGGGTGCCGGCGACTCCGGTGGGGAGGCGACCGACGCCTACGAGGGCCCCGGCGCCCGCTTGGACATGGAGGCGGCGGTACGCTTCCTCGTCGGCCGTGACCAGTGCGCGCCCGACCCCGAGCGCATCCTCCTCGTCGGCGCGTCGAACGGCACGACGGCCACGCTCGACTACCTCGTGGCACACGCTGCCGAGCTGCCGACGCCCGCCGCCGTCGCGTGGCTCTCACCGGGCGACTACACCCAGAACCAGCACACCATCGCGGACAATCGGACGCAGCTCGACGCGACGCCGATCCTCTGGGTCTACCCTGACGAAGAGCCCTTCGCCGAGGACTTCGGGCCGAACGCTCCCGCGGCCTGGCGCTTCGTAAGGCTCGAAGGTGGGGGGCACGGCACGGAGAACCTCGACGGCGGGGATCTCGAGGAGGAGGTCCGCGCGGAGCTCGTCGGGTGGGCCGAGCAACACGTCGCGGGCGACTGATACGCACGCGACGCCGGTAGCGGCCGGGCGCAACAACGATCGGAGGCGCCGGCCACCAACGGGTCGACGCCCGGCTCGCCGGCCTGAGGCCTGAATTCGGCGCTGCGCGACCACCTCGCCGCGGGGCTGGACCCGGAAGGTGACGGGGACCGTGATCGAAGCGTTGTCGCTGTAGGTCGCGGAGAACCGAACGTCGGCGACCTCGTGCTGCTGCCAAGCGGCATCGCTCCCGGTGACGACATCGAGATCGGCATCTGGTGGCGAGCGATGTCGGACCCCAGGTATCTGCGAGTCTGGCTCGTGTGGGAGCCGCCGCTGTCGACGGTCGAGTGACGGGCGCCCCTATCCGTCCAGCGCCCCTGTAGTTGCGTAGCGGTCGGGACGTCCGTATCATTCGAGGCAAGAACGAGACTGTCTACAACCGGGTCGTCGGACGGTTCAGTCGGCCCTGGCTGGCCAACGCCTGCTCTGGATTTGGCCGGATCTTCGACTGGTCTCCGGTCAGGCTCATCGACGCAGACGAGGTTGTTCCGGTGCCCGACTTCGATCCGCCGCCTGCCGAGCTGCAGCTGGACGACGCCTTGCGCCGGTTCTTCGGAGACGCCCTGAACGACGCATACGGGGTATTGACCCTGGAGCAGCGTCAGACGCTCGAAGAGGCCCGGCGAACCACTTACAGGCCGCTGGCTCGGTGAGCGCCGACGATCCCCAAGGTGGAGTTCGGCAACCGCTGCAGCGTTTGGGGGCTGCAGAACTCGCCAACCGCGTGAAGAGCGCCGACGAGGATGTCCTTCGCAAGATCGTGCTGGATCTCAAGCCTGAGACCATCGAGGCCGTACTGCGCGTCGACGAAGTGGAGGCGGCGTCGCGATCGGTCTCCACTTGGTCCGAGCAGCGGTTCATGGGGCCAACGCCGCCAGCTGCCGAGATGCGGGCCCTGAAGGAGGTCGATGCTGAGAGCGGAGCAGGCCGGGATCGTCGCGGGCACCATCATCGCCCTCGCGCTCATCGCGTCCTCGACTTGCTTGCTCATCCTTGGTCACCCAATCGCCGGCGTGGTCACACTGGTTTCCGCCATCGGCTCCGCAGTTGGCGCGGTCGTGTGGAAGCGGCAAGAGGCCAACCGCACCGAGAACGCCCTCGCTGTTGAAGAGGAGGTCACGCGGGAGGAAGCCGAAGAGCTCGTTGCGTCACTGGACGAGGGCAATCCGGAGGTTCGGGAGCGTGTTCTCGGTAGACCCTGGTGCCCCAACAGCCGAGGCGGGTACTCACCCGAGCGCGGAGCTCGTCGGGTGGGCCGAGCAACACGTCGCCGACGATTGAGCCGCACGCAGCGCCGGGAGCGGCCTGGGGCAAAAAACGCTCGGAGGCGCCGGCCACCAATGGGTCGACGCCCCGCTCGCGGGCCTGAGGCTCGAGTTCAGCGCTGTGCGACCGCCTCGCCGTGCGACGGAACCCGGAAGGTGACGGGGACCGTGATCGAAGCGTTGTCGTTGTAGGTCGCGGAGAACCGGACGTCGGCGACCTCGGCCTCGACGCAGGAGGCGAGGGCGGCGTTGCCCGTCTGGTTGGTCATCACGGCGACGTCGGTGACGTGTCCGGCGCGGTCGAGGAAGATGCGGGCCAACATCATGCCCGAGGTCCGCGGGCTCGCCGCCAGGGTCTGCTCGTAGCAGTTCAACATCGCATTCTGGATTCGCGCGATGTGGCGGTCGACGTAGTCACGTCCTTCCAACCCGTGCGGCATGAACGTTCCGATGTACGCCTCCGGCTCCTGAGCCTGGGCGGTGCTCGGACCGGCGACGACGGCGAAGAGGGCGGCGAACGCGAACGCGGTGGCGGTGGCGACTCGGTTGTTTCGGCGGGTGGCGTTCATCGTTCGTCCTCGGTGGTGATTGCGTTGCCGGTGAAAACGAAACAGGGCAGCCCCGGAGCCCCCGCAAGCAGAAAAGGCCAAAAAACTCAGGCGCGTAGACGCTTTTCGCCCCTCTCGCTCCACCCCCCCAGATCACCCCACGTGTGCGCTCTCGGAGCCCCCCCCGACCACAGTGTGCGACACCGGATCGCCGGGTCTTGGCGTCTGCGCATCGCGCGCATTAGCCTTGGCGTCCGAACGCTCTCCTCTCACTCGCAGACAGCATGGAACACGACGAACGCCCCTGGGGAAGCTACACGGTGCTCGACGAAGCCGAGGGCTTCAAGGTCAAGCGGATTCAGGTCTTGCCCGGCAAACGCCTGAGTTATCAGCGGCATGCGCGCCGCTCGGAGCATTGGGTCGTGGTGCGCGGAGCGCCGGTCGTGACCCTCGATGGCACCGACGTGCCGCTGAGCGCCGGAGAGGCGATCGACATCCCGACGGGGGCGGCACACCGGATCGCCAACCCGGGAATCGAAGAGGTCGTCTTCATCGAGGTGCAGCGGGGCGACTACCTCGGCGAGGACGATATCGAGCGGCTGCAGGACGACTACGGTCGCGCCTGATCCGTACGCCGCGTTCGGGTCGTTCGCCGCGTTCGGGTCGTTCGGGGTTCAGTGGGATCGCACAGTCGAGGGTCTCGGGTTGCCTCAGGGGTGTAGACCGGCTCTGCGAGCCGGGGGCGAGATAGGATCTCGCCCTTGATGGGGGATGGCCCGGGCTTTGCGACGCCTGGTTCGGGGTTCACGTCGCTTGCGCGTTCGAGGGGCGCTCTCATATCCTTCCGCCCCATCATTACGCGACCGCCCGCTCTGCAGTCGGGCGTCCCCCCTCGAGGTTGCCGATGCGACGCATGCGCTGGATGGCAGCGCTCGGACTCCTGATCGGAGTCGGAGGCTGTATGAGCGAGGAGATCGACTACTACCCGGAGCCCGACGCCGTTGCGGACGTGGCCGAGCCCGACGGGTCGGGCGAGGCGGCATGGGCCGGCCAACCGTGCGCGGACATTCAGGAGTGCGTGGCGCTGGGCGGCTCGAGCTGTGTGAACCGGGAGCTACTGGACAGCTTCGATGTCGGCGAGGAGATCGACGTGCCCGGCGGGATGTGCTCGGCGTTGTTCTGCACCTCTGACGACGCGTGCGGTCCGCAGGGGATCTGCTTCGACACGAGTGGATTCAGCGGTGACCCCATCTCGATTTGCCTGCGCTCGTGCGACGACATCGTCGATTGCCGATGGGAGGAGGGCTACGACTGCTTCCCGCTCGACTTCATCGAGGAAGGTCTAGAAGGCGGAGCGTGCGTGTCGGACAGCATCCAGGTCGCCATCGTGTGCGACGACGGCCACTGCGATGAGTAGGAGGAACCCGATGAAGACCTTCCGCCTGCCCCTCGTGGCCGCCGTCCTTCTGCTCGCCCCGTCCGCCTTCGCGCAGGAGATCACGCCGGAGCCAGCCGACGACTCGCTCCTGATGCCCGCCGACCTCGTCGACGAACCGTTGGACGACGCGGCGACGGCGGCCGAGGAGACTGCCGAGCCGGAGACTCCGGCCGACATCGAGGTCGAGCGGCGCACCTACCGCCAGTTCTGGCTCGACGAGATCGATCGCATCATGGAGATGGACCTCTACGGGGTCACCGCTCAGCTCCCCGCCGGCTATCTCAAGATGAAGTGGGACTACGGTTGGATGAACGCCAACCGTCGGCTCGACTCCAACGGCAACCGCGGCCCTGTGCTTTCACCCCTGCAGTTCGGCGACGGCGAAGACCTGTGGCTCGACGTCGCGCTCGAGGTCTCCGGCGGCGGCCACGGCCACACATTCCAGTTCTCGTACGGCATCACGGATCCCCTCGATTACTATATCGAGATCCCGTTCACGGCGATGAACCTCAGCATCGATCCCGAGGTTCGTCCGATCAACGAGGCCGGCGACCGGCTCGGTGGCCCGTTGCCCGCGATCTTGGGCGAGGATCCGCAGACCTACGACGAGTCGGCCTTCCTCTACCGGACCTTCCCGCAGGTGGGTCGCCCGGCACCAGCGACCGGTTACCACGGCGACTGGCTGATCGGCGACATCAACACCGGCTTCTCGTGGAACTACTTCCGCCAAGGGCGCTTCTCGGCGGCGCTCACGCCGCGGATCTACCTGCCGACGGGCCATATCCCGGGTCCGGAGTCGAACCTCACCTACGCCACCGGTCCGCAGCCGGAGATCGGCATCGGCGGCTGGGGAACCAGCACCACCGCGGGCTGGGACCTCAAGCTCTATGAGGCCGGCATCTGGTCGAGCGCCGTCCTCAGCACGGACATGACGGTGGGCTACTTCTTCCGACAGCAGCGCGACTACCCGACGAATTTCGTCCGCCCCGTCGAAGGCGCCGAGACCCTCGACCCGAGCGCCTTCCCCGACCTGTCGCAGCTCGAGGGCTCGTTCACTTATATCCCGGGCTGGAACATGAGCTGGACGGCCCAGTTCAACATCTCGTTCACCCTGCTCAACCTCGGCCTCGCCTACGGGACCCAGTGGTCGGAGGAGCCCAAGCTCATCGCCGACCCCGACTTCGTCAGCATGGTCGAGGGGCTGGAGCTGCTCGGCGCACAGCGACGGAACGAGTTCCAGATCGGCCTCTCGCTGCCGCTGCTTCCGCTCTACGTTCCCGCCAACATCGGCATCGTCCGGCGCATCATGGTCGGCGGCCGCGATACGTTGGCGTTCGACGACTTCTGGCAGCTGACCGTCGAGGGCTTCGTGCCGCTCTACCTGCTCTGGGACCGCGACGGCGAGCGCTGAGCCGATGCTGAAGGCCGGCGCCGCGTCCGTCGACATCACCCCGGACCCGGTCCGCGGGACCTACCTCGCGGGGTTCGCCATGGGGCGGACCGCGACCGGCGTGCACATGCGCCTCGCCGCCACGTCCCTCTACCTGACCGACGGCGACGAGGAGCTCGTACTCGTCTCCGCCGACCTGACGGGGTTGCTCCGGCCCTGGATCGAACGGATCCGCTCCCGCGCCGGGATCGACGGCAGCAAGATCGTGTTCGCCTGCACGCATACGCACTCCGCTCCCGACACGATGGGCTACTGGGGACCGAGCATCCTGAAGCTCTTCCCGCGGTCGGACGGCAAGGACCCCGCCTACATGTTCGCGCTCGTCGAGTCGGTGGCTCGATGCATCGACCAGGCCGTCGCCAACGCGCGGGACGCGACGTTGCGGGTCGCCAGCTTCGCGGTGCCCGAGGAGTGGAGTCGCAACGACCGCAAGGGCGGCGGGCGCTTCGACGACGCCGTCGCGATCGGTCTCGACGATGACCGCGGCCATCGAGTCGCAACGGTGCTCGGATACGCTTCCCACCCCGAGGCGTTGTGGGAAGACAACCGCGAGGTCAGCCCCGACTACCCCGGTCATTTCCGGGAGCACATCCGGACGCTCACCGGGGGCGAGGCGCTCTTCTTCAACGGGCCCCTCGGCGCGATGTTGACGCCGAACGTCGACCCGAACGCCCGCATCGAAGAGCGAAAGGACTACATCGAGCGCCTGGGGCGCTTTCTGGCGGAGGAGACCGAGCGTCGTCTCGCGGCCGTCGAGCCCGAGGCCGCGGCGACGATCACTCACGACGTTCGGCCGGTGCGCTTCGGGAACACCAACTGGCGCTTCCGGCTCCTGGAGCGGCTCGGTTTCGTCGACGTGCGAACCGAGGGTGACACGGTCGAGAGCGTCGTCCACACGGTTCGCATCGGCGACATCGCGCTCGCCACGGCGCCCGGTGAGGTCTGCCCGGAGCTCGGCCGGCGCATCGTCGACCGCCTGCCGGGCCGACACCGCTGGCTGATCGGCCTGGGCGAGGACGAGTTCGGCTACATGCTCGAGCCGGCCATGTTCGATGACCAGGAGTACTCCTACGAGCATACGATGTCGCTCGGGCGCGAGACCGCCGACGCGCTGATCGCGGCGTACGGAGACTTCCTGGTGGAGCCGTGACCGCCGGTGCGACACCACCGCCCGGAGATGGCTCGAGGCCCGTTTCGCATCCCGTCGGACCGGAAGCGGCGCCCGGGGCGCGACTGAGCATCGCTCAGAAGCTGACGTATTCGCTCCCGCAGGTGGGGATCAACATCACGGGCATCATGATCGCCCAGTGGTTGACCTACTTCTACCTGCCCCCCGAAGGCGGGACCCGTCCGCGGCTGGTATCGGCCGCGGTCTTCGCGGGCCTGATGTTCGCCGGTCGACTCGTCGACGCGGTTGCCGACCCGCTGATCGGCTACTGGTCGGATCGAACCCGGTCGCGTTGGGGGCGGCGAATGCCGTTCATCGTGCTGGGTACACCGCTTCTCGCGGTGTCGTTCGCGGCGATCTGGTTCCCGCCCTTCGCGCCCGGATCGATCGGAAACGCCGCCTGGCTCGGCGCCGTGCTCTTCGCGTATTGGGCGGCGTTCACGGCGGTCGTCGCGCCCTATACGGCGCTGCTGCCGGAGATCGCGGTCAGCATTCGAGAGCGCATCCGGCTCTCGTCGGTGATGGCGCTCTTCATCGCGGCGGGGACGCTGGCCGGCACCGCGGTCGGGCCGTTGAACGCGTCGTTCCCGGATCGATACCCAGACGGCATCTCCCTTCCCGGCCTGCACATCGGCTCTGGGATCCAGGCGTTCGCGCTCTTCGCGACGATCGTGATGGTCGTGACGTTCTACGTCATGCCGCTGAACATCCGCGAGACGCCGCACGGCCCGTCGAAAGAAGTACCGGCCGGGATGGTCAGCGGCGTGTTGTCGACGTTCCGAAACAAGGCCTTCCTCGCCTTCTTGGGCATCTCGGTGTTCGTCCAGATGGGCACGGTGATGTTCGTCATCGGGCTGCCCTACTTCTGCACGCAGGTGCTGGAGCGGGTCGAGGGGCAGCCCGGTCTGGTCGAGGCCGGATCGGGCGAGACGTGGGCCGGCATCCTCCAGGGCATTCTCTTCGGGGTGGCCCTGTTGGCGATCCCGGCGGTGAACCTGGTCGCGGACCGCGTCGGCAAGAAGCGCCTGATGCTGAGCGCAGGCGCGGTGTTGGCCGCGGCCCTCTTCTCCGTGCCGGCGGTGACGTGGTTCGGCGACCCGGCGATCCCCGCCATCGCCGTGGTCGCCATACTCGGCTTCCCGGCGTCGTGCGCGCTCGTGCTGGCCAACGCCATCGCCGCCGACGTGGTCGACTGGGACGAGCGCACGACCGGCGTTCGTCGCGAGGGCATCTACACCGGTGCCGGCGCCCTCTTCGCCAAGACCGCCCTCGGCGTCGCTACCGCGGTCACCGTCGGGCTCCTGGCGCTCGGAAGCTCCCGCGAGGACCCGATCGGCATCCTCCTCATCGGTCCCGTCAGCGCCGTATTCGTCGCGATCGGCCTCGCGGTGTTCAGCATCATGCCGATCGAGGAGTAGCGGCGCCGAGGAATAGGCGCAGGTTGCTACCCGGTTTGCTCGGTCGGGTCTCCGGAGCGAACACGGCCTCTGGAGCACGCGGACCGGAACTCGGCGACGAAGCCGACTGCGAAGGGGAGTCCGATGGCGAGATTCCGGATCAAGGTCTTTCCGACGACGCGCCGGGAGTGGAGACGCGCTGCTGCCGCGGCGGTGATAACGCTCTCGCCCGTCGCGGTGTTGTTGCTCTATTTCGCCATCGTCGTCGTGCCGATGCCGGGCCGCAGTGCGCGGGGGGCGGTCGTGCCGGTCGAGAGCGACTCCGCACGCGCCGAGCGCATGCGCGACACAGTGCAACACCTGGCCGTGGGGATCGGGACGCGCGACGCCGTCGAGATGCACGGCTTGCGCGAGGCGCGGGACTTCGTGGCCCTGCGCTGGGAGGAGCTGGGATATGCGACCTCGCTGCGGACCTACGAGATCGTCGAAGGCGAGGTCTCCAACGTCGAGGCCGAACGCCTCGGCACCACCGCGCCGGACGAGATCGTCATCATCGGCGCTCACTACGACACGGCGCCCGGTACCCCGGGTGCGAACGACAACGCGACAGGGGTCGCTGCGTTGATCGAGCTGGCCGAGGTGTTCAGCGAGCAAGACACCGGCCGCACGCTCCGCTTCGTCGCGTTCGTCAACGAGGAGCCGCCCTTCTTCGACACCGACGAGATGGGGAGCGCCGTCTACGCCGCGGAGACGCATGCGCGTGGGGAGGACGTCGTGGCCATGATCTCGCTCGAGACCCTCGGGTGGTACGACCAGGCGCCGGGCTCACAGCAATATCCCCCGCCCTTCGGCCTCTTCTACCCGTCGCGCGGCGACTTCGTGGCCCTGGTCGGAAACGTCCGCTCGCGTTCGTTCGTGCGCTGGGCGGTCGGGGAGTTCCGAGAGACGGGGCGCGTTCCCAGCCAGGGGGCCGCGGCGCCGGGCCGTCTGCCTGGCGTGTACTGGTCCGACCACGCGCCGTTCTGGGAGTACGGCTGGCCGGCGCTGATGGTCACGGACACGGCGCCGTTCCGCTACGCGCACTACCATCGTCCGACGGATCTTCCCGCCCGGATCGACCACGCGACCCTGGCCGCGGTCGTCGATGGCCTCGTCCCGGTCATTGCCGCGCTGGTCGCCGCAGACGGTCCGCGCTTCTGACGTTGCGCTCGCCCGTCGTGCGGCGCGCGGTCCACGCGCGCTGACGAGCTTTCGGTCGAGCGCGGGGCCTTGACTGTCCCGGGGGGCGCTCTGAGACTGGCGAGCATCGCCAGGAGCTTCCCCCCAAAATGCCCGCAGGGCCAGACTTCGACAGGCACGCCATCTCGGCGCCACGACATCTTGTGGAGTACGCCCGGTACAACTACAAGATGTTGTGGTGCCGATCTGTCACACCTGTCGAAGTCTCGCCTCGGCGTGAATTTGTAGGGAAGCTCCCAGGAGTTGTGGATGCTGTCGACGTTGGTCCAGGTGCTGCTCGTGTTTGCCGTTGGGTACTACCTGCCCGGCCGCCTGGCGACGAACCTGTTGGTCGACGACGTGCTTCCCGAGGAGCGCTTTCCGATCAGCCTGGCCACCGGGCTCCTGCTGGTGAACGTCACCGCGGTGTTCGTCGTCGGGGTCTGGGGACTCTTCGCGGCCGTGTACATGACCAGCGGGTTGGTGCTCGCCGTGTCGGCCGCATGGACGGTCGCGCTCGGGGCGTGGGCGCATCGCCGCGGACGTCTTCGACTGTCTGCGTTCTTCGAGCGACCGACGGGTCGCCAATGGGCGCTCTACGGGTTGACCGCCGTGACCACGTTGGTCTTTGCGATCAACTACGATCGGGCGCTGCTCTCGGAGGACGACTGCGCGATCCGCGCCGCTTCGGCCATCGTGGTGGAGTACCTGCGGCCCGAGCTCGTGGCCGTGCCGGGGTCGGAAGGCCTGACGCGCTACCAGGAAGAAGCGCTCCGGGCGTTCGAGATCGACGGCAACCCGGTCTTCGTGCACAACCAGGGCCAGCGCATCGGTCCCGCGGTGCTCGTGGCGCCATCGATCGCCCTTTTCGGCACCCTCGGATTGCGCATCGCATACCTGCTCCAGGGGTTGTTGTTGCCGGGGCTGGGCCTGGCCTTCGGTCTCCGGCTGACGTCGAGTCGCTGGGCGCCGTGGCTCGTGGCGGTCTTGCTGGCGCTGAGCCCGTACGCGATGAACATGTACGAGCTCGACGAGAACATCATGAGCAGCATCTTCGGCACGCTGATGCTGGTCTGCCTCGTGCGTCCGCGCCCGTCTTGGATCATCGCCGGTGCCGCGCTCAGCCTCTTTCTCGGGATCCGGCACGTCGGCGTCGTGATGGTGCCCTTCGTGCTCGCGTACATCGTGATGGTCGCCGAGAACCGACGGCGGGCGTTGATCGCGTTCCTGGGGGCACTGATCCTCTTCGCGCTGCCCTATCTGATCCTGCACGCCAACCTGCTGCTCGTGGAGGGGGCGCTCTTCGAAGGAGGGCTGCACCGTCCGATGGTGCCTCACGACTTCTTCGGACTCCGGTTCGAGCTGCCGGTGCTCCTGAACTTCCCCTTCACGCGAGCGCTGTATCGGAGCCCCTACACGGCGCTCCCGCCGTTGATCTCGTTCCCCCTCGATTTCATCGTCCGTCACGGGTTGCTGCTCTGTTCCTTGCTGGTGCCCGGCATTCTGCGGCTTCGCGAGCAGACGCGGGCACACCGGGTCCTGCTCCTCGGCTGGGTGCTCCCCCTGTGGGGCCTGGTCATGATCCAGTCGAACTGGACACAGGCGGAGAAGATGGGGGTTCCGGCGTCGGCGCTGGCTCCGTTGGTCCTGGTGCTGGTGTTCGGGGCCGAGTGGTTGGCCGACCGGCGCATCTCCGCGCAGCGCCGCCTTCTGGGCCTGGGAGCGGGCCTGTTGCTTCCGGCCGCGCTGCTCGTCGGGCTTCGATCGACCCCGACCGAGATGGATCCCCGGATCTACGACAACAACCCGGAGTATCTGGAGGCGTTCTTCGGTCAGGAGGCCGTGCTCTGGCACCACGAGACTCCCGACTATCTCGCCTACGAGCGGGCCCGCTACCGAGTGACCTGGCTTCCGGACGTCGTGCCCGACGCGATGCGATGGGGACACGGCGGGCAGCTGGTGCGAGATCTGGTAGACGACCTGTCGAAACCGCGCTTCGAGGAGTGGACCGCCCAAGGGAACGACCACGTTCGGTTGTTCATGATGGGGAGGGAGCACCACATCGGGCCGTTCACCCTGGCGCGTCAGCTCGCCGTGGGCGCGATGAACTCCGAGTGGCTCGCGTTCCGTACCTGCGACGCACCCCCGGCTGCGGAGACCGTCGATGTCGTGCTCGACCTGTCGACGTCGCCGACGACCGGCTCCGAGGTCTTCGTCGCCGACGCGTCCGAAAGCCCCGTCGTCGATCTGTCGTCGCCCGGCTGGCACGTCTTCCGTGCCGCCGAGGTACCCTTCGCGGCGGAACCGATGAACGTGTCCCTCGGGCGTGCCTGCGATGGGCAGGTCATCGTGTTCCTCACGCCGCGGGGATTGGACACGGTCCGCCTCGACCTGCCCGGCCTTCGGCTGACTCAACACCCCGCCGACGAGCTGCGAGACGGCCGCGTCGATGTGCGCCTGCCTGCCGACGCACCCCTGCTGCTCGTCGACTTCCGGGGGGTCGGCGCCGAGCGCGAGTATCAGCGATTCGGTTCGATCACGGGCGGCGTCATCCGGCTCGGCCCCCCTCGGCCGCAGTGACTTCGGCGTGCGTGCGTCGGGTCCGTCGCGCTCAGCGCCGGTAGACGGACTCCACCCACATGATCTCGCACGCCCCGGCGCCGCGATCGTTGCGGTTTCGCGAAGTCAGCCACTCGCGCCCGTTCGAAGCGTGGACGTCGACCAGGCGTCCGCGGAGCTGCACGACGTCGCCCTGGCGCAACCCGAACAGGGCGCGTCGGGTCGGGCGATCGGCCGGGATCATGTGTACGTTCGCCGACTGCTTCTCCATCGCGCGGATCTCCGTTGGCGGCGGGTCGCGCCAGCGAAAGTGATAGAAGCGGTTGTGTTGCCGGAGCTCGAGCCGGGTGAGCACCTCGGGGTCGGACATCACACCCCAGCCGAGCGCGATGTCGATGGGCGACAGGCGGGAGAAGCGGCCGAAGTTGTACGGGCGCCGGTGCAGCACGACGGCCTCGATCTCATACTCGGCGACCGCCTCGAGGATATGGCCTCGATGCTCCCACGACGGCCAGGGATCGAGGTCGGTCTGGACAGGCTCCTCCTCGATCGATGTCAGGCCGACGAAGGGGTCGCCTGCGCAGGCGCTCGACGCCCCGCAGAGCATCGTCACGAACAAGAGCGCGGCGAAGCGACGCATGGTCACTGCACCACCGCAAAGACGTCGCAGTCGACCGGTTCCGCCGTCTCGCCGCAGACCGCCCACGACCGCAGGGTGCCCTCCCGCTGCATGCCGGCTTTCTCCATCACCCCGAAGACGTCGGTCTCGTGCCGGGGCTCGGTGATCGCCCCGCAATGCTCGATGCGCTCAGGCGGTTGGGGCATCAGCCGTCTCCCAGCAGGACCTGCGCGATACGCGGCAGGGTCCGCTCGAAACGGATCGGGTCTCCCTCGTAGTCGTCGAAGGGGTAATCCAGGCGTGGCGACACGTGGGTGGAGACGTCGTAGTTGCTGTCCTCGGGAACCGCCGAGAACTCCTCGCGCCGCGAGAACCCGGCGAGGTCGAAACCGCGGCCGAACGCAGCTCCGAGCCGCCCGTAGGCGGTGATCAGCCGGCGGAACCCCCCGATCACCCGCTCCTGCGTCGGGTAGCACTCCATCATGCGCATCTTCGCCGCGAGCTCCTCGTCGGTCAGCCAGGTCTCATGGCGTGGGCGGCGATCCCAGGGCTTGAAGCGGAGCGCGACCGCGATCAGTTCGTAGGCCGGGAGCTCGAAGATCGGCAGCGGCGACTCCCGCTCCGCTCCGCACGTTCGCGCAGCGCGCACGGCGCAGAGATGGGCCAGATCGTGCTCCGGGTGGCCGCCCTGCCAGGCGAGCGTCCACACCACGTCGGGAGCGAACGTCTCTGCCTCGGCGTCGACCTGCTCCGCGATCTCCGTGAAGAGAGGTTCCACCGGCCGCCGCGTGTCCGCATCGCGCGACATGCGCGCAAGCTCGGCGTAGATGGTCAGCTCGGACCAGCCGAGGAACGCGATGCGGTCCTCGCCGACGCCGAGCTCGGCGAGCGACGCGACGGTCTCGGCCCGTCGCAGCTCGGCGTAGGCCTCCGGCTCCATGTCCAGCTCGAAATACAGCCCGTCGCCGTTGGTCAGAAAGACGAAGCGGACGTCAGGCAGCAAGCGCGACAGTGTGCCGGCGAAAGGCAGCTCGTCGTCCTGGTGCGCGAGGACCACCAGGTGCCGCCGCCCCTCGGCGAGGATCGACGGATCGAGCGGGACCGGCTTCACCGAGCCCCCGACACGAGCTCGTCGGCGTGCGCCTTCACCTTCGCGACGGCCTCGACG
>PVBE012865943.1_pt1 | contig 14442 bp, 16 predicted proteins | sample 1631181 | NCBI WGS metagenome assembly PVBE01 (sample SAMN08397723, study PRJNA350692) | Marine metagenome, whole genome shotgun sequencing project. | isolation source: water | place: Pacific Ocean | collected 2012-04
CAGCCTGGTGAAAACCGACTCAAGGATCAAGGCGCTGATCATCATCAGCGATGGTTATCCCCAGGACTTTGACTATGGAAAGGACAGAAGTAGTAAAGACTATGGTGTAAGGGATACGATGAAGGCGCTGGCCGAGGCCCGCCAGCAGGGGGTGCAATCTTTTTGCCTGACGGTAGATCCTTCTGGTCACGACTACCTTCGCGAAATGTGCCCTGATCAGCAATATATGGTCATCCAGGATATAACCCAGCTGCCTGACGAGTTGTCGAAGGTGTACCGGAGTTTGACTGGTTAGTATGCGCGCCATGCCGAATTCACGAATTCAGTATGCCTGGTACATGGCTGGCTTGACCAGTTTCGTCATTCCTATGGGTATTCAGGCGGTATTGTTTCCCTGGCTGATTGCGGTACAGCTCCAGGAGAGCGCGAGTCGTCTTGGGATGGCACAAATGGCAACTCAACTACCGGGCCTTTTCCTGATTTTATTTGGTGGCCTGCTAGCCGATCGTGTGGACCAGCGAAAGATACTAATTTCATGTCATGTCATTGCGGCGATTCCTGCTGCTGGATTGGCGCTCGCTTTATATCTTGGGCATCTGAGCTATTCGGTACTGATCATTTATGCCCTGGTCATAGGAACCGTCGGACCCTTTGTCCAACCCGCCCGGGATGGCATGTTGAATCGCATTGCCGGTGATGAGCTGCAAAGGACGGTCACGATAACAATGGGGCTGACATTTGGTGCTCAGATTTTTGGTTATGTGGCGGCGAGTTTTGCGGACAGAATCGGTGCGGTGATAATACTGCTGTTACAGGGCACGATCGTTCTCAGTGGTGCATTGATATCAATGAAACTGACACCGTTTAGGCCGCTTGCACATGAGCCAGAAGGGAATACCAGGCTGATGCAGATTAGAAGCGGTTTACGCATTGTCATGGGATCCAACCGTATGCTGCCAGCGCTGATGATGATAGCTGTGACGAGTTTCTTTTATGGAGGCAGTTTTTTTGTGCTCAACCCCATCATAGTACGGGATATTTATAATGGCAGTGCTGCAGATATATCGCTGTGCTATGGCATGTTTATGTGCGGTACAATTGTATCCACCATACTTTTAGTAACATCAGGCGGGCTGCACCGGCAAGGGAGGGGTATGCTGCTGGCCATATTCATTGGTGGTCTTTGTTTGCTCATTGCTTCATTGAAACTATCGTTTTATGGGTACCTCATGACACTTTTTTTATGGGGTATGTGTGGTGGCGTTTCCTTAAGTATGGGGCGCACCATCATGCAGGAAGCTGCGCCCCGTGATCACCTTGCCAGGGTGATGTCGATATTCTCGTTAGGTAACATTGGCGCTATGCCCCTGGGAACTTTTACGATGGGTTACTGTGCTACGCACATCGGACCGCTTGCCAGCCTCACTGTTGCAGTGGCCGGTGTCTGGCTGGTGGCCGCGATCATCTGGGTTAAGACTGACCTCGCCTCACTTGAACCCCTGACGATACGCATGGATTAAATATGATCGCTAAGGAAATGGAACTATGAATTGTAGTGAGAACTATGTAGCCGTAAATGGCGTCAACCTCTGCTGGTTCGAGTGGGGGAATGAATCCACGGATGAAGGAACCATCCTGCTGGTGCATGCTACCGGTTTTCATGCCCGTTGCTGGGATCAGATAGTTAAACACCTGCCGGGTAAACATGTTATTGCTATTGATGTCCGTGGGCATGGCCGGAGTGATAAGACGCCTCCTTTCAATTGGCAGGCTTTCGGTACGGATCTGGTGGAGTTTTTAATAAAACTGGACCTGAACAATGTTGTTGGTGTCGGTCATTCCATGGGTGGTCACGTCGTGAGTCAGGCTGCCGCCAATGACGCATCCAGGTTTTCCCGGCTCCTGTTGATTGATCCCGTCATCGTATCACCCGAGGCATATGTCCAACATCAAGAGGGGCCGCCTGCCTGGTTCAATGATGCCAGTGAGCATCCTGTGGCCAGAAGGAAGAACTTTTACGCCGATGCTGATGCAATGTTCGATAATCTACATGGTCGCAGTTCCTACGCCGTGTGGCGGGACGATGCACTACGCGACTACTGTGAATATGGCCTCAGCGATAACCCTGAGGGAGACGGTTATGTTCTTAGTTGTCCCCCTCCAATTGAGGCTTCAATCTATATGCAGGCTTCGGGTACCAACATATCCGACCAGATTCGCCACGTCGATATACCGGTGAGAGTACTGCGTGCCAAACCACGTGACCCTGACAGTATGGAAATGGACTTCACGACTTCGCCTACCTGGCCGGAATTGGCCAGCAAGTTTAAATTGGGAACGGATGTCTTTCTCCCTGAACTCACACATTTCATGCCCATGCAGGATCCGGCCTTGATCGCTCACCATATACTTCACGAGACAATGGAAGTTTGAGTGAGATGTAATCGCCCTGGTAAGGCCTGCTCAGGGGATTGCGGCTGACTAGCACCCGTGATCCGGTTCCGCCTATTTGCAATAGCAACCAGTCTGGACTAAAACACACAAGACAAGTAAGCCATACAAGGGGTCAAGTTATGGAAGTTTCTACAATTGTGCTTCTGGTCGTCGTGGGAGCACTGCTAATCTGGGCGGTCACAATCTACAATCAACTGGTTTCGCTGAAGAACCGCTACAAGAATGCCTTCGCTCAAATCGAAGTACAACTGAAACGACGCTACGACCTGATACCAAATCTGGTTGAAACTGCCAAAGGCTATCTCCAACATGAACGCGAGACCCTGGAAGCCGTTATTAAGGCAAGGGATATGGCGGCCTCGGTTCTCGCGGATGCCGCCAGGGATCCTTCAAATGCCTCAGCAATAACAGAGTTAGCAGGCCAGGAGCAGATCCTAAGTGGTGCTCTGGGTAAGTTCAACATCGCGGTAGAAGCCTATCCCGACCTGAAGGCCAATGAGAATATGATTCAGTTGAGTGAGGAGCTGACCAGCACCGAAAATAAGGTTGCGTTTGCCAGGCAGGCGTTTAATGACCAGGTCATGAGTTATAACACCTATCGCCAGTCCTTTCCCCAGGTTGCGCTTGCCGGCACCTTTGGACATGGTTCGGATGCTACACTGCTTGAGTTCGCTGACAGTGAAGCGATTCAGAGTGCGCCCAGTGTGTCTTTCTAAAAAGACCCTTTCAGGGTAACAGTTGAGAATGAATTTTTTTGAGTCACAGGATGTAGCCAGGCGCAATACCAGGTTTCTCATTTTTCTGTTTTTTCTTGCGGTGCTGTCACTTGTTCTCTTAACGAACCTGCTGGTGTTGGTGATGATCAATTATGGGGACACGGGTGCCGTCACGGGCGCCGTGATGAGGGAGCAGCTGAACTACAGCTGGCAACTTTTCGGGGCTGTATCCCTTGGTGTTGTAGGGCTAATAGGGATTGCCAGCCTGATACGCCTGCAGATGCTGAAAAGAGGCGGCTCTGTCATCGCTGAAATGATGGACGGCGTTCTCCTGGTGAACCCTGGAGATGACCATAATAAACAGAAGCTGCTCAATTGCGTGGCGGAAATGGCTATTGCGTCCAGTATCCCTGTACCGCCTGTATACCTCATCCAGGATCCGGCGATCAATGCTTTTGCCGCCGGGTATTCCAGTGGCGATGCGGTTATCGGGATTACCACGGGTGCCATAGAGAACCTGAACAGGGAACAGCTTCAAGGGGTCATAGCCCATGAGTTCAGCCATATTCTGAATGGGGATATGAGACTCAACATTCGCCTGATTGGCATCCTGCACGGAATACTGGTGCTGGCACTTGCGGGGCGCATGATCCTATATTCGGGTAATAGAAGGAGCCGCAATAAGGATCAGGCAGGACTGCTGGCTCTTGGTATTGGATTGCTGGTCATTGGTTATCTCGGTCGTTTTTTCGGCAACCTGATTAAGGCAGCCGTCAGCCGGCAAAGGGAGTACCTTGCGGATGCTTCCGCGGTCCAGTTCACGCGGAATGCTGATGGTATAGCAGGTGCCCTGAAGCGAATCGGTGGTTATGAGACAGGCTCGATTGTGGAGAACCCGGAGAGCGAAGAATTGAGTCATGCCTTCTTTTCCCAGGGTGTCAAGTTCATGCTGGGGGGCCTGTTTGCTACACACCCGGATCTGGAAGATAGAATTCAAAGGATTGAGCCCCGCTGGAGTGGTGAATTTCTGAATGAAACTGTCCCTGAGTCCCAGGGTGAAGAAGATGGGCAGGAACAGGTAATGGGTTTTGCTTCCAAAGGGATAAAGGTAGACCCGGAGGTGGTGGTCAGCCAGGTTGGCAATCCGGATGCTGGTCATCTTCTGCTGGCAAGGCGACTCATTGGCTCTATTCCGAACAAGTTCCGAGATGCCGCGAACGAACCCTATTCTGCCCGTGCACTTGTTTACCTCATGTTGCTTGATGAGGATGAAGATGTTCGGAAGATTCAGTTGGATCATTTGCGCGATACAGCGGACTTGTTTGTGTTTGACTCACTCGAAGCGCTGCTTGACGATCGGTCGGACCTGAGGCGTGAAATGCGCCTGCCAATTCTGGAGCTGAGTATGCCCACGCTTCGCCAGCTGACATACCAGCAATATCAGTTGTTCATGGCCAATATCAAGGTCCTGATCGAGGCAGACAAGCGCATCAGCCTGTCTGAATGGTGTTTGCAAAAGTATCTCAGTAAGCACCTGAACGAGGTGTACGAGAATGCCCATGGAGAACCGAAATACGGGAATATTGGCAGGCTAAAGGCACACTGTGCAGTACTGCTGTCAATGCTCGCCTACTGTGATCGTAAATCCACCGTGGCGCCGGTCGATGCTTTTTCTATGGGTAGTAAGGAGCTGGGTTTGCCCATCACACTGCTGGAGAAATCCCAGTTAAACTTTGGCAAGCTCAATGCTGCAGTGAATGCTCTGGCTGACCTGCACCCCCTGAAAAAGCCAAAGTTGTTGAAGGCCTGTATAAGGACGATTGCTGCCGATGGCCTCATCAGTGTAGCGGAAGCTGAACTGGTTCGTACTATTGCTGATTCCCTGGATTGCCCGATTCCGCCGATTTCTGCGTAAATGGATTGATACCTGTGTCAGAAAGAATGGGTTCTTTCCATGGCCTTTGATTGTGCAGCCACCCTACATGTTAGTGAAACAAGGATGCATTTTTCAGCATGTGGGCTGGCCCAGTCCAGCGCCGGGCCAGCTGTATGTTTCAAAGAAGGCATTCATCGGGATGTGGAGTGTGCTCGAGAGACAAAATCGTCACTATCACTGTTGTTAATAAGAGGCAACAGTCGGGGTCCACCTACTTATTTTTATCCCGTGTTTTTGATACTGTAGCCGGGTGCCGAACTACCCTGCCTGGTGTGCAGGACTGGCTCAGGATATTTTAGATCTACGGATGAGGAGAATACAGATATGCCCCTGGTTTTGAATGAAGAGCAGAACATGCTCAAGGATGCAGCCAAAGATTTTTGTACCAGTAACACGCCCATCACTCAAATGCGCAGATTGAGGGACGAAAAAGATGTGGACGGCTTCGACCGTGAATCCTGGCAGCAGATGGTGGAACTCGGCTGGGCAGGCATCACTATTCCTGAGGATTTTGGTGGCCTCGGTTTTGGCTATATGGGTATGGGTGTGGTGATGGAAGAGTGTGGCCGCACATTAGCCTGCTCTCCCTTGTTGGCTACAGCTGTCGGTGCATCCGCAATTGTTCAAGGCGGAACCGATGCTCAGAAGTCAGAATTATTGCCAAAGGTAGCGGGCGGGGAACTTTTACTGGCGCTGGCACTGGAAGAGACGCCTCATCACAATCCATACGGTGCCGTCACGACCGTGGAGAAATCCGGGGATGGCTACAAGGTAACAGGCAGCAAGAAGTTTGTGCTCGACGGACATGTAGCAGATAAGATTATCGTCGTCACCAGGACATCGGGAAGTGCCGGTGAACGGGATGGTTTAACACTTGTGATGGTAGATCGGGGCGCTGTGGGTGTCTCCGTGACACGGACCATTATGGCCGACAGCAGGAATGCCGCGAATATTGAATTCGATGGTGCTGAGGGCCTGTTGCTCGGTGAGGAAGGCAATGGGGCTGCTGTTCTCGATCTTGCGCTTGATACCGGCAGGGTTCTGCTGGCGGCAGAAATGCTTGGCGGCCTGCAGGAATGTTTTGAACGCACTGTCGAATACCTGAAGGTACGTGAGCAGTTTGGCGTTCCCATTGGTTCTTTTCAGGCTTTGAAACATCGTGCTGCAGACATGTTCTGCGAGGTTGAATTGTCTAAATCTGTTGTACTTGAAGCCCTGTCCGCACTGGATGAAGGCTCTGATGATATAGCCGAACTTGCCAGCCTTGCCAAGGCCAGACTCAATGACACCTACAACCTTGTTAGCAGTGAAGGTATACAGATGCACGGTGGTATTGGTATGACCGATGAATATGAAATCGGCTTTTTCATGAAACGATCACGTGTCTGTGAGCATACCTTTGGTAACAGCGCCTTTCATCGTAACCGTTATGGTGAGTTGCAAGGTTACTAGAAATCCTGAGGACAGTTTACTTCAACTGTCTCCTAATCCTTGGGACAGTATATGTCGTAGAGCGTCGATATTATTGTCGCGGCTTCTCCATCTTTCAAAGAATAGTAGACGACCTGCGCATCACGGCGTGAGGTAACCACATTTTCATGCCGCATGCGTGCAAGGTGCTGGGAGACCAGCGATTGGCTGATACCAATAGAATTGGACAGGTCACCCACGGATCGTTCCTCGATTTTCAACTCACATAGAATCATTAGTCGGTGGGGGTGCCCCAGGAGTTTCATCATTTCGCTTGCCCGCTGTGCGGACTCCTGCATCCTGCTTAGATCCATCTGTTCCACTTTTATTTCACCTAAATGTTGATGTAAGGATAATTGTATGTAAGAATTTTTAAATATACTAAAATACATGCTTTAATGCACTGAAAATTTGCGTGTAGATACACGCCAAGAGACCTGGCTTATGGGGCGATCGGAAGATAGTAACAGCGAAAAACAAGCGAAATTGAAGGAAATAAGTGAGCGTCGTGAGTTTCTCCTCGGTGGCCTCGGGCTCATGGGCGGTGCGGCTGCGGGTTCGATAGGCATAATCCAATCGGCGGGAGCATCATCTAATTTGCCGCCGAACGTACCAGCCTGGACAAAAACTCTGGGTACCGGCGTGGTAACCAATCCATATGGTCAACCTTCCCCGTTTGAAGCGGATGTGAAGCGGAGAACAGTCGACTGGCTGACCGCAGACAGGCTCGCTTCCATTAGTTTTACGCCCCTCGGAGACATAAAGGGCATCATTACGCCGAGTGCTGTGGTATTTGAGCGCTACCATTCCGGGTTACCTCAAATCGACCCCAACCAGCACAGGTTAATGATCCACGGCATGGTCAAACGCCCACTTATTTTGTCCATGGATGATCTGATGCGCTTTCCCTCCACCAGTATGATTCGTTTTCTTGAATGCCCTGCTAATGGTGGCATGGAGTGGCGCGGTGCCCAGATGGATCGTGTCCAGTTCACCCATGGGATGCTGGCTTGCTGTGAGTGGACTGGAGTGTTGCTCTCGACGCTGCTGGAGGAAGTTGGTGTTTCTCGGGATGCCAGCTGGGTTCTGGCGGAAGGGGCTGATGGATCTCATCTCAGCCGGAGTATTCCAATGGAGAAGGCACTTGATGATGCCCTGGTGGTCTTCGCACAGAATGGGGAGGCCCTGCGACCAGAGCAGGGCTATCCCGTCAGGCTGATTAATCCCGGCTGGGAGGGTAACACCTGCGTTAAATGGCTTAGGCGACTTGAAGTAGGTGACAGGCCCTGGTACCAAAGGGAGGAAACATCCAAATATACGGACCTGATGCCCGATGGGCGTGCTCGTGAGTTTTCTTTTGTTCAGGAGTGTAATTCTGTCATCACTTCACCCAGCCCGGAAAAACCGCTGCGCGGCAAAGGCAAATACTGGATTGAGGGATTAGCCTGGTCCGGCAGGGGCAAGATTAAAAAGGTCGATGTTTCACTAGATGGCGGGATTTCCTTCAGACCGGCAAGAATAACCAGCCTTGTGCTGCCCAGAGCCCTGACCCGGTTTGGAATTGAATTTGACTGGGATGGTTCACCTGCGTTGCTGCAGAGCCGAGCCGTTGATGAAACCGGATATGTGCAACCGACTTTCCGCCAGTTGCGGGACGTCAGAGGCTCCAGTTCTATCTATCACAAGAATGCGATACATACGTGGAAACTGATGCCGGATGGAGGTGTGGCGAATGTCCAGCTTTCATAGGTGGGCCGGTTTTCTGCTCCTCGTATTCTTTTCCACAGGGGCAGTTGGTGCTGAGGACAGGACGGGCTACTACGGTTATGGGAGCCCAGCGACAAAGGCTGAAATAGCTGGCTGGGATATTGATATCAGGCCAGATGGAACAGGCCTACCGGCTGGCAGTGGCTCGGTTGAAGATGGTGAAATGCTTTACGAAGAGAAATGCGCTGAGTGCCATGGCAGTTTCGGGGAGGGCGTTGGTCGATTCCCGATATTGGCTGGCGGCGAGGGTACACTGACTGACGCGAGACCGACAAAAACTGTCGGCAGTTTTTGGGCGCATACCAGTACCCTGTGGGACTACATTCGCAGGACCATGCCCTTCATGATGCCTGAGTCTCTTGGAGACGACGAGGTATATGCATTAACGGCCTACGTCTTGTACCTGAATGACCTTGTCGAAGAGGAATTTGTGCTGAGCTACACGAATTTCACATCAGTTGAGCTGCCGAACATCGGCAACTTCATTCCTGATCCGAGACCCGACACACACAACACCAGGTGTATGGAAAAATGTAAGGATCCTGGAGATATTGCAATAATTTCATCCGTTCTCCCTGCCAAGGCCAGTTTAGTGAACAAATGGCAACTGGAAGTGCCGGCAGAGGTGCTGCCTGGTCAGGTAATCTACAACCAGTATTGTTCGATCTGTCATAAGTCCGGTCTTGGTGGTGCGCCGATACTGGGTGATAGCAAGGATTGGAAAAATCGAGCAGCAGCAGGTATGCCGCATATGAAACAGCGCGCCAGGAATGGGTTCGCCGGTGAAAAGGGAGCTATGCCTCCCAAGGGGGGATTTATTAATCTTTCAGACGAAGCGGTTGATGAAGCTGTGGACTTTATGGTGGGGGCAAACCAATGAGGAGCGTTGCACAGTTTCAAATTCTGCTGCTGATATTGCTGGTGCCGGGTATCAGTACAGCGGTATCACCTGAACAGAGAATCGAGATGGGCAAGGCAATTGCTTTCAATAGAAATGCGGGCAACTGCCTTTCCTGCCACGTGATAGCAGATGGGGAATTGCCAGGAATGATAGGCCCGCCCCTGGTCCAGATGAAGCTCCGGTTTCCGGATCGATCAGCCCTTCGGTCCCAGATATGGGAAGCAGCGAAACGCAACCCCGACACCGTGATGCCGCCCTATGGTCGGCATTCCATTTTGACCGAACAGGAAGTTGACCTGGTGGTCGACTTCATTCATTCCTTGTAAATGAAATTGGAGACAATCTTATGAAGGTGCAAACTTCGCGACGCCGGCTGTTGCAGGGTGTTATTTCACTAGTTGCATTGAGCAGTATGCCACTCAAATTGCTTGCCAGGGCAGTAAAGGCATTTGAAGCTGAAGAATTAGATGAGGTCTACAGGGAACTATTTGGTGATCTTCCAGTAACACCGAGCGATGAGATTAGACTGAAGATTCCGGATATAGCTGAAAATGGAGCGGTTGTTCCCGTCACTATTTCAACTGATATTAGCGGCGTTGAAGCGGTGTACGTTGTTATAGATAAAAATCCCAACCCCCTATCAGCCAGTTTTCATGTGGGTGCGATGAGCCCGCCGGACATTTCCCTGAGAGTGAAGATGGGCAAGAGTTCCATGGTGCGTGCTCTGGTTAGAACCGAGGACAAGGTCTATATGGCAGGCAAAGAAGTCAAGGTCACCATCGGCGGCTGTGGTGGATAGGTCGCTGTGGCAGATGAAGGAGGCAAGATAATGGCAGCAAAACCAGTAAAAATAAGGGGCAAGGTAAAAGACGGTGTCGCAAAAATTAAGGCACTGATGCCTCACCCGATGGAAACCGGTACGCGCAAGAATGCCGAGGGAAATGTGATCCCGGCCCACTACATTGAAGAAGTTGTTTGCGAACACAATGGCACAGTAACAATGAAGGCAGAGTGGGGGCCATCCGTTTCAAAAAACCCCTACCTGTCGTTCAAGGTTAACAATGCCAAGCCGGGAGATACGATAAAGATCGGCTGGACTGACAATCTGGGCGAGTCTTCCACGGTTGAGATAACACTCAAGTGAGCTGATCAATGAGGTCACAGATGAAAGCAGGGCTTTTTATATTGATGTTCCTGGGTATTGCTTCACAGGCGGTCGCTGATCCGGAGGCTGATAGGGTTGCGTTTGAAAAGTTTTATAAAGAGCGGCTCCCAGGTATCGAGATTGCAGCGCATAAAGATGGCGCCTATGCGCTCGATGCGGCAAAACGTGAACAATGGCTGGAGATTGAAGACTTTCCCCCTTACGAGATCGCGGTTGATGAAGGTGAAAGTCTGTTTTCAGTAGCCTTCGCCAATGGTAAATCCTATACCGATTGTTTTGCCAATGGGGGGATGGGAATTAAGCAGACTTACCCCTATTTTGATCTGGATCGTGGCGAGGTGATAACCCTCGAGCTTGCGATCAACAACTGTCGTGACGCCAATGATGAAGCACAGCTTGACTATATGGGTGAGGAGATGGGAAATATCTCGGCCTACATGGCGTTTACCTCACGTGGAAACAAGTTCGATATTAAGGTGCCGGAAGAGGCTGTTGAGGCTTATGAACAGGGCAAACGATTCTACTACGAAAGACGTGGGCAGCTCGATTTCGCCTGCAGCAGTTGTCATATGGATATCGTTGGTGGTCTTCTGCGTGCGGAGATTCTTAGCGCATCAATTGGGCATGCAACTCATTGGCCAACCTACAGGTTCAAGTGGGAGCAGATAGGCGGAATACAGAGACGATTCCTGCAGTGTAATGAACAGGTGGGTGCAGAGAGCCTGGCACAACAGAGTAAGGCATATAGGAACCTGGAATATTTCTTGACCTACATGAACAACGGTATGGAACTCAACGGCCCAGCAAGCAGGAGATAGAGAATGAAGCACCTCAAGTTGATTGTCAGTACAGGTTTATTGTTGCTCGTGCTGGGTTGCGCTGAACCCGGCCGGAATGCCGAAGTGGGCACCAGTGACTCGGTAGATGAGAGCGTTGACGTGCAGGATGCTAGTAATGATGTCCGCAGTATTCTCGATCAAGCTGAATCCGCTTATGCTGCGGCGAAAGCGAAAAACCATGCGTGGGTCATCACCGGGCGGTTGCTCACATCAGCTAGTGAAGCGCTCGAAGCAGGTAATGAAGCGGCCGCAATGGTTGAGGCGAAAAGAGCACTATTTACAGCTCAGGCTTCAGTAACGCAGGCAAACAAAGAAGAAACGGCCTGGCGCGGGCGTGTTCCGAAGTAAAAGACCAGAGCAAACAATATGAATCGACGTGAATTCCTGGGTATGCTGGCCAAGACCTGGGTGGCTGCCAGCGCAGCCGGCTGCACCTCGCTCAGGTCTGCCAGGGGTACTGATATATACAGCCTCCCGACCTTTGGTCAGGCCAGAATTCTGCATATTACTGATACCCACGCCCAGCTGAATCCAGTGCATTTCCGGGAACCTAATGTGAACCTGGGAGTTGGTCTTGCAAATGGCAAGTTGCCTCATCGTGTAGGAAAGAATTTGCTGGATGTTGTACCCGCGCTAGGTCCCCGGGAGATACATGCGCTCACCTATCTCGATTTCAGTGAAGCTGCAGAACGATATGGTCGTATTGGAGGTTTTTCACCCCTTGCAACGCTGTTAAAACAGCTCCGTGCTACTGTGCCGGATTCCCTGCTGCTTGATGGTGGAGATACCTGGCAGGGTTCGGGGACAGCTCTCTGGACCGGCGGCCAGGACATGGTAGGAGCCTGTAATCTTCTTGGTGTGGATGTGATGACGGGTCACTGGGAATTTACCTATCACGAAGAAACGGTGCTGAACAATGTTGAGACGTTCAATGGCGATTTCATTGCCCAGAATATAAAGGCTACTGAAGACGCTCTATTTGAAGGGGTACCCTTGTTCGATGAGGATACTGGTCACATCTTCCCGCCATATCTGATCAAGAACCTCAATGGCAGACGCATAGCTGTGATTGGTCAGGCCTTTCCCTACACCCCGATTGCCAATCCGAGGCGATTTATTCCCAATTGGACCTTTGGCATACAGGAGCAGGATCTGAGTGTTCTCGTTGGTGAAATCAGAAGGTCAGAGCAGCCTGATGCCGTGGTTCTGCTTTCCCACAACGGCATGGATGTTGACCTGAAACTCGCCAGCAGGGTTTCAGGCATAGATTTTATTCTCGGGGGCCATACGCATGATGGTGTCCCTGTCCCCATTGAAGTAAAGAACCCGGGCGGGGTCACGGTGGTGACCAATGCCGGGTCCAATGGAAAATTCGTTGCAGTACTAGATTTAGAATTTGGACGCTCAGGGGTGAGTGGCTACCGGTACAAGCTGCTGCCGGTGTTTGCCAATCTACTCGAGTCGGACGTGGCGATGCAGGAATATATTGATAGGGTCAGGTTGCCTTATGCAACGCTGCTGGGTGAGGAACTGGCAACTGCAGATACCCTCCTGTACAGACGCGGTAATTTTAATGGGACCTTTGATCAGGTTATCTGTGATGCGCTGATGCAGGAGCTTGATACGGAAATTGCCCTGTCTCCTGGTTTCCGCTGGGGCACCTCGGTGTTGCCTGGTGAAGCTATTACGATGGAGCGGCTGCTGGATCAGACCAGCATGACATACCCTGAAACCTATGTTCGTGAAATGCCGGGATCAGAAATCAAGTTCATCATGGAAAGTGTTGCGGACAATGTCTTTAATGCCGACCCTTACTACCAGCAGGGTGGTGATATGGTGCGTTCCGGCGGGCTCACATACAATTGCAGGCCAGATACTGCAATGGGCAGCAGGATCACAGATATGCGGCTTCGCGATGGCCGGTCTATGGAGAATAGCAAAAACTACAAGGTTGCAGGCTGGGCCGCAGTCGGGGCACAGGCTTCAGGACAACCAGTCTGGGAGGTGGTCGCTGACTACCTGAGAGATCAAAAGACCATCAGGCTGGAAAAATTTGAAACACCGGGATTGAAAGGTGTTTCAAATAACCCTGGGATTGCAGATTATTTTGGAACGCTAGGATAAAAAAATGATGACTCGATTTGTGATATTGATGGCCTGGTTCGTTTCCTTTCCGGTCTATTCCGCTGAATCCGATGCAAAGCCCTTTGCGAAACAGCGCGTAATACTGCAGGTCAGTGATGCGGACCCGACTAAGTATACGTCCACGCTTGATATTTCAAACAACCTGATCAAGCACTACCAGGGGCCAGACTTTATTGATATAGAAGTCGTCGCTTTTGCCAAAGGTGCGCAAATGTTTTTTGCTGACGACAACCCTAACCGCACCAGAATTGCGAGCCTGATTGACAATGGCGTTAGGTTCTATGTCTGCCTGAATACAATAGACACAATCCACCGTCGCACCGGAAAACGACCAGTGCTGTTAGAGGGTGTGCAGGGCGTTCAAACCGGCGTCGCCTTTATGCTGGAGGAAATTCAGTCCGGTTTTACTCATATCCATCCTTAGCGAATAGCTCTGGCTGTGAGAAGTGCCACCTGTGCGCATCACTCATAACGATCTTTAAGTACAAAGAACGCGGTGTAGAGCAGCGCCAGGCTAAATGGAATGGCAAGGAAAATTCCATTGATCCCCAGAACCTGCTCAAACGTTATTTTTCCGAAGCTGGCGTTCTGCAGCAGCAGCTTATCGAGCACCGGGAAAGCCATTGAGAAGACAAATGCTCCAACCAGCGCGCCTATCAATGTGGCAAGGGCGTCCTTCTTGCCTTCAGATGGTAGTAATGATGCTTTAGCACTCTTCACCACGGCCTGATTTATATCAGCGTGCTCCAGTCCGATATTTCGTTAACAGAGACCAAATACCATCGAGAGCTGGAGCCAATACCGGTTTCAAATGGATTATATGTATGGCTGATGCAGCAGAAAAGTGGTTAATTCTTCTGATACCCCGCCAGACCGACTAATCTCGCGGGATAATTTTAAAACTAAAGATTTCAGAAAATAGTGCTGAGGCGTTGGTGGTGTGGACACACCTGTATCTCCCGGGTATCGTGCGGGTTGCGCGCTGATTTGCGCGAATGGGAGAATTAGTATCGAACAAAGCACGCCTTAAAAAACACCAACAGCACAGA
>PVBE010879515.1_pt1 | contig 14441 bp, 9 predicted proteins | sample 1631181 | NCBI WGS metagenome assembly PVBE01 (sample SAMN08397723, study PRJNA350692) | Marine metagenome, whole genome shotgun sequencing project. | isolation source: water | place: Pacific Ocean | collected 2012-04
CATCTCGGCCTCCTCGACCTTGTCGAGGAAGCGCTTGGGCAGCTTCCGCACGCCATAGGCTGCGCCGAGCACAGCACCGACCATCGCGCCGTTGGAGTCGGTATCACCGCCGCCGTTGACCGCTGCGATGACGCCGTCCTCGAACTCCCAGCTGTTGCCGCACAGCAGCGCGACGACGTAGGGCACGGAGTTGCCGACATAGTTCGTCGCGCCGTTGCAGAACTCGGCCAGCTCGACCGAGTCGCAGTCCAGCGCGTCCGAGAGCTCCTCGAGATTCTGCGACAGCGGATCGTCGGACACGCCGAGACCGGTCGACAACATCTCCTCGGCCCAGCGGGCCTCTTCGATGAGCTCTTCGTAGCGCTCCGGGCTCGGCGTCCACTTCTTGGGGCCGGCGAGTCCGTCGCGGATCAGCATCGCGATGAGATACGCGCCGACGATCGACCGGGGGTCGTTGTGGGTCATCAAGCCGACCTGCTCGCAGTGCGCCAGCAGCTCCTCTCGGGACTCGCCCTTGAGGAACGACCAGGCCGCCACCGGGGCGATCTTGGTCGCGACCGCGTTGCCCGCTCCGCCGAGCTTGCCCGAGCGATGCCGGTCGGTGCCTTGTGCGAGCCGACGGCACGCTTGCTTGGTCGTCGCTTCCCAGCCGCGCAGCTCCAGCGTCTCGAAGGCGCGGATGTGGGCGTCGGCGATCGCGTCGTAGTCGAGCTCGCGCGCCAGGATGATGCTGCGCGTGATCGCGAGCGTCAGCTGCGTCTCGTCGGTCCAGCAACCGGGGCGCAGGCGCCGCAGAGACTTCAGAACGTGGGCTTGCGGGGCCAGGAAATCCCGAATTCCGCCGAGCCGACGAATCGCCCGCAGCGTCAGTTTGTTCTCCAGCCCCTCCACGGGCATCCCGAGCGCATCGCCGACCGCGCAGCCCATCAGCATGCCGGTCAGCCGGTCCTTCGCGTTGAACGCGGGTCTCCTCGGTGCGGTCGGCCCGGCGTCCATTCCGAGCGTCATGCCCACTTCGTCTTTGTCCCTACAGGGTCGAAGGTAGTCGATCAGCCCAGATGTCATTCGCGATCGGTCCATCGTCATGCACACTCCTGTTCGCCACGAGAACGAAGGCGTCGACGCCCTTATTCCGCTGCCGGACCTTGGGCCGGAGCAGCGCTTTCGGGGTGTTGCCGGTCAGGTGAGGGGACGATGTAGCAAACCGACTCGAAGACTGTCACGCGAAAAAGGGGAGAAAGCTAAGAAAAACAGCCGAAAAAGGCCCAGATTCCCCCACATGTGTGCATCGCACCTCGTTCGGCCCACTCCCCCGTCGAGCACCGGTCGAGATCAATCGCTGGGGGTCCCCAGGAGGTCGTCGATGATCGCGTCGGCGACCCGGATCCCGTCGATCGCTGCGCTCACGATCCCACCCCCGTGCCCGGCGCCTTCGCCGGCCGGGTACAAGCGTGCCGCGGTCGGGCTCTGCAGGGTCGTGGAGTGCCGGAGGATCGTGACCGGCGCACTGGTTCGCGTCTCGACGCCGATCAACACCGCTTCGTCGCACGTGAATCCCCGGAAACGCCTCTCGAACCCGGCCACGCCCGACCGCAAGGCCTCGCCGACCGCCAGCGGGTAACACGACCGGAGATCTCCGGCGGTCACGCCGCGCTTGTAAGTCGTGCGCCGAACCGTCGTGCTCGCCCGCCCGTCGACGAAATCGACCAGGCGCTGCGCCGGGGCTACGAATTCCCCGCCGCCCAGCTCCCACGCCCGGGTCTCGGCGGCCTCCTGGAACGACACCCCCGCCAACAACCGGTCTACCGGCTCCTCGCTTCTGGCGAACGACGCGTAGTCGGGCGGCTCAACCGTCACGACGATCGCGCTGTTTGCGTAGTGGCCCGAGCGTGCGGAGTGACTCATTCCGTTGACGCAGATCTCGCCGCTGCGGGTCGGCGTGGGCACGATGCTGCCGCCCGGGCACATGCAGAAAGAGTAGACCCCTCGGCCGTCCGCGGCCTCGGACGCGAGATCGTAGTAGGCCGCGGGCAGCTCGGCGTGCCCCGCCCAGCGGCCGTACTGCACCGCGTCGACCAACGCCTGCGGGTGCTCCACGCGGAAGCCGACCGCGAAGGACTTGGGCGCCATCGCGATGCCGGTCTCCGCGAGGCGTCTGTACAACTCCCGTGCAGAGTGTCCGGGGGCGAGCACGACATGAGACGCATCGAGCACACGTCCGTCGGCGAGGCGTAGCCCCGTCACGACGCCGTCATCGGCCGTAACAGCGTCGATGCGGGTCTCGAACATCAGGTCGCACCCGGCGGCTTCCAGGTGTGCCCGAATTGCCTTCAGGAGCCGTACGAGACGATCCGTGCCGAGGTGTGGACGAGACTCGACGAGGATCTCGGGCGGCCCTCCGTGAGCGACGATCGTCTCCAGCACCGAGCGCACCATCGCGCCCCCGACGCGGGTGTAGAGCTTGCCGTCGCTGAACGTGCCGGCGCCGCCCTCGCCGTAGCAGAGGTTCGACTCCGGATCGATCTCCCCACGACCGAGGAGCCGCGCCACGTCTTTGCCGCGGGCCTCCACCGTTCGCCCGCGTTCGATGATCGTCGGCCTCAAGCCGGCCGCGACCAGCCGCAGCGCCGCGAAGAGCCCGCAGGGGCCCATGCCCACGATGGCCGGTCGCGCGGCCTCCGGGGCGACTCTGCGACCGTCGTCGACACGCGGCAACGGTCGCCGTGACGTGCGGGTCGACCGCCGTTCGTCACAGACGACCCCAGACGCCACGTCGACCTCGACCGTCGTGACGAAGCGAGGGGCGCGACGACCCCGCGCGTCGATGGACCGACGGACGATGCGCCAGGCCGTCGCATCATCGATGGCGATGCCGAGCTCGTCGCACGCCCGGGACAGCAGTACGTCGTGTTGCTCCTCGACCGACCGCTGAACGTTCGCGACGCGCCAGGCCTCGCCGCTCACCCGCCGGGCAGCGCGACGTCGAACGCGGTCACGACGCGTCCCGTGGCGGGTGATGCGGTATCTTCGGCCTCGACCCGGCCGACGATCCGGCCACCGTCGACCGCCTCGACGACCACGGTGCCGGTCGTCGCGTAGAGCGTCTCGTCACCGAGTCGAACCTCGACGGCCGCCAGGTCGTCGCTGCCCGCCGCGGACACGCGCACCGTGTACTCCCCGGTCGCTGCCTCCGCCGGCAGGAACACGCGGCAGGTGCCATCGGCGCTCAGGAGCTGGAGCGAGTCGATCAGCGCCGCTGCGCTGGCGATCTCGCAGGGCACCGTGGTCTCGGGCTCGGCGGGCTCGGCGGCAGGCTCGTCGGGTGCCGGTGCGGCAGGCTCGTCGGGTTGACCGCGATCGCAGGCAGCCAGCACGACGATGGCGCCGGCGGCGAAGAGAAGTCGCTTCATTCGGGTTTGACCGTCAGGAGAAGTTCTGATGCCACTCGTTCCAATTCTGGATCAGCATCCAGACGAGGAGAAGGGCGACGAACCACTCGCCGATGAGCCCGGCCGCGATCGCCACTCCGGTGGCGACGACACCCGAGACGATCAGCGACCGCCGAACGGCCTCGCGTTGCGGCAGCCGCAGGCCGAGCGCCGTACGGAGCGCCCGGCCCCCGTCCATCGGAAAGATCGGAAGCAGGTTGAAGATGCCCCACGCAAAGTTGAGGATGACCGTCGCCTTCACGAGCACGCGGAGCAGGAAGACGCCGTCGATCACCGGCCGGAACCCGATGTAGAGCGCGAGAGCCACCGCGCCCATCAGCAGGCTCGCGAAGGGACCGGCGAGCGCGATGCGGATCATGTGGCCGCGCGTGGGCTGGCCGCTCCACTGGCAGAAGCCGCCGAGTCCGCCGAGCACGATCCGACTGTTCCCGTACCCGAAGCGGCGTACGGCGATCGCGTGGCCGATCTCGTGGCCGACGACGCCCACGAATACGACCGCGGCGACGACGACCGCCGCGATGATCCCGGCCGGGCCGCCGCTCGACCCATAGAAGAAGAGGATCAACACCAGCAGGAAGAGCGCGCTCCGATCGGCGAAGACGGGGAAGCCGAAGATCGCGAAGAGTCGCCAGGTCGGTTGTGCGGGTGCTCCAAGCATGGGCACGAACTTAGACCGATCGGTCGCGCGAGCAAGCATCTGGACCGTTGCTCCGCCGAGGGGCCCCCCGCCGCTCGGCCCAGACTACTCCTCGGTCCCTTCGTTCTTCCGTGGCGGAGCACGATGCAGGAGGGCCGCCGCGACATCCCCTTCGAGCAGCTCGTCGATGCCCGCTGCGCGCTGCAGCCGCAGGCTCTCGGTCTCGGCCGGGAAGAGCGACGCCAGCGGCACCGCAAACTGCGGATGCCCCCAAACCGCCGGAGAAACGCTGGCGATCCACAGCGCCTCGTCGAAGGGCATGATCTCCTCGAGCCACCCGCCTTCGTCTCGCAGCTGGTAGAGGATCGCTTCGGCATCCGGATGCCCGGTCTCGGCGATGTTCACCGCCAACAGCGTGCTGAACTCGGGATCGCCTTCCGGGTCGAGCTGCCGCTTGAGCAGTGCAACGACCGCCGGGCTCGTGGTCGGATGCAACCCGGCGAGCGCGGTGAGCGCCCCCACCGCCGTCAGGCGTCGGTCGACATCCAGGTGTGACTGTTCGAGGATCTGCCCGAGGCCGTCGAACGCTTCGAGGCCGATGCGGATGGCCGCCGCCCCGGCCGCGCTTTCGACCGGCTCGGCCGGAGACTCGACGATCGCCCGGACGACCAGCGGGAGCGCCTGCGGGTCTCCGATCTCGCCGAGCAGAACGATCGCGTGTCGGAGCTCCGGTCGACTCCACTCGCCCGCGTCGACGCACGCCTCTCCGACCCGCACGAGCTCCGGCACCGAGGCGGTGCCCCAGCTTCGGATAGCCTCGACGAGCTCGAGTGGCGGATGCTCGGACCAGCTCTCCAAGGCGTCGACGCGACGGCGCGCGTAACTCGCGGCGGCATCTTCGAGGCCGGTCCCGTCCGTCGCAGACGCCGAGATCGGGAAGAATGCGCGCACGGGGCCGGGGATGCGTCCGGATCGCGTCGCGAGCCAGACGAGGAACTCCTCCGGATCTTCGTCCGCGTCGAGTGCCCGCGCGATCGAGGCGGCGTCGAAGACGAAACGCAGCTCGCCCGAGTCCCCCTCGGGCCTGGACCACCGCGCGAGCTCCTCGAGGTCGTGCGTGTGCATGTCGGGCTCGATCACCAGCACCCGGTCGTCCCGCCACGCCATCGCGGCGATGCCATGGACCCTGGAGCCGAGCTCGGTCGGCGCTGGCAGCCAGAGATCGATGTCCTCGCCGACGTACCCCTCGGCCTCCATCCACAGCTCCTCGAATCCCGGGTCGCCGTCCCGGAATACGCGAAGCGCCTCCGGATTGACGGTGAACATCGTCCGGCCCGCGTCCAGCTCGACGGCGCCGATCGGCTCGAGGAGCTCGATGAACACCAGCACGAGTGCCTCCATCAACCCGGCGAGGGCATCGGACGACAGGTCGGCGCCGTCGCGAGGCAAAGCGTGCCGCGGGAAGTCGTCGCCCAGCGCAGCGAAACCCGAGTATTGCCAGAGAAGTCTGCGGAAGACCGCGACCAGCCACTGGCTCGCTCGCACGACGTGGAACCAATGTCCGGCCGTGAGCACACCAAGCATCAGGAGAAGGTGCGCCCGGAAGCGATACACGAAGAGCGCCCAGACCTGGACGGCGCTCATCGAATCGTCCGGATCCTCGGTCGGCACGGCTTCCTGCAGCGCCATGCGGGAGAAGATCCAATCGGCGACCGCACGCGTGTCGCAGTCGAACGGAGCCAGCATCGCCCGCGTGAAGTCGTCGTCGACCGATCCGAGCCACGACCGGAGGCACTGACGCGCGAAGGCGTCGGGGCCTCGGACGTCGAGCAGGTGCGGCGCGAACTCGCCCGGTCCGCCTTCGGGCCCGATCACGCGGAACGTCGCCAGAATCCGGTCGAGCAGGTTGTCGGGGTCTGGGGCGTCGGTAAGCGCGCGCAGCGTGCGCAGCCGTGCGCAGGTAAGGGGGCTGCCCCCGTATCCGCGCGGAAATACGTCGCGCAGAGTCGGTACGACATCGTCGCGCAACGCCGCATAGGCCGCGTGGGCTTCGGCGACGAGGGCCGCGTCGATGCAGGGATCGACGGCCATGCGCAGGTCGGGCGGCAGCGTCAGGAACTCGCTGCCCTCGACGTGGATCAAGTGAACGAGGCCGAGGCGGGTCAGCACGCGCTCGGCGGCTCCCGCAGGCTCGTGCCAGATCGCCGCGAGACGGGCTGCGCGCCCGGCGACCAGCTCCCGTGGGATCGGGGCGTCGGCTTCGCACAACCACTGGAGCAGCCGCCGACAGTGCGGCGCGAGCGACTCGAAAAGGTTCGTGAGGAGCTCGCTCTCCGTCAGCGCATTGGCGATCCGTGCGGCCGCGTCGAGGTGGTCCGTCGCGTCGGCAGTCGCGACGTCGTGGAGGACGGCGAGCTCCTCCAGATCGGCGGTATCCCGCACCGCGAGCAACACGGCCAGCGGTGCGCTGGTGACGGTCGAGTCGTCCAGCAGAGCGATCCGGACCTCGAGCGGCACCGCCAGACCCTCGCCGTCGGCGCCCGGAAATACGAGCCCGAGATCGGCGAGCGCCGCCGGGATCTCGTCACGGGCTGCGATGCGGTCCACGAGCTCGGGATCGACGACGGCGAGCACCGTCAGCGCTTCCAGGGCGGCTTCGTCCAGGGTCTCGATTCGCTGCCGGATCCCCTCGATCTCGTCCTCGTCGGCGTCCCCGTCCTCGTCGGCGCCCACCGCGTCCCGGATGGCTCGGTCCAGACGCTCACGGGCGTCGTCGTCCAGTGCGTCGATCAGCGCTCGAATGCGGGAAAAGCGAGGTCCTGCCATGTAGCACCGGCGGAGGCGTGCGTCGGCGACAGACGTCGACCGACCAGCGACCCCCCTTACCACAACTGGCTCCGCGTGCGAGCCTCGTATGCGACCGTGGTCGCGCCGCTGCACCGGTAGAAACCGCCCACAAACCGGCACGAGGAATGTTGGCGCCCCGTACTCCGTGCTGTTAACATCGCGCGTTACCTGACCTCGATTCCCGGTTTGCCCAGATCATGAGCAGCGCAGATCACGACCGTTCCTGGACCGCGACGGTCTGGGGCAGCCGGGGAAGCGTTGCCGTGGCGACACCGGAGACGAGCGGCTACGGCGGGCACACGACCTGCTTCGAGCTCGATCTGCCCGACGGACGGATCTTCGTCGACGCGGGCAGTGGGCTCGCAGACTACGCAAGGCGGAAGCCCTGGGACGGAAAGCGCACCCTCCTGCTCTTCAGCCACCTGCATTGGGACCACGTGGTCGGTTTCCCCTTCTTCACCCCGTTGTTCACGCCGGGCTGGCACCTCGACGTCCGCGGCGTTCCCCGCGAGGGGCGCTCGGTGTTCGACGCGGTTCGGGACCTGAACCGGCCTCCGATCTTCCCGGTCGATCTGCACACCTCGATCCGTGCAGACGTGACCAGCGACGACCTCCCGCCCCAAGGCGAGCTCGAGTTCGCCGGGGCGAGAGTCGAGTGGATGGAAGTCGCCCACCCGGGCGGGTGCACGACCTTCGCCCTCTGTGTGGGCGCCCAGCGCATCGTCGTCACCGGCGACGTCGAGCTCCCGAACACCGACCGCGACGCGCTCGCGGAGTTCTGCCGCGGCGCCGATGCGCTCGTCTGTGACTCCCAGTACACGCCCGCCGAATACGTCCATCACGTCGGCTGGGGACACTCGACCTACGAGCACGCCGCCGAGCTCGCCGCCGCCGCTGACGTCAAGCGGCTCTGGCTCTCGCACCATGACCCCAGCCACGAAGACGCGCTGATCGACGAGCTCGTCGAGGCCGCCCGCAAGCTCTTCCCCGCGACGGAAGGCGCTCGCAACCACTCTGTCGTCGCCAGCGGGACCATGTGACCCGACGCCGCCTGTCCGGGCGTTGGGTGTGGCTCGGCGGTCGGTGGGTTCGGGACGTCGTCATCGTCGTCGACGAAGAAGGCTCGGTCGCCGACGTCGAGATCGGTCGAACGGAGCCAGGCGCCTACCCGGCGCTGCTGCCCGCGTTCCACAACGCGCACTCCCATGCGTTCCAATGGGCGATGCGGGGTCGTAGCCACGCGCGACCGCCCGGTCATGCAGACGACGACTTCTGGAGCTGGCGCGAGCACATGTACGCCCTCGCCGAGGCCTCCGATCCCGCCGATCTCGAGCGGGTCGCGACCGAGTGCTACGCCGCGATGCGCGACGTCGGGTACGCCAGCGTCGGCGAGTTCCACTATCTGCACCACCAGCCCGGCGGCGCCCCGTACGACCCAGCGTGGGCGATGGCCGAGGCGTTGGCGCGGGCCGCGAAGAGTACGGGAATCCGGCTCGTCCTGCTGCCGGCGGCATATCATCGCGGAGGCGCAGCGACGTCGCTCGCGCCAACCCAGGCCCGCTTCTCCTTCCCCGACCCGGCGACCTTCGTACGATACGTCCGCGAGACGCGCCGCGCCCTTGGCTCAGACGACGTCACGGTGGGGTACGCCGCGCACTCCATTCGCGCCGTGCCGGCCGACTGGCTACCGGTGATTGCCGAGGCCGCCGCCGAGGACGACGCGCCGCTGCACGTGCACGCCTCCGAGCAGAGGCGGGAGCTCGCCGAATGCCGCGCCGAGCACGGGCTCACGCCCATCGCGCTGCTCGCCGATCGCGGGTTTCTCGGCCCGCGTACCACCGTCGTGCACGCGACCCACGCGACCGAGGCGGAGATCGACCTCCTGGCCGGCTCCGGCGCGATCGTCTGCGCGTGCCCGACGACCGAGCGGGACCTCGGCGATGGTCTGTTGCCGGCCCGGCCCCTGCTCGAGCGTGGCGTTCCGGTCTGTTTCGGCTCCGACTCCCACACGCTCGTCGACGCGCGCGAGGAGATGCGCCTCGCTGAGTATCATGAGCGGCTCCGGCTGGAGCAGCGCAACGTCCTCACCCTTTCCGACCGCGGGCTACAGCGCCCGGCGGCGACGCTGATTCGGTGGGCGACCGAGTGTGGGGCGCGCTCGCTCGCGGTCGATTCCGGTGAGATCCGGCCCGGGGCTCAGGCCGACATCGTCGCCCTGCGTTGGTCGGATCAGCCGACGACCAGCGAGCAAGCGGCAGAGGCTTTCGACCGGTGGCTCTTCTCGACCCGGGAGGCGGCGATCGACGGTGTCTGGGTCCGCGGTCGCTCCCCGTCGCTCAGCGCCGAACGACCGGGCTCCTGAGCACGCCGATCGGCGCGATCTCGACCTCGACTTCGTCGCCGTCTTCGATCGGGCCGACGCCGGACGGTGTACCGGTCGAGATCACGTCGCCGGGCAGCAGCGTCATGATCTCGCTGACGAACGCGATCAGCCGGGGAATCGGGAAGATCAGGTCCGAGCAGGTCGAGTGTTGCCGCACGTCGCCGTTGACCCGCGTCGTGACGTCCAGGGAGTCCGGGTCGAGACCCGGCACGATGCTGGGGCCGAGAGGTGCGAAGGTGTCGAACCCCTTGCCGCGGGTGTACTTGTTCTCCCGCCGCTGGATGTCGCGCGCGGTCACGTCGTTCATGATCGTGAAGCCGGCCACGTGGTCCATCGCGCGGGACTCCGCGACGGCGTGTGCGCGTGTGCCGATCACGACCGCGAGCTCGCCCTCGTGGTGGATCATCTGCGAGCTGCGGGGAAGCACGATCGCCTCGCCGTCGGCGATCACCGCCGTCGATGGCTTGAGAAAGATCAGCGGCTCCTCGGGGAGCGGCTTCGACATCTCCTCGGCATGCCGCCGGTAGTTGAGGCCGACGCAGACCACCTTCGACGGGCGGCAGGGCGGCAGGCGTCGGGCGGTTCCGCCCTCGAGCGCCACGGTGAGCGCGTCGGCGAGCCCGCGCTCGTCGGCGCCAGCTGCGGCGCCGTCGAAGCTCGCTGCGGCGACCTCGACAGCGCCAGCTGCGTCGAAGCGCGCGAACACGTCGCGCTCGCCAACGCGAAACGCTTCGAAGCGAGAGTGGTGATTCACGACGTCAACCCCGGGTCTGGCGACGGTACCGGATCGAACCGGTCCAAAACGACGCGAGCCCGGCCAGGCCGGGCTCCGTCTCTCACGGGGTCGCCTGCGCGGCCGCGTCGGCGGGGGCCTCGCCGGACCCTTCGCCCGAGCCCTCCGGCGGTGGCGGATCCTGGAGCTCCAGGTGCACCGAGTAGGTGTAGTCGCAGAGATTCAACCACGACGGGGGCTCCGGCATCGGCTCGGTACCGGCGATCTGCTCCGGCGTCGGTGCCGGCGCAGGCGGGGGCGGCTCCGCGCCCGACCGCAGGGTGCACTGGAACTGGTGCAGGTACACACCCATCATCGCCGTGACCTTGCCCTCGTAGAGCACCGTCAGCGGCAGCCCCTCGCGGGACAGGTACACTTCGGCGGGGGTTCGATCCTCGACGTCGAGGGCCGCGTTGTACGTGCTGAACGTGAACGGCGTGCGGTGTGGCTCCTGGCTCTCCTCGTTGACGAGCTGCCGACCGTTGAACGCGATCAGGGCCGCCGGAGGGTCCGACGTGACCGTCACGCTGCCCAGCAGTCGCGTCGGCATCGTCTCGCCATCGGCCTCGGGATCCGGTCGCCAGTCCATCCGCCACCGCAGCTCGCGCGCAAGCCACTCGGGTTCGGTCGACGGGTAGATGCAGAACTTCTCGTCGACGCGGGCGGGCTCACCCGACCAGCACAACCCGAAGGTCGCCGACGCGGTGTAGTCGCCGGTGTAGGACTGGACCCAGGGAGAGTCGGGTTGGCCGAACGCCGGCACCGTGTAGGTCTTGTCCTGGAAGGCCCCCTCGCCGTGGATCGTGAAGACGAAGTCCTCGGTGACGGAGATGTCCTGGAACATCACCTTGGATCGCGTCGGGTACGTGATGTCGACGCGCGAACCGGGGAAGACCATCGCCGGCTGACCAGGCGACGTCACGAGCAGGTTGTTCGGGTCGGTGATGATCTCGATGGTGCCGAACTTCGGCGCCGCCTCGAGCATCTGCCGCCGCTCCTCCTCGAGGCGCGCCCGCTCTCGCATTTCGCGCTCTTCGATGATGTCGTGTCCTTGGAGCATCCGCACCGCGTCGCGTCGCAGGTCGGCGCTGAGCAGCGCGAAGCCTACGCCGACGATCACGACGACGCCGACGAGCGTGAACAGAAGCGGCTTTGGCGAGGTCTGGTTTCGAACCGGCTCGTCGAGCTCGGGATCGAAGTACTCGGATGCGTGAGGATCGCCGGGATCGGTCTCCTGACCGTTCGAACCGAAGATCTCCTCGATCGCCTGCTCGTTCGAGATGATGGGATGCAGGTCGAGCCCCATCGCGATGCGGGCATCGATACGCGCGGTGGGCTCGCCCTCGTCCTCGGCGATCTCTTCGTCAGCATCTGTCGCGACGTCGACCACCGGCACCTCTTCCGCCGCCGCCGGGGCGTCCTCTTTCGGGGTCGCCGGAGCGTCCACTTTCGGAGCCGCCGGAGCGTCCACTTTCGGAGCCGCCGGGGCGTCTTCTTCCTTCGTGGCCACTGGGGCATCGCCGCCGGTGTCGTCCCAATCCTTGAGCTTCCTGAGCGCGTCCTCGGCGCTTCCCTTGGGCGGGCCCTTGGGCGGGCCCTTGGGCGGGCCCTTGGGCGCGGCCTTCTCGTCTGCGGCGTCATCTTCGGTCGAGGCGCGGTTGTCGTCTCGCACCTCTCCCTTCTGTTCGTCAGTCATGCCTTCCCTTGTGAGTAGGCTCACTCCACAGTTGCGGCGGGAATCTACGTCCCGCGCACGCGTATTGTCAATCTCCTTTCCAGGGCAGCTTCGCGAGCGTTTTCGCGGCTCTCCGACGTCCCGGTCGCAGCTTGACACCCCCCGGGGCCAGGCGTAGGTTCCGGCCGCCTCTCCCCTCGAGCTACCGGGTCACGATGGGGCTCTTCGACTACTTCTCAAAAGAAGCCGCCACCGAGCGGAAACGTGAGCGCTGTCGCAAGAAGCTCACGAATATGTACTACCAGAAGGCCGATCGGCTCGCCTCGGCCGAGGGTGCCTACGAGCTCGCTCGCGAAGGCGACATCGAGAGCATCCGAGTCCTCCTGGCCCGATTCGAGCACCTCTGCCCGAGCCACACGATCGACCGCGAGGAGAAGGAGTACGTCGTCGAGTTGCTCGTCTCCCTCGAAGATCCCGCCGTCGAGCAGATCGTCGACTACTGCCGCAAGACCGCCAAGGGGATCTACTGGCCGATACAGGTCCTCGAGGAGCTCTGGCCCCACGAGAAGGTCTCCGACTTCCTCGCCGAGATCCTCGAGGCCACCGACACCGACTACTGGCGTGACCCCGAGAAGAAGGTCGGGCTCGTACAGCTCGCCGGAGAGCACGAATCCGAACGCGTCGGACTCGCACTGCTGCCCTTCGTCGAAGACCACTCCGAGGAGGTCCGCTTCACCGCGGTCGACAACATCCTGAACCGAAACATCGAGGGAACCCACGGCAAGCTCCTCCCCCGCCTCGCCGGTGAGGAGGAGAGTCTCCGCATCGTCAATCGCATCGCCAACGGGTTCGCCGACAAGGGGTGGAGCGTCGGCGACCGAGCCGACGAAGTGAAGCCCAGGCTGCCGGCCGCGCTCGAGATCACGCCCAAGAACCATCTTCGACGCCGTCCCGGCTGACCGGTCCCGACGACCCGTCACCGTCCCGGCTGACCGGTCCCGACGACCCGTCACCGTCCCGGCTGTCCGGTCCCGACGACCCGGCGACGTCTCCACGACCTGCGTCAGAACGTGCGCCGTACCTCCAGGGTGACGGCGTCTTCGGCGTCGGCAAAGTCGCCGATCGTCTGCCCGTCGCCGAGCGACTCGACCACGGTGGCGACAACTCGGAGTCGGAGCTGCGGGGTGATCTCCCAGGCGACCGCCGGCGCGACCACGAGATCGCGGCCGTCCGGCAGGTAGAACGACGCGAGCTCCACGGAGAGATCCTCGACGATGCCGCTCGACCGCTCGAAGGCGGCGAACGACAGGTCGAGACCACCGGCGACCCCCAGCAGCTCGTCGGTGCCCAGCACGTAGTCTCCGTCGTCACTCCGCGCGAACACGTGTTGGTAGAAGACCTCGCCCGTCGCGATCAGATTGCCGTCGGAACGCTCGTACGACAGCCCCAGCGCGCTGAGCACCGACGGTCGCCGAACCGAGCGGAGATCCGCGAGGTAGAGCGTGCGCTCCGGGCTGAACGCCGACTCGAAACGCATTCCCACCGGGCCGAAGTAGTGCACACCGTCGATCTCCAAGATCTGCCGGCGCTCGTACGTCGCCGTGTACAGGGAATCTCCCGCAAGCGCAGCCTGCAGCACCCCCTGGATCTCGGGGACGGACAACGGACTGTCGGCCAGCACCTCCGGATCGACCTCAGCCGCCGCCCCCAGCAGGGTCTCGACCGACGGATGCAGGGTGATCCGGGGGAAACGGTCCCAGCCGTAGAACCACCCCAACGACAGGTCCCAGCCCCGCGGCCGGGCCGTCAGGCGGGTGCCGATCGACGCGTTCTGCGGGACCTCCTCCGGGAGTGAGGTCTGCAGCAGGAGTGGTTGGGCGAGATCCTCCAGGCTCGGATCGAGAGGGACCAGGGTCGCGAGGGCCGTCGCCGGGACGCCAAACGACTCCAATCCCGCCGGCGACAGGAGCGCGCCGTCTGCGCCGTAGACCGTCGCCTCGTGCGCGACGAAGAAGGGGACGACCAGCCACTCCCACGACACGCGGTCCCACGCGTGGACGACGTCGATGGCCGGCACCGGAATGCGTGCGTCCTCCGGCGACGAGAAGAACCCGCGCCGATAGTCCATCGGGTTGATCACGTCGGCCGGCTTCGAGATGTCCGTCGAACCCCACACGATGGATTGCTGCCCGATGCGCAGTAGGAAGCGCCCGGCGCGACCCGACACGTAGAAGTCGCGGAGTTCGGGCTCCAGCCGTCCCTGCCAACCTCTGTCGTCGGGGAAGATCGTCGGGTTCTCGGCCGGACCGCTCCCGGTCAACCACCATCCGAGGCGGCCCTCCATGACGACGTTCCACCGCGAGTTGGCGCGAACGCGCGCGCGAAGCTCCAGCTCGTTGGCCACGACGACCGTGTCCTCGGTGTCGCTCTCGTGACGGACGTCGACGGCGGCGGCCGACGTGAACGTGCCGCGAAACAGGGCCGTCGGCCCGCCGCGGCTCTGGGGGAGCGCGGCCGGCTGGGTCGCTGCCGTCGCCGGGGTGACGTTCTCCGGATCGACGATGATCTCGCCGCCAGGCGGCACGTTCTCCGGATCGACGATGATCACGCCGCCAGGCGGCACGTTCTCCGGATCGACGATGATCTCGCCGCCAGGCGGCACGTTCTCGGGATCCTCG
>PVBE011364299.1_pt1 | contig 14440 bp, 14 predicted proteins | sample 1631181 | NCBI WGS metagenome assembly PVBE01 (sample SAMN08397723, study PRJNA350692) | Marine metagenome, whole genome shotgun sequencing project. | isolation source: water | place: Pacific Ocean | collected 2012-04
TCTCCTTCAACGATTAACAACCTGCTCCCAGCTTTATGCCAGTTGTGCCGCAGTTCAATCAAACTTTCTATAAGAAACCATAGGCGTGCCGGTGCTATCGGTGGTAACTGGTATGGCGGTGTGATGATTGCCGGATCGAGCACATAAATCCCTGTTATCGCAGCTGTTTTCGTCGCTGCTTTAGCTAGGCCTAAGTTGTCTGCCAAGCGTAGATCACGACGGTGCCAGAAAAGTGTTCGAAGCGTTGTCATCAATAAACAAATAGTGTTTTGATCTTAAACATGTTGTGAGGTAATAAGTGTTTAGGAATTTCGCCGCACTGACCAGATGGAATTCAAGGTCATATCCCTACATCTATAGAACATGTAGATCTTCTTATGGATCACCGGTCAGCGGTTATTGCAAAGGCATTATTTAAGGAGAAATCATTGGCTGGTTGATCACCCATTTCGTGTCGCCTGATTGCCTGCGCTACGCCAAGTTTTGGGTCGATCCCGGTTGGGAACGCTCAGGTGCTCCTTTAGCAATGTTGGCTTCTGTGATGCGCTCAGCCCATTTCAGCGGGGACGCTGATGTCATCCCAAAAGGCTGCTTCATTTCCCACCCCACCAATCACCTGCTTCACCACTGGGTTACCAAGCAATTCCAGCCCGTCAGTGACAGCTGGGTTGAAATTGAAAACCGTGATCTGGTTTTCTAGGAGTCTTAACTAATCTCCTGTAATTGCGTCGTCTTGACAGTAGATTCCTTTTAATTGTCAGCCAATGAATTTGCTTGATAATAAGGGTGTCATGTTTTTCAATGGCTTTGATTGTGGTTTATTTAAACTTCAATTCACTCACATCCAGAGGTTCATCACGGCCTTTTACTTGAACGGGACCCCAATATTCCAAGCTCAAAGATGCTCGGAATTCGGTTGGTAGGAGTTCCAATGTGGTGCTGGATAGCAGCACTCTAAGTACGCCTTCATGGCGTTTTTTGTCATAACTTTCTAGGCGTGACGCGCAATTCACGGCATCGCCAATCACGGCGTATTCAAGCCGTTCAGCGCTGCCCATTGATCCCACCAGCGCTTCCCCAGAGTGAATGCCCATGCGTACGCGCATCGTCGGCGCGCCTTCGCTCTTCAATTCCGCATTCAAGCGTTCCAGCCCTGATTTGATCTCGAAGGCCGCTTCGATCGCCGCTTGCGCTTCCGTAGACGGGTCCCCCGGTAGGGGAACACCGAATACGGCGAGCATGCCGTCGCCGGTGAACTTGTTCACCATGCCGTCGCGTTCGGTCACAGCCGGTACGCAGATTTCCATACCGCGGTTGAGCCAGTCCATCAACTCCCGCGGGCTCATTCCCTCGGACACGCTGGTGAATGACGCCGTGTCTGTGAACAGCGTGGTGATCGGCAGTTGTTGACCCTTGAAGCGCCCGTCGTTGAGCAGTTGATCGCGCTGCTCCCACAGTTGCTGGGCTACCGCCGGCGAGGTGGTTTGTCCGAGTAGCCGTTGCACCTGTTCAGAATGGTGCTGGCTTTCCACACCACGGCGCAGCAAAGCCGCTCCACTGAAACTAAGCAAACCCGTGATCGGCATGGTCATGCCGATCCAAATGTGATTCCAGAGCAGTATGCCTAGCCCTCCTGTTGCTCCAGCCGTCAAAAGCACAACGGCGAGAATGCTGAGTCGTTGTTTCACGATCCGCTCTCCGAACAACAGTCCGCTTGCTGCGAAGCCAATCACCAGAAGCAGGTTTCCCCACCCAGGCATGATCCAGCCTTGGATAAGGTTTCCGTTGCGCTCATCCATCAAGGTGGCAACGCGGTTCGCATGGATTTCAACACCTGAAATCTCGAACAGGCTTTCGCCGCGATGGAACCGGGTGTGGGGGACTTCAAAGAGATCGCGCAAGGATGGTGCGGTGCTGCCAATCAGCACGATCTGCCCACGGATCATCTCCTCTGGCACCTTGCCATCCAGCAGTTCGGCGAGGGAGTAGCTCGCATAACTTCCGGGCTCGCGAAAACGCAGTAAGCGCTGTATTCCTAGGCCGGCATCGATTTCGTCGTGGTAGCCACCTCCGTCGGCTGTTAACCACGCGCCTTTGTGGGTGTCTGAATCCAGTGCCTTCCTCAGGGAACGATCGCCGGTAGCGATTTCCAGCACGCGCAAGGGGAAAGCGACTGTGGCTTCGTCCTGGCCCGTGACATGCACGAGGTCGCGGCGTACTACTCCATCACCATCCAGGCTCATGTCGTTGTACGACTGGCGTTCGGATGGTGTCCCGGGAACGGCAGCGATGTTTGCTGCCACGTTGAAGATCGAGACCAGGGTGGGTTCGTCGCGGAAACGATCACGCAGGCATTGCTGGTTGGCTCCAACACCTTTATCCCGATAAATGTCAAAGCCGATGGCTGTGGCGCCACCTTCGTTCAGGGCATCAAAGGCGTCACAAAACAAGCCGTCATCAATTGGCCAGCCAAAGCGTTGAATGTCGCTTTCTTCAATCCCTATCAAGGTGATCGGTTGGTCTTGACCGGATCCTTCCGATCTTTGGCTGGTGATCAGGTCGTAGATCACCAGATCAACGGTTTGGACTAAGCCTGTGCTTTTCAGCAGCACCACTACGCCCAAGGCGGCCAGATAGGGCCCAGTGGTTTGAAGCAGATTGCGTATGTGCTTCATCCTCTGATGTGCGCTGTGGGCCCCAGAGTGGCCTTGATCTGTGTGAAGGGGGGCAAATTGTCTTTGATTTTCAACACGTATTGATGTACAGAGCCTGTTGAGCTATCGGTGAGTGGCGATGCAGACAAAAGGTTGGCTTGTGGTGGCGAGATGACAGATTTGGATTCATGTTGCACTAACTCTTAAGCATTTTCTTGAAGCAAGCGTGTGTATGGACTTTGAAATTCTGATTCATTCTTTCTTTGGTTCAAGCTTGTTTTTGTTTTGCGCTTTATCTGCTTGATAGGGAGTAATGGTTCAATTCGAGTAAAAGGTGCCCCCCCCTTTTTTTCTGTGTATAATGGGAAAAATTTATTTGTTTGCGGCTCTTGCGTTTCGCCGGGTGTTGCTTGTGGCTACAATGTTTTTAAAGCGACTTGCTCACTATCTGCCTATTGTTTGTTTACTTTTATTGGGACCTATCAAGCCTGGATATGGACAGGTCTCTTCAGATGGACGGCTAGGAACTCGTATTAATAGCAATTCAGGGGGCACATGTTCAGTTGGTGTTTGCACCATCGAAGGCGGAACCAATTCCGGTCAAAATAAGTTCCATCGCTTTACTTCTTTTGATACTAGAAGCGGCATTGATGGCGTCAATATCGTTACTGAGAGCCAGGCCAATTTAATTCTTGGAATTGCCGCTCATTCTGGTTTTCACCTAGATGTACCTCTTGGTCTTGTCGGATCGAAGGCTAATTTATTTATCGTTTCACCTTATGGAATTTCTATATCAACGGGGGGTTCATTTAGCAACGTTAAGGGTCTTACGTTGACCAATCAGATGATGTTGCCCGTTGGTAGCGGTCAGTTCTCCCCTAATTCAAGCCTTAGTGAGGTTCAGTTGCTGACTGGTGCCCCGTCGCTCAATTTGCAAAATAGTCCGTTTTTAGGTGTACCCACTAACTATCCGATTGAGATTGATGGAGTCACGATATCTATAGATGATTCTCTTTATGTACATGCAAACTCAGCTTTTACTTTAAACAATACATCTATCAAGGCTTCTGCAGGTTTTGTCAGCAGTGGTGATTTAGATGTTTCTGCCTCTGATTTTGATAACAATGCATCGATTTCTTTTTATACCCTTTCTGACTTAAGTGTCTACAATAGTGATTTTGATGGAAACACGTCCCTGGCTTTTGAATCACTCGGAGATATCGATATAAGAAATACAGGCATTTATGATAACGCTTGGCTGGATATATATGCAAGCGGTGATTTCTATTTTTATAATTCTGATTTGATTGGTAATTCCCCCTTTTCGAATACTCAAAATTATACTTATGCTGAGGTCTCGGCGCTCTCATATTTTACGATGACAGCGCAAGGAGATATCGATGTCTATAATTCAAGCATTGACGAGAATGGTCCCTTCGACTTGATATCTTATGCCGGCGATGTTAGTATAGAAAATTCTGATTTTATTGGCAACCTTTATCCTTATATTGAATCTGAATCTGGCGATGTTTTTATAGTAAATTCTTCTGTTCTCGACAACGAATTTATTGATGTTTACACTAAAGGCGACGCTATTATTGATGGTTCTGATGTTGCTGGTAATGATCTGGTTATAGGTTCTGAGCAAGGTGATGTTATTGTTACAGATTCTGATATTATCGACAACCTCTTAGATGTATTCTCTGAGGAAGGAGACGCTGTGATCTTTGATTCCTATATTGAGAATAGTTTTTTAAGTCTTGAGTCTGAATTTGGTGATTCCATGATATTTGATTCTGATATTTCTGATTCTGATGTATTTGTCACTTCTGGCGAGGGGGATTCATTAATAGCGGATTCAAATGTTGAAAATTCACTGACTAATGTTGAATCTGACAATGGAGGTGACACATCAGAAAATTCTGATTCGGAAGCAAGTGCGGATTCTGCTTCTGAAGGGGAGGATGATTCCGGCTCTGATGATTCCAATTCCTCCTCATCAAATGAGGATACAGATTCATCGCAGTCCAACGATATAAATTCTTTAGATTCTTCTAGTTCTTCCTTCAATAGTGTCTTGTTGGATACCGCAACGGTTACATCCAACCTCCAAGGGTCAATTGATTTAAATGCCTCCCAGATTTCTTCTGCTCTTGGCTTAGATGATTTAACTCCAACTCCTACAAGTGAGCTTACTCCGGCTAAGATTTCACAAAGTTTGAATGATGCCCGGAATGTTTTTGGTTCATTTTCGGGTTCGGTTTTGCCTTTCCCGAATACAACGATTGCCTCGAACAGCTCAACAGCTTCGATGCATTCCTCGCAAACTACCTTACCTTTTAATCCTGCTTACTTAAATATTGCTTTTACGAAGAGCTCTGATCTTGGTTCAGGTGATCCAAATAATGGATTGATAGATCTTACGCTAATTACCTCCTCAGGAACAGTTGTTGGACGTCGTACAGAGATTCCATTATCTCAATTCTCGTCTTTACTTCGAGGGTTTTATGGAAAGATCACAAGTCAACACTCTTTGCAGCCTGAATCAAATACATCAGAATCTTCCAAGTTGTACTCTCTATTTTTGCAACCTCTAGAGGAAGTGTTGTTAAGTGAAAATATAACTAGCGTTCTAGTTTCTGCAGATCGTGGGCTTCAGGCTATTCCTTTTACAGCTCTTGCTCGCCAAGGTTCATTTATTGTTGACCGCATCACATTTTCATTAACCCCTTCATTAGCATTAACCGATTTATCTGTACCATTTGCAGGTCATGAGCATGACCAAATATTGGTCATGGGGTCTTCTGAGTTTGACGGCTTACCACCGCTCCCATATGTTAATCAAGAGGTCGAAAACATCAATGAACTTTATAATAGCTCTGCTGTTATTGATGATGACTTTACAGCAAATCGTCTAGTCTCTGATTTGCAATCGTCCAGCCATCCATTGGTACATTTGGCTACCCATGCTGATTTTAAGGGTGGGCGTCCTCATGAATCGATGATTCATACACGTGATGGCTTTGTCACGCTTGACTCCTTCAAGGATATTCGTCGTCAAAGAAAACAAAGCCCGATTGAGTTATTTGTGTTAAGCGCTTGTCGTAGTGCTTTAGGTGACAAAGATAGTGAAATGGGTCTTGCGGGTATGGCTCTCCAAGCTGGAGCTAAGAGTGCTGTTGGGTCTCTTTGGTATGTGGATGATGTTGCAACATCCGCTTTCTTTTCTTTGTTCTACAAATATTTGCGAGATGGAATGACGAAATCCGTTGCTTTGGGGTTTACACAGCGTGATTTTGCTGCTGGTAAGATCAAGATCTTAGGATCTGATGTCATTGCCTCCTCAGGTGATGTTTTGTTGTCAGGGTTGTCTACTTCTCAGAAATACAACTATCCAAATGATTTTCGCCATCCCTTCTTTTGGTCTGGGTTTGTACTGCTAGGTACTCCATGGTGAAGTAAGTGTCTATTAAAATCGGTAACTTGCTTTCATGTAGATACCATTTCCTATCATCCAATTATTCCATAGCCCCTTGTTATTATTGTGATTAAATTGGTTGGCCCAGCCTAAATCTATGCTGATTTGATTTTTGTGTTGCCACCTCAGCAGAACTCCATAGGATCCCACTGTGTCATCGAAAGTTACGCCTAGTCTTGTAGTTGTTATGCCACCAGCACCCCCAAAAGGTACAACTTTAATCTGATTGTCTTTAAATTCGAATACGGACCATTCCAGCTCTAGGTTTGAAATCCATCCGTTGTCGCCACTTATCAATGTGCCCGGTAAGCCTCTCAATCCGTTGTCGCTTCCAACACTGAAACCCATGCTACTTGTCAATGGATTGAGTGCAACTTGTCCCCCCGCAATTCCTTTGGCCATGAGCTTTTTGTTGATCAGCCAACGTCCCGTCGTGTAAGCACCTATTGCGCGGGCACTGCCAGGTTTAACACCAAATTTTTGCAGGCTACTTAGTTCATCTTGGCTACTAAATGAATTAATTCCTTGTATTCCGTAGAGTTGGCCTGTCCAAGCCAGTGAATTGCTCACTCCTTGATGGCCTAAACCAAAACGGGTAAATCCGCTTGTCAGATCCCCATCGAGTCCTCCACCCAGAATCAGAGGGATTGATTGATTTTTATAATAGCTGTTATTGTGATTTGCGCTAATTCCAAGAAATGCATAGGTACTTGTTTTTGCTGATTTTTGGAATACCCAATCTGCTTGAATCAAGCCTTGGTATTGCCTAAAGCTAAGATCTCTAACTGGCTTCTGAAATTCAACAAGGTATTTTCTACTTGCTCCAATAGAGCTCGTTATATTTAGATTCTCAGTTAAGGGATATCCGTAACTTAATGATCCGATGCCTGCGCCAAGCTCTGGATCACCGTCAGCATTTAGCTCCCCATAAAACAAAAACTGGTCGCCTCTTTTAATCAGATCTTTCTTTTGCAGTACCGCCACTCCTCTCCACTCTCCACTTCCAGCATTCCCGTCATTGCGTATAGATGTTTCCCCTTCCCAGGGCTTTGGGGATCTTTCGGCGGTGATATTGAGGGTTGCCTTGGTTGGATTGCTGCCAAGTTTTCCGATACTTCCTGATATCTTGCTTGCAACGCCAAGCCTTTCTAAGCTCAGAAGTGCATTCTTTACTTCAAAGATATTGAAGATTCTAGATAAGAGTGGACTGAGGAATTTTTCTATTTCAGAGGTTAAATCTTTGCTCTTTGAGTTTACGTTGATTTCGACTAACTTTCCCGGGATTATGATGATCTGTGTTTTTCCGCTTTCGCTTTCGGAAACGACTCGTGTATTAATATATCCATCTTTTTGAAGTTGCGCATTGAGTTTATTGACGCATCTTGTTGCTTCGTCTTTGTTCTCTAAGTTGGTGCATCCTTGTAGAATTTTTTTTGTCTGTTCTTTTGTGTATGGCGAATTGCCTATTGGTGTGGGGAGGGTGATTTGTGTGTTTTTCTCTAGATTGTCAATTTTATTGCCTTCGCTTTGATTGTCTTCGATTTCCAGCTCTACGCTATCAACTCTGCTTTCCGGTGCGGTTCTGCTTGGAATTCTGACCGGACCAGGTTGTATTGGTGGTGAAACCATTTGTGCGAGTAGTAATATCATTTTGATTGTTGTACTATCACTGTGCTGGTAGGAATTGCATTAAGGTGCATTTTTCTGGAGCCTTGCTCTTCTTCTTAAGTAGTAAGGGCTTTATCTTAACTCCTTTCTGGAAATATCTTGCTGTAACCATGGCGATCCCTAAGACCGTGCATCTGATCAACGGTTCCATAGAATTCCTTGATTGATTCTGTTCATTTTGATGTGGTTCAAATTTTTGATCCTTTTGGCAGGTCTAACTCTTTGCGCCAGGTCGCGGAGCTGTTGAGAAAGTGGTTCATTGTTTTGCAGGCTGCTGGGCATTGCCCCAACAATCAGTATTATTGCCTCTACGGACAGTTTGAGCGGGGTTGAAGCCTTCAAGACCTCTTTCGCTGACGAGCGTTGGCACGGGAACGTTGTTGGGCTCGCAGCCCTCTTTTACGGTTGCAACAACGTCGTTGGCGTAGTTCTGCAGGGAGTAGTTGGTTGAGGCCGCCGTGGCGGTGCGACTGCCGTCGTAGTCGATTCCTAGATCACCACTTACCTCTCAGTTGGCGGTGGATGGTTCTGCTCCAAAGCTGAGGGCTGGGTTGAATTTGGAGCTGAGAAAGCCAAGATGGAAATTCATCGTGTTCTCGCTGCATGCAGCCGGCTTTGGTTCCAGTGGAGCAGCCTCTTGATCTTTTGATCCTCCTGATTTTTGGTCACTTTCTGGTTGACTTCACCTTGCAGGGAGACAAGATGGCTGTCGAGAAATGTCCTGGTAAGGACGTCTCGCTCAACTGGCGATGGTGGCTTTCCGCCCATGCGGGGACGCACGGACTCGTCGTCAGTTTGTTGACTGGGATCCCTCTGCTTGGTGTAGCGGAAATGGTTTCTCACGGCCTCATTGACTTCGGTAAGTGTCGTTTCGGTTACACACTGATCGTTGATCAAGCGATGCACTGGGGATGTAAGTTGATCTGGGTGGCCTGTGTAATGGCCATCCGATGACAGAAACTTTCGCTGTATTCTGTGTCTAAGTTGAGTTCGGGTTTGGCATGGGTCTTCGCTGGATCTAAAAGCTTCCTAGGACTTTCGACATCTCAAGTAGAAGCTGATACCAACCTTGAGAGCGGAAGTCTCGCTGCATCCTGACATTAGAAATTGCCCTGAGGTCGCTGACAACCTCGGTAATAAATCCTGTGCCGAATGTTGAATTTGCTCTGAGGTTTCAGGTTTATTTAGTAGCGCGTTACCAGGGCAATTCAAACATCATGTTTGCACACCAAAAGAATGAATAATTTAAATGACTTTTGAGCTTGCGTTGTTGGTTGGACGTTTGTGTGGATTTTTGCCAAGCTAGATCCATCATGCAAATCCTTCGGTTATGGGGCATGTCAGGTTTCGAACAATGCTTACTTCTGCTGCAGCCGCTGCATTGGCTTTGAGTGTGGTCGGGTTAGTGGCCGAGGCACAGGGAAATATGCGTAGTTCATTCCCAGGCCGGCGTGTGGGTGGGGGAACGCGCGGTGAATGCAGTGCACGCATGCTTGTGCACCTCGTTCCCGAAAGCAGCGTGTTCGCCCCTGGCTCATCGGGGACCCTGGGGCTTGTGCAGGGTCCAACGGCTAATCCAGTCAGCCTCAAGGTGAGTTTTAAGCCGGAGGCTGGTGGCGCTGAGGACTCGCGTACCTTGCCTGCTGCACCAGCCAGCCTCACCTTAATTAGTAGCGCTGGTACAACAGCCCCCGCCGTATGGGAGTCCAGCTTCAATTGTGAGAGTGGTCAGTCCGGTGACAGCCTGGATCCAATGGCCTTTGTTCAGGCCAAGTCACCTCCAGCGCTGAGCCTGCTGGTTACCGACGCGGAGGCGAGTGATCAACCGGTGCAGGCTGCCCTGAAATCGTTGCGTGCCCAATGCGGTTCCAGCGTGCCTTCTAAAGACACCATGGCCCAGTTTGGATTGGCTGATCTGGTCACAGACGATTGGCCTGCACAGCTGCCGGTTCGTTGTTTGTCTTAAACCTTGGATGATGGTCTCGTTGCTGCTAACCAAATGTTCAGCGATCGTCTTTTTAGAAATAGACTCCTTAAACTAAGTTTGATTAGTTGATGCATTCTTGTGCAAGTCAACACTGTCAAATCAAGCAATGATGATTGGGATGTGGCTGTTAGACGCATCCAAAAGATGGCAAGAGAAGATTATTCCTTAAAACGATGGTTGTTCTCGGCACATTTGGCAAGACATTGTCTTGTGATTATCAGTGCGATTGTGATATCAGAAGTCCTGCAAAACCCGTTTTTTTATATCGTCGCCGTGATGTTGATTGGTGCTCATCAGTTGGGCTTGGGTCATATTGGTTATCACGAGCGAACCCATGGCCTCATCTCACGGCATTCAATCTGGAATGATCGGATTGGTGCAATATTGATTCATCTGGTTGGTGGAAATATCATTATGGGATACGACAATTTTCGGCCACGGCATTTGACGCATCATCGATACCTCAACACGGATCTCGACCCCGATGCCTGGGCGCCAAAGGCGATTGCCACCACACCCTTGTGCTGACACTGTCTTGATGTTGCATTGATCTTTTCTGGTACTGCTTATCTCCAACTTCTTGGAGCTTTTGTTTTAAAGCACCTGAGATTTCGGAGCTATGGCGTCATTGCTGGTCTGGTGACTGGGGGACTTGCTGTTTTGAGTGGGCTGCTTTTTGGCTTTTATCCAGCCGAGTTGTTTGTACTTTATTGGCTGATTCCGGCTGCTACATGGTGTTATTTTTGCTTTTACGTGCGGAGCTATGCAGAGCATCCCGTAGTTGATGACATGCCTTTGCCCTCTTATGATTTAGATACAGCTAGTACGCTGGTCGAACTGTGTTGAATGAATTTCATCTCTTCACTCCTTCTGAATGTAGCCGCTGGTGTGATGCTTTGCTTTCTGCCTCGAGCCACTGGGACAGAAGGGCTCGCGGTGTTGACTATTACACATTAGGTGCTGCCTACTATTTAGATATTGATCAAGAAGATTTTATTTCGTATGTAGTGAGGCTGAGCAAGGTGAACCCTGTTTTGAATGAGCTGTTTGGTGGCCTTTATGCATTGATTCTGGACATGTTTTAGCAGATTTCGGTTGCCCATTTTGTTTTCATGATGGGCTCGCTCAGCCAGGCTTTCATGTTTTTGGTCCCCGGCATGGTCGTTTGCCCTCTTTTTTGAATCCTGCCTATTTTCTTCGTGGAGGCATTATCCATAATCACCCCACACCCCAATTTCTCGTTGAGCTGATGAGTTGCGCCGGGGAAAGTCTTTCCCCTCTTCTTGACTCTGTGACGATTCCGCTTCGTTTGCCAGCTGTCGGAGGTGGATTGAATCTCTGGCCCAATGGGCTCGAGAATGAAAAGCCAATTTATCAGCCTTATTCAGAGGGGTCCGCTGTTCATTCCACCGGTGAGCTTTGGCATCAGATTGCACGATTTCGGTCTTTTTACGGGTTTCGCAGCAGGATTATAGGATTACACAGCAGTGCCATTTCCTTCGCTTGGAAGGATCGGTGATTCTGTTTTTCTAAGACCCTGAACTCTGTTTGGTCTCCAACTTCAACTCGCTTATATCCAGAGACTTGTCACACCCTCTGAATCCAGCAGAGCACCGACAAAACCCTCATATCCCAGCTCAACGCCGAGTGCTTCCATCGGACGACTCAGTTTTTCTGGAATTGCTGGATACAGATCAATCGATTGAACTGTCCCGCAATTCTCGTTGAACCAAAAGAAGGGAATGACAGGTTCCCAATGAGAACCGTCAATGGATTTGCGCCACCCCTGCCGGATCAACTCCATCTGCAACTGATCGCCAGTCTTGATTTCGGAGAGTTTCATCAGTTCCGCCCTCCACTGCCGAAGCCGGGTGGCTTGCGACCTGCCGCAATCTCATGAGCACCGTGTTCGAAGTGCTCATAAGGAATCACCGCATCACCACCGAGGAGCTGATGGAAGTCGCCCATGTGGAGATAGAACTCACCATCCGGCCTTCGAATGCCACGGCACGTTTTGTTGACTGGAGCTGGAACGCGGAACCGGAAGATTGTTGATCCGTCTGGTTGCGGTTCCAGCTTTCCAGCTTTCAGATCGTGCTCATAACCCTGCCGGAGCACGATGTTTATCCCGTTCTGGGCGAAGTCCATCGGGGTTTTGGGATTGTTGTTGTAGGGACTCATCAGCCCACCTCCACGGGAGTGTGAGCAGCGATGTACCCATCAAGCTTCTCGATGTATCTCTGAACCTCCTCGTAGTACCTGAGGCAGTTCAAACCGGAGCGCATCAACCTGAGTCGCCTTTCGGCGCTTTGCTTGGCGTGCTTTGCCCAGTCCGCTTTATCCGCAGCAGAAAAATGCTGGAGATCGTTGAGCGCAAAAACACTGTCATCCAGTAATTCTTCCGTTTCATGGCGGGTCAAGACCGCGAGATCACAACAAAGCATCTGGAGATCTTCTTTGTCGATTTTCATTCGTCGTTTGCAATTTTGAGAAGGATGTCGGCGTGGCAGGGCTGATCCAGGTCGCAGTAGCAACCGAGATCCAGACCCTTCAGTTCTCTGCGGGCAGCAGCGCGGAACTCATCAGTGCATTGGTGTTCCAGGAACCAATCGCAAGCGGCTTGATTGCTGCCCGCTTCTGCGACGGTGATGCGGTTCCCCCACTTGTACGGACGGCAGACCCGTTTCCCGTTTGGTGGAGATGGCATCAGCGGAGACGTGATTTTGAATCGCTCCGGCATCAGCCCTGCCTCGCATCGATGTCGGCCAGGGCCAGATCAGCGTGAAACTCGAACGATCTGCCGCCAGGGCGGTAGCTCGCAGGTTTGATCACACCTGACTCACGCCAGTTCTGGACCGTTCGCACGGTGACTCCTGCACGTTGCGCCAACTCAGTGGGAGAGATCCATCGGCGCTGATGACTCGGAACCCGCTGCAGCAGGGTCTGAACATCAGCAGTCAGTTGCTCGACCTTGGCGATCAGCAACGCTGTTGCACTCTCACTCATCACAAAAAGCCCCAAAAGCCAGGGCACAAAAGGGATTACATGGTTTTTGTGTGGGTAGGATTGCGGACCTGAGCTACCGGTGCCCTCCGCAGAACGACCGCGCTACTGGTCGAACGGTGGGACTTTATTGAGGGTTTCGCGTACCGCAACCCCCAAAGCCGAAACGGCACCACGGATGGTGACAGCCCTGCCTGTTATCGGCGGTTGGCGACGAATGCAGCAACGTCGGCCTCAGTGAGCCATCGGTGATAAGTCCTGGTGTGAACGCTGATGTCGTGCCCCATGCACCGTGCTGCCAATCCTATTGGCACGGCATCTCTGATGGAACGAACTGCCCAGGCATGTCTCAGGTCATAGAGCTGCAGGCCCTCCACCTGGCGGCCCAGCCACTTGCTCCATTTCTCGGTTGTTGCTTTGGCTTCCAGACTGTCGTACTGGCTCGGGCTGTCGTAGCTCAGCGATCGATCCACATCCTGCAGCTGCAGCTCATCGGCCAGCTCTGTGGGCAGGGCCATTGCGGTTCGCCACTCCGGTGGTTCCCCTTTCCGTTTGACCGTGAGGCATCGGGCGGTCCCGTTGTCAGCTGGTTTTATTGAAAAAGTCTCTGATGGTCTGCAGCCATAAACCGCCAGGGCAGCAGTGCACCATCCCCATCGCTTGTGATCTCGCAGTCTGCGGATCGTGTCGAACAGCTCAGCATCGCCAGGCACTTCACGTTCGCCTGGTGTGTAGGGAGTGCGGAGCTTGTCGAACTCGCTCAGCTCATCCTTGCTGAAACCAACCAACTTTCCGAGACGCTTCAGCACCTTGCAGGATTCAAGCCTTGTGCGAGATCCGGCCTCTGTTGTTTTGACAATCGCCAGCAGCAGGTCAGGTGTCAGCACCGCGTCAGGTGTGCCGATCCGCTTCAGCTCAGCTTCGATCCGCTGCCAGGTTCGAACCGCTGCTGATGTCCTGATCTTCCCCTCCCAGAAATCTGCCTCCAGCAGTTCACAGCCCTGTACCACCGTGAGCTTCGGTTCTTCGGCAGGGACGGGAATGCTGCTGCCCTGTCCTGCACTCGCCCAGTTTTCCCAGCTGAATGTTCCAGCTGCCTTCTCGCCCGCAAGCTGCAGGGCTTTTTCGTGAGCCCTGGCCAATCCCTGTGAGTCCGCTTTCAGAGACAGCGGCACCCGCTGTTGTTGCGATGGTTTGCCCGGTGTCTTCGATGGAAGGGTGGAAAGCAGGGCCAAGCCCTGGCGTCGGATGTGGATCGATAGACCCGTGCGCTGAGCTTTGAGGCCCTGGTTGATCAGGGCCAGCTGCTGCTCGAAAGCGTCAGCGCGGCGTGGCATAAATCCGTGGCATAAATCTTTCGCTTTTATGCCAGAAACTTCGCGAAAACACCAGTGCCCTCTGCCCGAAACAGGCCTGTAAAGCCAGGCCTAGGCATTAAAAAACCCAGTCAGTGACTGAGTTTTTGAACGGAGAGGGTCGGATTCGAACCGACGGTGAACTTGCATCCACGCTGGTTTTCAAGACCAGAGCCATCAACCACTCGACCACCTCTCCAACGCTCATAATGTGCCTTGATTAGCACTCTATGATTATAGACCCTATCAGTGAGTCTACCTTATATATAACTAACCGCATGCATTGACTGATAAA
>PVBE011218656.1_pt1 | contig 14439 bp, 12 predicted proteins | sample 1631181 | NCBI WGS metagenome assembly PVBE01 (sample SAMN08397723, study PRJNA350692) | Marine metagenome, whole genome shotgun sequencing project. | isolation source: water | place: Pacific Ocean | collected 2012-04
TGAAAATCTCCGAAGCCTGGTTGAGCGATTTGGTGTTCCCTTTCACTGCGTGACTCACGACGGTGTTACGCGTGAAGAGCATGAAAAAAGTCTTGTAGAGATCATCGATGGGTATCATCCAGACGTCATTGTTCTTGCACGATACATGCGGGTGTTATCAGAACAGTTTGTGAAACGGTACGAACAGAGGATCATCAATATTCATCACTCATTTCTCCCGGCTTTTGCTGGTGCAAGTCCATACCGTCAGGCATTTGCCCGCGGCGTAAAAATTATTGGAGCAACAGCACATATTGTGACCACGGAACTCGACGATGGCCCAATCATCGCACAGGATGTCATTCACATTGATCACACATTTACCCATGTGCGAATGGCTCAGGCTGGGCGCGATGTCGAAAAGTTGGTGCTTGCCAAGGCAGTGCGTATGGTACTTGAGGATCGGGTATTCCTGCACGATGGACGAACAGTTGTCTTTGAAACAGGCTGAGGTTCCCTCACTTTTGCCTTGCAAGAGCCCATTGTTGGGACATGTCGAAGTGACTTTTGCAGAGATTTCATTGGATGTTGATACCTCTTGCCTGATATGGCGTGTGCCTCAAGAAGAAAACAAGCAATGAACTAGTTTTGTCGAAAACATCTCATGCGAATACAGTATACGGCGTATGATGAATAGTTCTGTTGCCGCAAGGAGTTTCGAATACCCATGATTCTTCGAGAAGGTGTCCTTGTTTTTGTGTGCGTAGCATGCGCAGTTGTTTTTACACGTCACGAGGCGCTCGGGCAGAAGGTTGAAGCAGAGGAGTTTCAGCTCCCAAATGGCATGCAATTTTTGCTTGTTCCGCGTGCGGATCAGCCAAATGTGGTCAGCGCTGGCTGGGTAGCTCGTGTTGGGAGTGTCAACGAGCGGCCGGGCATTACCGGGATCAGCCACTTTTTTGAACACATGATGTTCAAAGGCACCGATACGATTGGCACGCGTAATCCTTCAAAAGATGCCGATTACCGATTCGAGCAAAAACGAATACGGGATGAGATCAATACAATCATATGGACGAAGCAATACGATCGTTTTTTTCTCGGCGAGATTGACGACCCGTGGAATCCTCTCAATGACACCCAGGAACTGAGGGTGCTGCGAGGCAAACTCGATGCGTTGATTCGTGCGCAACAAGGCCGCGGCGATGCCGGTGCCGAGGCAGCAACGATCGTCAAAGATGAATTCGATCAGGTTTATACGAAGGCCGGTGGGAGTGGGATGAATGCTTTCACTAGCTATGACCTTACGTGTTACTTCATTACCGTGCCTAGCAATAAGCTTGAGCTCTGGGCATGGATGGAGAGTGATCGACTCTCAGACAGTGTTTTTCGTGAGTTTTATTCTGAACGGGATGTTGTGCATGAGGAGCGAAGACTGCGCACAGATAGTACTCCAACAGGGAAGTTTCAGGAGCAGTTTAACTCAATGTTTTGGTCATCCTGTGGGTATTCATGGCCAGTGATTGGTTGGCCAAGTGATTTGAATAGCTACACCACTGAGCAAGCAGAAGAGTATTGGAATATTTATTATCGCCCAGAAAACTTATTCGGAATAGTTGTCGGTGACTTTGATCCAAAAGAGGCAAAACAACTCATCGAAAGATACTTCAAAAGGCTCACGCCAGGGAAACAAAGCCCTCCCCCTGTCGTCACGCTCGAAGTGGAGCAACTTGCTGAGCAGCGAATGAATGCAGAAGGAGATTTTCCCCCTTCGGTTGAGGTTCGCTATCACACTGTTCCGGCGGGCCATGTTGATAGTTATCCGCTCGACATTCTCGCTGAAATATTCAATGAAAGAACCGGAAGGCTCTACGCTGGGCTTGTCGAAGGCCGGGGTATTGCTGCCACAGCCAGAGCATCATCAGATACGCGAAAGTATGCTGGGCTGTTTTCATTCAGTGCCCAGACTCGTGGAGAGGCAACCCCCGAACAACTTGAGAAAGCCTGGTATGAAGAATTAGCCAATATTCAGCAGAACGAAATTGTTGAAAGAGAGCTTCGGAAGGTGAAAAATCGAATCGCAGCGGATAACTATCGGCGTCTTGAAAATAATATGTCGCTGTTGATTCAATTAGCTTTTACAGAGGCGTTGCTCGATTGGAATGAAATTAATGAAGGACCAGCAAAATACGAGGCTGTTACAGCCGCAGACATTCAGAGAGTAGCCAACGAGTATTTCACTTCGACAAATCGAAGTGTCGCAATTTATCGTCGTCAGGAGGAGGGCAAATGAATTCCCGAGTCTCAGTCATTTTTCTGGCCATTGGTGCGCTCGTTGTGCTCGCTGTGTTCACGCAGAAGGACGTTAGGAACGATGCTAAAAATGTGGTTGCCAAAGATGTTTCTGCTGGAATAGTCACGATCCCTGATCGACCTGAAAAAATTGTGTTTGAACCGCTCTCCTATGAGCCACCTTCCGCTGCAACGTTTCGACGGCAACTTCGGGATGGTACTGTCGTATTTCTTGCTCCCTCGCATGAGTTTCCATTAGTCAACGTTGTGATGACATTTAAGGGTGGAAGTTCGCGTGACCCGGTTGAGATTCCTGGGCTAGCATCAATGACTGCCCGCCTACTACGGGAGGGAGGTGTTGAGAACATATCTCCCGCTGAGCTCGATGAAACACTCGATTTTTTGGCGACTGAGATCTCAGTCTCAGCAAGCGATACATTCACAACGGCAAGAATGAATTGCCTGAAGCAGAATCTCGATGAAAGTCTCAGCCTTTTTATGGCAATCCTGCGAAATCCAGCCTTCGATGAGGGGCGACTCAAAACAACGAAGGCGAGGCTGCTGGAATCACTTAAGCAACGAAATGACAATGCATCATCAATCCTCGGGAGAGAGTGGAGGCAACTTCTGTATGGCACGGAGCATTTTGAGGGCTCACAGCCAACCGGAGAAAGTGTGGCAGCGATCAGCCGATCGCGATTGGCAGAAATGCATCAACAACTCTTTCATCCTGGAAACGTCATCATTGCAGTGTCGGGAGATTTTGAAGAGCAAGACATTCTTTCACGTTTGGAACGATTGTTGGGGGATTGGGAGCATGGCAAGGACGTTCCGGATCCTATTGCTCCTTCAGTCACACTTGAACCCGGCCTCTATCATGTTCACAAAGATATCCCTCAGGGCAAGGTGATACTTGGCCTTCGCTCAATCACCCGAAACAATTCAGATCTGATTCCATTGTTACTTCTCGATGAGATCCTCGGCGCTGGAGGATTTACGAGCCGACTTATGCAACAGGTTCGAAGTAACGAGGGATTGGCATATTCAGTGCGATCGACGGTTACTCCCAAAGTTTACTATCCAGGTGACTTTCGAGTGAGTTTTGAAAGCAAAAATGCAACGGTCGCTCTAGCGACCAAGATTGTGTTGAATGAGATCAATAAAATCCGTGATGAGCCGGTCACGGAAGAAGAACTTGAAACAGCAAAGCAAAGCCTTATCGAAACGTTTCCAAGACAATTCGAAAGCAAGTCCCGCATGTTGCGAGTATTTGTCAATGACGAGTGGACTGGTCGACCAAAAGACTTTTGGAAGACATTTCGTGAGAAAGTAAAGTCGGTGAGTCGTGAAGATATTCAGAGGGTGGCCCAACAATACCTTGATCCGGATCAAATGGCGATTTTGGTTGTTGGCAATTGGGAAAAGATTGCCCCAGGCGATCTTGAAAAGCGAGCTCAAATGGATGAATTTTTTGATGGTCGTGTAACCCATCTTCCCTCACGTGATCCAATCACGCTTGAGCCTGTTGTTGAAGAAGAAAAGGGTGCTACATCGGCGAATGACCGTCAGTAATCAACAACTTCCGCCACGTCCAAGTGAAGTACACGCTGCTGCGATTGCCCGTGAATTGCCTGGAATGAGTGTTGTCTGCACAACCGTTGGTCGGGCCCAAACGGCATGTGAGATTGCTCATGAGCGTCCTCAGGCTGCTGTCACATGCTGTTTTTTTGATTTGTATCAGCATGATCTTGCCTTAGCAGGATGGGAGACAAAGCCTGAGCGGCTCTGCCCGTTGTGTGTTGCTGATCTTCCGGCAGGCCCGTATGACCTTGCGGTTGTACCTCTTCTCAAAAATGGAGAGGCAGAGTTTACACGTGAATTAATTCAGCAAGCCTTTATGCAGCTTGTCGTTGGTGGATTTCTCGTAACAGCGATTGATAATCCAAGAGATACGTGGCTTCGAGAACAGCTCGTCTCGCTTGGTGAAAAGGTTCGCGTAAAAACTGATAAGGGATCAAAACCATCAACAGTGGGTTATGTCGTCGAGAAAACACATGAGTTGAAAAAAAATCGAGATTTTTCGTGTGACGTTGTGTTTCGTGATCGTGAACATTTGTTGACTCTGCATACTCGTCCTGGTGTGTTTGCGCATCGTCGCCTTGATCCAGGCGCTCGACATCTCCTGAATGCGGTCGATGTTGCACCCGGTACCCACGTCCTCGACGTCGGTTGTGGGTCTGGAGGAGTTGCGTTGGGCATTGCGGCCCGTGACCCAAGCGTGGAGGTTTGTGCACTTGATTCATCGGCGAGGGCTGTCGAGTGCACTCGCATCGGATCGAAAAAAAATGACTTACCAAATATAGCGACGTATCTTGAATCTGGAGGGGCCGTGCCTGATCCTGGAACATACGATTTGGTTCTGGCCAATCCACCGTATTATGCAAACTTTCGAATAGCAGAATTATTTGTTGATGCAGCCTGGCGAGCGCTCGCACCAGGTGGCACATTATTAGTTGTGACCAAACGACCTCACTGGTACCTCGAGCACCTGCCACAATCATGGCAGGGTGTTGCTCGTGAAGAAGTGAAGACCTATCACCTCATTGAAGCAGTTCGGCCAGATTCAATGGCTGGTCATTGAGCGTGTTATTGAGCAGTGCCTTCATGACAACAGCCCACAGTCGTGCTCAGAGAGTCTGTTGATTGATATGAATGACCTTTGCAGGAGGGAAGCCATTGAAGTGTGTGCTACTCGCTGCAGAATAAGCACCAATGTCTTCGCTGTAGAGATAGTCGCCGATTTCAAGATCTGGTAGTTGTTCAGCCAGACTGATTGTGTCTAGCGCATCACACGTTGGGCCAAAGACGGCACACAGGCGTTTTTTTCCACGCTTAAAACTCTTCATGCGGTATCTACAATGATCAAAAATGACACCTGAATACGTGTGGTAGACACCGTCATTGACGTAATAGCAAAGCTTATCATTGCGCACTGCTTTCCCGATAATCTTTGATACAGCATGAGCAGCAGATGCGACGAGGAAACGTCCAGGCTCAGCAAGAATCTCAATATCCTTTGGGAAGAGGCGATTGAGTTCATGGTTGATTTTCTTTGCAAGCTCACTGACTTTTGGAACGCTGGAATCATAGGCAGCTGGAAAGCCACCACCGATATCAAGAAGTTTCAGGTTAAATCCACGGGTCCTGGATTCATGAAAGATATTTGCGCATAAAAGAATTGCCTGAATGTAGTTTTCTGGATTGGTGCATTGGCTTCCCACATGGAAAGACAGTCCCTCAACGACGAGACCAGCGTCATGCGCATATTGAATAAGGTCAACGGCCTCCCCAGGTAATGCACCAAATTTACTGGATAACTCAACCATGGAGCCAGTATTCGGGACACGAAGACGAAGTGCGAGGCCGGCATGTGGAGCATGCTTTGCAATTTTCTTTACTTCTTCATGGTTGTCATACGTTACAAGTGGTTTGTAGCGGTCTAGCTCGCGAAGTGTTTCGATTGGTTTGATGGGATTCGCATAAATTATTTTGTCCCAAATAAAATGCTGGCGCTTCTTTGCAGGAAGTTTTTTGATGTTTTCGTGGACAGTATGAAACTCCTGCATGCTGGCGACATCAAAGCTCCCGCCAAGGTCATAGAATGTTTTTACAATTGCAGGGTCACTATTCACCTTCACGGCATAATAGATTTGAACGCGAGGAAAGTGCTTTCGAAAGAGGGCATAGTTTTTTCTTAATTCATTGTGGTCAACAATGAATAAAGGCGTGCCATGCTTTTTTGCCAATGCAAGAAGAGTTTTTTGATTCATATTGGTTGAAGAACTCTCGGACGGGTCATGTCTTTTGGTGAGATCCCTAAGGGGGGCGCCGAGCTAACGTTAGGTAGCTACGATGGCTGCATCAGTCTCCATCTGTAATCAGAAAGTTTTTGAATTGCCAAGGATCCTCATGGTCCATTGATGGGCTGTTATACCCCTCAAACGTATTTTCATAATGTTTAAGGGGAGTCCAGTCGCTTTGAACAGAAATAAATGTGCCGAGGTAAGGCTTTGCAATTCCAAGGACATATTCGTGTGGCAGATCATCGGGGAGTTTCACTCCCTCTTCTGGATGTTCAATCATCCACATGCAGGCGGCGACAACAGAAATAGCAACCTGCATAGTCGTCGCATTTTGATGTGGGACTAATCGTCGTGACTCTTCGATTGATAGATCAGTTCCGCACCACCAGGACTGAAGGGGATGGCCCATGACAAGGGCACCAAGAATATCGGCACCACTGGTAATCTCATCGGTCATAATTCGGTGTCGTGGCTGGAGTTGGTAGTTATATCCTCGAAGTTCTGCGAGACTGGCAATTGCTGCGTCACAAGGACAGTAGGCATAGTGCACTGTTGGACGGTAAATCGTCTTGCCATTGTCTTCTTGGACTGACAGTTTTTCGGTAATGCTGAATGCTTCGCCGTGTCGTACAACCATTCCAACAATGGTGTAATCGGGCACCCATGAAACCACATGTGTGTTGATTCCCATGCGAGCTAAACAGATTTGGCTTTGTGTTCCGTCTGTGTGCTCGTAGGCAAAGGGAGGCAATTCCTTCTCGTGAGTACCCCAGCCCATTTCAGCTGTTGTGGTTCCCTCTTCTCGAAACCCTTCGACACTCCATGTGTTTACAAACTCGTCAACTTCTTTCGGATGGTTGCTGATTTGCGTATCACGTTCACTGCAGTGGATCGCCTTGACGCCGAGTTCATGGGCAAGGTGGTTGAATGTCTGGTTCTTTGCGTAGTGAGCAATTCGCTCTGACTGTTCAGCAGAAAAAGACTTTTTTTCAAGGCAGGCGTCCGCAATATCGATGAGGGCATGCTTGGTGAAATGGCTGATGAGACCGGGATTGGCCCCGTGTTCAAGGACAGCAGTGGGGCCAGGAGACTCCCAGCCAGAAATCATCTGACGAAGTTTCATGTGCCGCCAATACAGTGTCATCTCCGTTGGGGAAGCATTGTGTGCATTGGCATACGGATCCCAGAGCTCGACAGATGTGTTGAGATACAAAACGCCAGCGTCATGGCACCATTGCACAATCTCACAACAGTCGATATTCCAAGCAAGATCAATGAGGATATCACCTTTTGAGACATGCTCTGCAAGTGCGGAGCCGAGATTGTCCGGGGTAATCTTTTTTTGAACGAAGGTTATCCCCTTTTCAATCCATGGTTGAAGTGCTGCATCATCAGGATCGAAGTCGATGATGGTAATGTTTTGTGGGGAGACGTTGATGTGCTTGAGGAGAATTGGAATCGTGCAACGAGCTACAAATCCAAAGCCGACAAACAGAATGCGGTTATGAAATGTCACCATTACAGGAGGGCCCCTTTTCTTGTGAATCATAATCTGTGAGGCGGGAGTATACGTAGAAAAACAGAAAAGAAGTATCAGGGTACACTCTGAGCATGCGAGTTGTTCTTCAGCGAGTGACAGAGGCGAGTGTCTCGATCCATCATGAAATCGTAGGCCAAATTGGTCGAGGGCTCCTCGTATTCGTAGGCGTTGAAGACGGCGACACCGTGGCTGATGCCGAGTGGTTAGCTGCAAAAATCATCGGGATGCGGATTTTTCCTGATGAGAAAGGGAAAATGAATGAAAGCGTGGCGGCCATGGGTGGAGATATCCTTGCCATCAGTCAGTTCACCCTTCATGCCAACACCCAAAAAGGAAATCGACCAAGCTTCATTCGGGCAGCCAAGCCAGAGGCAGCCGCTCCGCTGTATGAATCCTTTTTGGAAGTGCTTGAGCGAGGGCTTGGGCGTCATGTGCCACGAGGGGTCTTTGCCGCCGATATGCAGGTCTCACTTACCAATGACGGACCTGTGACAATTATCGTTGATTCAAGACAGCAGAGATAACCTCCCATTGCAGATGCCCCATTCTCTCAGCTGTTGCTGGGAGAACAGAACATCTGCAAGAGAAGTTACTCAAGTTCGAAATCGAACGTATTACCTTCACCGGCACTTACTGTTGCAGTGAGCCCCGATGTTTCGGCTTTCTCGTATTTTTCATCAAGCTCATTTTTCGGGCCAGTATCACTGACAGCCGTCGGGTCATAGTCATCACTATCAACGTCTCCCGAAGCGGCTTCATCAGTTGATGCATACTTTACAACCCTTACGCCATAGTCACCTTCCATTGCACCATCATCTTTCCCAAAGGTTGAAAGCGTATACCGACCGGCACTATCTGTTTTTCCATTGGCTGGCCTCTGGCCTGCAGATGGACTGAACGTGACCGTGGCATCCGCAACAGGAGTCCCCCCAAGAGTCACCGTGCCACTTACCGGATGAGTAGGAGGATTGGTTGGTCCTCCTCCACAGCCATTCGTGAACACAAGACCGAGAGAAACAACTCCCACAACGAGGAAAGAATTCATTTTCATGTGACTAGGTAAAAATTGCATTGTTTGAACTAAGCTCCATCTGATGTTGCACCAAGTGATCCCCAGACTCCATACGGGCTTCTCGAAGTCGCTGTTCGAGCAGGAGCCTGTGCCGACGTATCGCCACAATCAATATTGTCGTTTGTGAACGATACTGAACCATCGGCATACCCTGTTACAACACCACCGGGATGTCGACTCGCAGCAGAATAAACAGCAGTGCTTGAATCAGCATTTGCGTTATTCCCTTGATTACACGATGGCGAGTTTGGTGGAAGGATGGTCTGGAAGCCAACACGACCAACCTGGCCGTCCGTCCATTGAGCACCCCACCGTTGCTTGATAGAAGTACCGGCAGGATACCGACCATTTCCTCCAGCGACTGCAGCGATACATTGGCTAGGATTATTCCGCAATCCACCGATATTCATGACTTCAGCCTGTCCATAGAGCTCACTGCCACCGGCAGTACTGACGGCACCATTGGTCCCAGACATACGCTCACTGATGAGGACTGTCTTTGACGTTCCATCAATCATGGCTGAAATCGTTTTTCCAAAAACGGTCTGTGGTCGTTCTGCAGGAGGAGCCGCACTGCCGGAGTATTTAGCTCCAATAAAGGCGCCTCGCCCAGTTCCATCAAGATTATTGAGACCGCTGGCATGGTCTCCAACACACGTTGCATACGAGTGTGTTTGGACACGAGTATTTGGTGGATCACTTGGACACTTCAAGGACTTGGGAGCTGTGTTCCAAACATTCCAACTCGCCCAAGCGTATGGACCACCAGGACGAACGTTGCTGGCACCAGCCATGATCTGATCCCACATGGCGTTTTCTTCAATGTAGGGAAGCATTGCAATGAACGCACTTCGACGACCAGCGTTGTTTTGATCCTTTTTGCCAACACCTTTTCCCCAACAGCATGTTCCACCCTTTTGTGGAGGGAAGTACCCATACGTACTTTCATGATTGAGGCAGGCTAAGGCTAACTGTTTGACATTGCTGACACAGTTTGCCCGTCTGGCTGCTTCACGAGCAGCTTGAACAGCAGGTAACAGAAGACCGATAAGAACACCAATAATGGCGATAACCACAAGCAACTCCACAAGCGTGAAGCCCTTGCGACCAAAAGAGCTTTTGTATTGCATGGCACGTCTCCGGCAAAATAGCTATGAAAAGTAATAAAAAGAGAAGATCTTATAGAGAAAAACCCCCCACGAGATGAACCCTCCTCCAAAGATTAATCTATCGTATGGCCAAAAGTTGTCAATTTCTAGTTCAGAATTATATCTCGATACGTGCTTAAAACGCTTAAAGCGTAGATATTTTACTGCTATCAGCGAATGCAAGATGTTCTGTTTAATCGAGCCATGTTGATTCTGCTGGACCTGTTTCCCCGTGTTTTGTGTTGAACGATTATGAACGAACTCTCATTTGCTTCGTGGTCCCTCCTTATTGTTGGTGGTTTTGCCGTTGGGGTTTCAAAAAGCGGTCTCGCTGGGGTCAGCCTCATTCAAGTGCTTGCTTTTGCCATTGTGTTTGGTGCAAGACAATCAACAGGTGTGCTTCTGCCCCTCTTAATCGTTGGGGATGTCTGTGCAGTCTGGCTTGTTGGGAGAGAGGTGCGGTGGCGTTATGTTCTGAAACTTTTGCCGCCCACGTTGGTTGGTGTTTTCATTGGGTGGTATCTGCTTGATAGTCTCGATGAAGCAGCCTTTCGTCCACTCATTGGCTCGCTTGTCATTCTGCTGTGTCTCGGTCAACTGTTGAGGATGTGGCGAAGTGACCTCTTTGCGTATGTGCCCCACACACAACTCTTTGCTTGGTGTACAGGCATTCTTTCTGGTGTTGCAACCATGGTGGCCAATGCCGCTGGACCAATCGTGGCTGTGTATCTTCTTGCTGTATCACTACCAAAAGATCGACTTGTGGCTACCGCAGCATGGTTTTTCCTTATTCTGAACGTTCTCAAGATTCCGTTCAGCGCAAGCCTCGGACTTATCGACTCATTGAGCCTAGGCATTGATCTTGTACTTGCTCCGTGTGTCGTGGCAGGTCTTTTGACAGGACGTGCCATCGTGCGCCTTATTCCTCAACGTGTCTTCGATACACTCCTTCTAGCCTTTACGGCTTGTGCTGCGATACGGCTAATTATTCCTTCTTAAGGCTTATGATTTTTTTCGAGGTTTCGGTATCCAGTTTGGATTTGGCCAGCGTGCTGTGTCGAGATAGCTTTGAACAGTTTCAGTGATGCTGGGATGCTTTGATGAGACATCTATTTTTTCTGCGATGTCCGTGTCGGTATCGAATAGCTGCACAGGTTCTCCAAGGCGTCGAAGTGCTTTCCATCGGCCTTTATAAAGACAGGCTTGCCGGAAGCCGCCCTCATGAAACTCCCAATAGAGAAAATCATGTTGCTTTTGTTGCTGGGGGTTTCCTGTGAGTTCGGGCACGAGACTCAGGGAATCTGTGTTTGGAGGTGGAGCCACACCGGCTACCTCTGCCACGGTGGCCATGATGTCAGCAAAAGAACCCGCGTACGCCGACTGTGTTCCTGATGGAATATGTCCTGGCCACCAGGCAATCATTGGAACACGAATGCCACCGTCGGTAAGGCTGCGTTTGATGCCAGAATACGGACCAGCGGGCTGAAAACGTGTTAGGTCATGGCGGCTTTCATTATGCGGACCATTATCGCTGGTAAAGATGACGAGTGTTGTGTCAGCCATTCCTTTCTCGCGAATTCGATCAAGTAAGTGGCCAACATGTTCATCCATTCTCGTAATCATAGCCGCATGTCCCTTGTCCTGATCGGACCAGTTCGTATCAGCATAGACTCCGAATGTTGGAACATGGGCTCCGTTGCCAAGCGCGCGTGAACGTTCGTTATTGGCGTGTGGGATCACAAGACTCCAGTACAGAAAAAAAGGACGGGTATCTTCACGACTGACAAATTCAAGTGCTCGTTCAGCAAAAAGATCATCAGCGAATTCAATGGCTTCGGTCGCGTAGCCACCCCCATAATCCCCGACAGGAGTTACGACATTCCGAAGCGTCACTTTTTCTTCGTTCTCCCAGAGGTAATCTGGAAAATGGTTGTGAGCACGGTGTTGGCTTAGAAAGCCAAAGAATTCCTGAAATCCCTGACGACGAGGCAGACCACTCTCAGCGTCACCGATGTTTCCAAGTCCCCATTTACCAAACAACGCTGTTCGATATCCAGCATCGAGAGCAACTTCTGCAACAGTGATGTCTTCATCAAGCAGTGCTTGAGCTTTTGGGTTGATTCTTCCTGCATTTCCTCGGACACGGGTATGCCCGTGATGCTGCCCGGTCATTAAGACGCTTCGGGAAGGTGCACATACGGTTGCTCCAGCATAGAAGTGCGTAAATCGCATTCCCTCCTGTGCCATCTTGTCGAGACGCGGTGTCTGGATAATTTTTTGTCCATAGCAACCAACCTCCCCATAGCCGAGGTCATCGACAAGGATCACAACAATATTAGGTTGTGATGGACCATCTGCCTGAGCCATCATCGAAAAGCATGCCAGCACGAGACTAGGTAGAATTTTTTTGAATGGAGTAACAGTCATTGAGAAAGGTTCCTTGTCGTAAGCAGGGAAGGTGTGCACATGCATGTGTGATCCAAGTAGATAACTAGTTGTATGATAAGCATGCTGTATGATGGTCCATTGTTATTTCGAGGTACATGCGTTCATGCATTGTACTCCATGTGTTAAGGGCACAGTGATTCTGGATGAGATATACTACAGATTCTTTTCAAGAATACTGAAAGGCGATAAACGATGCGGAACACTCTTTTTGGCTTCTTAATCCTTTCAGCATCGATGTCTATGGCATATGCCCAGGCAAACACACGTGTTGTAATGATTGCAGGGGAGCCTAGTCATGCATCGGGGGAACATGAGTTCAATGCCGGTTCAATCCTGATTGCCCGTGCTTTGAATGAACAGAGTGGTCTTCCTATACGTGTTGATGTGATCCACAACGGCTGGCCCAAAGATGAGTCAGTGCTTGAAGGAGCTGCTGCTCTTATTATCTATTCAGACGGTAATTCTCGACATCCAACGTTTGGGCATGAAGAAACGGTTGACCGTTTGGTTGATGGTGGCGTCGGGCTTATGTGTATGCATTATGCCGTTGAGGTGCCGCCAGGTCCTCGTGGGGAGTATTTTCAAAAATGGATAGGGGGCTATTACGAAGCAGGGTTTTCGTGTAACCCTCACTGGACTGCAGCAGTGCAACCTGATTCAGGGCATCCAATCACAAGCGGCGTTCCGTCGTTTAGCGCAAATGATGAGTGGTATTACAACATGCGGTGGAGGAACCCAAAATCGAGCGTGGATGTACTGACGGCTACACCAAGCCGAAATCGGATTAATAGATATGTTCATTGGACACCTGCTGGTGAAAAAGCGTTAGGGACACCACAAACACTGATGTGGTCTGTTGAGCGAAAAGACGGCGGGCGTGGAGTTGGATTTACTGGTGGTCATTGGCATCGAAACTGGGCGATTAATGATTTTCGTCGCATTGTGTTGAACGCGATTGTGTGGACAGCAAAGATAGACGTGCCAGCGGGTGGTGTTGTCTCGAAGCCAATTACAGTTCGAGACCTTAACGAGAACCTTGACCCGAAGAAAAAGATGGAACATATCCCATTGCCATCCCAAGGAGACCTTGAACAGCTTTCTGCTGCTTCCATTGATTTCCGTTGGCCAGGAAAGCCAAAGAAATAGCAGATACTCCCGATTGTTGTGTGAAAAGTCCCCTGAGTCATCCATCTCCAAAAAGACATGGATTTTCGAGTCGATTTCTTCCCAGCGGATAAAAGTGAACCGCTGTCACACGGAAGCCGTATAAGGGGATAGGGTGAGAACGTCCATAGTTGTGACACTGCGTTCACGTTGAAACCATACTCTCCAAGAGATGTTGGAATGGCTGATTTCCTGCTAGGGCTTTTTGTGTTTTTTATCTGGCTTATGGGGTGTTTGGGTATCGTCAAAATAGCCGGTCCGAATGTTGACGATAATGACAGGCAGCATCAGATGAGGATGGCAGGGTTTCTCGTTATCGCCCTTGCATGGACGTTGTTTGCATGTCGCCTTCCGACAAAGTGGCCAGATCCAGAAGAGGATCAAGAGGGCATGGAAGCAGTTGCATCAGAGCCAGTGCAGGCAACGCCTGCATAGTATCCGCATCATGCAGAAGAAACTACTGAGTTGTGTAGTCATCACCAGTAAGGCTTTTCAACACAGACGTCTGCCATGTGTGCAGTGAACGCTTGAGGCGTTGTGCCTTGTCTTCATATTCCTGAAAAAGGTTCCTTGTTTCTGAGGGATCGTTCTTCAGGTCGAATAGCTCTATGAGGGTCGTGCCGTTTTTCTTTTCTTGAATGATGAGTTTCATGTCGTTTTCGATGATCGCACGAGAACCAAGAAAATCATGAGGCTCAATTCGAGGGTGATGAAAGTTCTTGAAATCTCGAGTCAATTTTCCATGCTGTTTCTTTACGAGTGGTGTTGTGCCCTGCTGAAGCGTGGGTTCGATATAAGGATCAGTGCTGTCAGTTGAAGCAAGATTAAACTTCCAAAAGCAGATCGGTGATGATCGTACAGTCATCGTGCCATCAATAACTGGGCTGAGGTCAATGCCATCCAGAGGTCGATCAGGTAGGTCTTGACCAGACA
>PVBE012742520.1_pt1 | contig 14439 bp, 9 predicted proteins | sample 1631181 | NCBI WGS metagenome assembly PVBE01 (sample SAMN08397723, study PRJNA350692) | Marine metagenome, whole genome shotgun sequencing project. | isolation source: water | place: Pacific Ocean | collected 2012-04
GACCGCGGACGAACGGTGGCAGGCCAGGCAAGAAGTCGATGTGCTCGAGGCCCTCGAGGTCGGAGGCTTCGTAGCGCGAGCGAACTTCGAGTTGCTCTGCTGTGGGAAACGTCTCGACTTTGTCAGGCGGCCCCGCCGGCAGGTCGTCGAACCCGTACGGGATCTTGGTGAAGTCCGGGTGGCCACTCATGCGTCGCCCTCCGGACCGTCTTGTTCTTCGGTGAGCGATAGGTAGAGCCCGCGAAGTGCTCGCAGCGCGTTGCAGCCGCGGAAGAGGAACGTCGCCTCGATGTCCGGTCGGGGTGCGCCGGCGACGCAGAGTTCGAAGTTCCCGTCGAGTTCCTGCGCAAGGTCGTCCACGAGTGCATCCTCGCCGCACATCACCACAACTGGTGTGTTGTGCGCGACGCCGTCCCCCGCGGTGATCGATTCGAGCACGTCGAAACCCCCGACGGTGAAGATGTCCCGGGCGAACGCCTCGCGTGCACGAGCCAGCTTCAGGTCGCCGACGAGGATCGGCTGCACTGCGAACTTCCGCTCGACTACCATGCTGCGGAGCGTCTCGAAGCCCATGCCTTCGGGCGATTGGCAGAGGAACCGGTCCTGTGAATCGATCAGGTTTTGCATGCGAGAGGCGTGCGTCATCTCTCCGAGGGTCGCGCCGTTGGTCGCCGCATTCACGCCGTCTTGGACGTCCAACCCGAACTGGACGTCCACCGGTCCGCGATTTGTGAGGTATTCCGTGTGTGCACGGCGAATCGACTCGGATTCCGGCAGCGTCAGTTCGCCCTTCCGATACTTGGGGTCGAAGAACCGATTGATTCCGACGAGGGTCCGAGATCTCGTCTCGATGTTCTGGCGTCGCCGCGTTCCCGATGCGGCTATCTGCGATTGCACGAAACCGTCGAGGGCAGCGTACATCCCTCCATGCGACTGGATCTCTTGCACGAGACTCCACGCGTTTCGGGCCAAGCGATCGGTCAGCGATTCGATCGTGTACGAACCGCCGCACGGGTTCTGCACGCGCTGCATCATCGATTCTTCGCGCAAGAGGATCAGCTGGTTGCGGGCCAGGGCATGCGCCTGCTCGTCGTGCGTCGTGTCGAACGGCGAGATCGTGATGGAGTCGCAACCGGAGAGCGACGCGATGAACGCCTGGAGGTTGCTGCGCAGGAGATTCGTGTGGACGTCATCTTCGGACCAGGACCTGTCGCTGCTCTCTGCGTTGAGGGTGACGCGGAGATCCGTCGCGCCGAAGGCGTGCGCGACCTTGGCCCAAAGGAGGCGCACTGCGCGGAGTTTCGCAATCTCCACGTAGATGTCGGTGTTCACAGTCATGCGAAGGCCGATCGAGCGCACCGCCGTGTCGATGGGTAGCGCGACGTCGAGTTCCGGGAAGAACGTATGGGGCGGCGGGTCTGTTAGAAGTTGCAGGTACCAGATCCCCGTCGCGATCGTGCAGGCGAGTTCCTGTGTGGCAGACGCTCCCGCCCGGTGGTAGCCGATGCTGTGGATCGCGAGTGGTGTGGCGTCTTCCGCGCCCAACCACCCCATCAGCTCCGGAATCACCGGCGAGTTGCTCGGTCCCCGCGCGAGTTCGCCCATCGGATCGAGACCGAGTTCGACGTTCAGTTTCCCGCTGTGGCCACGCTTTTTCGCGATGACTCGCAGCATGTCGTGCACCGCGAAGCTACCGGCGCCCGCGTCGAACGCGACGCGTGTTTGACTGAGATCGACGTCGGCGAGCACTTGTTCGAGTGCACCCAAGTGGTAGATCGCGCAGCCGTCCTCGCCGGGCTCGGATTGAACCTTCTCGGCGATGTCGTCCGAATCGGCGAGGATGCCTGGATCGACCCCGTGCCTTGCCAGCCGGTCGAGGCGAATCAGGAGTTCGTCCGCGCCACCTTCGAGCGCTTGCTGGCACTGCCGCGCCGCCATCTCCGGCGTCGGCGCGTCGATGCGTTGGCGGATCTTCCATGGCCCCGTGGGCGTGAGCAAGTTCGCCACACCGGTCGCGAGATGGGGGAGCCCTTCGAGATTGCGACTTGTGAACACCGGCGGCAAATCGATCCCTTCGTCCGGCTGCCACCTGAGATCGTCGAGTGTCCGCGACCTCAGCTCGCGATCGACCTGGGCCATCCAGTCGTCATGGCTGGGGACCTCGAACTCGTCCAGACGCAGCGCCTTGTCGGTGTTACTACGGTGCATGCGACGATGTTTATACCCGGAGGGATACTCAGCGCAGCTCGATCACCATTCAATAGCACGGATCCACTTTCGAGCTGGTACGCGGGTTTCGGGGTGGGCCGGCCTCGGTTCAGGTTACGACGCCGAGGCTAGCGCCGCCCCTACGACCCCAGCCTCGAGGTTCGACGATGTACTACTCTCCGATGGTGCCGCGCATCGCCTCGCAAACCACACGGACTGCGTTGGTCCTGCTCGTCTTCCTCGCGCTCAGCGGCACCCAGCGCCTGGGCAGCGTTCAGTTGGTCGTTCCGATCACGCAATTTGGCAAAGCCTGCGCCGGATCGAAGGGTCTGCCCGTGCTCGGCGTGTCGGGAGTGCCGCGCATCGGCGAAACGATCATCATCGAAGCCAGCAACACGACGGCCACGACCGGGGCGCTCTTCTTGGGTGCGTCCAGGACTATGTGGAGCGGGGCACCGCTCCCGTTCAACCTGACAGCGATCGGGTTCCCGGGTTGTTTCATCAACTCGTCGTGGGACCTCGCGGTGATCATGAACCCCGTCGCGCCAGTCAAGCTGACGATTCCCGTCGACACGAGCCTCGGCGGAGCGGTCGTGTTTGCGCAGTGGGCTTTGGCGGGCGATCCATCAGCGGGTTCCCTGATCACGACCACGGCTGTGCAGCTCACAGTTGCGGGCCTGTAGGCGACCGGTAGGATCCTCCCTGCCGTCTTCTACCTCCTGCTCGATCGCAACTCGATTTGTCCAACCCTGCCTCACGGTTTGCCCCCGGCCAACGCTGGAACAGCGTGACGGAGCCCGAACTCGGCCTCGGGCGCGTTGAATCCGTCGAAGGCCGCGAAATCGTGATCGCCTACCCGGCTCGCGATGTCGTGCGGCGTTACGAGATCGAGAGCGCCCCGCTCGTCCGCGCCCGCCTGTCCGAAGGACAGCTCGCGGGCCGAGCAGGCGGCGGGGGCTTTTGCATCGAGGAAGTCGTCGAACGGGACAACCTCCTGCACTATCGCGGCGAAGGACAAGAACTGGTCGAGACGGACCTCGATGCCCACCTCGACGTCGCGACGCCCGAGAACCGTCTGCGCAACGGACAGATCGACGATCATCGACTGTTCGATCTACGACGCGAGGCTCTGGCAATCCGCAACCGGATGTTGGCGTCGCCGGCACGTGGATTCCTCGGCGGTCGCATCCGCCTCTTCGACCACCAGTTGTCGATCGCCCGTGACGTGTGCGATCGCCACCGCATCCGGGTTCTGCTCGCCGACGAGGTCGGTCTGGGAAAAACGATCGAGGCGCTGCTGATCCTCCACCGACTGTTGCTCACCGGTCGCGTTGAACGCGCGCTCGTCTTCGTTCCGCCCGTCCTCGTGCACCAGTGGTTGGCAGAAGCGTACCTGCGGTTCAATCTGGTGCTGAGAGTCGCCGGTCGCGACGCGCCCGAGTTCATGAGTGACGATGACGAGACCGAAGACCTGCCTTCGGAGTTGCTCGCCAGCCAACTGCTCGTGTGTCCGCACGGCGTCGGTGTCGAGAGTGCGTCATCCCTCCTCGATTCGGACTGGGGAATTCTGATCGTTGATGAAGCGCATTACCTCGTGCCGGGTTCGGATGACTTCGACCTCGTCGAGTCACTCGCCGCCCGCGTCGAGCACGTGGTCATCCTGAGTGCGACCCCCGACCACGACGGTGAGGCCGCACACTTTCGGCGCCTGGCCTTGCTCGACCCGGCGCGATTCCACGATGCGGCAGCGTATCGCGAGGAATCCGCTCACTACGGCGTGTTGGCGGATACCGCGGAACGGCTAGTCCGCGGCGATCCGCTGGACGAAGGTGACGTCGTTTTGTTGCGTGAGCGATTGGCCTCGCCCGACCTCGACGCGCTGCTAGAGGCGTCGGCAACCGATCGCGCGGCACAGCAGGTGTTGTTGCGGCGGCTCCTAGATCTGCACGGGCTCGGTCGCGTCATGTTTCGCAACGTGCGCGCGCGAATTCCCGGGTTCCCCCGCCGCGTGCCGTGTCCGGTGGAGCTCGAAGGTGGCGACCAGGAGCAGATGCGCCACGAGTTTCTGAGTGATTTTGGCCGGGAAGCGCCGACGCCGATATCGAACGCCGCGAAGGATCCGCGCATGGTCTGGTTGCGCGGGTTCTTGAGAGCGAACGCACACGAGCGAATGCTCGTGCTGTGTACAAGCCGTGCCAAGGTCGAGGCATTTGCCGCGGTACTCGGCACCAAGAGGAAACCCGTAGCGCGATTCCACGAGGAGATGAGCTCGATCGAGCGCGACCGCCAGGCGGCGTGGTTCCTCGCCTCGGATGGACCGCAAGTCTTGATCAGTTCGTCGATCGGCGCGATCGGTCGCAACTTCCAGGTCGCGCGCAACCTCGTGTTGCTCGATCTTCCCGTATCCGCCGACAGGCTCGAGCAGCGCATCGGTCGCGTCGACCGGATCGGTCAGGGCGACGAAGTGCGAATCTACGCGCCGGTGCTGCGAGGATCGCCGCAGGCAGGCCTGCGGCGGTGGTACGCCGATGCACTCCACGTGTTCGACCGGCCCTGGCACGGCTCGCCCGTGATCGAGCGCGAGTTCGGTGCGGAGCTCCTCGACGCGTTACTGGCGGCGGACGACGCGGGCATCGATGACGTGATCGATCGAGGTCGGCGCCGCAACGAACAGATCATCACCGAACTCGAAGGCGGTCGCGACCGTCTGCTCGAACTCACGTCCGTCGACATCGACGCCGCGTGGGAGCTGAGCGAAGCCATTACGCACGCGGAAGAGAATGGCGAGCTCGAGAGGTTCATGGTTCACGCCTTTGAGCGCGGAGGTCTCGACGTCGAAGTGATCGGCAACCGTAGCTACTCCTTGGTCGCCGGACTCGACTATCACCGACCGTTCCCCGGTCTGGTCGGCGACGCGATGGGAGTGACGTTTGACCGGGCGATCGGGCTCGAGCATCCGGAGCGCGCTCTGCTGACGTGGGATCATCCGATGGTGCGCGACACGGTGGACACGCTGCTCGCCCACGAGACCGGCAACGCCAGCATCGCCACGCTGCGGGGTCGGGGTGACCCCCCCGGTCTGTTGCTCGAGGCGCTCTACGTCGCCGAGCCGACGCTGCCGAAGGCGCTTCGTGCGGATCGCTTCTTTCCCCCGACGCCGATTCGCGTCGTGGTTGACTCGGCGGCGCGCGAGTTCTCACTCGACGCGGAGAAAGCCCAGGCGTTCCTCGCGGCGACCGACAGCGCGTTGCTCGAGCACCCTCAGGTCGGCGCGCTGTTACCCACACTGCAAGCTCGTGCCCGTGAACTTGCGACAGAGAGGGGTCCGGCGATCGCTACCGCTGCTCGTGAGAGCATGCGCCGCGAGCTCGAGCCGGCGGTTGCCCGGCTCGCGGATCTGGCCACCGCGAATCCGTCGATCGCCCCCGCGGAGCTCGAAGTTGCCCGCGCCGAGTTGGCGACGCTCGACGAGGGATTGATGCGCGTGCGTGTCAGGCTCGATGGGCTTCGCTTGATCGTCGTGCGTCCCTGAAGTTGCCCCCTAGGCCTCGCTCTCGCGCCGCAGCTGCCGGATCTGCTTGGCGACCTCTCGATCCTTGAACGGGTCGTAGTCGAAGTCTTCGTTCAGCTGGAACAGGCGCCGCGTGACCTCCCAGACGAGCTCGTCGCGCTGCTTGCCCGTGGGATCGAAGCGATAGTGGAGCACGCCGACGAGGGCGACTTCGCTTCCGATCGGGCTTCCTTCTCTCGCGGCTTCTAGGAATGCCTCGGCGCACGGCCTCCAGTGTGCCTGCGCGTTGTCGTCCCTGAGGATGTTGCAAAGCGCCGGGTAGACGCCCTCCCACCCGATCGATTCGATAGCCTCGCGTATCGAGTCGGCGCCCTCGCCCGCGCCGAGCGCCGGCGGCGTAGTTCTGGTATGAGGTCAGCGCGGCCTCCAGCCGACCGGATTTCTCCATTGACTGTGCGTGACGAAGATGTGCGAAGCCCAGTCGTGGTTTTTTGGCGAGAACCTCTTCGATGTCGAACTCTCCTTCGCCGAAGAGCAGTTCTTCGCAGATGACGTCGACGATGTGGTCGTAGAACTCGATGACGAAGTGCGAGTGTCCCTCGAGGTGTCTCGGTCTGAATTGGTCGAGCCAGCGCGAATTCTCGATGCGCCACGGGGAGAATCCTTCGAGTGCGTGTGCCTCGATGTCGGTTCCACCCTGGGGAACATCGTCCGGCGCGGTATGCCAGTAGGTGTGTACTTCTTCCGGGACGGTTGTGATCACCTGCAGTCCGTGAAACAGCACCCAGGCCGTCGGAGACCTGCGCGCCTAACACTCCGCCAAGCGGCGGTGGGATGATCTGGCGAAGGTGCCGGGGGCGGTGACGCCGGAGTTCGGCTCCTTCGAACTCCTCCTCCGCGCACTCATGGATACCGGATCGGTGTCTGACTGATCCGTATCCCGCTCAGCAGGAGTGGATTTCGGTACTTCGACGGACGGCGTCACGCCAGGGGCCATGCGCTCGCCCTGCCGCTCTGGTATCACCTCACGTCTATCGCTCTTCTCGTGCCTGGCTGTTTCGCGGACGCGAAGATTGCTCAGCGGGACTGAGGTGAGCGCGGCGCCGGTCGCCGAACGCGTCAGCGTCGCCCGAGTTCGATCACGGGCCCCTCGGCCTGGATCTCCCGGTGCAATTCGATCATCCGTTTCTTGAGTTTTACGAACCGTTCGGGTTGCTCCGCGGAGAGATCGTGGGATTCCGACGGGTCCTCCGTCAAATCGTACATCGTGAACCCATCGAGTCTCGCTTCCTTGATGAACTTCATCTTCGACCAGCCCTTCGGCGGTTTCGCGTCCGCGGTCGAGCCTGCGTTCGCCTGGGGGGACATGTGGGCGAGCATCTTGTAGTCACCGTCGCGCATCGCCACCTGTTTTCCGCCGCGGGCGTGGAACAACCACCACATCATTGCTCGCTTCCGCGTGACTTGTTCACCGGACACGATGCCTGGCATCACGTTCGCGCCGTCGAGAGTTCGGTCGGCGGGGATCTTCGCGCCCGCGACTGCGCAGAACGAAGGCAGGTAGTCGGTTCCGTTCACCGGCACGGAGCTCGTCGTACCTGCCCGCACCTTGCCCGGCCAGCGGATGATGCCGGGTACGTGGATTCCGCCGTCGTGCATGTGGCCTTTCGCGCCTCGCAGGTGGCCGGGCGATCCGAACGCCGTCGCCGTTCGGTGTTCGGGACCGTTGTCCGACGTGAACACGACGATGGTGTTCTCGGTCAGATTCAGCTCGTTGAGCTTCGTCAAGAGTCGACCGATGTGGTGGTCGAGCATCGACACGCAGCCGAAGTACTTGTGCCTCTGCTTATCCTTCGCTTTGTTGCGCTTGACCTGTGCGCCGCCGAACTTCAGCTTCTTCGCGGCGTCGTCGGTCGAGTCCTTGCGGTAGAGGTCGTAGAACTCCTTGGCGGCGACGACCGGAGTGTGCGGCTCGCTGAACCAGAGGAACGCGCAAAACGGCTTCGACTTGTCGCGCTTGCCGAGCCACGTGATCGTTTCGTTCACTACCAGCTCGGACATCCACCCCTTGAGCTTTGGGAGCACTTTTCCGTTCCGCACGAACCCGCTGGGGTCTTGACCGAAATTCCTCTCGTGTGCGAACCAGTGGTCGAAGCCGTGCTCGCCGGGCCCCGGTTGAGTCGGGTCGCGGAACCTACCCGAACAGTGCCACTTCCCTGCGAACATCGTCTGGTAGCCCGCCGTACGCAGCAATTCGGGGATCGTGTGCTCGCTCGCCGGGATGTGCATCTCCTTGAATCTCACGAAGTCGTACATGCCGACGCGGTACGGGCTGCGTCCCGTCAGGATTCCCGCGCGCGCCGGCGAGCAGTTCGGGCTCGCGGCGTAGCATTCGAGCAGCCGGACACCTTGCGACGCCAGCCTGTCGAGGTTCGGCGTCTTGTTGACCGGGCTTTTGTAGCACCCGAGGTCGCCGTAGCCCATGTCGTCGGCCAACAGGAACAGGATGTTCGGTTGCGGACGCTCCTGTCCCGTGAGAACGTCGCTGGAGAACGGGACGAGGCAGACGAACGAGACGAGCAGGGCGTGGGTGTTCACGCCGCCGACTCTACCCTTCACGGTCGAGCGGTGTTGTTGCTCGTGCAGAGTCTACGGAATCGCGCACCACTGCCGTGGATTGCCCTCGGCGTAGGGATGCTCGGGTTGAGTTGCCTGATGCTGCCCGCCGGCGCGACGACCTCCCGAGTGCGACTGGACCATTGCAAAAGAGTTTCTGAGGCGCCCCGCTAGGATCTCGGGTCTCCTCGGACGTTCAATGATTGGAGAAACCCATGACTTGTCTTCCCGCGGTCCTGGTGTTCGTGATCGGGCTTGCGCCGATTGTCTGCGCACAGTCGCTCACCAGTTGCATTGAAGTTGGCGACCTCGACGGTGATGGCGCGCTTGACCTCAGTTGGCCTCATAGGACACCATCGATCCGACGGGGGCTCCGGTAGTCGTCAAAGGAGGTAGATGTCCGATCTGTCTCGTGCGGTTCAATCCAACGCGCGGAGGGCAGGGGATCAAAGCGCGCGGCTGACGATCCAGAGAGTCAGGGTGCTGAAGATCGCGGCGAGTGCCGCGTCGACGGCGCCGAAGTGGCGATAGACCCCGTAGGCGACCGCGCCGATCAGTAGAACGCCGCCGATCTTGGCTATTCGCCAAAGAGGATCGTGCGAGCCCTGAACTTCGGTTGCTTTGCCGCAATCAGGGCAGTTCGTGATACCTCCCGCCAGATCACCAGCCACTTCGAATCTGTGCCCACAGTGGTCACATTGGGCGACGTCTGTCATTTTTGGCGACCTTCGATGGCGGCGATCAGCGCCGCGATACCGAAGATCAGCCGGCGGTCCAACCCGATTTCGCGAGGGATGCTGACTTGGAGCCGATAGACGAACGGATTGAAGTGTTGCCGAAAAACCACGGGCTTCGTTTCGTCTTGAGCGTCGAGAAGGATCCAGGAGTCCCGCACGACCGACGAGAATCCCTTTCGTCTCGCGGCGCCGACTTTGACGCCCTTCTCCACGTCAACGATGTCGTATGCCGCGGCGAAGTCAATGACCTGACGCGCCTGGATCGAGAGGAGCTCGGTTTGCATGCTCTCGTCCGAGTAGATCCGGATGTCCTCCTTGAGCTTGAACGCCTTTTGCTTGGTGAACGCCACGACCTGTTCGCCGTCGTAGGTGTGGAAGCTGCCACCGAAGATCTTGAGGACCTTGCGGCGGATGAGGTAGGTGTCGAGTTCGAAGAGATTGCTGGCCATCACCGCGAGAGCTTGCGCGCCCCCCCCTGGGATCAAGCGAGAATCACCGCGTTACATAGGGTTCTTGGGCATCACTTGATCTTGTGCAGCTGCCGCAGCGCTGTCCGTATGCGGTCGGCGAGTGCATCACGGATGCGGTCGATCCCCTTCGCGTTGGGGTGGAACTCCTGGTTGTGACACTGCTCCCAATCGTCGGCCACGCGTGGCGTGATGTCGATGGGGTCGATGTCGTCTGGGTAGCTCGCGATGTGTGTCGCCATCGCTTTGGCTGGGTCCTTGCAACTTCGGTAGATCTCCGGGCCGGGGGCGATGCCGACGATCATCTTGGCGCCGTCGGCTTCGACCTGGCGCTTCAGGTCCGAGAGGATTACCGACTCCACGGCGTTGAGTCCGGGAAGGCCGACGCGATTGATCTGCCGCCAATCGAAGTCGGGAAGCAACCGGCGACCGGTCGCGGAGTATCTGCGAGGGAACTCGTGGGTCAAGAAACGGAACGCGGCGAGCGGCCCCGTGACCCGGTCGGCTTCCCAGGCCCGGTACAGAGCCTGGTTCGACTCAGCTGTCGTCACGAACTCGATCGGAAACCCTTTCATCTCGAGCTTGCCGTCACGAAGTACGAACCACGGCTTTCGAAGTCCCCGATACAGTGGCAGGCTGTCGTCGACGCCTGGTCGGACCATGAACATCACGAGAACTACGTCTGGTTTGAGTGGTCTCGCCAGGACCGAGTAGCTCAGTGCGATCTGGTCCTTCGCGAACCCAGCCCAACTCGCATTGAAGACCTGCGCCTCGGGGAGCACGGCGCGAAGCCGCGGCGTGAGACTGTGTTCGTACCTGCTGCCCCATCCCACAGGGTAGGAGTCGCCGATGATGACGACACGTGGTCGATTGGGATCGGTCTCTTGTTCGATGTCACGGAACCCGTGCGAGTTGAGCTTCATCTCGACGGCTTCCTTGGCGAAATCGAGCTTCGACACAAAGTTGCGCGAGGGTGCCCAGCCAAGCTGAGCGTGTGGTTGTTGCAGACCTTGCAGTTCGGTCGGGTTGACCCACATGATCTCGCGCGCCGGAAACTTCATCCAAGACACGAGTTCGAGGATAGCGAGCGCGAGGACGGCCACCTGCAGGCCGGCCCCGAGTCCAGCGAACGGTGGCTCCAGGGTCTTTTGCTGATCCGGACGAAGCCTGGCGAGTACCGTGCTGATGGCGAACGCGGTGGCTGCAACGAATAGACCAACCCAGAACAGCGATGGTCCGAATCCTCCCATTCGCGTGCCCATCAAGTACCCGAATACGCAGACGCACGCGGAGACGGACCCGACCCACATGTGGATGCGGACCAGTCCGAGTCTCGGTGCGTGGTCGTCTGGTTGTGGTACGGGATGGGTCATCGTTCAGAAGAGGTAGCGGAAGGGCTCGCCGAGTCTCGTGTCATGGTCGGCGAGAGCGTTCACCATGCTGTAGAGCATGAATGCCTGGATGATGCGGCGGGCGGAAGTCGGCCACGAGAGCAACGCATCGTCCCTGCCGGTTGCGAACTCGAGGGCGTCCAGGACGAACAGCACCGCGTAGATCCTCAACGCGATGAATAGCGACGACAACGTGGTCTCGGTGGCGATCGGATTGGTGAACAGATCGCGGATCATGCGACCGCTCTGTTCGATGGGGGAGACCAGAGCGTCTTTGTTGTAGCCGGGGCGAAACAGGAGCTCGCTGAACACGATCAGGCTCAGCGTGAAGAGGATGCAGACCGCGTGCCACGCGTGTTTGCCGATGGTCGACTCGAAGCTCGTACGCCGGTGGAGGACGGGACGCAACTTGGCGTAGATCGCGAGCAGCACGCCGTGGTACGCGCCCCATGCGACGAACATCCAGTCGGAGCCGTGCCAGAATCCCATGATGAGCATCGAGACAATGGCCAGACCCCCGGCGCCCAGGAGCTTGCCCCAACGTCGGTGCACCGCGAGTGGGTAGTAGATGTAGTCGCGGATCCACGTCGTGAGGCTGATGTGCCAGCGGTTCCAGTAGTCCTGTACGTTTCGCGCGAAGTACGGCGCGCGGAAGTTCGTGGTCAGCTCGAAGCCCATCAGCCTGGCGCTCCCGCGCGCGATGTCCGAGTACCCCGAGAAGTCCGCGTAGATCTGTAGCGTGAAGAGCAACGCGCCGAGGGCGACGTCCCAACCCGCGTACGTGTTTTGCACCGCGAAGATCGGATCGCAGAACTTCGTGAGCTGATCCGCGATGAAGATCTTCTTGTAGAGTCCGAGGAAGATCAGCCAACCACCGCTGAGGAACTGTCGCGTGTCCGTCTCCCGTGGCTTTTGTATCTGGGGTAACAAGTTCGTCGCGCGCTCGATCGGTCCCATGATCAGCTGTGGGAAGAACACGACGAACAGCGCGAAGTCGAGGAAGTTCGAGACGGGCTCGAATCGCCGCCGATGGATGTCGATCGTGTAGCTGAGCGTCTGGAACGTGTAGAACGAGATGCCCACCGGGATGATCAAGTTCTCGATCGTCCACGTCATCTCGAGCCCAAGTGACCCGAGGAGCGCGTCGACGTTCGCTACGAAGAAGTTGAAGTACTTGAAGAAGCCGAGCAGCCCCAGGTTGAACGCGAGGCTCGCCATCAACCAACGCGTTCGCGTGCGGTCCACGTCGGACTTGTGGATCCTCGCTCCGATGACGTAGTTCACGCAAGTCGACGCGGCGAGCAGTCCACACAGACGCCAGTCGAACCAGGCGTAGAAAACGTAGCTGGCTGCCAGCAAGACCACGTTCTGTACACGGTGATGCTTCCCGACCTGCAGCGCATAGTACGTCGCCACAACGACGGCCATGAACGTGAGGAACGGGATGGAATTGAAGTACATGGAGGAGACGCCGGGTAGGCGACACTCTGATTCTTCGACCGTGTCGTGGTGAAGTATGCGTGGAGCCTCAGAAGTTGTCGAGAAACAGGACGTACAGGGGCTCCGGAGCGGGCTATACCTTGGTGCCCATGCGTCGTGCGAACCTCTGGCTGCTGTTGATCATCGCGGTCACATTCGCGGTGTACGCGCCCAGTTTCGCCAACGACTTCGCGTACGACGACAACGACGTCGTGCGCGTCCCGGGCGGAGAAGATGGTGGTCCGAACGAACTTGTCGCGGGGCTGCAGCCGCTGAGCGTGTACTTCTCGACGGCCTACAGCGAGAGCCATGGGGGCTTGGGGCGGGGGTTCCGTCCGATCACGGTTCTCAGTTTCGCCATCGTGCACTCGCTGACGAAGTCAGCGAACCCTCCGCCGAACGGTCCGATAGCTCCCGCCTGGCCTCAGCACGTCGTCAATGTCGTGCTTCACTGCGTGGCGGTCTGGCTGACATTCCAGTTCCTCGTGCTCTTCCTCGGGCGCGGGCTGTCGGCGTTGCTCGGCGCGGGAGTGTTCGGCTTGCACGCACTCCGCAGCGACGCGGTGATCGCCATGGTCGGGCGGGGAGAGATCATGGGCTACGCGTTCGGCATGGCGAGTCTGCTGCTCTATGTGGCCGGGTTGCGGCGCAAGGGGGGCGCGAGGTACGGGCGTCTGGCGCTCTGCGCGGGGTCGTTGTTCCTCGCAGTGTGTTCCAAGGAGAGTGCCGCACCGTGGGTCTTGATGATTCCCCTCACCGTCGTGGCCTTGCGTTTCAAGTCCGGGAGCGATCCTTCGGAGAAGTTGCCGCCTCTGAAGGCTCAGGTAGGCCCGTGGTTGCTTTCGATCGCGTTGCCGTTTGCGGTGTTCTTCGTGATGTTGCTCCAGATCTGGGCCAACCTGGACCAAGAATTTCGTCCGGCGTTTGAATGCAATCCTCTCTGGTTCGCCGATGCGATCAGCCGCTTCGCCAACGGAGTGATCATCCTCGGGTACGGCTTCTACAAGGTCTTCCTGCCGATTCACCTGGCGCACGACTACAGCGACGCCGTGTTCAAGATCGCGACGGGGTTCGGTGACTACCGGTTCTTCGTCGCTGGGGGCGTGTTGATCGCCGCACTGGTCGCCGGACTCGTGTTCGCCAGGCGGCACCCGCTCTTGTTCGTCGCCGTGGCCATGTTCTTCGGATTCAGCTTCCTGACGTCGAACATCACCTTTCCCGTTGAGACGATCTTTGGCGAACGCCTCTACTACACGCCAGCGGTTGCGCTCTCGATTCTTGTCGCGTGGATCGTTGATCGCGTCGGCAGGTCAAGCCGCATCCGGGCCGTCGTGATCTTGGTCGGTCTGTGGACGCTGATGTGCGCGGGACTGATCATCAAGCGCGACCTCGACTGGCGCGACAACAAGACGTTGTTCTTCGCCGACGCGGCGGGGCAGCCGGACTCGATCCGCGTGCAGATGACGCTGATGCATTACCTGCGTCAGGGTGACCCTAACGTGTGGAAGCAGACGATCGACCACGCGCACGCGACAAACCCCAAGTGCCCCACGCCGATTCGGGAGATGGCGTACTTCTTCATCACGATGGGGCAGTTCGACGAGGCGGAGCGGTACGCACGGCTCGGTCTGGAGATCCGGGAGAGCGACCATCCCGATATCATCGACCAGCGGGCGGAGTTGCACCTTCTCTTGGCGCAAGCGCTGGAGGCCCAGAACAGATTCCCCGAAGCGGAGCAGTCCCTCCGCGAGGCGGTCGAGATCGCCGAGATCGATCCGAAGTTTCCTGATCCTCGCAAGCGTACGGATCTCGGTGCTTTCTTCCGACGGACGGGGAAACCGCAAGATGCCAAGCGGGAGTTCCGGGCCGTCCGCAGGAAGACGCCGAAGTTCCTCCCGGCTTGGGACCAGTCGTTGTTCCTCGCGCAGTCCGAAAAGAACGACAAGGAAGTCGAGACGCTGGTCGGGTCCGGCAGGCGACTATTCCCCGACGCGCCGAACTTCGCTCTCCACGAGGCGATCCTCGCGCAC
>PVBE010960676.1_pt1 | contig 14434 bp, 10 predicted proteins | sample 1631181 | NCBI WGS metagenome assembly PVBE01 (sample SAMN08397723, study PRJNA350692) | Marine metagenome, whole genome shotgun sequencing project. | isolation source: water | place: Pacific Ocean | collected 2012-04
GCCTGCCAGGCTCGTAGCCCGTGAGGTGACTGCCGGGGCTTGGGTGAACCCGGCCAGGGCGAATCCTTCCTTATCGATCGAGCGCAGAATGCCATACGGTCGCCCGTCCTCCATCGGATTGGCCCGGACCGCAACCGGGTCGCTCGGTAATAAGGAGTCGCGCGACCAGCCGCGTCTCGAAAGGATATTGGTCGGTCCCATTTGCAGCTCCCACTCGACGGGCTCACCGCTCTGTTCGGTTTCTACGATCACGTAGACGTGGGGGTTTCGCCAGGCAAATTCCTTGACGGTTCCCTCGAACACGATCACCGACTCCATGTCCATGCCGGCTTCGCTGTGATGTGCGAGGACGGGCGGGGCGATGATGAGTGCTGCGGCGATCGCCGCCGTATTTCTGATGATATTCATGCTGGTTTCATACTCCCTGTTCGAGATTCATTGCGCAGGGTTCGGTCGCGTGCGACAGCTGCACAGCAGTTCGGTAAACCTGCGTAGTGGCGCCCCGTAAGCTCTGGTTAAGCTATTCTGCTTCTATCACCTCGAAGGGCCGTCCTTGGCTTTCGGAGAGTTTAACTTCTCCTTTTTTATACATTCATTCCACCTACAGTGGAAAAGCTATACGGAGGTCTACCTATGGTGTGGAAGCCGCTCGGTTGACTTCAGTCCTTTTCCCCATTACCACCGATCCCAGAGCTCTGCGCTCTGTGCCGGCGTGAACGCAGGACGCTTACCGTGTCTTCCCATTGCGTACACTCCACCTGTCGCCTATTAGGCAGGTTGGTGTGAGCGTCTCTGCTCAGCTCTCGATACAAGACGGTAAAGTACCATGGAATGTTCGTCGGCTTGATGCTTTCTGGTTTTATGGCTATGTGGCCGTGCTATGAGCACCGCATGTAGGCATGTCGCAAGCAAGCACGTTGAGTAGAAGGCCTTTCCGTCTATAACAATCCCTCAGAATGCGCTAGAAACAAGGTTAAGTGTTGTATCGACCAGTTGACGCCGCCGCCAGGAGCGGCTGTTCGTAAACCGTAAAAGACGCTCTAGTCCATGAATGCTACGAACCAAGTACTCGACTTCCGTTAGCGAAAGACGACTGTCTTCGTGCCATTCAGCACGATGCGCTGCTCCGCTTGGTAGCGAACCGCCCGAGCCAGCACGACTTTCTCGACGTCCCGCCCGATCTCGGCGAGTACTTCCGGCGGCGTGGCGTGATCGACCCGCAACACGTCTTGCTCGATGATCGGCCCCTCGTCGAGATCGGGCGTCACATAGTGCGCTGTCGCACCAATCAGCTTTACACCGCGCTCGAAGGCCTGCGCATAAGGGCTGGCACCCTTGAACCCAGGCAGGAACGAGTGATGAATATTGATGATGCGGGCCGGTAAATATTCACAAACATTCTTTGAGAGGATCTGCATGTACCGGGCTAACACCAGAAAATCGACGGCCTCATCCTCCACGAGCTGCAGAAGATCGCTATCCCAACGCTGCCTATCCCCTGCCGAAACCGGCCAGTGCAGGAAGGGAATATCGTGGGAGGTGGCCAACTCGCGCGCGGCTCGATGATTAGATATGACGGCCGGGATCTCGATCTTCAGTTCACCGATACCATAGCGATAGAGAAGATCGTGTAAGCAATGATCCTGGGCGGACATCAAAATGAGCACGCGCGGCCTGTATCCAGAGTCGCACAGACTCCAGTTCATCTGAAAACGGTTCGCCAGCGGCGAGAATTCTTTCTCCAGGATCGCGGCATCGTGACTGATGCCCTCCGAAGCGAAATGAATTCTCATCGCGAACAGGCCGGTGGTCGGATCGCCGAATTGGGCGCTCTCGAGGATGTTGCACTGCCTGTTCACCATCCACCCCGAAACGGCATGGACGATACCTCGCGAATCTGGACACGTTAAAGACAGAACAAAGGAGTGGTCAGGGGCGGGCAGCGTATTCATCGCGAATGGATTCTACCGAGATTCGGCATCCCCATGTCAGATAATTGACAACGCCGTTCGGACTCGGTGGCGCTACCCGGTGATGAGTTCGGTAAGCAAAGCGTATGCATAATCGTGTCCGGCAGGCCATTTGCTCGCGCGCGGCCCGGCAACATTCAGTACCGAAATACCGTTTTCCGATACGAATTGGTCCAGTACCTGCAGAGCTTCAGCGCGACTCAGCGTCGTCGCGTCGATCAGGACATGGGGTTTGCCTACCTGCTCACAGTACATCGCCGCCAACCTCGTGCCGCCTTCGAGTACGGAATCGAAAATTATCGCCGTGCCATCGGAGTCGACGACGTTTTGTCGCGTGCGTTCTGAATATCCCGAACCAGTCAATTCCCGGACCGGGAAGCGGATCGGAATCGTCCCTGCTTCGCTGCGGCGGCCTTTGGGGCACCAGCCTCCGCACCTGATTCCGCCGTCCAGCGCTGCGGTGAGCGCCCCCTGATCGACGCCGGTCTGACCGCCGGAGACGACGACGGGCAGAGGCCGATCTCGTGCGGACATCTCCGCCATCAGTACGCCGTCGGGCTATCTCCGGCGCGTGGCGTCACGGCGCCACCGTCGACTCCTGCGAATTGGACTGGAACGGAGACGATAGAGCCTCCCTGATTTCGCTGGACGACGAAATGAAGATGCGGCCCGGTACTGAAGCCGGTATTGCCAGAGTCGGCCAGGTACTCGCCCCGCTCGACGCGCTGACCCGGTACAACCCGAATAGAATTCCAGTTCAGATGAGCGTACACGCTCATCGTGCCATCGTCATGATGTACGCGGACGATGTTCGCGCGCGGCGCGTCGACTTCGGTGTCCGTACCCGTCTGATAGAAATTGCTCGCGACCTCGGTCACGATGCCGCCTCGCGCCGCATGAACACCCGTACCGATCGGCATCTCGAAATCGATCGCGTGATGGCTGGCCGGATCGTAGTGAGTCTCCTGGTCCGGATATGCCTGCGAAACATAGAAACTCGCAGCCACTGAATACGGCAGCCGGTAAAGTTGCCGCGGCTCGTGGCGCGCCGCAGGGTCTCCGGGAATATGTTGATACCGGTACTCCAGACTCATCGGCAATCTCTCGTCTTGGCGTACAACACTGATGAGCTCGGTCTCACTGCACGCAGGCAATATCATCCGACCATACGCCGGTGTATCCGGCGCGACGTTTTCCATGGTGGCAAACTGATACGCAATCTCGACGGGACCGAAAGAAGTATTACTCGCGGACAGACTCAGTCCATCGGCCGTCTGCCGCTGGTGCACTTCGACCTCGGGAGCATCGAGCGTCGTCTGCAGTACTTCTTCCTGATATGCCTGCCCGGCACCGGGTTGCCGATCGGAGTAGACCCAGACGCTGTTCACATCTCGATACTTGTACATGCGCTGAGCGTTTGCGGCATGGCTCACGCATAGCAGCAACAACGCCAGTGCTGCGAACGGCTCAAGACGATAAATCACTTCTTTCATCGTGAATTACTATGGCCGAATGAGCTTCAGCGGCCAAGGACCTTCGTCACGGGAAACCGTCGGTGGTGAACGCGCGACGATAACCCGGCGGCCGCGCCGCCGTCAGTCACGGCGCTACTGGAGGTCGTAACGCCGCCAATCATTTCCTTCGCGTCGCAATTTGTAGCTCGGCCAGTAATTCGTATCGAGTTTTAGCGTTATGACCTGCGGCACGCTATTCCACGTCACGGTATTGAGCCTGACCGAATCGCGATCCAGCAGGCCAGCGACTGCTCCGAGGAAACTATCGAGATCCGGAGTAGGCTGCCCGTCGACACCGACTATGCGACGTCCCGCGAACAATCCCGAACGGCTCGCCGGGGAACCGAAACCGAAATAGGACACATAGACGCCCTGGGAATCGATGCCACGCTGTACCGAGATCGCACGATGTGGCGTCTGCAGCAGCGCACCTGCCCATAGGACGATACGCTGAATTCCCTCGCCATTCAGCGGCACGGTACCGATTAGCTCACGCACTTCACGCCCGTCTCTATACACGGTCACCTCGACCTCCGGACGCCGTGTGGCAAGATCGACCTCTCTGAACGTGTTGAGTGGCTGCCCATCGATACTCAGAAGAATATCGCCGGAACGGAAGAATTCCACCGCGGGTGAGCCCGCAACCGCACTAGCCACCGCCAGTACTTGACGGCGCCGCGGGTTGTGCGATTCGTAGCTCTCTACCCAGCTTTCCGGCAGGCCGAACCGTCTCGCCGATGCCAGTGGCATATAGCGCCATTCGACCTCGAGCGAATGCAACGGTTCGCCGTTATTTAGGGCTGCGACCATATCGACGATCAGGTAAGCGGGAATTCCCATATTCACCTGCGTTAGATCGCGGCCCGTCTGATAAGCGAATGTCGCCCAGAGCGCCGCAACACGACCCTGCCGGTCAACGATAACGCCGTCGAAATCGTCGGGGCCATTGACGAGCGTAATTCCCTCCATGTTCGACTCGCGGAATCGCAGCGTCCGAGACAACGGAAAATTTGCGGCCTCAACGGCGGCCACCTCGCTAGATTGAGACGACACCGTATGGTCCGGCTTGAGGCCGACAACAGCCCGAGCATCGCCCGGTAATACGTCATCGACGGTAAACGAAGCACTACGTGTAGGCGTATCGCCGATCAGCGCGGGGTCGTAGGAGACGATCGAAAGATTGTGCAACGGATGCACGTATTCGACACGTCCCGGAATCTCCAGCGAGCCCGCAAATGTGATGCGAACGTCGCCCATCGCTACCGGTACGGTGTTGCGGTCGACGACGACGAGTCCGCGCTCGGCATCCGCTATCAAGCCAGTCCCATAGTAGTGGCGATCGGAGACACCGGAAATCGTGTAGGGCATATCGAAGTTGACGAGCACCAGCGAGGGAATAATACGTTGTATGTACCGCTCACCGGGCTGCGGTGGGAAGGTCGTGCTCTGGGGCTCGGTCGCCTGCGCCGGTGGCCCCTGTGCCAGGTCGCGGCACGGCCACAAGCCGTTTGCATCATTCCGTTTGCACCGCTGCGCGGGGAACCAGTCCCGATCGTTGTTGATGACGCGTTGGCGCTCCGTTTGCGGATCGTCGAATTGAGTGAAACGCACCGTCGTTCGAGCGCCATCGGGTAGACGCTCCAATACGCGTTGTAGATCATCGAGACTACGCATCGATTCGCCGTCGACGCTCATGATCAAGCTCGCGCGCGGAATCGCCGCCGAGCCGAAGACGTAGCCGGGATTCGCCACGTAGACTCCTGACACCGGGCGATTGAAGTGGCGCGCCTGCTGATAGGAGAGATCGTTGAAAATACCCTCGCCATACTCGATGAATTCATCGGGTGTGATCGCATGCAGGTCGTTGACGGGCAGCGTGCCTTGCAACACCTCGCCCCCACGTTCTATTTGTAACGAAACGCTATCACCAACGCTATCGTCCAGTATCGCCTCCAGTGGAACGAACCCAGCGGTCAACTCCCCGTTGACTCGCACGAGGATATCTCCGGGTCGTAGAAACTCGCCAGCATCGGCGCCAGGGATCACGCGTTCGACGACGAGTAATCCGATCTGCTCGGGATAGGCCTCTCGAATCAGAGTTTCTGTCTGCTCTGTCAGGCCAAGACGCCGCAGTTCGGCGAACGGTTTGTGGACGAACTCACTTTGCAGCGTTCCCCGGAGCACTGGTACTCCCTGTTGAATCAGCTCGAGCGCGCGGCGGACGCGATCCAGTGGCAGGAAGAAGCTCGATTGTGCCTGGCTGCTCGCACCCGCGTTCAGCGCGACTACGCGGCCTTCGATGTCCAGCACGGGCGATCCGGACGAACCACCCGACGTTCCCGATGCCGCCTGCATATAAAAGGTATTGAAGTCGTTGTAGTTTCCACGGCCGTAATTCGGCGCCTGGCGGTCGAGCCGCGCGATCGTGCCTGCGAGTATCGACTGCTGCTCCCCGGCGTCGTTACCGACGACGCGGATATCGCGGCCGATCTGCGCCCCCTCCGGCGCGAGCGGCAGCTCTGCAGGCTCCGTGAACCGGAGCAGTTCCGGATCGTAGCGGAAGAAACCGAAGTCATGGACCGGATCCCGGTACACTGGCACGAGTTCCATTTCCTCCTGATTGGGGAAAATTGCCTGCGCGACAACGGGGCCCGGCGTGACGACGTGGCGGTTCGTCAGGATCAAGCCCCGCTTCGCATCGACGACGAATCCGGTGGCTTGGCTCGACTGGTTTCGCTCAGTATCGAAGGCTCGGGTGCTGTCCACTTGAATCGAGACGACGCCGGACGATATCGCCGTCAGCGTATCGTTCCAAGTCGGCTCCTGAGCCACTGTTGCAAGCGATACGGCGATCGTGCCCGTGCAGAGAATCGAGGGGAGAAGTGTCTTCATAGGATCCAATTGTAGGGGTGTTACTGCGACTCTGACCAGAATGACGGCCATTTTCTCCCGTGTAGCTCGCTAGCCGAGCCTAGTTCCTGTGTGCCTCCACGATTTTCGCGCCAGTTTCGGTCTCCGGCGGCAGGTAACGGACATCCAATTTCCGGGCGGCGCGCACATCGTCAAGCCGTCTGATGGGTGTCGAAACCGGCGCCGTCTTGCATTTAGCGGCGTCGCTCGCAGTCTCGCCCAGTATCTCTGTCATCGCGGCGATGAAATCGTCAAGTGTTCGCTTGCTCTCCGTTTCGGTCGGCTCGATCAGCAGGCATTCGGGAACGAGGAGCGGGAAGTAGGTCGTCGGCGCGTGCATGTCACGATCGAGAAGCGCCTTCGCAAAGTCCATCGCGTTCGCGCCACTCAACTGCGCCTGCTTCTTGAGCGTAACCACAAACTCGTGACTGGCGCGGCGCTGCGGAAACGCGAGATCGAATCCCGCTTTGGCAAGTTCCGTCATGACGTAGTTGGCGTTTAGCGCCGCGTAGTCGGCCACGCGCTCCATACCTTCCCGTCCGAGCAGCCGCATGTAGACGTAAGCTCGCAGGAGGACGCCGGCATTGCCCATGAACGCGGAAAGGCGGCCAATGCTCTTGGGCAGATCTGATTCAACGATCCAGCGAAAACCGGTCTCCTTTGAGCCCACGAAAGGCACGGGCAGGTATGGCGCGAGCGTCTCGCCGACGCCGACGACACCAGAACCCGGTCCGCCACCACCGTGCGGGGCCGCAAACGTCTTGTGTAGGTTGATATGCATGACATCGAAACCCATCTGGGCAGGCAGGACCTTGCCGAGTATCGCGTTGAGATTCGCGCCATCGTAATAAAGGAGTCCACCGGCGTTGTGAATGATCTGTTCGATGGCCTTGATGCTCCTCTCGAATACTCCCAGGGTAGAGGGATTCGTCAGCATGATTCCAGCGGTCTGCGGCCCTACGAGTTCGCGTAGCGCATCCAGATCGACGTCGCCATCCGCGCGCGTCGGCAGCTCTCGGACGGTACAACCGCACATCGTCACCGTCGCCGGATTCGTGCCATGGGCGGCATCCGGAACGATGATCTCGGTTCGACCGAGGTCGCCGCGATCGATGTGGTAGGCGCGAATCATCGCGACGCCGGCGAGTTCACCCTGGGCGCCCGCCATCGGCGTCAGCGAAAACGCCGACATGCCCGTCACCGACTTCAGCATCTCCTGTAATTCAAATACACAGCCCATGAATCCCTGCGACGATGCTTCGGGGGCGAGCGGGTGCCGATCTATGAAACCCGGCAGCATGGCGAGTGAATTGCAGCCGCGCGGATTGTATTTCATCGTGCAGGAACCGAGCGGGTAGAAATGCGTGTCGATCGAGAAGTTCATCTGTGACAGGCGCGTGTAGTGACGTACGACATCCAGTTCAGACACCTCCGGTAATAACGGCGGTCGGCTGCGAAGAAACTGCGCCGGGAGATCGTGCGTACTCTCGTGTTGCGGAGACTGCGCGCGCGGCGAGCGGCCGGGTTGACCGAGTTCGAATATCAACGGCTCACTCATCGCCTTGCTCCCGTAGATTCGATTTGTTCCCGAAGCGCCAGTACATAGGCGTCGATGTCTTCATCGCTCTTAGTTTCTGTCGCGCAGACCAACAAACAGCCCGAGAGTTCCGGGTACCAGTCCGACAACGGAACGCCAGCCAGAATCCCCCGCTCTCTTAACCCCTCGACGACGGCGGATGCCGACACGGGCAAACGCAGCACGACTTCATGAAAATGCGGCGTCCTAAATGCGGGCACCACGCCATCGATCTCCGCCGCGGCTACCGCCAGCGAACGCGTCTTTGCGTGGCATTCCACAGCGACACGCCGCAGGCCATCCGGCCCGATCAGACTCATATAGAGGGTTGCCGCCGTGACCATGAGGCCCTGATTGGTGCAGATGTTGGAGGTCGCGTGAGAGCGTCGAATGTGCTGCTCGCGTGCTTGCAGCGTCAGCGTAAAACCCGGCTCGCCGTCCAGATCGAACGTGCGGCCGACCAGCCGGCCGGGTAACTGTCTCACGAACGCTTCCCGGCACGTCAGGAACCCGAAATAAGGCCCTCCGGAACTCAGAGGTACACCGAGAGGCTGGCCTTCACCGCAGGCGATGGGCACGCCTTTACGGCCCCATGCGCCGGGAGGATGCAGCAATCCCAGAGAGGTCGGATTGACGACTCCGATTCCAAGTGCACCCTGCTCCGCTGCCCAGTCCGCGAGTTCATCGACCTCCTCTAATACGCCGAAGACGTTAGGTTGCGGGATCACGACCGCCGTAATGTCGGCGTCGGTATAGGCGCGCAGAGTGCTTAGGTCGGTTCTTCCGCTGTCACGATCGTAAGGAATCTGGACGAGATCAATTTCCTGGCTCGCGGTGATCGCTCTCGCGACGGCGGCGTAATGGGGATGCACACTCTCCGGTATCAGCACCCGTGTCGATTTCGAGGCTCGATTGGCCCTGACGGCCATGAGCACGGCTTCTGCGAGCGCGGATGCGCCATCATAAAGGGACGCGTTCGACACGTCGAGTCCGGTCAGGCTCGCCATCATCGTTTGATATTCGTAGATGACCTGCAGCGTTCCCTGGCTCGCTTCGGCCTGGTACGGCGTGTAGGCCGTGTAGAACTCGCCACGCGTCGCCAACTCCCAAACGGCTGCGGGGATGTGATGCTCGTAGGCACCGGCACCGAGAAAGTTCGATTCGATGCGATCCTCGTCAGCGCGCCGGCGCATGACCCGCCCGACCTCGTTCTCCGAGATCGCGTCGGGTACCCCAGTTAACGGGCCGCAGCGGAGATCCTCCGGGATCTCGTCGAACAGACTGTCGATATCGTCAACGCCGATAACCTGCAACATTCGCTGCGTTTCATCTGCTGTGTGAGGAATAAAAGGCACGATCTCGTCCTCCGCCCTACTCGTTCAGTTCGGCGACAAAACGCTCGTAGTCGTCGCTGCTTAACAATTCATCCAATTGGGCGGGAATGTCAGGCTTGAAACGCATCAGCCAACCGTCACCGTATGGATCTGTGTTGACGAGCTCGGGCGAGTCCGCCAGCGTGTCGTTTGTCTCGACGATCGTACCTGACAGCGGCAGATAGACATCCGTTGCGGCTTTCACGGATTCCACCACAGCACACCCGTCACCCGCCTCGACAGCCGTATCGTTCTCGGGAAGCTCCACAAAGACCAGATCACCGACGGAGACCTGAGCGTAATCGGTTATGCCGAGTTGCAGGTTGCCGTCGTCCTGCTCGCGAATCCACTCATGATCTTTCGTGTACTTCAGTTCGACTGGAATTTCGCTCATAGGCCGGTCTCCTCAATGCCTGTCGTTATTTAAGATGTACTTTGATGTCCCCGTTCCTGACGAACGGTGGCTTGACGACGCGTGCCGAATGACTGCGCTCCCGGATCAGAACTTCGCAGCGGTCTACAGCATCAATCGGCAGCCTGGCCAGCGCGATTGAGCGAGCCAGCGTCGGCGAGAACGTGCCGCTCGTAACTGTACCGTCACCATGCGACGTGCGCACGGCATAGCCGGCTCGGAGGACACCTTTGCCATCGAGAATCAACCCAGCCTGCCGCAGCGTCACTCCAGCAGCAAGCCGCTCCTCGAACGCAATACGGCCGACGAAGTCGCGATCCGTCTTCATGTCTACGGTCCACCCGAGGCCACACTCCAACGGGCTTACGGTCTCGTCCATATCGAGACCGTAGAGATTCATTCCCGCCTCCAACCGCAGCGTATCCCGCGCTCCCAACCCGCAGACGGGGATGTCCAGCGACCGCAACTCCCCCCACAGCGTCACAGCCCGATCGCCTAGCACGAAAATCTCGAAACCGTCTTCGCCTGTGTAGCCGGTACGCGCCACGAACGTGTCACCGTCTCGATGAGCCCGAAACCCGGCCAGAGCGAGCAGCGATTCCCCGTGAGCGAGTACCCGCGCCGAGAGCTGACGAGCTTGCGGCCCTTGCACGGCGATCATCGCCAAGTCCGTTCTCTCGACAAACTCGAGAGAAAACCCGTCACCACGATCTCGCAACCATGTGAGATCCTTTTCCCGAGTGGCCGCATTCACGACGAGTCGAAACTCGCGGTCAGCCAGCCGATAGACGATCAGGTCGTCGAGAACTCCGCCATCGTCGCCCAGCATGCAACTGTAGAGCGCCGGGCACTGTCCTTCGTCAGCGGCACGCTTCATTTTCCCAACATCGTTCGCGAGAACGTGGCGGAGGTAGCGCTCGGCATCAGCGCCCGTCACGTCTACGATTGTCATATGGGAGACGTCGAATAACCCGGCCCGCCTTCGGACGGCATGATGCTCGTCCAGTTGCGATCCGTAGTTGAGCGGCATGCTCCACCCGCTGAACTCGACCATACGGGCACCCAAACCGACGTGGGTGTCGAATAACGGTGTTCGCTTGCCTCCGGACATCTGATCTCATCACAAAAAAACGGCGAGCCTATGGCCCGCCGCTCCTCTGTCCTGATACCTGAGAGATTAAGCGCAGGATATGCGCTGCTCACCTTCGGTGGACCCCCACGGGGCCACTCTCCAGAGTCAATCAGGCTCTGCCGTCCATTTGCCTGAGCGTTTCCGAGCGGTGGTTGCGCCTTCGGCGCTTCGCCGAAGCGAAGTCTCTCCGGCAGGCCTTATGATTGCATGCAGGATCATAGCTCAACCCGCATTGTGTCTCTACACGCCAGGCCTCAGTTTCTCAGGCGACGCGTGCTCTGGCCGAACTCGGTAGCTCGCCGGTCAGCCCTAAAGCTTCCCGCATCAGCCGATTCTTGGCGAGGGGTGCCGTATTGACGGCGGAGAGCCCGGCGGCGCGTAGCGGCGCGAATAGCGGACCCGGTAAGCGGAACAATCGATGTAGCGCGTCCATCGCCAGCAACATCTTCAGGTTACCGCCTTTGCGCTGACGCTCATAACGGCGTAGCACGCGAAGATCCCCCGGATCCTCAGCCTGACTCATCGCAGCTACCAACGTGTCCACCAACGCAGCGGCGTCGAGCAAACCGAGATTCATCCCCTGCCCGGCGAGAGGGTGAACCGTGTGCGCGGCATCGCCGACCAGGGCGACCCGTGAACTGCAGTAACGACGCGCGTGCAGTGCGCGCAGCGGGAACCTCGCCCGTGCCGTGCAAGCCTCGATCTCTCCAAGTACGTCGCCACTTACCGGCTGCAACTCATCGATAAAAGCCTCGTCCGACACCGACGACAATCGCTGCGCTTCACCCGAGTTCATCGACCAAACCACCGAACTTCGACCATCGAGCAGAGGTAGAAACGCAAGAGGGCCGTCCGGCAGGAAGCGTTGCCATGCTGTCTCAGCATGCGGCCGAGCGGATACGACATGAGTAACGAGCGCTTCCTGGCCATAGGCCGTGGTTGCAACCGGTAGATCCAACAGGCTTCTGACCGTTGACGCTCCGCCGTCAGCGGCAACGAGCACCGTCGCCTGAAAAGTTTCACCGGATTGCGTTTCGATCTCGACGGCCCGGGACTCGGAACGAACTGCCGCGAGCTCGACCCCGGCGCGCAACTCGACACTCGTGGAAGCGTCCAGCAGGCGATACAAGCGGTCTCTAATCAATCGATCTTCGACGATATGTCCCAGGTCGGGTTCGCCGAGTTCGGCGCAATCGAAGGTTAGCGAGCCGAGCCCAGTTGCGTCGTCTCCTTCCCAGACCTGCATGCGTCCGTAGCGGCTTGCGCGCGCCGCTGCAATCTCCTGCCACGCTCCTGCGTGCTCGAGGATGCGCTGCGATGCCCGGGAGAGCGCATAGACTCTGAGATCCGTCTGATCCGGACTCCAGGCAGGTGCGGGGCGAGACTCTAGGACGTTAATACGCAGTCGACTCGATTGTGGGCTCGCGAGCAGTAGCGCGGCAACCGTTAAACCGACCGGCCCGGCGCCGATAATTATGACTGACGTGTCGTCTGGATTCGTCATCTCTGATGCGCTCTATCCGGCTATCCCGGCGGCAGGAGCGGCAGCCCGCGTGCCAGACGCGGAAGGCGTCCTGAGAGACCCATCGTCTGTTTGGCCAACTCGGCTTTTGCGCCGGGAATCAAATCGAATGCCATTAGTCCGACGCCTCGCGATGCCGCCAGCGGTAAAGCGCCATAACCGAACAACCGGATCAATCCGTGCGTAAGCGCGGCGACTTTTTTCTGATCCTGATCACGCCACTCCCGGTAGTGCCCGAGTACGTCCGCCGAACCTGGATCGCCGTCCGAGGTGCCGCTGCGAAGGTGCTCAGTGAATATTTCCGCTAATGAGGCGACGTCGCGCAAAGCGAGATTGAATCCCTGCCCGGCGACCGGATGGAGATTGACGGCTGCACTGCCGATGAGTACGGCTCGCTTACCGACAACCTCCGCGCTGCGGACACGAGCCAGCGGATACACCGCTCGAGTGCCTATCCGTGTGATACGACCCAATCGATTACCGAACGCGGCTTGTAATTCCAGACGAAAGACGTCTTCGTCGAGCACCGATACGCGGCCTGCTTCATTGTGGGCAAGCGTCCAGACGACGGCGACGCGGCCGAAGGTTAGCGGTAGAAACGCCAGCGCCCCGTGCGGCGTGAAACGCTCGAAAGCGCGCCCAGCGTGCTCTATCTCGGTCGTGCAGTTAAGAATAATGGCCTGCTGTTCGTAGCGGTCCTCGTGCGCGGCAATCTCGAGCATGTGCCTTACCGTCGAGTTGGCGCCATCCGCCGCAACGACAGCACGCGCGACGACAGAAACGCGCTCTTTACCCATCTCGACTTCAGCCTCGACGTGGTCATCGCCAACGGAGAGAGTGCCGAGTTTCGCGGGCGCGAGACACTCGAACCCGTCGGCTGCCGCCAATGCCCGCCACAGGACGCCGCCGAGAATACGATTCTCCAGTGTATACCCGAGTGCAGGTACACCCTCATCCTCCGCGCGGATTCGCGCAGCGCCGAAACGGCCGCGCTCGGAAATATGAATCGACCGAATCGGTTCCGCGTTGGCCGCCACCCCATCCCACAACCCGAGTGACGAGAGAATTCGCTGGCTGCCATTCGCGAGGGCCGTCGCTCTTCCGTCGAAACTAGGTTGCCCGAGATGTGAGGGGTCGCATGCCTCCACGATCACAGTCTTCAGCGGTGTCTGCGCCAGTGCATGCGCGAGCGTTGAGCCCGCCAGCCCACCTCCGATGATCAATACATCCGTATCAAGGCAATTCTGTTTCATTCGCAGACACCCACGAGCGCCTCTATTTCATCGGCTTGTAAGGGTAGGTCTTCGGTGAGGACCTGCGGCCCGTTTTTCGATAGATGAACGTCATCCTCGAGGCGAATACCGATCCCGCGCCAGCACTTCGCCACGTCCCTGGCATCCGGCGCAATGTAAATTCCCGGTTCAATGGTCGTGACCATGCCTGGTTCCAACAGACGCCACTGCTTCCCAACTTTGTAGTCCCCGACATCGTGGGCGTCCATGCCTATCCAGTGACCCGTCTTGTGCATGAAAAACGGCCGATAAGCCCTCGATTTCAGCAAGGACGGTAACCGGCCTTTTAGAATGCCGAGATCCCGCAAGCCGCGTGTAATCTCCTTTACTGCCGCGTCGTGAGGGTCGTTCCAATGGTTGCCTGATCGAACCTTATCCGTTGCAACCTGATTCGCAGCGTAGACGATCTCGTACAAATCTCGTTGTGGCCCGGAAAACTCACCATTGACCGGAAACGTTCTCGTAACGTCGGACGCGTACAACTCTACCTCACAGCCAGCGTCGATAAGCACCAGATCTCCATCGTTTAAGATGGCATTATTCGCTCGATAGTGCAGCACACATGCGTTTGCACCCGACGCCACGATCGGTTCGTACGAACACTGTACGCCCTGCCTCGCGAATTCATATCTGAACTCGGCCTCGAGTTCGTACTCGTGAATGCCGGGCCGACAAGCTCGCAGTGCGCAACGGTGTGCTGCAACGGCGATACGTGCAGACCGCTTCATAACAC
>PVBE011823425.1_pt1 | contig 14433 bp, 9 predicted proteins | sample 1631181 | NCBI WGS metagenome assembly PVBE01 (sample SAMN08397723, study PRJNA350692) | Marine metagenome, whole genome shotgun sequencing project. | isolation source: water | place: Pacific Ocean | collected 2012-04
AGGCGACGACAGCCAGTAGCGTCCAGGCCCAGAGTGGCCAGTGGCGCGGGTGCAACGGGCTCAGAAGCCGGCGGATTGGCTTCGAGCGGGTACTGAGTGGCCGTCGATCACGGTGAGGCGTCGACGCTCCTCATGGTGCTGCGGTAGTCCGAAGTAGCCCCTCCGCGAGGCAGCGCGTCGGATGATCTCCCTAGTAAGCGACCGGAATTCGGCTGCCGCGCGGGTGGCCGGGGCATATCGGGTGATTGGTTTACGCGCGTCGGTCGATTCCGCGAACTGCACGCAATCGTTCACGATCGTATCGAAGACCAGATCACCGTACGTTGCTTGCAATGTGTCGAGCACTTGGCGGGCGAGACGAGTGCGCACGTCGAATGCGTTCGCGAAGATGCCGAGCAGGTCGAGGCTGGGATTGGCTCCGAGATCGCGAAGCTCGCGTACCAACTCGAGCACGCGTCGGACGCCCTCATAGGCCATCCCCCGTGCCTGCACTGGGCAAACAATATGCTGCGAAGCTACATAGGTGTTCAGTAGCACCACGCCGTTGCCCGGCGGACAGTCGATGACGGCGTAGTCGCACGTCTCGGGGAGTCGAGCCAGCAGGACGCGCTCGCCCGCGAGATTACGACGGTTGATCTCATCGAGGCGTGGCGACGAGGCGACGCCCCAGATGCCCGGAATCCGGGTACGGACCGCGGCAGTTCCAATCGTCGCCTGGCCACGAAGCACGTCGGCAAGTGTGTGGTGCGCACCGAGCGAGTGTAAATCGAGGCAGTCTGTGAGACTCCCTTGGGAGTCCGCATCGATGAGCAGTACCGTATGGCCGAGCTCGGCCAGCACGGCAGCGAGATTGAAGGCCGTCGTCGTTTTGCCGACGCCGCCCTTGATGTTGCTAACAGCGATTGTTCGCATCGAGGCCCAGGGTGAACAATGAACGCCGAGGGAGCGTAAATGCGACGAACACCAGCGTCAAGGGGCTTCCACTCGGTCCCTTAGAATGCGCCGCGGGCACCGAGATGGCCTTCGGAAGCCCAGGGCCGGCCGCGCTGACGGAACTTCAGGGCCCGTCCTATACTTCGCAGCTACCGGAGTGTGGTCGGGGTGCGACCCCACGGGCAACGAGGAACGCGAGCTGTAGGAGCCGACTCCATGTCTGCACGAGCCACTTCGATTGTGGCATTCGTCGTCGTCATTGCTGGCCTGACCGATGACGCTGGCGCCCAGGAGGGTAACTGGGCAGGCTGGAGAGGAGACGGTACCGGCGTCTCGAGAGAGACCAATCTGCCGGTCGAGTGGAGTACCGAACAGGGCGTTCTGTGGAAGAAGCCCCTGGCCGGGGCAGGGCATTCCTCTCCGGTGGTTTTCGGTGATCGGTTGCTGGTTACCACGGCATATGAGCGCGATGACACGTTGCTCACCAAGGGATTGCTGCTTTGGGTCAGCGGTCTGCTCGGCGTCGCGGTTCTGGTCCTCATGGGGGCGTGCGCCTGGCGCAGCCTTGGCCCGGGCCGCACCGAGCCTGCCGAGGCTCCAAAGTGGCTGGATCTGGGAATCAAACTGGAAACTGTCGCAGCCAACGCGCTAGGCCTGTACTTCCTGTGGCAGCTCGCCGATCTGTTGTTGTACAAGAGCGCCGGATTCAACGTCGAGACCCCGCATCTGACGTGGATCCTGAGCGCCGAGGCAATCGTCCTCGGGCTGATCGCAGCCGTCGGTACGTTGCGGGCCGGGTGTTGGGCGCGACTGGTTTCTACCGGCGCACTGGCCGCGGCTACCGCTGCCTTCCATCTCAATCAACCGCGTGGGATCGCTGGCCTGGCGGTTCCCACCGAATGGCAGATGAATGTGCTCCGCCCGGCGGTGATTGCGGTCGCCTGGTTCGTCGTCTTCTGGCTCGTGGTACGGCTGGTCGGTCGACCGCGGCGTTCGCTGGTACCACTGACCTACGCAACGGCCGCCGGGTTGGCCGCCCTTGGCTTGCTCAGCTTCGGATACTTCAACTTCGTCGAGCCGAGTGTCGGACTGTGGCGGGCGGTGACGGCGCTCGACGCCGATACCGGTGAAGAGATCTGGACTCAGGGCGTCGCCGCACCTTCGGGTCGCAAGTACCCGACGAACTCGTATGCGTCGCCGACGCCGGCAACGGACGGTCGATATGTGGTCGTGAACTTCGGGCCGACCCTGGTGACGATGGATTTCGACGGGAACATTCTCTGGGAGCGTCGCGAGCCCCTGTTCATGCACTATCTGCGTCACGGTGCGTCGATATCCCCTGTCATCTACGGAGACAGCGTGCTGTTCACGTTCCTGCCGGAGACCCGTGAGGCTGGCATGGAGGAGGCCGACACCGACACGTCGTTCGAGTCGTTCTCGTACCTCGTCTCGCTGGACCTCGACACCGGCAAGGAGCGTTGGCGGGTCGACGGAATGGCTGGCGGTCGCGACGCCTTCGGCACGCCGTTGCTCCTACCGACGCCCGACGGCACATCGGTGCTGCTGAGCGTCAACGATCACATGCATGCCTACGATGCCGATTCCGGTGAGCATCTTTGGTCGGTGGAAACCCCGCTGCATGTCCCCGTGCCAAGCGTGGTGGCGACGGCCGAGACGGCCATCATGTCGGGGGGGCTGTACGGCCCGGCGGTGATCGCCGCCGTCGCCTTGGGCGATGACGACGGTTCCGGCAACACGGACGGGGGGGTGACCTCGAAGCGCCGCAGGTTCCGATGGAAGGTGACACGCGGCACGCCGGACGTATCGTCGCCGATTATCTACGAGGGGCTGGTCTACTGGGTAACCCAGAGCGGTCGCACATTCTGTGCCGACCCCACGACAGGCGAGATCGTTTGGAGGCAGCGACTGAACGCGCAGTACTCTGCCTCGCCGGTGGCCGGCGACGGCAAGCTCTACTTTGCCGGCGCCGATGGATCCGTGGCAGTCCTCGAGGCGGGTCGCGAGTACCGCGAGATTGCCAGGAACCAGCTCGAGGAGGTGATCTACGCTTCGCCGGCGATTGCCAATGGTCGCATCTACATCCGCGGTCAACAGCACCTGTACGCAGTCGACGGCAACTGAGGCGTATTAGCCGGTCGCTCGGCCGGCGCATCCCATCGGCCGAGCGCGCGGCCGCTGTCGAGCCACGTAACGAACGGATTGCAACGCATGGCTACTGGCCGCTACATCCTCTACCACGGCAACAAGAACTACTCCTCCTGGTCGATGCGTGCCTGGCTGGCGGTGCGTCAGTCGGGATGCGAGTTCGAAGAGGTGGCGTTTCATCTCGGCTCAGAGCATGTTCGGGATCGCATTGTCGAGCATTCGCCGACGGGTAAGGTACCGGCGCTCTGCCATGACGGGCTCACGATCTGGGACTCGCTGGCGATCACCGAGTATCTCGCCGAGCGCTTTCCGCAGGCGGATATTTGGCCTAGCGAGGTAGGGGATCGGGCGCGAGCCCGGTCGGTGGTGGCGGAAATGCACTCCGGATTTGAAGCTCTGCGGACGGCGATGCCGTTCAACTGCCGTCGCTCGAGCCCCGGCAAGGGTAGAGAGCCGGGGGTCGCCGAGGACATCGCTCGTGTTTCAGCGATTTGGCGGGAGTGCCGCCGGCAATCATCGGCGGGTAGGTACCTGTTCGGCGCCTACTCGGCCGCCGACATGACCTATGCGCCGGTGGTCAGTCGCTTCCGCACCTATGCCGTCGAGTTGGATGACGTCAGTGCGCAGTACGCGCAGGCGCTGTGGGAGCATCCCCACATCGTCGAATGGTGCGAGGCCGCGGCGCGGGAGGAGTGGATCGAGCCGGAGTTCGACCTCTGACGGAGAGCGCACGACGGTGGCTCGCGCGCCGCTGACCCTGCCCCCGCAATCGAGCAGTTACCAATCGCGCCGCTCGATCTGTCTTACTGGCTGGAGCTGCGATCCCAGGCACCGTACTGCTTCTCCAGGAAAGGCACTCCCTTGATTACCCAGTCCGCAGGCGGCGAATCCATCAAGTGGTGATCGAAGAACTCCTGCATGCGGATCGTCAGATCGCGCCGGTTCGCGAGGTTCCTGAGGCCGTGCCCCTCGCCTGGATAGGCGAGAAGGATGACGTTCTTGTCGTTGAACCGCATGCCGTTGTAAAGCTGCACCGCCTCCATAACGGCGACGACGCCGTCGGCCGTGCCGTGCATGAGCAATAGCGGTGTGTCCAGCGTGCGTACGTGATTGGTCGGGGACTCGCGCCAGTACAGCTCCCTATCGTCGTACGGGTTGGTGCCGAGTCGGCCTTGCCCGTAGTAGTCGTAACGATGCGCGTTCGCACCGGTGCCGATCATGTTGGTGGGCGTCCATCCCCACATGTGGTTGAAATCTGCCAGCAGGTCGGTCGCCGCCGCGCCCGCCGCTACGGCGGCAAACATGTTCGAGTTTCCGGCAATGTAGGCAGAGCCCTGGCCGCTGAAGCTGTGGCCGTGCAGGCCGATGCTCTGCGGATCCGCGTAGCCCAGCTCGACAACCTTGCGGGTCGCGGCTTCGACGCACTCCAGCATGTCGGCGTGGGTGTTGCCGGTGCGGAAATGGATGTCGGCCTGCATCACCAAGTAGCCTTTGCTCACCGCCTCGATGAGGGGTGCACCGAATCCGGTGACGTATCTCGGAGCGATATGGCGATGGAGATTCTGTGAGTTCTTCTCGTAGAAGTTCACCAGCATCGGGCGTCGCTCGCCCGCAGCGTAGTCATCGGGAATGGCCAACGTACCCTGCAGGCGCACGCCGTCTTCGTTGGTGTAGTCGAAGAGGATGCGCCGCCCCCAGCGGTATTCCTCCTGCCAGGGGTTGGCCTCGGTTATGCGTCGTAGGCTGGCGAAGTCGCCCTCACTCACGTAGAGATCGGGAAACTCCTCGAATTTCTCGCGACTGGTCACGTATACGTCGGCGCTCCGAGCCTTGAGCGGTCGGCCGAAGCGTCGGTCGTCCAATACAAGCTCTTCCAGCGCGCCGCCGGCGAGACGGTAGAACCCAGCCTGTTTCGTCCACTGACCGTAGGCCGACAACAGGATTGGCTTGCTGAGGTCGATGGAGGGCTCCCGGGCATCGGTTTGGACATGGCGGAAGCGCAGCTCCCGAGCGTCGCCCAAGCCGCCGGTGAGGTTGGTCGCCGCGCTACCGTCGAGCGGCTGCAGCCAGAGGTCGTAGCGGTGGTTGAGGACCAGCGATGTGCCGTCCGTCGTCCAGCCGGCAACGCCATAGGGTGGGGCCGTGCCGGGATAGTCGTATTCCGCGTTGACGAAGCTCACTGGCGCGGCCGCGGTCAGACTCCGTGTGATGCCGTTCTCGAGTTCGTACAGCCATAGCTGTGCGTCGCGCCAGTACAAGAAGTACCGCCCGTCGGGCGAGAGGCGCAGGGTCAGTCTCTGCCCGGTCAGCATCGGCGTGCGGGCGCCGGTGCTGGTGTTGACACGGTAGTAGTCGGCTTGCCGCTCCCGCCAGTCCGAGACGTACGGCTTCTCGTCGACACCGACGCCCCATCTGCCGTCTCGGCTGATCGTAATGCGACGCATGTTCGCGTCGGTGAGCCGTACGAAGCGCTCGCCGTCGAGAACGAAAGTGGCTCGGTAGGTGAAGTTGCGATCGCGCTCCGCTTGCGTCATCTGCACCGATTGGATGCGCTCGTCACGCACGTGCCAGACGTCAACGTTGGCCACACGATCCGGGTTGTCGGGCTCTTCGACGACCTCGGCTTGCTCGCCAATCCCGAAGAAGACGCGGCTGAGGTCTTCGCTCCAGGCGACTGGCGAGCGTTCGCTGATTACCAATCCCTCGGGGAAGGCGTCGTCGAACCGGGGATCCAACTGTGTGATGCTCGGCGAGCTGCCATCTGCTGACGGTGCGCCTAGGCGGCGAATGGTCAGCAGGATGTTCAGGCGCTCGGCGTGGCCCTCGGGCTTGTTGCCCTTGAGGACGGCGATGGCGCTCCCGTCCTTACTCCAGGCGAGCCGTGAGTACGTGCGGGCATCGTTGTCGAGTGGGCGCAGCGCACGGCTGTCGAGATCGATGGAATAGATGCCGTTACCCGTCTGGTCCGCCGCATCGACGGTATACGCGAGGCTACGCGCCCGGCCCTCCGGTACCGCGTGCTCTTGATCAGCCGTGAGTTGCTGATCGAAGGCAAACTCGTCAACGCTGCCAATGAGTTGCTCGGCGCCGCTCCGAAGATCGCGGAGAACGAGATCGGAGCCCTGATGATCGGCGTCAGCATCAGGTCGGGCCTTCTTGATGGCGAGAAACTCGGCGCCCGCGGAGAACTGGAAGGTGGCCGCATTGTCCCAGCTGAAGCGCTCGCCGGTGGCGAGGTTCAGCAGTTGCGCTGTACGTGGTCGAGGAGCGCGCTGGCGCCGCAGCTTCTCGGCCTCCTCGTAGGGAAGGTCGACGAAGTAGGCGACCCAGAGAGAATCGTCAGAGAACGTCGGCCCCGTCGCGTTGAGCAGCTCGAATTCCGTATCGTCCCGCAGCGACTCGATGTGGAGCGTCACCTGCGGGTCAAATGCGTTCGGCTTGCTGTAGCCATACGTCACCCAGCCGCCGTCGTCGGAGACTGACGGATCTGTGATACGTCGCCACCGTGTGTAGTCGTCGACCTGCAGCGTCTTCTTGACGGGCGAAGCAACCTGGCCACTTTGTGGACGGGCGATGGCCCAGGAGCCGACACCCAGCGGCAGTGTCGGTGGCATGAAGACGGCGACGAGGGCTATCGCGACAACGACAATGCGCATCGGGTTCGTTCCCATCCAGACAGAGAGGTTTCGAGGCGATCTGCCGTCAGGTTCAATTCTCTAGATCAGCCTGTCAAGGAGTCGGGTGTGCAGCAATCGCGCCGTGACGGCGCTGCGGGCGGCGGCGGAGTAGGAATCGGGCGAATCCTCTGAAAATCGGATGATTGCCTCTGAAAAGAGGATTGGGTATTCTCTGCCAGATACGAAGCGCGAAACCGAGACCTGAAGCCTCCCCCGCCCCGAGCCCCTAGCCCCTTCCTCCCATGTCGTTGAAGTTGTTCCGCCAAGCCCTGGCCGGCCGCGAGCGCCTGCCGCGCATGTGGCGCCAGCATCCGATCAAGGATAGCTACCAGGCAGTGATCATCGGGGGCGGTGCGCACGGGCTCGCCTGCGCCTACTACCTGGCCAAGGACCACGGCATCACCGATGTCGCGGTGGTGGAGAAGACCTACATCGGGTCAGGCGGCAGCGGGCGCAACACCGCGATCGTTCGCAGCAACTATCTGACGCCAGAGGGCGTGCGCTTCTACGATGCCAGCCTCAACCTCTACGAGGATCTGGCCCGCGACCTCAACTTCAACGTGATGCTCGGGCAGCGTGGGCACCTGACGTTAGCGCATAGCGACTCCTCGGTGATCACGATGCGTCGGCGGGCCGAGACGAACCGACTTGTCGGCGTCAACTCGAGGCTGATCTTCCCCGAAGAGATCGCCCGGCTGTGTCCCGATCTCGATCTCAGCGATCGGCCGCGCTACCCGATTCTGGCGGCTCTCTACCATCCGCCCGGTGGGATCATCCGCCACGATGCAGTCGTATGGGGCTATGCACATCAGGCCGATGTGAGGGGTGTCCACATCCACCAGAACACTGCTGCCACAGGCATACACGTCGAGGCCGGCAAGGTCACGGGCGTTCAGACTACTCGTGGGCGGATCAAGACCGACACTGTGCTCAACGCCACGGCCGGCTGGGGCGCGATCATCTCGGATATGGCGGGTGTGAAGCTCCCCATGTCAACCCGGCCGCTGCAGGCCCTCGTCACCCAGGCATTGAAGCCCTTCCTCGATGTGGTCATTGTCTCAGGCAGCTTGCATGCGTACGTTAGCCAGTCGGATCGCGGTGAGCTCGTGTGCGGTGGAAGCGTCGACCCGTATGCGTCGTATTCGATGAATTCATCGCTCGATTTTCTCGAAGGTCTGGCAGGCCACCTGCTGGCGTTGTTCCCCTGCCTACCGAAAGTCCGGGTCCTTCGACAGTGGGCCGGGTTGTGCGACATGACCCCCGACTACAGCCCGCTGATGGGCAAGACGCCGGTGGAAGGTTTCCATATCGACCTGGGTTGGGGCACCTATGGCTTCAAGGCTTCGCCGATCTGCGGCAAGACCTCGGCCGAGTTGCTCGCTACAGGACGTACTCCCGACTTGATCCGCCCATTCCGGTTGTCTCGATTCGCCGAGCACGATCTGGTCGGAGAGGGCGGCGCTGCCTCGGTTGGGCACTGATGCATAGGAGTAGGAGGACGCCGTGCTGCTGCTGAAATGCCCAAATTGCGGCCCGAGGAACGTGAGCGAGTTTCGCTTCGGCAACGAGTACAACCCACGACCTGCGAATCCGGCGGCAGTCAGCGAAGAGGAGTGGGTCGACTACCTGCATCTGCGCAACAACAAAGTGGGAGTGCAGAAGGAGTGGTGGCACCACGGCACCGGGTGTGGTTTGTGGTTTCTGGCCGAGCGTGACACCAAGACGAGCGAAGTCATGCGCACGTATTTGTGGAGTGAGGACGAAGAATCGAGCTCGGAGCCGGAAGGGGGGGGCGCAGCGTGAAGCGACTCCCCGAGGGCGGCACCTCGATCGACCGATCCTCGAGCCTGGAATTCACCTTCGACGGCACAAAGGTGACGGCGCACCAGGGCGACACCATCGGCTCGGCGCTGGCCGCCGCCGGCGTCAGGGTGGTCAGCCGTTCGTTCAAGTACCACCGGCCCCGCGGCTTGCTCTGCTGCTCTGGACACTGCCCGAACTGTCTGGTGCAGATCGGCGATGAACCCAATGTTCGCGCTTGTATGCGACCGGTCGAACAAGGAATTCGCGTGCGGTCCCAGAACGCCTGGCCGTCCCTGCGGTTCGATCTCCTATCGCTCTCGCGGTTCGCCTCGCGGTTCATGCCCGCAGGCTTCTACTACAAGACGTTCATGCGGCCCCGGTGGCTGTGGCCGTTGTACGAACGCGTGCTGCGTAATGCGGCCGGGCTTGGTGTGGTGGATCCGAAGACGCCGCGCGGCCGTTACGACAAGCGCTACCTGCACGCCGATATCGTAGTTGCCGGCGGCGGTCCCGCTGGCATCAGCGCGGCCCACGCGGCTGGCAAGAGCGGCGCCCGCGTGCTCCTGGTCGACGAAAACGCTGCGCTCGGCAGTCATCTCAGGTTTTCAGACGCGGATTCTGGCTCGGCGGCGACAAGAGTCGAGCAGATGCGTGACGAGCTCGAGGGAATGGCGAATGTGGAGTTGCTGACGGGCACCTCGGTGCTGGGTTGGTACCGGAACGATTGGCTGGCTGCCAAGACGGGGAATCGTCTCTTCAAGATCCGGATGGGTTCGTTGGTGGCTGCCACCGGAGCTTTTGAACGGCCGCTGCAGTTCGAGAACAACGACCTGCCCGGGATAATGCTGGGCAGCGCAGTACGACGGCTGTTGCACCAGTACGGCGTGGCTGCCGGGCAGCGCGTGCTGGTTGTTACCGCCAATGACGACGGCTGGGAGATTGCCGCCGAACTGCGCGCCGCAGGAGTTGAGGTCGTCGGGATCGCCGATGAGCGCCCTGTGGATGCCTGCACGAGCCCGCATGTCGATGCTCTCACATCCCAGGGAACGCCGATCCACTACCAGCATACGGTGGTCAAGGCGGTAGGGGCCAACGCTGTAGGTTCGGTGATCATTGCGCAGGTTGCGGTGGGCGATGCCGTAGACAAGACGACATGTAAGACCATCGGATGTGACCTGCTGGCCGTCAGCGTTGGCTGGACACCGGATACCGAGCTCACCCACCTCGCGGGCGGCAAGACACGCTACGATTCCGATCGCGCTGAGATGCTCCCGTCGGAGCTGCCGCCGCATCTCCATGTGGTCGGCCGCGCTGCCGGGACGCACGATCTTGCCGCTCAGATTCTCGAAGGGACCATCGCGGGTCAGGCAGCGGCCCACCGGCACGGCATTGGCGCGGAGCCGGATGCCGAAGTTGCGGCTGAATTGCAGCGACTCAAGAGCGCCGCGCCAGGACGCAGCTCAGCTCGGGTGAGCATCCCCGGCGGTGTGGCAAAGAAGCGGTTCGTGTGCCTGTGCGAAGACGTCACGGAGGAGGACATCCTCACGACGATTGCCGAAGGCTTCGACAGCATGCAGCTGCTGAAGCGTTACAGCACCGTGTCAATGGGCCCCTGCCAGGGGAAAATGTGCTCGATGGCGGCCATCCAGATATGTGCCCGGGAGACGGATCGGTCGATCCCCGACACCGGCACGACGACATCGCGACCGCCGGCGACGCCGGTCTCACTGGGCACGCTTGCAGGGCAAGAGATGGAGCCGGTGCAGTTGGGCACACTGCACGATTGGCACATGGCGAACGGTGGCAAGCCGATGGTTGCTGGTCGGTGGATTCGCGCGGAGCACTACGGCGACCCGCTCGCCGAGGTCAAGGCGGTGCGGGAAGCAGCAGGATTGATCGATGTCAGCTCGCTCGGCAAGCTTCGCCTGACTGGCCCCGGTGTGCCAGATCTGCTGCAGCGCGTCTATATCAACAAGTGGAGAAAGCTGGGCATCGGGCGGTCGCGGTACGGGGTCATGTGTAATGACGAGGGCATAGTCCTCGACGACGGAGTTTGCGCTCGGATCGGCGAGGAAGAGTGGTATATGAGCACGACTTCCTCCGGCGCCACCGGTATGTACGATTGGATGCAGTGGTGGATGCAATCGGGATGGGGCGAGGGTGTCCACCTTACCAACGTGACCGAGGCGTTTGCGGCGATGAACCTGGCTGGCCCGCGCACGCGCGACGTGCTCGGCGACCTGACCGACATCGATCTCTCCAACGAGGCGTTCCCCTACATGGCGGTCCGAAGTGGCGCGGTGGCCGGCGTGCCGTGCCGGCTACTGCGGATCGGTTTCACCGGCGAGCACTCCTACGAGATTCATTGCCCGTCCGGTTACGCCGGGCACCTCTGGGACGCGCTGATCGCCGCCGGCCAGCCGCATGGCATCAAGCCGTTCGGGGTCGAAGCGCAACGCGTCTTGCGCCTGGAGAAGGGGCACATCATCGTGGGCCACGATACCGACGGTCTCACGGATCCGATCATGGCGAACATGGAATGGGCCGTGAAGCTCGATAAGACAGATTTTCTCGGCATCCGCCACATGAGCAGGATCGCAGAGCATGGGCCGAGAGATCGCCTGGTCGGCTTCAAGATTCCGGCCGGTGGTACCAAGCCTGAGGAAGGGATGCAGATTGTCGCTGCAGCCAACGGTCAGCGTGAGGTAATCGGCTGGGTAACGTCCTGCCGTCTGAGCCCGACTCTCGGGGAGATCATCGGCTTGTGCTGGCTACCGGCCGAGTTGGGTGATCGCGAGGGTGCCGAATTCACCATCCATATCGATGGCCGATCGCAGCCAGCCAGCGTTTGGCACGGCGCCTTCTACGATCCGGAAGGAACGAGGTTGCGGACATGAGCGCCGCGACGCCTACGTTGCTGACTCCGCTGTACGGAGTTGCCAAGGGGCTCGGCGCCCGTTTCACGGAGACCGGCGGCGGTTGGATGATTGCCGCGGCGTATGCCGACTCCGACTCCGAACTGACCGCGGCGCGTGAACAGATGGGGATCGCCGACGTCTCGGCCGATGGTAGTCTGAGGATCGAGGGCACGGCCGCCGAAGCCACGCTGCGCGCCCTCTACGGCGTGTCCGAGATGGCCATCGGCGAGGGAGCGGCAGCCGCAGACGGACACTGCTACCGGCTGCGCGCCGATCTGTTTACCATCATGACGCCGGCTGGCGGCGAGCGCGAGGCGATGGATTCGATCGAGGCGGCTGCTCGGGAGGCGGGAAACCGCGTTACGGTGACCGCCATGACCCACGGGCAGGCCTGTATCCGCATAATCGGTCGGCGCGTGACCGAGCTGATGAGCAAGTTGTGCGGTCTGGACTTCAGCTCTACTGCATTCCCGAACGGGACGGCCAGGCGGACGAGCTTTGCGAAGACAGGGCAGCTTGTCGTTCGCCGCGACATCGGCCAGCTTCCGACCTTTCTGGTAGTCGGTGCTCGGTCAGGAGCAGCCTACGTCTGGGAGACGATTCTGGAGGCCGGTGAGGAGTACGGCATCACGCCGATCGGGCAAGATGCGCTGACGAAGATCGTTTCAGGAAGCACTGAGAGGGGAACATGACCGATCTACAAGCCTATGTTCGCGCGGACGGTCGCGACGAGCTGGTCAAGGAAGTTCGTAAGCAGATTGACGCCCTGGGCATCGAATACATCTATTACCAGTTCGTTTCGGTAACGGGCCGTATCGTCGGCAAGGGCGCTCCGGCAGATCACTGGGAAAAGTTCGCCGAGGACGGCTTCCAACTCGTCTACGGTGCCACCGCGAACCTGTTTACCGATAGGCACGACCGGTACATCGGATACGGACCCGAGTCATCGGAGCTCGTCGGCATTCCCGATCCCGAGACCTTCGTCCAATTGCCCTGGGAAAAGCGAATTGCGCGGGTTTTCTGCACCTGCTTCCGCAACCGCGAGGAGCCGGACAACCCCGGGGGCTTCCTGACATCGGACTGCCGCGGCAACCTGCGCCGAGCCCACGAGCAGTTCACCGCTGATCACGGTCTCGAGATGCGCGAGGGCACCGAGCCCGAGATGATGTGGTTGAAGAAGGGAGCCGACGGGCAGCCGGATGGCGGCGCGACACGGCCGTTCTGTTACCACATCGATCAATTCGAAACGCTGCGGCCGGTCGTGCTTCAGGTGGTCGAATACAGCCGGGCCATGGGGCTGGACATTATCCAGGGCGATCACGAAGACGCTCCGGGACAGCTCGAGCTCAACTTCACTTACGACGATGCGCTCCGGACCTGCGATCGACTGACTACGTATCGGCAAATCTGTGCCGAGGTCGCCAAGCAGCACAACATGATCGCCTGCTTCATGTCGAAGCCGTTCATGGGCGTGTCAGCTTCGGGATGCCATCACAACGTCTCCCTGTGGCGCGGCGGCGAGAACATCGTCAAGGCGCTCGGCCATGACCCGATGCCCGGCATGGAGGAGAACTACCGCTATCGGAAGGGCGGCGAGAACGTGTTCCTGCCCGAGGAGGGTCAACGCATCCCGTCAGAGCTCGGGCTTCATTGTCTGGGAGGCCTGAAGCAGCATCTGCCGGCGCTGACCGCGCTGGGTTGTTCGACGGTCAACTCCTACCGACGCTTGTGCGAGACGGGCTTCTGGGCGCCGATCTTCGCCGACTGGGGATTCCAGAACCGTACCTGCGGGTTGCGTGTTTCGTCGCCGGACCGCTTTGAGTACCGTGCCGTTGATTCGATGGTGAACCCTTACCTGATGGCGTCAGGGATTCTGGCGGCGTTCGATCAAGGGATCCGTACCGAGGCCGATCCCGGCCCTCCGGAAGAACGCAACATCTACGACGCCATCGAGGAGGGCAAAGAGGTGGTCAAGCTGCCCTTGTCGCTCGGTGCTGCCCTGGATACGCTTGCCGCGGACGAGGTCATCAAGGCAGCATTGCCCGGCGACATGTACCGGGTCTTCATGCACTACAAGACCGATGAGTGGGAGCGGTTCCTCGCTCAGACCACCGAATGGGACCTCGAAAACTACCTGGATTGCTTGCCTTAGCCTAGAGTCGGAGATAGCGACAATGTGCGGAATTGCGGGGATCATTCACCGTAAGAAGACCGGCCGAGTGGGGGCCGAGATGACCTCCATGCTGCAGGCCATGAAGCATCGCGGGCCGGATTCGACCGGATTCGCCTTCTATGGTGTGCCGACCGACGACGACCTGCTGTTGCGGTTCAAGGTGGCCGAGCACGAGGATCTGGATTCAGGGTTCGAGATCCACGACGCCATCAAGGAGCGTCGGGCCGAGGTTGACGGCCGCATCGCATCCATGGGCGGCACGATCGAGGTTGCGGAAGCACCTACCGAGTACGCGTTCCTGTATCGACTTCGCTTCGATCCCGAGCTCGACAGCCTGGTGCGGCTAGCCGACTACATCGAGGATGTTGAGGGCGCTGAAGTGCTGTCGATCGGCAGATCCCTCGAGCTCATCAAAGACCTCGGTGACGCTACCGAGGTGAGCGACCAGTACGAGATGGGCGAGTTCGTCGGCACTCACGCGATCGGACACACTCGCATGGCAACCGAGTCGGACGTCGACATCTGCTCGGCCCATCCCTACTGGGCTTATCCGGTGAGCGATGTTTCCGTCGTGCACAACGGGCAGCTTACGAACTACTGGTCTAAGCGGCGTGAGCTCGAGCGCAAGGGGCACCGCTTTCTGTCGGACTGCGACTCGGAGTTGATCGCGGTCTACGTTGCCGAGCTGACCGAGCGGGGCAAAACGCTCGAGGAGGCCATGCACCAATCGGTCGAAGAGCTCGACGGGGTATTCAGCTACCTG
>PVBE010400147.1_pt1 | contig 14431 bp, 16 predicted proteins | sample 1631181 | NCBI WGS metagenome assembly PVBE01 (sample SAMN08397723, study PRJNA350692) | Marine metagenome, whole genome shotgun sequencing project. | isolation source: water | place: Pacific Ocean | collected 2012-04
AAGGTTACAAGCATAGCTTGGAGCGCATGTCGTTCCATGGGCCGACCCTCCATCCTGTTTTGTGGACAACTACAAGATGTAGTGGTCGGCCCACCATTTGCAACAAAATACGGTAGAGAAACCGCAAAACTCTAGACTAGACGGGGTCGATCTTCGGGGCGCTTCCGCCACTTGCGGCATCGTCGAGTTCCCGATGGAACCTCTCAAGGTCGGCGTGCAGGCTCTGACGCGCCATGACGAGGTCGCTGCTGTGCATGGTCAGATTGGCCCCCTCTTTTGCCCAGGCGATTTCCTGCTCAATGCTGGTGAAGAAATGAATGCCGGCGCCCACGTTCGCGGCGCGGGCCTTGCGGATGATCGTGCTGATGGCTTCCAGAAACTTGGGGTGGTCATATTGTTCGGGAACACCTAGGTTAATCGACAAGTCATGCGGTCCCACCAGAAGGGCGTCGAGTCCGGGCACGGCCAGGATGTCGTCGAGGGCATCCAGAGCGGGCTGGCTCTCGATGTTGACGATGAGAACGCTGTCCCGGTTGAAGCGTTCGAGATAGGCATTGACTTCCTCTCCCAAGTCTTCCTTCCCATCGAGGGCATCGTAAAGGCGCTGGCCTTTGAGAGGGCGCAACTTCACGGCGCCGCGAAGCTCTTGCACCTGGGCGGCGGTCTCGACGTAGGGGGCGATGATCCCGTGAGCGCCGCCGTCGAGGGCCATGCAGGCCCAATAGGGGTCGGGTTTGGGGATTCGCACGACGGGCGCGACGTTGCGCGCGCTGTAGGCGCCGCAGATCCAGGACAGTTTGTCGCGGCCGATGGAAACGTGTTCGGTGTCGATAAAGACGAGATCAAGACCCAGGGAAGCCATAGCGGTGGGCCATCTTGGCGCGGTGGATATGACGTTGGTCCCGTACACCTGTTTGCCGCTTCGTAGCGCGGCTGAGAGTTCGCGTCCCTTCATTGCGGGATCTCCTTGTTGCGTTTGTGTCAGGCTGCGCGCGGCCACGAGAACTCCTTCGGAGCGCTACTCGCGGTCTGGCGCCACAGAATATTGGAGCGTGCGGAAATAACGACGGCGCGATCCATTTGCTCGCGGTGCCGATTTTGCAGGAGTTAATCAGAAAACGACTGTCAATTCAAATGGAAGATCGGGAAAGGCATGCAACGTGGGGCTCCCTCAAGCCACCAGCTCTGCTAGTGGTTACTGACTCGACACAGCAACAGACCTTGGTTATCGAGGATGTGTATTCGACGCTGTTTGCGAAGGTCTTGGCAAGTATCCAAGAATCTTCTTGTTCTTGCAGGGCCTATCGGAGGAGGGGGGCTTATTCTGTGGTGAGCAGGATATTCTCGGCGGGCTTCGCGGCGACGTTCCCGGTACGGTACCCGCCGAGATCCATGGCGACATACTTGTATCCGGTGGCGAGGACGCCTTCGACGATCTTCTCGCGCGTATCGGGTTCGAGAAGTCTCGCGAGGTCTTCGGTATCGACTTCGATGCGGCATAGATCGCCGTGGTGGCGCGCGCGGTATTGGTGGAAGCCGAGGGCCTTGAGAATCTCCTCCGCGTCCTCGACTTTTTGGATGTCTTCGAGCGTGACCTTGGTACCCGTGGGAAACCGGGAGGCCAGGCAGGCGAAGGAGGCCTTCGCGGCTGTGGGCAGATTCCGCCGGACGCTCAGGAAACGAATCTCGTCTTTTCCAAGTTCGGCCTCCTGCAACGGTGCGACCACTTCGTATTCGGTGGCGGCGAGATGCCCCAGGCGGGTCGGATCAAATTTGTCGTCAGCCATCGCGCCGTAAGCGAGCACGGCGATCTTGTTGTCGTCGGCATAATTCCTCATGCGGACGAACAATTCGGATTTGCAGAAGTAACAGCGGCTGCCGTCGTTGGCCAGGTATTTCTCGTTGTCGAATTCGCGCGTGGTGATGATACGCAAGGTCCAACCGCGCGCTTCGGCCAACTCGGCGGCTTCCGCGAGTTCGGAACGGGGGATGCTCGGGGAGTCGGCAATGATCATCTCGGCGCGTTCGCCGAGAACGTCATGGGCGATCTCGGCCAGATACGTCGAATCGACGCCGCCGGAAAAGGCGACCGCTAAGCTCGGATAGCCTGCGATGATGGTTCTGAGGCGCTCTTCCTTGGCAAGGGCGGTCTCCTCCAGCGCAGTCGTTTCTACCGTCATGAAGCTGCCTCTACAGAGCCTTGGCTTTCAAGCGAACCCAACGCAATTTCACCGCGGGATTCGCCAAGGGTAACGCGTTCGATCCGGTTGGTCAGTATAGCATCGCTCCGAACGGCGGCGCGAACGTAATTCTCGGTGTAACCCGTCCAATATCCATCCTCGCATTGCTCGAACAGAACCGGCGCGGTCGTCCGCGCGCTCCGGCGATGGAATTCTTCGGTCTTTTGCGCGGACAGGCTTCGGATTCGCGCGGCGCGGCGGGTCTTATCGTCTTCGGCGACTTGCCCACCGAAGCGAACGGAAGCTGTTCCTTCCCGTTCGGAGTATTTGAAGACGTGGGCGTAGAATAGGGGGCTTTGGGCGAAGACGGCGCAGGTTTCCTCGAAGTCGGACTCCGTCTCGCCGGGCATGCCGACCATGATATCGGTGCCCATACCAATTCCCGGCACTTTTGCGTGCGCCTCGTTTGCGAAATTCAAGAACGCTTCGGGCGTATACAGTCGGCGCATCTTCTTCAGAACTCCGGCAGAGCCAGACTGAAGCGGCATGTGAAGGTAGGGCACGAGCCGGTGGTTGGGGTCTGCCATGCGCTCGAACAGGGCTTCGGGAATAGTCGTAGGCTCGATCGAGCTAATCCGGATGCGCGCGAGCCCAGGGAGCTCGTTGAGGCGGTCAGCCACCTCGACGATGTCCCCGCCTTTGTGGGAATAGACGCCGACGTTGACGCCGGTGAGTACAAGTTCCTTCGCGCCGCGGTCGGCCAATTGACGCGCTTCGACGAGCAAGTTCTCCATTTCGCGGCTGCGCGCGCGTCCTCTGGCAAAGGGGATGACGCAGAAGGAACACATAAAATCGCAGCCGTCTTGGATCTTCAAGTTAGCGCGCCGCGTGAATTCGCCATCCCCCGCGGTCTCGATAACAAAATCGTCGCGCTCGATCCGGTCTCGCACAATGAGCGGCTGGCCTTGCTTGCCTTCCGCCGCGTACTCGAGGACGTTGAGCTTCTCTTGATTGCCGACGATGAGGTCAACGCCCTCGATTGCGGCGATAGCGCGCGCGGCCATCTGAGCGTAACATCCGATGACGGCGACATACGCGCCGGGATTCTTGCGAATGAAGGAGCGAATGAGCTTGCGGGATTTGGCGTCCACTTCGCGGGTCACCGTGCAGGTGTTGATGATTCCCATGTCGGAGGGCTCCCCGAAGGCGACGATTTCATAGCCCGCGGCTTGCAGCTTCTCCGTCAGGATAACCGTCTCGGATTGGTTGAGGCGGCAGCCTAAGGTGTGAAGCGAGGCGCGCTTTCGGCTCGCCTGGTTCGAGGTTGATTTCATGGTTCTCCTAACAGGCCTTGCCTTCTGTGCCCGCTGTAGCTGAAATCTTATTCTTATAGCCCACGCATGGCCTCATCGAGCACCCATTGCGCGAACAGGCGCACGCCGTAGCCGGTGGCGTGATCCGGGTTGAGGTAGGGGATGTTCTTGACGCCCCAGGCCGTGCCCGCGATATCGACGTGGGCCCAAGGGGTGTCGCCTACGAATTCTTTGAGGAAGCAACCGGCGGTAACCGTGCCCGCTTCGCCGGGGGGGCCGATGTTGCACAGGTCGGCGTGGGTGCCCTTCATGAGTTCGGCATAGTCGTCCCAGAGGGGGAGCGGCCAGATGCGTTCGCCTGTGGCGTTGGCGGCGAGTTGCAGCTCGGCCATCAAGTCGTCGTCTGTCGACATCACGCCCGCCGCGTAGTGGCCCAGGCCGACGATCGCCGCGCCGGTCAACGTAGCTGCGTCGATCATTTCGTCGGGCTTGTAGGTATCGACCGTGTAGGCCAGCGCGTCCGCCAGGATAAGCCGGCCCTCGGCGTCGGTGTTATGGACTTCGATGGTCTTTCCGTTATAGGCGCGCACGATGTCGCCGGGAACTTGGGCGTCCGCGCCGGTCTTGTTCTCGGAGGAAGGGACCACGCACACGACGTTGATTTTGGGTTGAAGCAACGCGATGGCCCGCATCGCGCCAAGGACGGCTGCGCCTCCGCACATGTCGTATTTCATTTCGTGCATGCCCGCGGCGGCCTTGATACTGATGCCGCCGGAGTCGAAAGTAAGGCCCTTGCCCACGAGCGCAACCGTGCGGTCCGCTTCTTCGTGGACATACTCCAACACGATGAGTTTCGCGGGCTCCGCTCCGCCTTTGGAGACGCCGAGCAAGGCCTCCATGCCCAAATCGCCCATCCTATCTTCGTCGAGAACCTCGCTGCTGCAACCGACCTCTTCCGCCATCGTTTCGGCGTGATATGCGAGGGTGGACGGGGTCAGATCGTTTGGCGCCGCGTTGCAAAGATCCCTTGCCCACTCGACCGATTCGCAGGTGAGCACGGTGCGGTCACAGCCTTCCTGGAGGGCTGCAACGGCTTCGCCGGTGGGCGCGGAAATGACGAGCACTTCGACACAAACTGGAGGGTCTTCCGGTTCGGCCTTGTACTTGGAGAAGGAGTACTGCGCCAGCATAAGGCCTTCGACAAACGCTTCCATGGGCAAGGGGAAATCGGGGGAACCGTCGAAGACGATTTTCGATACGCGTTGCTCGGTCAATAGGGGCGCGGCCTTGCCCGCGGCGCGGCGCAAGACTTCCGCCCCGAAACGATCTTTTTCGCCCAGCCCCAATACCAACACGCCTGAGTAAGGCCGCGCGGGTGTCGGGAGGTAATAGATGCTGTGCTGTTTCGAGGAAATGCGCCCCTGATCCGCTAACGCCTGTAACGCGGCCCGATCTTCCTGAGCGACCAGGTTTCCGTAGTGAGCGCCGTCCTCTTTGAAGGAGGTGAGCACAATACATGGCCTGCCTTCAGTATGGACATTGCCTTTCTCGACGACTATTACCTGCATGACCGCTCCTTTTTCTCCAAGCCACCGAGGTCACAAAGCGCAAAGAGATAGAGAAGTCTCTGTGCGCTCGGTGGCCTCTGTGGCAAGGAAAGCCTCTGAAAGACTAACCCTATTGTTCCGAGCCCGGAGCGGACGCGGCTACGGCGGGCGACTCGATGCCCGTCCGCTCGGCGTATAGCCAATGGCCTTTCGTGCCGGTGATTCTGACCCGCGCGAAATCGCCGATTTCCAAGTCCTCGCTCACGATTGATACGGGACGGTAGCAATCGGTGCGCCCGCTCATGGTATGCCGTTGCTTGGGATGCGCGCCGTCGATCAAGATTTTCTCTTCCGTCCCCACGTAACGCTGTATATCTTCTTCGTGGATTGTGCGCTGCAAGTCGATGACCTGGGCGAGGCGGGCCTCCTTCAGTTCGCGCGGAACATCGTCGTTCATGTTCAGGGCCTTCGTTTTCGGGCGCGGCGAGTATTTGAATGGGAACAACTGGGCGAATCGGACTTCTTCGAGCACGCTCAACGTCCCCTGGAAATCTTCTTCCGTCTCGCCGGGAAAGCCGACGATCAGATCGGTACTCAATTCCAGGCCGGTATTGATTGAACGCATATACGAGACTTTGCGGAGGTATTCTTCGACGGTATGCCCGCGGTTCATCAACGCCAACAGGCGATCCGAACCACTCTGGAAGGGCAGGTGCAGTTGATTGCAGATCGACACGCGTTCGGCCATGAGGTCGGAAAGCTCGTCGTTCCAGTCGTTCGGATGAGGCGAAGTAAAGCGGACGCGTGGGAGGCCGTCGATGTCTGATATGTCTTCCAACAGCTCTCGGAACCCATAGGATTCGACCCTGTAGGAATTGACGTTCTGTCCGAGCAACCAGATTTCCTTCGCACCCTTCGCGACCAGATCGCGCGCCTCGCGCAGAATGTTGTCCGGCTCGCGGCTGACCTCGCGACCCCGCGTGTAAGGGACCACGCAGAACGTGCAGAAATTGTCGCAGCCTTTCGTAATCGAGAGGTAGGCCTTGCAGCCTTCGACATGCCCCCGGTCCACCCACGCCTTCGGAATGAAATTCTGGACACGGCGCTCGTGCGGCTGCCACTTCGTCATCAACACGCGCTCGCCACGGCGCACGGCTGAAATCATTTCGGGCAGCTTGAACAGATTGTCCGGCCCGAACACGATATCGACGCCCTTCTCCCGCTTCAGGATGCTCTCGCCTTCCTGCTGCGCCACGCACCCCGCGACCGCCACGATCACATCGGAATTCGCCTGCTTCAATCCGCGGATAGTCCCAAGAAAACTGTAAACCTTATTTTCCGGATTGTGGCGGACGGAACAGGTATTCAATACGATGAGCGACGCCTCGTCCGGCTCCTCCGCCATCGCATAGCCTTCGGCGGCAAGCACACCCATCATGCGATAGGTATCGTGCTCGTTCATCTGGCAGCCGTAGGTCTGTATGAAGGCCTTGGGAGTTTCCATCGATCATCCGTAAGTTCTTTTGTTTCTATGGATTATATTAATCGGGGAGTATAGCAGATCAGCGGAATGGCGTCAAAGGCTCCTTTACCTCCAGTTCCTTGCCCCAGGTCGGCCACACGAATTCGCACGTGGATTTCGCCTTTACGGGACCGCCGAGAAGTGTCCCCGACCATGGCCTTTGCTTATCGGATATAGTGAGTGAGAGGAGGGCGACCTGGTACTTCGCCGAAAGGTGGATGAGCTCGAACCCGACGCTCGTAAAGTGCTTATGCTCCTCTATTTTTCCGGCCTCAACACGGCGGAAATCGCCCAACGCCTCGGCATCAAGCGCGCGGCGGCTAAGAAGCGCCTTCAACGCGCGCGGGATGCGCTCAGCGTCCTCGTCTTCGCCGAACTCGGCGCGGCGCTCGAATATCCCAAGCCGCCGGAAGGCCGTGCCAAGGGAATTCTGGGCTCCGTGTTGGCGGTAAGCGTCTCTTGGGGATTGGCCGCCGCCGAAGCTGCAACAGGAGCCACGTCCGCAACGGTCGCGGCATCTGCGGGAGGGATCGCCATGTAGAAAGTCGTCGTTGCGGGAATCGCTGTGCTTTTACTCTTAGCCGCTTGGTTCACGCTGGGGGACTCCGGCGACCGGGCCGAACCGGCCGCGCGGGATACCGTAGCCCCTCTCTCTCTTGACCCCAAGTCCGCCTTGCCGGCTCTCGACCTGGCAGTCCCCGAAGCGCCCATCCCCGAGCCCGACAGGCACCAGTCGCAGCCAATACTTGATCGCGAACGCCCCGCCCATCCATACTCCTATGCGAGCCGTGCATCCGTCGTTTGACTGGCGCGTTTTCGTAGCGATTGCCTTACGGCCACTAATTCAGCCATGACTACCGAATCCAACGAATTGATAGGCGTTATCCTCGCCGCGGGCCGGGGTTCGCGCATGATGAACCTGCCCACGCGCCTGCCGAAGGCGGCGTTGCCCATCTTGGACAAGCCGATTCTCTATTATCAGTTGGAGGCTATGGCCTCGGCGGGCATCACAAAGGCCGTCGTCGTCGTCGGTTACCGCAGCTTCGAGATTGTGCGGCTCATCGAGCGCCTGCCGGATACGGGCGTCGAGATTGAGTATGTGCATCAGGAGGAATCGCTGGGGATCGCCCACTGCGTAGGGCAACTCGAAACGTTTGTCCATGGGCCGTTCGTGTTGTTCCTTGGCGATATCTATTTTCAGGATCTCGATCTTGCCGCGATGGTGTCCGATTTCGGCGCGCCCGGCGTGGATGCGATTATCGGCGCGATCGAGGAAGAGGACACGGCCGCGATCACGCGAAGTTTCTGCATCGTCACCGACGCCGATCGCTGGGCGACGGCCGCGACAGAAAAGCCGCGCTTTCCCCAGAGCCGGCTCAAGGGCGTGGGCATTTACATTTTCGAGCCGGCAGTGTTCGATGCGATTCGGCGGACGCCACGCACTGCGCTCCGCGACGAGTACGAACTCACGGAGAGCATCCAGATTCTCATAACGGACGGCTACAACGTTCGCCCAAGCGGCCGCTTGTCTTATGACGTCAACGTCACGTATCCGGCCGACCTTCGCGAGGTAAACCTGGCCGCGCTCCGGCATGAAGGCTTGGACTATCTGTTGGCCGATTCCGCAATTATTTCTCCTTCGGCGCGGGTGCTGCATTCAGTAGTTGGGAGCAACGCCGTCGTTGGCGATGGGGCCAATCTGCGCAACTCGGTCGTATTCGCCGGAGGCGTGGTCCCGTCGGGCGCAGACTTGGATGGTGCGATCGTAACCGAATCGGAAGTCTACAAGGCATGACTTGCATAGAACTTTTTCAGTCTCGCTTTGGGTTCGTAATCATATCAAGTCAACCTGTTGTTGGGAGCGGGTGCCCGCCACGCGGGGTATTGTGGTAAGAGGAACCAATCATTCCTATAGCCGAGGGATACGACCTAACCTTGAATCAATCTACCGAGAAGCGAACACTAATCACCGGCCTTACTGGGCAGGACGGATCGTACCTGGCCGAACTTCGCCTCGGAAACCTCGACGCGAAGCGCGACTGGGGTTACGCGAAGGACTATGTGTACGCCATGTGGCTCATGCTTCAGCAGAATTCGACTGAAGACTACGTCATATCGAGCGACGAGACGCGTACGGTCCGCGAGCTCTGCGAAATCGCCTTCGCCCACATGGATCTCGATTGGGAAAAGCATATGGTGGAGGACCCGCGCTTCTATCGGCCGGCCGAGGTCCATCTGCTGCTAGGGGACAGTTCGAAGACCCGCAAACAACTTGAGCGGAAGCCGGAAGTGGGTTTTAGGGAACTCGTCAACTTGATGGTGGATGCCGATCTCCGGCGGGTCGAACACGAAATCGGTCAAACGCCGGCCACACCCAGTTCATGACCGGCCGCGCGCTCGTCACCGGGGCGCTTGGCTTTGTGGGTTCGGCTTTATGCGCGCACCTTAAACGGCAAGGCTGGGAGCTGGTTCGCACTGACCTTGACGACGCGGTGGGTCACCGAGATTTCCTGTCGTGCGACTTAACCCGGCCTGAGCAGATCGAATCGCTGCTTGAGCGCGCGGGCGACCTGACTCATCTGTTCCACCTCGCCGCCCGGACCTTCGTACCCGAATCCATCGAAGACCCCGCGGGCACGTTGGACGCCAACTTGCAGGCCGTTATTCACCTAGGTAGCTCGGCGCAGCGAATCACGCCAGGCATCCGCTTCGTTTTCGCCAGCACTTCGGAGATTTACGGGCCGCCGGCCTCAACGCCCGTCACGGAAGACCATCCATTTAACCCACAGAATCCCTATGCAATAACCAAAGCCGCCGCCGACCACTATTGCCGCTATCTTGCCGAAACGGACGGCGCGGACGTGGTTCGCCTGCGCCTTTTCAACCACAGCGGCCCTGGCCAATCCGGCCGTTTCGTCTTGTCGAGCTTTGCCAGGCAAATCGCCGACATCGAAGCGGGCAGAGCAGCCCCTGTGTTGCGCGTGGGCAACCTCGAAGCGAGGCGCGACTTCACCCATGTCGACGACGTCCTGCGGGCCTACGAGGCCGCGGCGCTCGGCAGCGCAACAGGCGAGGCGTACAACATCTGCTCTGGCGAGAGTCATTCCATGCAGGAAGCCTTGGACATCCTGTTGGATTTGTCGACGGTTGCCGTCACAGTGGAAGTGGACCCGGAACGCCTGCGCCCGAGCGATATTCCGGAGATATGCGGTTCCTACGAGAAGTTTGCCGCGGCTACCGGTTGGAACCCGACGAAGTCTTTCGACGAGATCATGGAGGATCTTCTCGGCTATTGGCGACAACCGAAACATCCAGATTAGACCAACGCGACACTCGCAAACGATACGATTCCCCCGTTCGGATCATGGGCAAAGTCGTAGTGGATCGGTTCCCCGCGCGTTGCGGTTCCTTGCAGCGATTTCAGCGCCGAATAGATACAGTTTATTCCGCACACCTTTCGCTGGTTCGCGTCCTTCATCACGGACCCATAGAAGTCGCTGGCGGACACGCGGCGGACATGTTCCATGTCCTCCTGGTCCCTGGCCCGCACCATGCCCGTCACGTCGTCATCGATATCGTAGTCATCGCCGAATCGCCGCCCCACATGCGCCAAATCGGCGGCCGCGATCACCAAGACCTTCTTCGCGCGGTCATTTACACACTCGCGGCAGGCGACCAAAAATGTTTCCACCGAAGCCAGCGACTCGGGTTCATCGAAGGAGGGGTCTTCGGAAAACATGGAACACAACACCGGAACGATCTTCACGTTGGAACCGAAAAGGTGGGCCAGCATCAGGACTTGGAATTCGATGGAATGCTCCGTGCGATGGAGCAGTTCGTGCTCATAAGGTTCCCCATCGCAGGCACACTCCAAGCGCTTGACGAAATCAAGGTCGGTCTCGACAAGCCCGAGCGGGGTCTCAAAATGCTTCCGCGTCAGGACAAATGGCGTGGGCTCGGCCTGATGGGCTACGCCAAAAATGAACACTGTGTCGGGAGGCTCGCCGGCATAGAGCCGCCGATAACCGTGCGCGTATAAGTGACCGCCACGTTGCATGTCGATATGGGGAACGATCAGCCCCTTGAGCGGCGCGCCGGTTCCCGGAGTCGAAGGCAGGGCTTCGCCCGGACCGCCTTCGCGGAGAAACTGTTCGTCCAAGAAAGTTCGGCAGGCCTCCGGTTCGGCAGGGTAAGATTTTCCAGCGAGAAACGGCGGACGCGTCTCAAGCGCTGCGAAAGACTTCTTCAAAGCGTCCGCCATCGCGAAGAACGTGTTCGACAGTAGATAGCCCCTTTCGTTAAGCTGGCGGGTTACTTCCAGAACGTCTGCCTCTTGGCATTCGACCTGGTCAAAGGCTTTCCGGCAGGCTTCCACCACCTGTAGCGCCTCCTTAGCGCCATCAAATTGTGACGCCATGAAATACGCGAGGGGCGGAACGAGGATTTGTTCTTCGACAACGCCGGAAGGGTCGCTCAGGCAGATATACGTATGGCCTTCATGTTCCATCGGAAACACGTTCATAGGCCGGAGCGGGGGCAATGCCATGGGAAGATACTCCTCTCGAAAAATGAACCGCCCGGCGAGCCGTCCGAGCTGCAGGCGCCACTATAGTGGCACGGCCCCGCTGATTCAACGCTGAATAATTTCCTCGAATTCGCGTCTATCTGACGGGCAGACGGCAGCCGACCCAAGACGGTATGGTACAATTCAGTCGCTTTTGCGCTACGGCGCGAGGAGGATTCGATGCGAACGGCAATCCGCGCGATCACATATATCCCCTTAGCTTCCATGTGTTTGTTGGGATGCAGCACGACGCCCGCCCAGGACGGTGCCGTCCTCGGCGGAGCGCTCGGTGCGGGCCTTGGCGCCATCGTCGGCCATCAATCCGGACATCAGGGCGAAGGCGCGCTGATTGGCGCTGGAGCCGGCGCGCTGATCGGCGCCATCATGGGCGATTCCACCGAATCGCGCCACAGCGGCCATGCACCTAACAACGCCTATGCGGGCAATCATTCCGATACGCGGAGGATGTACGATTCCGCGACGCCTTCGGAAGGCCACTACGAATCGCGGGTGGTCACGACCCCGTCGGGCGAACGGTATGAAGAGCGAGTCTGGATCGAACACCGGTAACGGCGCGGGCCGGGTCTCGCCAGCCGCTGTTGGAAAACGTGAATAATCCATGCCCGACCAAACCTACATGCTAACCCAGAAGATATGGCGAACCATCGGGGTGGCCTCTCTCGCTCTCGCGGGGATCATGTCTATTCACGCGGTAAGATCCGGTTTCCTGGCGCAAACGATTCGTTATCTCATTCATCTTGTGGACGGGGAGGCCGTGCGCGCGCCGTCGTCCTCCGTCCTTGTCCACTTCATCTATTGGGCGCTCTTCCTCTTTCTGATATTGACGGCCTTGTACATGGCCCTCATCGATTTGCGCTATATCCGCCTCCAATACATCGTGGAGAAACGGGACATCTTCGGCCGCACTCTCGGCGACAAAGAATTCCGGAAGTCGCTCATTGAGAAAAACGAGGATTCGTAGGCGCCTGCCCGCGGATTTGCCTTCTGTGATTCATGGCCCCAGTTGTTGCTATGATGGTGCGCCTTGTCGCTCCTGGCGGGTAGGCTGCGCTGAAGAGAACTGGGGATCAATCCGATTGTGTCTGAACCGAGGTAGAGCCGTGAGTAAGGTAATCCTGTCATTCATACCTTTGCTTGTCCTGCTGTGCGTGTGCACCGGCGGTTGTGAAGGGCCCAAGCCCCCGCCCACGACTTCGCCGGCACTAGACGGCTTCGCCCCACCTTTGGCCGGCACCCAGGGGATTGGCGACATCGAGAGTGCGCTCCGTTTCGAGATTCTGTTGAGTGAGGCCTCTGTCGCCGACAATATTATCTCCGACGTCAAAGAAAGCAAACGAGAGTTTGTCGTGAGCGCGACGCTGAATGTGGGCGCGCCCCAGCCACGGGAGCTGTGGCTCGACGCAACCGTGCGCAGCAGAGATGATTTTCCAGGCCACACCGTCCTTATCAGGCCGCGCATGTACGTTAGCGGGGATGCGTTCGAGCGCAAGGCCATCCCGCTCGACGAGGTCGTCATGGGCAATACGGCCCGCCAAGACGCAACCGTCCAGAAGATTGACTTGCTCAAGCATCTCGATGAGATCCCCGAGTCTGTCTTGATTACGGGACACCTGCATATTTACTACTTCAAGGATACTCCGCTGGCTGAAGCGAATTTGGAGAACCTAGATTCGTTCCCTTCGGAAATGCACTCCCGGCGAACGGCCAACACTATGCGTGTAAACTTCAACTTCTAGCCCAAACCTCTCGCCGCTGTGCGGATTGTCTGGAGGTTCGATTTGCGAAAGCTGTTCTCGACGGTCCTTGTCCTCGGTGTCTTTCAAATGGGATGGACGCAAGATCTGCCCCCGACCATCGAAGGCGAAGGCGTGGCCACCATTGAGGCCCAACCTGAGCGGGTGGAATTTACTTTGAAGTTTCACTTGACGGGCGAGAGCTTCGAGGAGGCCGCTCAAAAGGCAGCGCCTCTTGAAGACAGCTTGACAGAGGCTCTCGAAAACTTCGACCCGCCAGCGTCCGCTGTAACCTTCGGCGCAATTCGAATTCGGAGCCTGAGCCCTTCGGCGGTTGATGTGAGCGCTATCATTCGTTTTCCCATCCGGCGACTGGCCGACGCGGCGGAATGCACGGCGGCATTCGCCAAGCTATTCGACCGGATGAATAAGCTAGCGCGCCAATTGAGCGCCACGGTCGAGGAGCCCACCCTCGGTGTGGACAACCCCGAGGGGTTCGAGCAGGAGGCTGTCCAACGGGCTACGGAGAACGCGTTTTTCCGGGCTGACGCAGTAGCGGCGATCATAAAGTCGCAAATCTACGCGGTACGGTCTGTGAAAATCCTGGACGTCGAATGGGTACGCTCGGCCGAGGATCCGGCGACGGCGCCCGACTTAGACCGTCTCGTGTGCGCAGCCAGCGTACAGGTCGTGTACGCGCTCGCCCCGCGATAGCGCCTGCCCAATCGCCGGTGCAACCGGAGTTGCCTGCAGCGGCTACGATTTTTCGGTGAGGTATCCGGGCGAGGACACGCCGGGGACTTCGGAGTCCAGGTGGATTCGCGATCCGGTTGTCTCGCGCTGGCCCTGATACTTGCCCCGGTACGGATTCTCGACGACAGCATCGGCCTGGGCGATGACGAGTTGGCAGATGCGGCGGCCCGCTTCGATGCGCATGGGGGCGGCGTTGGCGTTGTAGAGTTCGAGCGTGATCGCACCTTCGAAACCCGGGTCTACCCAGCCGGCATTCTGAATGAACAGGCCAAGCCTTCCCACCGAACTGCGCCCTTCGACGAACGCCGTCAAGTTATCCGGGAGGCGGACCACTTCCATGGTCGTCGCCAACACGAAGCCATGCGTTGGCACGATGAACTCGTCGGCGGTCACTTTCTCGTATTCGGGGGCCTCGGACATCGAGCAAATCCCTTTCGTTGCGCGAGGGGTGAGAAAGGTCGACCCCAGCCGCAGATCGACGGAGGCCGGCTCGATTTGCTCCGGTTCCATAGGGGCGATGCCCAATTCGCCTAACGTTAATAGTCGTTTGATCGTCTTATCTGAAAGAATCAAAATGTCTGCTCCGGCGGAAACGCGCCAAGTTGGAGAGCAATTCTAGGGCATCGGCTCGGCTCGATTCCAGGTTTGGAGAAAAGACGCTCAACGATCCCCAGTTTCATAATCGGCTGACGTAGAAAGGCCGTACGTCGTTAATCTGGTCTAAAATGGACAAAAGTTGTCTAAGCTTCGTTCATTTTGGAGGAAAAACGATGTACGACCCGGAACACATTTTGGCAT
>PVBE012253080.1_pt1 | contig 14430 bp, 23 predicted proteins | sample 1631181 | NCBI WGS metagenome assembly PVBE01 (sample SAMN08397723, study PRJNA350692) | Marine metagenome, whole genome shotgun sequencing project. | isolation source: water | place: Pacific Ocean | collected 2012-04
CAGGTGAGTGTCCGCGACCAAGTTTGGTCGCGGGAAAAGTTGGGAAAGGAAATTGCGCCAATAATTTGCTACTGAAAGATTTGTTTTCCACGACATCCATCAAAAGAAGCGTCTTCGATATCAGCTCCTTCCATGCTGCATAGTTCGATAAGTGTGCCGTGGAGTTTTGCGCATCGGAGATCTGTGTTTTTCATTGTGCATTCGCAGAATGTTGCTCCTTGACCTCCCGCATAGTAGAGCGAGGTGTTGTTCAGATTTGTTCTGAAGAAAGTCGCCCCTTGAATTCTTGCATTAATCAGCTTTGCGTTGCTGAGATCCGTCTCGTTGAAGATGCATCCGCGGAGATCTGCGCTAGACAGATTTGCTCCCCTCAGATCGAGTCTGCTGAGATCCATGCCGCGCAGTTGAGCACCTCTTAGATCGAGTCCACGTACTTTTTTCCTTGGGTAGGTTCTTCCCAGAAGCTTTGTAAGTATTTTCAAGCTTCTGTCTCTTCTCACCCTGATTGAAAAGAGATTTTTTATGATTCTTGCCAGGAGATGAAGTAGCTGAAAATTCATCGCAATCTTTCTTGTCTTTTGTGTTTTGTGACGCACGTAACAAAAAACGTGCGATACGGAACCACAATAAATATGGGTCCATATCGCACGTCTTCTTCCTGTAGAGAAGTGCAAGTTGGCGTGTTTCTAGCCTATAAGGGCGTGCACAGGTAAAACACTAAAATGGAAGTTACAAGATGGAATGATACGCTAAAATCAGCGTTTTGTCAAATGATCCTGACAGAAAGTTCTTTGAGCGCTAGTAGAATTGCACGTGCATCATTTGTTGCGTTATGGGCTGGAAACGGGTTCTTTTTATCAAAAGCCTCAATAATTGTGCTGCTCATGTATCCATCTGTTTGTATGTTGTGTTTTGAAAAGATTGTTCTTGCGTCTGAGAAATGTGCTTTTTTTGAGAGAGGAAAACCTGCAAGATGTGCGTTTTAGTACAAAATCGTTTCATCGCCACCCCAAGAAATAATCGGAAGACTGTCTGTCCAGACCAGAAACGACTGAATTGATTTTTGAATCGATACGCCTTTTAATTCAATTTCTTGTTGGGTTATTCCTGTGAGATCTGTAAAATATTTAGACAACGTTTTATTAAGAACAGGTTTAGATAGAGCGTCGAAAGAATCTACCTCATTCAAGGATGTATCAACTTTGACTGCACCTATTTGAACAAGTTCTTTGTGCTCGTTTTTACCAGACCAATTACGCTCCATTGCTCCTGGCCATGAAGTGAACTCGGTATCAAAGATTATAAAGTTTGAATCAAAAAACATATCTCTATGACTTTATCTCAAACCATGAAGGAACTCAAAAAAATGGGAACCGCTCAGAACCGAAAGACTTATCTTCGGCATGGAGCGGGACCAGATTTATTTGGGGTAAGTTTTGCCAATATAAAAATTCTTCAAAAAAGAATAAAAGCTGATCATGATCTTGCGATGAAGCCTTGGGAAACAGGAAATACAGATGCAATGACACTTGCTCTTTATATTGCCGATCCTGAAAAACTTACTAAAGCACAGGCGAACAGAATGGTGAAAGGAATACGTTTTTATATGCTTGCAGGTATTATCGGAAACCTAATTGCAAAGACTCCATACTGGCAGGAAATTATGGAGAAATGGATGTCGAACAAGAAGGAGTATATAAGGGAGGAGGTACAGTGTTCTTTCTTCGCGTCTTCGTTATTCACCGGCGATTAGTAAGCAGGATGCAAAACGATATCTCAAACAAATTGAAAAGGGGATTCATGGATCTGCAAATCGTTCACGACACGGAATGAATACGGCGCTTATTTGTATAGGTACCTACGTCGACGGAATGAAAGCGGAAGCAATCAATACAGCAAGGCGTATTGGAAAAGTTGATGTTGATCATGGTGAAACGAGCTGTAAAACCCCAGAAGCCGTTGCATATATTAAAAAAGCTTATGCTCATCGCGTGAAAAAGAAAAAGAAATGAAAACACCCACCTGTCTGGTGAGTGATTAGCGCGAGCGTTGAACCTCTTTGATCGCTGCTCGGTAGTTGTGGACGTACTGGTAGTTGGACCAAGTGGTCACAACTATGATGATCGCTGTTACGACGACACCTGCCCAGATCCAGTTGAGCGGATTGATGATGGCGAACATTATGAGTATTGCTGGAAAACAAACTGCCGTTCGTATCTTGCCTGCAATACCTGCTTTAACTTTGATGTCCTTGTCGACACTGAGTGCCCAAGCTCGGTGAAACATGCTTGCAAGATCTCTCTCGTGGCTGAAGTAGGAAATCAGAAACACCATTATGGCGTATCCAAACGAGAGTCCGCTCAGCGCAGCAACAAACGCATCGATGATGAGACCACCTATCTTTGTCATGTACTGCACTTTATCGAGGTGTGGGTCGTAGAGTTCGCCAAAGCGAGAAGTTACACCGATCTTTCTTGCAACGTACCCGTCGATTCCGTCACAGATAGCCGCAAGGATGAACAGTACGATTGCAGTCCATCTAACAATGAGCGCTGTATCTGTGATGGTCTGGCTATGCCAAAACATCATGAAGTAGAGAACGAAGAGGTACAACCCGATGCGTGAAAGCCAAGCACCCGTAAGGGTGATGTAGTTGGCTAGGTTTTCTCGCGTGAGCGGGAGTAAGTCCTCGTCATAGATGTAATGGACAACACTTCTTATCAAGTTGGTCATGTAGCACCCTTTTTTCCTTTTCCCAACGTGCGATGACATTATGTTAAAAAAAGAACGGAGTCAATTAGACTCCGTTTTCTAGTACTTTTCTTGTTTCTTCTTTATACAGCTCTACCTGTGGCTGGTCGAATGCGTTTACGTTCATGAGTTTTGCTAGATACATCATTTCCATCATCCTAAATTGTAGATAGTAACCGATTTCGTACTCGATCATGTTTTCTAGTTCTATATGCACGAAGGGGAGTTCTAGTTTTCGATATGTTTCAATTGTTCCTTTTGCTACCGCTTCCATTATTTCGTTTAGTGTTTTGCCCTCGATGTTTTTAACTAGACCTGGAAGAAGTGCATTGTAGGGCACTTTGTGGTAGCCGCCTCGTGTAACAGTGATTATGTTTGTGAATTTATCATTTGGTCCACCAAAGTACAGTTGACCCATTGAATGTAGATCGGTTGATCCTATTGATACAACAGGTGTTATTCCATTACGTACTTCATTTCCATCTAGGTTCAATTTTTTACCAATACTTTCTCCCATGAGTTGCCTGTACCACATTCCAAGAGTTCTAAGTTCCGTTGAGAAAAAGAAAGAGCTGTGAATATTTCGTTTCTTTTTTGAGTGATAGAAATTTAGCGCTGCACTTGTAAGAGAGTGATTAGTATCTGGATTATCAGCAAGACCATCTTCTACTGCTTGTCTTGCTCCTTTGAGCAATTCTTCAACATCAAATCTTGCTAATACAAGTGGCAATAGTCCAACAGCTGTTAGAACAGAGTAACGACCACCCACCGTGCTTGGTATTGATACAAGTTCGATACCCTGGCTTTTTGATACTTCCCACATTCTTGAACCCTCGCTCGAAATAACGACCATGCGTTCACGGACGCTTCCAAAATGTTCTAAAAGGCTGTTTTGTAATATTTCTGTATTCGCAATTGTTTCTGTTGTTCCACCCGACTTACTAATGGAAATGATAATAAAATCGTCCTGGCTTTGAAGGTTGTTAAGAACCTTTGTAACAACAGTCATTTTTTCTTCTGCGACAGTGTCTAGGAAAATAAGTTTTGGAAGTCTGTCTACTAGATGTCCAAGTGAGCCAGTTAGAGCTTTGTAAACAGCGGCGGTTCCAAGATTTGAACCTCCTATACCTACAATTACGACGTATTGAAGCGTTGTAGTCTTTTTGTTTTCGATCGCTGTTAGCACTTGAGAAAGAATTCGTTTATCGAAAGGGCAGTAAAGAGAACCTTCGTCAGATGGATAATCAGGATTTTCTGAAGCTTCTTTGAGATGCTCTCTGTATTTGGAGAGTTTCTTAAAAGCTTTGTTGATATTTTTTTCCGGTACTTTACTAATGTTTTCGTAGTTGAATTTCATAGTAGGTATTTGTTGCCTTTATAATACACAGTTTTCATTCTGGCTGAAACAGCTTCTGGCGATTATAATAGATATATCATTCATGTATAAATGATTTATGAGATTTGATGTAAAAGTTTTTGGGCTCACTTGTGGAATTTTTTGGGCCTTAACAATGTTTGTTTTAGGTCTAAGTGCAACCTTTTTGAACTACGGAGACTCCTGGGTGGCGTTTTTAGGGTCTATCTATATCGGTTTTGACGATACGCTTTTTGGAACCCTACTTGGAGTCGTTTGGGCATTTGTCGATTGGTGGATTGCGGGTACGATTTTTGCCTGGCTTTACAATTTGCTTATCGATAAAATTTCAAAGAAGGCATACGTGCGACCAGAGTAGGTTTTGTGGATAGATTTCTGCCTAAAGTTAGCGAAACTGGTAAACTAAAGTTAATCTAACTCTCTAAAAAATTATTATGAAAAAAGATAAATGCGGTGGTTGTTCTGCTGGTTGGTGGCTTATAGTACTAGGTGCACTCAACTGGGGGCTCATGGGGCTCTTTGAGTATAATCTTGTAGAAGCAATTCTCGGAGGTTGGCCATGGTTAGTACGCCTCATCTACGTCTTCATTGGTCTTGCAGCACTGCTTATGCTGGCGAGCGCAAAAGGAATGTGTAAGATGTGTAAGAAATAGAAATTATTGAAAACAGGTTTGGGGGTCCAGGCCTGTTTTTTGTTTGTGGATAATCTCTTGTTGCATATAAAAATATTTCGTATAGTAGATAGGTCATTCGCGCATGCGGCGCGATGTACAAGCACCGACCTCTTCCGATGGAGAACCCATGAACCGATCTCACGCACCTCCGACGAACTCGACGATCGACCAGGCGGCCAACGCTCGAGGCGCAGTGGCACATCTCCCCGACGACGGACGCATCAGCGACATCATCGACGGCGGACGGATCCACACCGAGATCAACGACCTCACCGGCTAGAGCCGCTTGCTCGCTGGGAGACATCGATCTCCTCAACTCCCTGCCCGGGAAAGTAACCTCCCTACAAGGTGCTTCAGGGTAGGTTTTTTCAATTGAACATTACTAATTGAACATTTTGATTGTTTCCTTAACAGGCCGCGAATCTTTTGATATACTCGCGTGGTATGAAGGTTTTACTTGTTAAGGATGTAAAAGGTCTTGGAAAGGATGGGGATGTTAAGGATGTGTCTGATGGATATGCCCGAAATTTTCTTCTCGCAAAGAATTTCGCGATTGCTGCAACTACAAAAGCACTCAGAACTCATTCTGAGAAAGTATCTGCAAAGGAGCGTGATGATCATTTAGAGAAATCCGTCTATAGTGATCTTGCTCAAAGGCTTAATGGGACAAAAATTTCATTCAAAGATAAAGTGAGTGAGAAAGGTGTCTATTTCGCTTCGATTACCGCAAGACGTATCGCGCAAGAACTTCAGAAAAAAAAATTAGATGTCACTGAACGAATGATTGTTTTAAAGAGCCCAATTAAAGAACCAAGTCGCCAAACGGTTGAGATAAATCTACCGCATGGTTTCAAGGCCTCTGTCATCATCGTCGCAGGGTCGGCATAGAATCGGAGAATCGTCTCCGGTTTTTTGATTATCAAACTAAAACTATGAAACATAATTACATTTTTGTCGTTGGAGGAGTCATGTCAGGAGTTGGAAAGGGTACATGTACTGCTTCTCTTGGCCGACTTCTAAAAGCGAAAGGCTTTGAAGTAACAGCTATTAAGGTAGATCCATATATCAATGTGGATGCAGGAACAATGAATCCTGTTGAGCACGGAGAGGTTTTTGTTACTGTTGATGGTGACGAGACAGATCAGGATCTTGGAAATTATGAGCGATTTTTAGATACAAATATCCTTTCGATTAATTACATGACAACGGGTCGTGTGTATCAATCTGTGATTGAGCGTGAGCGTAATCTGGGATACGGAGGGAAGACTGTTCAGGTTGTACCTCATGTACCAAACGAGGTTATTGATCGAATTGAACGTGCTGCCGAGCATGCAAAAGCAGATTTTACGTTGATTGAAGTTGGTGGAACGGTTGGTGAGTATGAAAACATTTTATTTTTGGAAGCTGCCAGGCTTCTTCGTGTGAAGTATCCAGAGAATGTTCGAAATATTCTTGTTAGCTACATGCCAGTTCCAAAATCTATTGGGGAGATGAAAACGAAACCGACACAGCAGGCCGCTAGAACAATGATGGCTGCAGGTCTTACTCCTGATTTTGTGATTGCGCGTTCTTCGCTTGAAATTGATGAGCCGCGGATGCGTAAGCTCGCGATGTTTACAAATGTACGTGAGGATCACGTTATTGCTGCGGCTGATATTGATTCAATTTACAAAGTTCCTCTTTCTTTTGAAAAGCAAAGTTTTGGAGACAAGGTTCTTGAAAGTTTTGGAATGAAAAAAGCGAAGACAGACATGAGTAAATGGAAGAAGATGGTTGCAAGTCTTGATAGTGCAAAGAAGCCAGTGAAGATTGGTGTGATTGGAAAATACTTTAGTACTGGAGATTTCACACTTACTGATGCATACATATCGGTTATCGAATCTATCAAACATGCGTCTTGGTCTCAGGGGTTTGCTCCACAAATTGATTGGCTTAATTCTGAAGAGTATGAAAACGACTCTAAGAAATTGAAAGAGCTCGATGAGTATGATGGTATCGTGATCCCTGGTGGGTTTGGTTCTCGGGGTATTGAAGGAAAGATTTTGGCGGTTCAGCATTGTCGGGAAAATAAAATTCCATATCTTGGGCTTTGTTACGGAATGCAATGTGCGGTAATTGAGTTTGCGAGAAATGTTCTTGGGCTCAAAGGAGCTCACACTACAGAGATTGATGAGAAGACAGAGTATCCAGTGATTGATTTCATGCCTGGTCAAGAGGAGAATGTGAAGGACAAGAGTTATGGTGGAACGCTTCGGCTTGGTTCGTATGACTGCGCACTCACAGATGGAACAAGTTCAAAAATTGCTTATGGAGAAAAGTTGATTAGTGAGAGGCATCGTCATCGTTATGAGTTTAACAATGAGTATAGAGACGATCTTGAAAAGGCTGGACTTGTTATTGCTGGTGTGAATCCAGAACAAGATTTGGTTGAAATTGTGGAGATCAAAGACCACCCGTTTTTTGTGGGAGTTCAGTTTCATCCTGAGTTTCAATCAAGGCCTCTTAATCCGCACCCTCTCTTTAAACGATTTATCGAGATTGCTGGAAAATAGCCATTTTTACAGTTTTTAAAAGAAACGACCTTAAAAGGTCGTTTTTTCATTTCTGTTCATTTTCGTTGACAAAAGTGTGAATTTGTGGTATATTTACTCCCTGCAAATTCGCAGATTCGCACATTTGATACTCAACTGGCCGATGGCCAAGGAGACACATCCCCATGACATACGTCTACATCCTGTTCGCAATCGTGGGTCTTATTGCTCTTGGGCAGTGGATCTACCGGCGAGGGTGGGGGATGGTTCCGACAGCCATCGCTTTGTTCGTGCTCACGGCTTCCGCTGTGGGTATGCTCAATTCTGGTCAGCTGGATCCGTTGTCGGCTTTGCTGGCAACGGGTGGAATCATCCTTACAGGTAGCAGCATTGTTCGTGCTCGTCGGTTCCGAAGGGACTGGCGTCCGCGCGTGGCAGCTGTGGCGGTTTCGCTCGTACTCTTGGCCATCCTCTGGTGGCCTCAAATGAGTTCGATGTCGATGCCGTCTGTGATCTCGGTGCCTCATGCGCCACCGATCACGAGTCCGGTTGTTACGACACCGGTTACGCCTGTTACACCTCCGTCGCACACGCCGACTCGTTCGACCCATGGTCCGAGTGCTGCAGAGTGCTCGGGTCTGGGATACGACGCTCGTCGAACCCTCGGTTGCCCGTAGCGTTTCTTGCTACGGATTCCTTCAACTCGCTCACCAACGCTTCACGGCTGCGGTGAGTTTTTCTTTTGCATAATTATTGTATTGAAAAATCCGTCACGATGGACGGATTAGAGGTGGATGACTCGGTTGTCTTTGGCGATTTCGACTATTCCAGTGAATCCTGATGTTCGCACATCTGCGATCATCGCTTCATCATCATCTAGCCGGCTATCATCGGATCCGGAATCATCATCACCATCGATGCATGGGCCCAGTTCTACAAGCGACCTTCGCTTCTCAACGGTGGAGTTGCTGCGTACGACACTGGTGCGATGATCTACAACATCTCGCAGGGCGTTCGGCATCTTCCTGACATGTTCGACGACGTTGGCGACTTCTTTGGGAGCTTCGACAGCGACGATGGTAAGGGGTTGATCGTGCTCATCATGGTGGCGCTTGCGCTCTTTGGTGGGATCATGACTACTCGAGCCATTCTCAGGAGTTCGGCCAAGGCAATGCGTCAGGACATGGCGTGGAAGCTTGGTGAGGTGCGTGATCGAGCAGAAGCTCAGGATCGTATGGAGAGGCGCAGGCGCGAATACCGTCCGTAAACTCTCCGCAAGTCTTTAACTTAACGACCCTAGTAACCACTTCTGGTGAACGGGTCGTTTTTCAATAAAACACTCTATTTAAAGCTTGTGGGTAGTTACTTGACTAAATTTACGAAAAAAGATACACTTCTGCCGTAATTTTTGACATCTCTATGGCACATAAGAAAGCGGGTGGAAGTACTTCGCTCGGACGAGATTCAGAAAGTAAGCGACTTGGTGCGAAACTTAGTGACGGCCAAGTAACGCGAGCTGGACAGATCATCGTTCGACAACGAGGAACAAAAATACACCCAGGACTCAATGTTCGCCGAGGAGCAGATGACACGCTTTATGCGGGCATCAGCGGAATCATTAAGTTCAGCACAAAGAAAGTGAAGAACTTTACTGGTAAACTCGTTCAACGAAAGTTTGCGAACGTCGAGCCTCAAAAATAAAAACACCGCTGTGCATCGCATCGCGGTGTTTTTGTATCTAATTTTTTGCTAAAATGGATCTATGAGCACAGATATTGAACAACGAATAGAAAAGGCCCTTGAAAAGATCCGGCCAGCACTTCGGTTAGATGGTGGGGGGATTGATCTTGTCCGCTTTGATGAAAAGACAGGTACCGCATATGTATCTTTTAAAGGTGCGTGTGTAGGGTGTCCTATGTCTGAGATTACACTCAAGATGGGTGTCGAGGCAGTTCTTCAGGAAGAGGTTCCAGAAATCATAGAAGTTATCGCAGAGTCACATGAGGTTGAATAAAAGAAAAATCAAAGATTTCTTTGCGTCGATGCGAAAAATGTTCGCTGACTCAAGGTTCATTCGATGGACGGCAATCGTGTCGTTGTTTCTTGTCGCTGTTCTTGTTGGGATGATTTTTTGGCGCATTGCTCCAATTGCACAGGAGCGATCTTTTATACCACTTCACTACAATGTGTATCTTGGTGTTGATCAGTTTGGATCTTGGTTGTCGTTATTCTCGATTCCTGCGACTGGTTTTATTTTCTTTATCGTTAATCTTTATTTACAAGTATCGTTTTACACAAAACGAAAGCAGATTTCTGACATTCTTGCATTTGCCACATTGCTGCTATTGATTGTTTTGTGTATCGCTGAATTTTTCATCATTTTGATGAACTTATAATTATGCAACTAGAATCTTTTCAAATTGTTCGAGTCCTCCTTCTTAGAACTATAGCTTTTGTTGTTGCTTTTGCTTGGGCGCCTTGGCTTTTGCGTGCTTTGAAGAAATTTAAGATGGGAAAATCAATACGTCCCGGAACACACGCGCCTGTTTTTGCAAAACTCCATGCAAAAAAAGAGGGAACTCCTACTATGGGAGGTATCTTGATTTGGGTGACGGTGTTTGGTCTAACGATTTTGTTCGCGCAACTTGCAAAACTATTTCCCGCTGATTCGCTTTGGTCACAATTAAACTTTTTATCTCGAGGAGAAACCTTGCTTCCACTTGGTGCATTTGTTGCCTCAGCATTTGTTGGGTTTGTTGATGATTATTTTAACGTAAAAAAAATTGGTCCAAAGGGCGGGGGCCTTCGAATGCGACACAGGCTTCTTATTTATACCGCGATAGCTGTTGTAGGTGCTTGGTGGTTCCGTGTGAAACTCGATTGGGATTTGCTCCACGTGCCATGTGTTGGCGATTTTAATATTGGAATCTGGTAAGTTCCTATGTTTATATTTGTGATTGTTGCTACTGCTTTTAGTGTAAATGAATCTGATGGTCTTGATGGTCTTGCTGGAGGAACACTCATGACGTCTTTTGGTGCTTATTCCATTATTGCTTTTGCGCAGGGGCGTTACGACCTCGCTGTTTTATGTGGTGTTATTCTCGGGGCTCTTCTTGCATTTTTATGGTTCAACATTAATCCTGCGAAGTTTTTTATGGGAGATACAGGGGCGATGTCACTTGGTGTGATGCTTGGAATCGTGGCAATGCTTACAAACAGCGCTCTCTTTTTGCCGATTATTGGTTTTGTTTTTGTTCTTGAGTCAGCCTCTGTTTTGGCGCAAATCGCATCAAGAAAGTTGTTTGGTAAACGACTTCTTAAATCCGCGCCGTTTCATCATCATCTTGAGGCCATAGGGTGGCCAGAAGCAACTATTGTAATGAGGCTCTGGGTTATTTCAATTATCTCTGCATCCATGGGTGTTGCATTTGTTCTACTTGATGCTCTTAGGTTCTAGTCATGAAAACATCTTCAGGACATATTGATTATGTACTTGTTGCGATCGTTTCTACGATCATTTTTTATGGTCTCATAATGCTTCTTAGTGCGTCCGCACCTTCTGGGTACGCAACATTTCAAGATAGCTACTACTTTGTAAAACACCAGGTGATCTTCGGCCTCATTCCAGGAATCGGTGCATTGATTGCATTTTCTAGAATTCCGTATACTTTTTGGCGCAAACACGCTTGGAATCTCCTTATGATTTCCATTGCGCTTCTTGTGCTTGTTTTTATTCCAGGATTATCTGCTGGAATTGGTACTGCAAAAAGCTGGATTTCGATTGGGGGAGTTTTTTCTTTGCAGCCTTCTGAGATTGTGAAACTTACATTCTTGTTTTATCTTGCTGCATGGCTTGCTCAAAGGTCAGGTCATGGAGTGCGGGATGTGAAACAGGGGCTAGTGCCGTTTCTTCTTGTTCTTGGTGGCATGATGATACTTATGATCCTCCAGCCCGATATTGGTACCATGTCGATCATCGCTGCAATGTCTCTTGTTGTTTATTTTGCTGCCGGCGCACCAATTTCGCATGTTATCGGTATTGTGACCGCGGGACTTGCTTCACTCGGTCTTCTTATTGCCGCAGCTCCATATCGCGCTGCTAGATTTACTGCTTTTTTGAATCCTGATTTTGATCCACAAGGAATTGGCTATCATGTAAGTCAGGCTCTTCTTGCTGTTGGTTCAGGTGGTTTTTTTGGAGTTGGTTACGGACATTCAAGACAAAAGTTTCAATATCTTCCCGAGGTTTCTGGTGATTCGATTTTTGCAGTTATTGCAGAAGAGCTTGGGTTTATCTTTGCCGCGTTCACTATCATTATATTTTTGCTTCTTCTATGGAGAATGATTTTAGTTGCGAAGAATGCTCCAGATGATTTTTCCAAGTTTGTCGTTATCGGAATTGCTGCATGGCTCATAATTCAGGCTTTTGTTAATATTGGCTCTATGGTGGCTATCATGCCGATTACAGGTGTTCCACTTCCGTTTGTTAGTTACGGAGGAACGGCACTTGCTATATCTATGGGTGCTATAGGTGTTGTTCTTAATATTTCGCGTTTTGTAAAAACATGAAGATTCTTTTTGCCGGTGGAGGGACTCTTGGTCCTGTAACACCATTGCTTGCCGTAATTGAAGCTTTAAAAGAAAAACAGCCTGATGCTGTGTTTGTTTGGGTTGGTACGCCTCATGGACCAGAAAGAGACCTTTTGGAACGTAGAGGTATTCGCTTTCTTCATATTCCAGCCGCGCGTCTTCCAAGGCATCCTTCTATAGAGTGGCTTTTTCTTCCGTTTAAGTTTGTTTGGTCCATGTATCGATCATGGTCTATTCTTTCCAAAGAAAAACCAGATGTTCTTGTTGGTGCTGGTGGATATACAAGCGTTCCACTTTTGGTTCTGGGGCGTTTTTTTGGGATCCCTTCCTGGATTCATCATCAAGATGTTGCAGGACTTCTTACGCATACAATTCTTTCTCCGTTTGTGAGTAAAATTACTGTTTCGTGGGAACCATCGCTTGGATTATTTCCTGCGAAAAAAACTTCTCTTGTCGGTAACCCTGTCCGCAAGGAGGTTTTATCTGGAAGTCGTGCGCGCGCGGTGCGTGAGTTTGATCTCGATTTATCCTTTCCAACAGTTTTTGTTACAGGTGGAGGAACTGGTGCAAAATGGATTAACGAATCTATGTTTGCTATTGCTGATGAACTTGCAAAGAGTGCGAATGTTATTCATATCACTGGTAAGGGAAAGATGGTCAAACAGGATCTACCATTACGTTATCACGCAGTTGAATTTTTGGATGAAGAGATGGCGGATGCTTTTTCTGTGGCAGATGTTGTTGTTAGCAGGGCTGGAATGGGAACAATGACCGAGCTTGCCGCGATGGCAAAATCTGTTGTGCTTATTCCTATTCCGAACTCACCCCAAGTTGTAAATGCATCTGTTGTTTCAGAATCCGTTAAGGTTGTAGATCAAGATGGTACTACTCCTCAAATGCTTCTGGAGATGATAACAGCTCTTCTTGGTAATGATGATCGAAGAAAAAAAATGGGGTTTAGATTACGAACACTTCTTCGCACAGATGTTGCGCCAGAATTGGCTGACATGATTTTGGAACTTGGTAAATAAAAAAACATGCTCCTGTGAGCATGTTTTTTGTTTTTACGCCGCTGGTGCTTCAGGAGCCGCTTCTTCGGCTGGAGCTTCTGCTGGTGCCTCAGCTGGAGCTGCTTCAGGAGCCGCTTCTTCGGCTGGAGCTTCTGCTGGTGCCTCAGCTGGAGCTGCTTCAGGAGCTGTGCCTGCACATCCAGGACACTTGTTCTCTTCGCTTAATTCTACGTCTGCTGCACCACAAGCGATGCATACACCTGATCCTTCCATAAAATTTTCTTTAAAAGAATTACGAAAACAATTATACAGATCCATTATAATTCTTCAAATCATTTTTGTATTCGAGCTATTGCTTTTCTTCCAAAATCGTGTTACATTGCTGCCGCTAGATTTTACACGCCGGTAGCTCAGTGGTAGAGCAGAGGCCTTTTAAGCCTTTGGCCGTGGGTTCGATCCCCACCCAACCCACCATATTATCATGCCTAAAGCATTCCTCTTCCACGGCACTGGAGGTCATAGCAAGGAGAACTGGTTTCCTTGGATGCAAGTAGAGCTCGAGCGCAGGGGATACGAGACAGTCATCCCAGATTTTCCTGAAGCCGACAATCCTCATCCTGATTCGTGGTATCCGGTTATTGATGGTTTGGTTTCAGAAGTAAAATCTGATTCTATTATTATTGGTCACAGTCTTGGCGGTGCTATTGCTCTACGATTTTTAGAGAGGATCAGTACAAAAGTTCATGTAGCTGCATTCATCAGTGCGACACTTGGTATTCCACCTATTAAATACATAGAAGGAGATCATCCATTCTTAGAAGGTGGATTTGATTGGGAGAAGATTAGAAATTCTGTAGAGCACAGCATTGTGTTTCATTCTGATGATGACCCGTATGTGTGCATTGCCAATGGAGAGAAGGCAGCAGATGAATTACGTGTAGAACTTTCATTCGTTCCGAATGCAGGACACTTCAACGAAGCAGCAGGATATCTAGCTTTTCCGGATTTGCTTGGAAAGTTAGAGTCATTTATTTAGCTCTTCCGCATACTCCTCCACAAAAATCCAACTCCACTGAGATACAACATGTAGCTGAGCACTTCGATCAAACTTGGATTACCGTTATAACCAAAGACACCCTTAAGGAGTCCACCGATAGCTCCTTTTTCGTTGATCAAATGATTAATATCCCACACGTGTTCAATAAAAATAGGGATCAGATTTGCCTCTTGTAATTCGTGTATACCGTGAGCTACCAGGCCTGCAGCAAAAAACATTAGTAGTACTCCTGTAAATTGAAAGAAGCGACTTAAGCTAAACCACGACATCATCCCGCGGAAGAGGAGCCATGCAGCACCTACGGCTAAGACCATTCCTGCAATTGCTCCCATGTGTGTAGATGCGTTTTCGGATTGCATAAATGCAGCTTGTAAGAAGATAACGGTCTCTATTCCTTCGCGTAGGATAGAGGTATACACCAGAAGAAATAGATTTTTTGATG
>PVBE010052851.1_pt1 | contig 14429 bp, 18 predicted proteins | sample 1631181 | NCBI WGS metagenome assembly PVBE01 (sample SAMN08397723, study PRJNA350692) | Marine metagenome, whole genome shotgun sequencing project. | isolation source: water | place: Pacific Ocean | collected 2012-04
GCCTTTTGTAGGAGCGTTATATATTTCACCAGTATATGTAAAATAATAATCACCTGTATCAAATATATGTTCGCCTGGAAATTTACCTGTAACGGGAAGGATGCTTTGATGGAAAAATGCTGGATTAGCATGATGAGAAAAGTTGAATTCACCTCTCTCATCTACATCGCTAAAATCTGTATCAATTAAAGACTTATCACTTATACCAAAAAATCCACACATCTTCTATTTTCCTAATATATTCATGTGTTTTTATTATCGTGGGGAAATGGACAACCTTCTGTTTTTTCTTTCTGCATTTTTCGATATCCACCCTTGAAAACACTTTGAACCATTGCATCAGTTTTAGATTCATGTCTTAAACAATCTTTATCTATTACATGTCCGTCCCGATCGGTTTCCATTATTTCTAGTTCCATATTATCTACTATACTTCTATCATAAGGAACGAACACACACAATGGCGTTCCTTGAGGAATCTTTATCTTACCATATCTTTTGATTATTATTTGTGGATTAACTTGTGCATATTCATCAGTCCATACAGGTCCTGGCGGTACTTCAAAATCTTGATTGAAGTGATAATACATTGGAAACTGAAAACAAGAGATTCCTGGTGGTGTCATCATACGCCAAGGACATTCAAGGTTTATAAACCCCACTGCTCCCCTTTTTTGTTGTTCTTCTGGCAACCAATGAATATATGTAATATTATCCATCAGTCCTCCATCATATCGAGGATGAGGTGAACTAAAATTATATGGTTTCCTACCAGACTGACCAAGCTGACCATCTTCAAACAATTCTATATGTAAATCACACCACATTGGAAGAACATAACCACTCTCAAACCAATCATGGATTGCCGGACATAATTTGATTGTTCCTGTAGATCTGGTTTTTTCATCTTCCCTCGCTTCTCCACCCCCTCCGCATGCCCCTGTCCTATCCTCCTCTGTCATCCCACCCCCCAACATTGATGCTACAAGATTAGTAGTTCTGTCTGGTCGGTGCTTGTCGTAAAATTCTTGAGGTAGTTGTTCGGCACTTCCACTTGCATGAGCAGGTGTTTTCTTCCACCAATCAGGGACAGGTAGTTTCTTAGCAGGTATTATAGGTGCTACATCTTCTATTCCTGGCACTACACTCCAGAACCTTATCTTATTATCGTTCTCTATATCTTCTATTTTCATAATATTTTCCTCAATTTAGATACGTATTCTTCTATTCCAATAATAGGGTTATTATCATTAATCGGCCACCTATAATAAGGTATCAATCTTCTTTCAACCCTTTTCTTTGTGCTATCATCTTCATCATGCTGTACAACTTCTGAAGTAAAAGTAAAATCTACGCCATCCGGGGGATCACCTATAGTATTTTCCAACATAGTATAAAAATCAGCTACTAGTTTTTTCATAGGCCAATCTTTTTTATCATAAGTACATAACCATTTAGGTGTATAAGTATCTCCGTCTTCAACATATTCTAACTTATCTTCTATTCTAGAAAATGTGTATTTATGATTTTTATAAGATCCAATTCCTAATACATTATAATTTGTCGCCAATAACATTTCAGGATTAGTCATCAAACCGTCAAGGTGTATATCTTGTTGAGACATTTCATCCCAATCTATTTCTTTTTTGTATATCTTATCTTCTTTTCTTGCCTTACGCCCTGTTGCATCAGCAAAATCACTATCAGGATGTTCTCGTTCAAATCCTTTATGATATTGAGGATAGATATTTAAAAATTCGTTTACTCTATCAGTAACTTGAATATCATACTTTCCTATTTCATCAAAAATTGTCTGTACACTTATTTCTGAAATATCATGATCAGCTAATTTTTGCATATCCGATGAAAGTCTATCTAAATCCCTATTCACATCACCCGTATCAAAAAAGATAACATCTGACATTGTAAATAACCCTAGAGAATTTGCATAGTCTATGAATTCAAAAATAACATCATCATTTTTAGGTGCTCTCCGTTTTTGTTGTTTTACCACCTCTCTATCAAAACTCTGTACACAAGCCACTACTGTATTGAAATTATATTCACTCAACACATCTAATTGTTCCTTGTGTAATCTGGGATCTGCCATGTGAAATTCCATTAATTTTCTCGGACACTCTTTGAAATTGGGGATGAGATCAAATATGTTTCTCATTATTTCTGGAGTCATTAATGAAGGAGTTCCACCACCCCAAAAATAGTTACGAATGAGACCTGAACTTAATACGGGCTCATAAAATTTTATTTGATTTGGAAGATATTCTGAATAATAACGATTAAAAGCTGTCTTTTCAAATAGTGTACCCTTAAAAGTACAGTAAGTACATTGTTCTTTACAAAAAGGACTATGTATGTAAACCCCTGTTTTTCGTGTAGTATTTTTCCAAGCAGATAATACTTCTTCTTCTCTTAAAAACATAAATTATTCCCAGAAAAATACTTGTGATATTCTATCGGTAATATTACTCGGCTTGTCACTTTTTAATACTGGATAATGTAGCATTCCTGAAAAATAAGTTACCATTGAATTATACTTACCCTGAGATTGGTATATTGTTTCCCAATTATCAATGTCAGTTGATACATCTTTTATAGGCGGTGCCGTTTTAATATATTTCTCATATTTACTTACTTTATTCAAATAAGTATTAGGTTTTAAACCTTCAATATCGGTAATCCAGTCCACATGAAGAGGGTGGCGAGGATACACACAAATATCTGATAACTTATGCCTGCAAATAGCAGTTCCCAAATTATCATCTGGAGGCTTATTCAAATAGATCACACTCGAAAGTATACTACGATCACTATGAGGATATCTTTCACATGACTTAACATCAAAATCACTAAAAATATTACACATAAATTGATTGTGTATATTTAAATTTTTAAGATCAATATAATTACTAATACCCAATTTTAATAATAACACTCCTTTTAATTGATCTACGATACCTTCTATATTGGGCAAATCACTTCTTTGATATCTATGATATCCAAATTCTTTATAAGTAGGAAATTCGGGGAGAGGTGACTGTAGTATAAAATCTCTTACTATATCTGGATTCTTATAAAAATTATCGATAATAACTACCGGATACTTACCTTCTATTAAAGTAGTATCAATCTTCATGTTTAGATTTAGTCTAAACATTTCATTATTATCATACAATATCATTAGACTTTTTAAATAAGAAATTTCCCATAATGAGATAATCTATTTTTGTTGATTTAAATGTTTTCAATGCATCTTCAGGTGATTCTACTATAGGTTCGCCATTCACGTTAAATGAAGTGTTCAATAAAATTGGTACAGAAGTTTGTTTGTAAAACTCCTTTAACAACTGAAAAATAGGTTTATTTTGGCGTTCCGTTACAGTTTGTATCCTTGCCGTACCATCTACATGCGTTACTGCGGGTACTCGACCCACCTTATCAGGTAAAAGACGCGCATTAAAAAGCATATAAGGAGAAGATTTTTTAGGAATATCATACCAATCATGTAAATATTCTTCTAACATGATTGGTGCATATGGCCTCCAACTTTCTCGATGTTTTACTCTTTCATTAATATAATCTTTATTGTCTTTAATAGTTGGATTAGCAAGTATAGACCTATTACCCAAAGCTCTAGGCCCGAATTCACTTCGACCTTGAAACCAACCGATAATCTTATTTTCTATTAAATGATTAACAATTTGTTCACATAATATATTAAAATTTTCATACTTTTTATAAGTTATCATAAATCAAGGTCCCAAAATAATACTTGATTAATTCGTTTAAAATTATCGTTTTCTACTAAATCAAAATCAAATAATGGTGAGTGTAGCATTCCTCCCGTATAAGATACCATTTGATTGTACGTTCCTTCTGATTTGTATAATAATTTCCAGTCTTCATTATCTTCTAATATATAACTCTCGCATGGAGGATTAACTGAACGATAAGTCTCATATCTCTCCATTTTTTGTTTATATTCTTCATGTGATGTGCGTTCTTTTTTACATATCCAATTTAACTGAACTTCATTATTAGGATATGCACAGATACCGGTTTCTTTATGTTGATATACACCAGTTCCCATTATGTCATGATTATTTTTATTTAAATAAATTACTGATAATATGGTGGAAGTATCACTATGAGGTATAAAGGAACTATGTTCGTTTACTTTATTTTTAATGTCTGAATGCATCACATTCATACAAAAAGAACTATTTTTATTTTCAATGTTTAAGTTGGGCCGGATTAAATGAAGCAATTCTAATTTTTGTAATAATATTAAAGATAAAGTATCTAAAAATGTTCTATTAGCAATAAAGTTACTAATTTCAATTCTATTACCTACATATGCATTAGGTTCCACATATTGGGTAGGTATCGGTAGAGATAGAGCAAAATCTCGTACTTCATCCGGATGTTTATATACATCATCAATAATAACTACTGGATATAAATCGTTAATCATGTCAACACGTATTAACATATTAGGATTATATTCAAACATTGTTTTATTATCATAAAATAACATATCATTCGTGTTCATCTAACCCTCCGATAAAATCATTAATATCATATTCCATTCCAATACATCCTATGTTATGAGGCAAACTTAACTCCTCTTCAAATTTCCATGCACACAATATGGCGGCGCCAAAATTTAAACCATCATCATTGGGTGCTGTAGAAACAAAAACATCATCATATACACCTTCTTCTATAATTTTAGAATTAGCAATAATGTTCAATGCACAACCACCCGATAAACATATTTTTTTACTTTTAATATCTTTAGGAATATTTTTTAATAGTGAAAGTAAATAGTGTTCAAAATTATATTGTAACCAAGCCGCTAAATCTTCCGGAGAGTAATTATGATTATTACTAGAAATATAATCCTTGATATGTAAATTAGAAACGATAATGGGGAATTCACTTCCTTCGCCGTATACAAGTTCCTTTTTAAACGACAAATAAAATAAATCGTCACATTTTATATTTTTATAATTTCCGTATGATGCTAATCCCATTATTTTACCAGCATATTTTTCTCTCTCTAAGCCCCCACCTTTATTAATGGTTTCTTCATTAATGATACCAGAAAAATCAGTAACATTCACTTCTGCATTGGCACATACTAATTTTAATAATTGTTTTTGTTTATTTGTTTGAAATTCTGTAGAGGTTGTATCAATAAATTTGAGATTATCCATTTTTAATCTGTAGATATATTCAGATAATTCAGTATAAGCACCGCCAAACATATTTTCACCTGTAAAGGTGGCCGTCTTGTTATGACAAGTAATTTTTTTATCTAAAAAATTAAAAGTATAGAAACTAGCATTGTTTAATAGAACTTTAGGTTCAATTCCGTCTGTCATCAAATTAAAATCACCTGCTCCGTCAAATGAAAATACATTTGATTCATTATAACCGGAAGCTAAAAATGAACCCGACGCGTGTGCTAAATGATGATCTACAAAATATATTTTAGCATTGGGATATTCTTTCTTTAAATTTTCACTGGTGTATCCTATACATTTTAAATGATATCCCATAAGAGTTGCATTTGAAACGTATGCTATTATATCAATATCATCTTTTGTTAAATTAGCAGAATTTAATAATTTATTTACAGCGGCACCAGGATATCTCCCATCGTTTTTAATTCGTGAACATCTTTCCTCTGATATTGAACCTATTAATTCACCATTTATAAAAAGCGTGGCGCCGCTACCATGGACCCAAAAGTCCTGGCCACCTACATATTCTATTCTACCATCCCATCCGAGAGCGCCATTTATTCCCAGTATATTCATTTAATGTCTTCTGTTATTACGGAGCTGTCATAATCTGGTATCCCAAATGCTCTTTCACATTCATGACAATTATAACATTGAGAACGACAATTCAATAAAATTCTATTAAGCCTATGTCCTTTATCAGAAAGCCAAAATTCATCTTGTAAAAAATCTTTAGAATATTCTTTAAAATTAGATTCTGTCAAATTATCATCTTTATCAGTAGGTTGGACTATCAACCATCTATCAAAGGGAATAGTATTTAAATTGTAACATTTCTCAAAAGAAGAAGAGTATAAAGTAAAGTCGTCATCCCCCATAGCATTGGAACGTAAAAGTTTAATGTTTTTACTTTTTATATCATCTTCAGTATAGATGTTATATCTGTTTCCATCAAATCTACCAGAACTTTTTAATATATTAACTGTGTTTAAATATTCATCTAAAAATTCTTTAGTTGATACAACCATATTAATACCATTTCTGGGTAATTTATCTCTTTCATCAGATTTCCAATGGTTACAAGATAAGGTTGATAGGGCGTTACCTTCTCCCCAATAATTATTACTAATAGTTCCACCAACCGTATCATGTTCCAATTTAAAGGGGCATCGATATAAACAAGATTCACTTAATAACAATGAAGTTTGTATATCAGGATGACTCTCTGATAAAAACTTATAGATTCTTTTTAATTCTTTAATATTTCTATTTAAAGACCTATCTAATAATATAGTATTAAAACCACAACCAATAGTATCTGCGACCTGTTGACCATCAGATATTAAATGATTTACTGTATTTTTCCAATGCATATCGGGACATCGCCGTTGTAACTTTCCTGTTCTCATAATATGCATATTACCAATGGTACAACTTCTCAGTCCCTTATCATAATATTTTCCTATCCATTCAACAAAATCATCTTGTAATGTTTGATCTAATAATAATTCATCTGGATATGTGGTTGTATTCATAGTTAATGAAACACATACACCAAATTCTTCCTGTATTCTAAGTAAATTTTCGACTTGTTCGTCTGTGGCTTCTGTCCCCATAGCATTGCCTACAAACTTCATTTTCCTTTGATATTTGTAATAAAAATGTTTACCAAAGTATATGTCTTCTATTTCATTAAGAATTGTTTTTGGAGTATTTTTTATTACTAGATAATAATGATTTGGGTAACCGTTTTCTAGACCCCTTTCAGGATGAGCAATAGAAAATCTGCGTGTGAAATCCATAGTGGTATATCCTTAATTAAGTTTTTTGTATATCATAAAAGCTAACCAACTATTTTCTATATGATATATTGTTTGCTCATATGTATTCAAAAATAAATCTAATGCTTTTTTTGTTCCGGTGTATCCTGAATTCTTGTAATCATGCCAAAAGACTAATGCTCCTTCTACAATATTATTCATAACATTAATGCTATCTCTCATTATACAATATACGGAATGATTACCATCAATATATACAAAATCAAAATTTGGAAGATTACTATATGTAGAACCTTTAGTTGAATCTGCATAAATTAAATTCACATCTACGTTTTTATTTTTAAATATTGTCCCTACATCTTCCTTTTTTAAAACTTCAGATTTTTGAGAAGAATTAATTTTAACTTGCATGCCTCTACAAATATCAATTGTATATACATTAGATTTTGGAGATGTTAATTTAAAACTACAAGATGTGTGCCCTGCGAATGTACCAATTTCTAATACATTATTTCTATGTTTGGAAGAAAGCATGTCTAATAAAATTTGTAAATCTCGCCGAGGGGTAGCAGACCATTCAAAATCATAATTATTTTTTTCAGCACCCACCATACTATATGCTTCATTAGCACTGATTGTTTTTATACTAGTCATTTATATATATTGTCTTTTAAATAACTATACATGCTAGGAAACTGAGATACATATTCTTCTTGAGACTTGATATACTGACCTATATCATGATGTATTTTTAAGTTATTCTCTATATAACGTCCATCTCTTGTTACTTTATCTACTACAGGATTCATACCAAACCCCGCCATTATATACGGTGTGCCATCTTCAGGTTTTAAATATTGCCATTTATTAATATGCTCATCATAAAATTCCGGTATGTATACATGTAAATACTTGGTCCAAGTTTCTTTTATAGATAGATAATCTATATCTTCCGTTATGGTTTTCCAATACTCGGTATCATTCTTTGTGGCCATAGCATAATGTCCAATAACAAATCCAACAAAATGTTCGGCTCGATGATTGACGCGGTTGTTGAATATTGACTTATCATAACTATTCACAATTCCATCACGGGCTGCTAAAACATCTACTAAGACCTCTATTGCATCACCTATAAACATTAATCCAGTAGCCTCAAGTGGTTCTATAAATCCATTAGATAATCCTATAGCGCATACATTTTTAACCCAACTCTTTTCATGAAATCCTGGAGTCATTTGTATGTGGCTGTATTGTAATGAATTAATTATTTCTTTCGAACATTTAGTATTATTAATTAAATATTCTTTAAATTCTTTTTCAGCTTCCTCTTCTGTCAAAAACTGCGAACTATATACATAACCTTTACCAATATTAGTCCAAAGAGGCACATTCCATATCCATCCATTTTTATGTGCATATGAATCTGTACTTGTCACCATTTCTTGTTCTATATCTGTATATGGAATATGAGTTGCTACAGCCTTATCATTGAGTAAATATTTTTCAAATGAAACAAATGGTGTGTTTAATGTTTCTCCTAATAATAAAGATTTAAATCCTGTACAATCTATAAACAAATCGGCATCATATTCAGTACCATTTGACGAGGTTAAACTTTTTATATTACCATCATAATCTACTATAACATCTTTTATAGTATCTTGTATATGATTTAATCCGCGGGGTAATGCATAATGGTTCTTTAAATAATTAGCGAATAGAGTTGCATCTAACTGAAACCCAGTCATGTCGTTAAAATCAAATCCAATTAAATTTTCATCATCATGAACAAATTTCTCTTGTCTTAATAACTCTGAGTGCCCCATAGCAAACTGTACATAGCTATAATGATTTTTAATGGTTTTATCATGTTTGTATATGAACCAATCAATAGGTTTATATTTGTTCAACCATGTGCCTTTACCAAAAGGATATTTAATCGTTTTACCATCTCCGGACCAATTAGTAAAATCTATTGACAACTTATAAGTAGCATTGCATTTAGGCATCCATTCTTCATCTGTAAGTCCTATAATGTCTGTATATTGCCGAAATATTTGCACTGTAGATTCACCAACACCTATAGTTGAAATATTTTCAGATTCCACTAACGTTATATCTTTATCCGGAAATCTGTTTACCAAGGCTGCCGCGGTCATCCATCCCGCCGTGCCTCCGCCAACAATAGTTATTTTATTAATCTTTTTCATCTATTTTACTTAAAATACTAGTTATATCTATATCAATAGCAATATCATTGTTACAACACAAATGCGTATGTTTATTATATCCTATACGTTGTGGTCTTGTTTGACTTTCATTCCATAATACTATAGTTTTTGTATTTGTCAAGGCAGATAAGTGCATTAATGCGGAATCGATAGTTATAACAAATTTAGATTTCTCAATTAAAGGAATTATATTGAACAAACTATCATTATGGGGGTTAGAACTAAATGAAATAACACCTTCGGCTTTTGGTTCATTATCATGTCTCAAACATACTACATCTAAATCTAATACATTTTTTAATCTATATATTAATTTTTGTACTAAATCTAAACGATAATCTCTTGGTTCATTAACAGATGCTTCACACCTACCTCCTTTGCCACCATTAAATTGTACTACACAATATTCTTTTTTAGTGAACTCAGAACTAATATCATATTCAGATTCAATTTTATCAACATTTATATACGGTGCGTGTTGTACTCTATCTATACCATACATATCTGCCCACGCATCTAAAATATGTAAATCATTATCTTTAGTATAATTAGAAAGATAAGGCTCATAATAAATTATATTATCATATTTTTCTAATTCTTGAAAATATCGGAAATCTGTTGTGGGCTCTACATTGTCTACTTGTTTATTATTTTGAAATATATACCTCCATGGAGACATAATAGATATTTTGTCTGCATTATCCTTTTTACATAACCTAGATATTAATGAAGTAAATATAATATTTTTACCTATTCCTCCCATTACTACATGTAAATTATTCATATTTATTCTTTCATAAAGTATTTAATTCATACATCACTTCATCTATTAGGGGCCAACTATCTGGCTTTGCACGTTCTGGCAGAAGACAACAACCAAGATTAGTGTTATCATCTATTATCATTCCTCCAAGATCGATACATGATGGTTTTCCACAATGCCGAATTGCTTCTAAATTTATATTATGATCATGTCCGTGTGTTTTGACATAGGAACTTCCCCATAAAACAATACCTGTTTTCATTGAATGTAGGGATAGATGTGCTACTATTGAATCTATAGCTATAAATGAATGTGATATTTTTAATAAATGAGCAATTTGTCTAAAATTAATTTTATCACACAAATCTATTATATTATCGTGTTTTATATCAAAATCGGGAAGTATTCTAGATGGTTGTTCCGGTGCAATCTTACTTCCCACTTGATAAACATTATAGTCAGATAAGTTAGAAACCAGCTCATACCACCATTCATAATTTGGTGATTTTCCATAAGGAAATTTATATGAATGCCCAGTATGAATTACTATATTTTTTTTATCATTATGTAGAATTAATTTATCAACTTGGTCTTTTTCTTCACTTGTTAAATTAAATTTAAAAGTTGAATCAAATTTATTTCTATCAATCTTAACTTCAAATTCCTTTTCCATGATATCAAAAAAATGCATATCATTTCGAAAAAATAATGTTATTCCAAATCTTTGTACATCTAAATCATATACTTTATCAAATTGATGTAGAACATTATCTATATCTCTTTTATTCTCGATGATGAGCTTATTAATAAATTCGCCTCGCCTGTGATTGTTATTAAACACAATATAATCATCGATAATATTTTTATTTACAATTAAGGATCTAATTGTATTACTGGATGCTAATGTTATGTTATCTTTTTTATGTTTTTTTCGGAGTGATTCTAAGATAGGTAATAACAAATAAAAATCACCATAACCCAATGCTTCGGGGTAATAATATAATATATTCATTTTTTTAAATATTATGCGTTAGATTCTTCTTCATAATATAGCCATGTGGTAATTGTAAACCCGGAAGGAATAATTTGAGTCCACGAGGAACTTCCATTTACTGCTATTGCTGTACAACTTGCGGCATATCCTCTTGCTGATCCGTATCCATAACCAAAACCATAACCATAACCAGTACGACCACAATATCTTCCACAATAATGAGCGCAATACCGAGCACAGTATCTTGCACAATAGTGAGCACAATATCTAGCACAATAGTGAGCACAATAACATGCGGTATGGTAATGCCAATATCGGCCGGAAGTACCACTATCTACAGCTCCACTAGTACCACTATCTGCTGCGCCGGATGTTCCACCTTCAGCACCACTATCTGCACCGCCCTCAAGACCACAGGTAAGGGTGGATGTAGCAGAAGCAGTGCTATATGCAATGGCTTCTACTTGTTTACAAACACCGTGTGCTATCCACGTTTTTCCTGCTGGAACACTGGATGTTGATATTGTAGGAAGAGTAGTACTATTAACAGTACCTTTGAATATGGTTCCGCCGCCACTGTCGCCGCCACTTTCGGCGGTAAAGGCTTTAATCAAACCGGTTTGTGTATGTCTTGATCCTAATATTCCCGTCATAGTTTTTCCTATCTATGAATTAGATTCTTCTTCATAATACAACCACGTGGTAACTGAAAATCCGGAAGGAATAATTTGAGTCCATGAGGCGCTTCCATTCACGGCGACCGCTGAACAGTCTGATGCATACCCTCTTGCACTACCATAACCATATCCAAATGCATAACCATATCCTGCTCTTCCACAATAGCGGGCGCAATATCTAGCACAATAGTGAGCACAATATCTTGCACAATAGTGAGCACAATATCTAGCACAAAATCTAGCGCAATAACATGCGGTATGGTGATGCCAATAACTCCCGGCAGTACCACCACCTGAACCACTACCAGTACCGCCATCTGCAGCTCCAGTAGTACCACTATCTGCTGCGCCTTCTGCTCCACCTTCAGTACCATCAGAACCGGTCGAAGAGGCTACAGCAGAGCTATATGCAATGGCTTCTGCTGATGTGCAAACACCATGAGCAACCCATGTTTTTCCTGCTGGAACACTGGATGTTGATATTGTAGGTAAAGAAGCACTATTGATCCCGCCTTTAAATAGGGTTCCACTAGCTCCGCCTCCGGAGGCGGCTTCCTCTACCGATGCTCCTACTATTCCTGACATAATTTTCCTAAATTAAGAGGAATTAATAGTATGATCCATTGAAGAATCATAAGTATCGAAACGAGAGCTATGAACTAAAATTGGCGGAAGATCACCTACTGATCTAGTCATAACTAACCAACCATCAGGCAATGCAGGCATATTGATTCCTGCTAACAACATTTCAGAATTGTAATCAATATGTATTCCTTCTAAAGATCCAAAAGCGAGGTCAGTCCATGCCTTGCGATATGCTTTAAACTCATCTATTACAGACGCTTCTAATTCGTATGGATTGTCTGCAGCAACCAAGGAATCTGTTAGTTCTAATTCCCCCATCATCCGCAAAAGTAGTTTATATCTTATGTCTGTTAAACTATTATTTTCTGGTGTATCGGCCATTTTTTTCCTTTGACTTTCAAAAATTATTTATATTCATCTATGCCCAGCGTTGTTCAATATAAGTACAGTAAACATCCACATCAGCGGCACTACCAGTATAAACTACTAATTCATCCGTACCCCAAAGCATGAGCTTATCATTCCAAATGAACGTCTCTTTAGCGAGCAACGCTTGAGCATCTAACAAAAAGACATCTGATCCAGACGCTTCCGTATCAATCTTCATATTTATTAGTTCATCTGCACCAGCATTTTCACAAAAAGTGACAGTCAATACAATGTATGTATAATCTGTAGATGCTCCGTCAATTAATTTAACAGGTGTCGTAGTCAACCCAACAACATGACTCCTTCTTAATATTTCTGATCCTGCACTACTTGCTGGAGTTGCACTTGGATTTGCCATAGATTATCCTCCCATCACCCATGCGTAATGTGTATTTCTTTTCAATGCTGTATTCTGTGTTGCTGCTTTTGCATCCAATTGTGTTTGAATAGCAGAAGTTACACCATCAGTATAATTAAGTTCTGTTGTTGTAGATGTAACACCATCTAAAAGATTAAGTTCTGCAGCTGTTGATGTTATAGCTGTGCCATTCAGTCGAAAGGTTTTACCAGAAGCAAGATTAATGTGTTCGGATGAAGTCCAAGCATCAGTTGAGTTGACCCAGTTAAAGGTCTTGTCGGTTGCGCCTTTGAGGGTGATACCGCCGCCATCAGCGGTTGTGTCTGAAGGTGTATCAACGGATCCTAATTCAAGATTTTTATCATCAACTGTAAGAGTGGTGCTATTTACTGTGGTTTGGGTTCCGCTTACTACTAAATTTCCTGCTAAAGTTACTGTCTTATCTGCGGCTACGGTAATTGCAGCTGCGCCGTTGGTTCCAACATGTAATACATCATCAGCGGACTCCCAAAAACCAGTATCACCATCTCCAAAGGCTAAAGCTGGAGCATCGGCTGTTTGTTTGGTATGAGGGCGTCTTATTCTTATTCTCTTTCTTCTACCCTTACCTGTGCGTGCACCTGTTGCATCAAAATCTATAAATCTCATGTGCTATCCACTAGAAGATATGAAAGCAAAACGTTAACAGAAGATGCTGTATCAGTCCACACTTTTACTGCGTCGGATTCTTCTAAAATTAGTTTACTACTATCTAAAACATCTAATGTAGTATTGACTGAAACTGCTATTGCTTTCATGAAGGTTAATGTGTTCGTTGCGCTATCATCTAAAACTTCTATAGTCACCGCAACATCACCTGTTGCATGTGTATTTGTTACGTGCAGACCAATTAGAACACACTTTGAACTATTTCCACTTGGACATGTTAAAATTGTTGTGGGACTGCCGGAGCTGTCACTTATATTTTCTGCCCAAGCATTTTTAAATGTATTTGCCATTTAATCTCCATCATCCAAGTGCTATAGCTAAAGCAAGAGCGTCTGACTCCGCTTTATTTAAAACCTCAGTTCTTATCGTAGTTCCTAACTGAGATGAATATGCTATGAGTGAATTATTTATTTTATATGATTTGTTGGATGCGAGATCCACATCGCCGGTGCATTCTGTATCACCTGTAATTTTTATTCCGTTGGCGACTTCAAATACTTTTGCTGCCATGTTGATTATACCGTAAAGAAGGTCGCTTCTGCCTTACAAACTATAGAAACACCATCTGCATTAGCTACTTTCATTCCTATATGTGAAGATCCGGACGATCCAGAACCATCTGTCATTTCAAAA
>PVBE011412748.1_pt1 | contig 14429 bp, 9 predicted proteins | sample 1631181 | NCBI WGS metagenome assembly PVBE01 (sample SAMN08397723, study PRJNA350692) | Marine metagenome, whole genome shotgun sequencing project. | isolation source: water | place: Pacific Ocean | collected 2012-04
CGGTTTCTGCCTGACGCAGGGAAAAGACAATTTGCGCTTCGGTAAACTTTGATTTTTTCATTGCAATTCTTCTGTTTTAAGATTATGAAAAATTGCGAAAACTCTACTTTAGATTGGTCCTATTTTTCGGGGGGAGGTCAGTCCCTTCAGCCGATCCAATCCCACAATTGACCGGGGTTGTATCGGCTGAAGGGACAAGTTGGGTTAAGAATACACTCAATCCAGTCATGGAAGTGACTAATGTATTCCGCTGAATCTTTTTTTTAATCAGGGAAACCAAAAATCTATTCGCTCTACGTTTCAATTCAGATTTCTACCCTCCAATACCACATTTTTAGTACTCAATAGTAGATTGGAGGTATCCACTACCACATTGAACCATTCCCCAAGCAGATTGCTATGCCCGCCAAGCAGGCAGCTGGGTGTCTATACTGGATTGAAGTGCTTCACAAATGGATATCAGTCAACAATCAGCTGCTTTTAGGAAGCTTTTACTGGATTGAAAGGCATATCGACCGTATTTGGCCTACAAACAGGCTTTTTCGCCATGGTTTAATGACCATGGTGGACTGTTTTGTTCGAACGATTAATGGTGGGGCAAACAGGCTGGGTGAATGGTCGGATAGCAGGAAAGTTGCCTAGTGCGTTTCATAGTTTCCCATATAGACCAGGACATCCCCTACCTGGTAATCTATATTGTGATTGGCCGGCAGTGGTTTTAGGCGTTTATCTGGTGTTCTTAAAAACATAGGAATGGCATAATCCCATTTCTTCGTCAATTCCGCTTTGAGATGCGCTTCATCCCGAATTACCATTTCTGTTATTGTAGGATAATGTCTTGACGTTTCCATCAAATGAAGGTAGTCAACGCTTTGATCGAACAAAACATAATTTGGCCGCATGAGAGTTGAGAACTTCAATTCGTTTCGGGTGATCAATCTGAAGGAAGTGTTGTCACCGTAGGTTTTCCGAAACATACGGCTGGCGAATATATTTAAGTCGCTACTGCTGGTCAGTGCCAACATCTTTCCTATGTCTTCCTCTTCCAATTCATCCCAAAAATCTTCATTCAGAATGTTTGCTTCCATGGCGTGTAAATCCATGCCGAGTGCTTCGTTTACCTGCGATCGGGATGAGTCTAATATGAGATGAGGCACGCCTGAATCGCGCATGTATTTTGCGATTAAACGGGAGGCCTCATTTGAGCCAAGTATCAGAAATCCATGGGGATCTTTCTTCACCACGCCTAACAAATTTGCCACGAACTTGGCACTTGAACCTTGAAGAATTACCGTTCCCAGGATGATGAGGAATGTTAAGGGAAGAAGCAATTCTGCCTGCTCCTGCATTTTGGGCGAGAGGGATGCACGATTGGAAAGATTGATGGCAAAAAGTGATGCAACGGCAGCGGCAACAATTCCTCTTGGCCCTATCCATGAGATAAATATTTTCTCGGCCATGGTTAGGTTGGTGTTCCTTGAACTTAAAAAAACGCCAATCGGGCGGAGTATCAGGATCACCACTGCGAAAACAATGAGGCTGTTTTTGTCGAGCAGATAGACGTGCTCCATGTCGATGTTGGCCGCCAGGATAATGAATAGGATGGAGATCAACATTACGGTTAGTGTTTCCTTAAAGTGTGCAATAGCGGTAATCTGTTTGATGCGCAAATTGGCCACGATCAGCCCCATGAGGGTAACTGCCAGCAGGCCCGACTCCTTTTGAATGAAATCTGAAATGGCAAACGCACCTACAACAATTGAGAGGGTTCCAACATTGATGAGATATTCTGGAAAATGGTTTTTGGTTAGGATGAAACGCAAGAGTTGAGCAGCAAGAAATCCTACTAAAGCACCGGCCAGGATGGTGAGGAAAAATGCGCTTAAAAGATCGAAATAGTTGCCATGCCCGGCTTCAGACGAAATTATAATGAACTCGTAAATCAATACCGCCACAAATGCTCCAAGTGGATCAATTAGAATACTCTCCCATTTCAGCACAGTTGAAATGTTCTTGGTGGGATGTACGTTTCTGAGAATTGGAGCGATCACTGTAGGACCAGTCACGATGATAAGCGCTCCAAAAAGAAGCGCAATTCTAATATCGAGACCCAAAATTAGCCAGGAAGCCAAAGCACCTCCAATGAAGGTAACTAGCGACCCGATGGTCAACAGGTTTCGAACCGTAGTGCCGTGTTGACGAATTTCCTTCATTTTTAGCGTTAGGCCACCTTCAAACAATATGATACCTACCGACAATGAAATGAAGTAAAACATGTAGTCGGTTTCGGGATTGAAGATCAGTTCGGGATCTATCAGCTTTTCTCCATCGGGCAGAAAAAGGGAGGCTACAGGGCCAACCAGCAACCCTGTTATGATCAATGGCGAAATCGCAGGTTGCTTGATTTTCCACGCAAGCCATTGCGCAAAAATCCCAAGAACCAATATGCCTGCCAATTCTATCATTCGATTTCGTTGTATGCAAAGATTCGATAATTATCGTTTGCAAAATCTTTATGCCACCACCTTTGGTGCTTTGGTGATCAGTTTATCCAGTTTTTCATGCAACCAATTGGAGTATGCAACTTCCTTGGTTTCGTTCAGTTTTGTTTTGAGCGCCAGCGCTTTGTCGTTTTCTCCTTTTCTCAGTTTCAAAAGCGACTTCACAAACTTTACCATGTTCAGATTGATCTTTCTATAGTATTGTGAAATCAGTTTATTGCGCTTCAGGTAAATGTTATAAGCATCAAGAAGCGAATACAAAGAATCGATTTCCTGCAATTCGTAATAAATTCGAATCAACATGCTTTTAGCTCCCAGGTTGTACATTATGTCTGAATATTCAACATTGTTGAGCAACTCAAAAGCTCTGTCGTAATCGGCTTTGTCAAAATATAGGCTGGCCAGGTTGAACGAGATCGCATTTTCCCTTTCATGCTCAGGCAGAAAATCTTTCTGTTGATGAATGAATTGTTCAACCCACTGGTGCTCGTTTAGCCTTAAGCCGGTTTGCACAACGTTTTTATAGGTCCATTGCGAGAGATGCTTTCCGATGTACAGCAGGTTATTTTCTATCATCGTTTGGTATAGCTTGAAAAGTTCTGTTAAGTATCGTTGCTCACCTGAATTTATTTTCTTGATACAATAATTTAATGCGAAGAAGTACATATTGTAGGCCTCCTCTTTCGGAAACTCCGCTGTGTGATCTATCAAGAGTTGTTTGAGATCTCCATAATGACCTTGTTGTCCGGGCTCGCGCAAACACATCAACACCTGGTAGTAAATTGACACCACAGGTGCCTCTTTTCCCGGATGGCTCTCAAGGTTTTGGAGAATTTCATCCAGCAAACGCACCTTATAGTCGGCAGAGACAACATTTTGCCGATTGAGAATCTCACCGCTATATAAAAGTTTGTTGGCCAAATAGTACATATCGAGGTTATCAACCACCGACTGTAGCGTTGTTCCCGCTTTATGCTTGCGTTGATGGGCAAGAAACGAGGTTTCCGCCCTGTCCACCAGGTATTGCAGATAATAGAAGTCAGCATTTCTATGTGCACTTTCTTCCAAAGCCTTTCGCGACTCGCGAAGCGTCTTGTTGAAATGTTTTTCAAGCCCAAGGTCATCGTAAATCGACAACAATGAAACCATGCTTTTAACTTGTTCCTGCTCTTGTTTAGAAACTACCAGAAACTGCTCAATTAGTCTGTGCATGTCGCTCATCAAATAGCCCATTTTCTTTTCATCATACGTTGAACCAGGTACGGAAGCAGAAAACACGCTCTGTTTTGATAATGCTGCCTTCTTGACAAATCGTGGTCCATAGGTTCGCAGATATGCATACATCCGTCCTAATTCATCGTTTTTGTTGAAAAACGGAGAAGCCACGAAATCACCGAAAAGTCTGAGTTGTTTGGCGTTAAAGTGGCGCAGTAATTCTATGAGTTTGCTGTTGATCACTTGAAAGTCTTCTAAATAAGAGTTCTGAAGCTATACGAAAATAGCTCAATAATGCTCTAAATATCCGGAAAAAGATTGAAATAGGCCTGTGCTTATTGAAGGCCTTGTGTGCGTTAAATCCTTTGTTTAAACGGATTTAAGCGTATTGATCATAGATATAGTTATGCGTTGTAAGGGATAAAATATCCGGAAAATGTTGTAATTTGTCGTTGATTCTGCTTAAAGAATGGTTGACATTTACGTTAGCAAATTTGTCACAAGCCCAATTTGAAGCTCTGAACATTCAACTCATATATCGCCCCTACATTACAGTCGGCCTGATGATAGGCTTGTTTTTTTGTTTTGCTCAAAAAGTACAAGCCCAGTGTGCTGTTTCGTTTGATTATAATATCAATGTTTTATTGGTCGATTTTCAGGCCGACAGCCTACCTGCTGGAACAACCAACTTGATTTGGGATTTTGGAACCGGAGATTCGTTGGTTGGGTTCAATTTAACCACCAATCATGTGTATGCGGTAAATGGTGCCTACCAGGTTTGCCTTACTTCTGTGGGAAGTTCCTGTGGGGTGGTTACTACTTGCCAAACCATTCAGATTTGCCCTGGTTGTGTTTGGCCAGGCGATGCAAATGGCGACCTCATTGTTGATAATCGCGATTTGTTGAATATTGGTTTGGCTTTTAATGAAACAGGGCCACAACGCGCTAATCCTGCGGACATTTCCTTTTCGCCAAAACCGCAGGGAGATTTTCCTGTTCCGCAATTGGCCATGTTTGCTTCGGGCCTGAACCATAAGCATGCTGACTGTTACGGTGATGGTTTCATTAATGAGTTTGATATTTCTGTTCTTCACTCAAACTATAACAAAGACCCACTAGGCGTATCCGATTGTGCTTGTATCGATTCAATGGATATTCCACTTTACTTCCACATTTTTAATGATAGCGTTTCGGTCGGCACAACGGTTAATATTGATGTTATGTTGGGAACTACAGGACAGCAATTGCCTGTTATTTATGGCGTTGCATTCACCCTTCAGTACCATCCACCGGTTCTCGATCCACAAACATTTACAATCGATTACGCCAATTCAATCATGGGTTCACCCAATGAGTTAATCAATTTTGAAAAAGTGATTGATACTGCCGGATTGGTAGATGCCGGTCTATCCAAAAAGAACAAATTGAACAGCAATCCTTCTGGTGGCCCCTTGGGAAGAATCATTGTGATTATGGAGGAAGATTTACAGCAAAAAACTTCATTTACAAGCTACTCCGACACTACTCTTCACCTTGAGTTGTGCGATGTTTACTTAATTGATAATGAGGAAAATCAAATTCCGGTTTGCCCCAAGCGCGATTCGCTTATCGTTTATCAAATCACCAGTGACCAAACTGGAATTGGCAGTTTGCCAAGTGGCTCTGTAGGTGCGAAATTTCATCCGAACCCATCCTCTGATTTCACAATTTTGTCCGTTGAGCAGGGAGATGAAATTCGGGTTGAGGTTATTGACATGCTCGGAACGGTCATTTTAACTCGTGAGTTTAACAATAAGAATGAAACTTTGATTGATGTCAGAAACTTTGCCGATGGTCTTTATCTCACCAACTTTTATGATAAGGATGGTCGAAAACTGGAGACCCTCAAGTTTCTGAAAAACTAATTCTTCGTGGCTATGATTGAGCAGATATGGAAAGGAAGAATTGCCGCAACAATACTTCGAAAGATTGGCATAGCCACGTTGTGCTTGGTGCTTACAGGCTTTAACATGGATTTGGCAGCACAGGCTTGCCACTCTGTAACAGTTGTTGATTCAACAATCAATTGCCCAACCACTTTTGCCCCGGTTTGCGGATGCGATTCCATCACTTATCAGAATTGGTGCATTGCATTTAATCATGCAGGAATAACTAGCTGGGCAAATGTTCCCTGTCCTTGTAATGCGGGATTCACCTATTCCGGAAGTTCACAAATCAACTTTCAATCCACGTCAACTTTCGCAACCGCCTATCATTGGGATTTTGGTGATTCCAACTTCTCAACAGATGAAAACCCAACCCATCAATATGCTCTCACAGACACCTATACGGTATGTCTGGTTGTAACTAATGGCGTTTATTGTTCGGATACTATTTGCCAGCAAGTAGCAGCACGAGGTTGCTTTGATGCCAGTAGAATTGATAGCTCTATAATATGTCCAACTTCATTTCAACTCGTTTGTGGGTGCGATGGCAACACCTATGATAATAGCTGCATTGCTGAGAAATACAACGGAATTGGAAGTTGGACTTCCGGAGCTTGCGTTCCGGTTGTTCCTTGTTTGCCCGTGATTGGTTACAATGTTGTAAGGACAGATAGCGGCTATGTTGTGGATTTAACAGGGCAGAATGCCGGCTCTGGGGGAATTACACTTTTCTACCAATGGACGATTCAGGGGCAACTTCCAATTACAACCAGCCTGGACACAACGCAAGTCTTCTATCAGAATTATGGAGATTATGTGATTTGCATGAGGTTAGTTGGAAATACCTGCGATTCTGTTTGTCAAACCATATCCCTCGGAGATAGTTGTTTGGATTTAACGCTCATCAATGACACCGCCAACTGCCCCAACATCATTGATCCTGTTTGTGGCTGCGATGGCATTGAATATCAAAGTGCCTGCGAAGCAATGAACAAATATGGTGTACCTAACTGGACTCCCGGCCCTTGCCCCACTGGAAATTGTAATGCAGTAATCCACTACGAGTTAGATTCAATTGGAACAGGAATAACTTTCTTTGCTGATTCTTCAAGTGGTGACTATTCCAGCGTTTTTTGGGACTTTGGAGATAATACAGGGAGCTCTTCAACGCAGCCTCATCATGTTTTTTCAGGCCAGGGTCCGTATGAAGTATGCCTCACTGTTTTCGATTCTACCTTTTGTCACCATAGCATTTGTGAACCCATCGAATTTCATATCGACCCCCATAATTGCACGGATTCTTCCTCTATCATTCATGGAGCACCGTGCCCGTTGATTATCGATCCGGTTTGTGGATGCGATGGCCGAACTTATGTGAATAGCTGTGTAGCGCAATATCACAACGGGGTAATTTCCTGGGCGCCATGGGCATGTCCGGATACTTCCTGCCAGGCAGATTTTATGGTGGCTATGAGTGCAAATGATCCTACCGTGCAATTCTTCAATCAATCTACCGGGGCAGATTATACAAGCATTCATTGGGACTTTGGAGATGGTATCGAATCTCAAATGGAGGATCCAATACATATTTTTACCTATTCCGGCACCTACCAGGTATGTCTAACGATTTACAATGACTCCACTAACTGTTTCGATGTCTATTGCGACTCCCTTGAAGCTATTGGTTGCATGAGCCTCGACCAGGTTGACACGAATATTGCTTGCCCTGCCAACATAGATCCGGTTTGCGGCTGCAACAACATTACTTACTACAACGCTTGCGTGGCATACTTCCAGCATGGGGTTAGTTTCTACACGCAGGGGGCATGTTGGAATGGCAACTGTGTTGCGAGTTTCATGGCAGTGCATGATTCGACTCTTGGGGTCGTGCATTTTACCAACACCTCAACAGGAGATTATACTCGCATATTCTGGAGTTTTGGCAATGGGCAAAGTTCAGAACTGCCAAACCCTACAGTGATTTACGACACAACATTCGATTATACTTATGAAGTCTGTATAACAGTTTTCGATTCTTCACTGAATTGCTATAATCAGTTTTGCGATACAATAAGAATTGAACAAACCGAGTCGAATTGTGGATTACTTGTAGATTTCAGCTACCAGATTTACAGTGATACAGTTCAATTCAATAACAGTTCAAGCCAGGCAATCTCTTATTTCTGGGATTTCGGTGATGGCACTTCAAGTACTGTAACCCAACCATGGCATGTCTTTCCTTCTACTGGGACGTATGGTGTCTGTTTATACATCACCGATGAGTTCAATTGTACAGACTCGCTTTGCCAGGTAATTCACTATATCCAAAGTGGCATAAGTCCTCAAAACGAACTACATTCATTCGAACTATCGGTTTACCCTAATCCTTTTAAACAACAAACCTCCTTCCGTTACCACTTACCAACTGCAGTCGAAGCGCAGATTGTTCTCTACGATGTTTTGGGAAATGTCATTTTTGAATTAGATGACATTCCCAATTCCCCAGGTACGCATGTGTTGCATTGGAATGCAAGGAAAATTCCGCAAGGCGTGTATTATGTGCAGCTAAAGGCGAGTGGCCAGGAAATCTTAAAAAGAGTGAGCTTGGTTAGATAACTACTCAACAAGGCTGTATTGTGTTTTTAACTGTGTTGAAAGTGTATTTCAACAATGAAACTGAATGCCATGAGTTTAAATCAGCCTTTTCAAGTTCTCGGAAGACTACTACAATTTCAGTACGAAGCCACTGGAAACATTCAACCTGCCGACCAGTCAATTTTCAACAAACTGGTCGCCACCATCAGGCGATTAACTTGCCTGCCCACAAGTGATGTAGCCGAGATTCTTTCCAACCTTTCAGACCAAAAAGTTGAGGAAGGGTTGGCAGAAAACCTTCTTCAGAAAGCTGGAATGAATGACAATTCCCGGAACGAAGTGCTTGCCGCATGTGGATTTACGAATAAAACCCAGGAATTGGGAAATATCTACGTTTCCGGGTTGACTTTTTTTAAGAACAACCGGGAGCATCACCTGGCTGTAGGAGTTGATCTCGCCAGTTATTTTATTTATTGGAATTTGTACGACAGGAAAAAAAGGAATTTGCCCTACCTGTTTTTAGAACAATTGATGGAAAAGTTTCCAATTGGTGTGCGTTCCATTTCATTTGATCGTGGATTTCTTTTGAACAATGAGAAAAATGTGCTGAACGAGGCTAAAGGATTCCAGTTACAAGATCGATGTGATAAAAAGAAAATTAGGTTGAACATTTGTGATTTACCATTCGCATGGAAACCCACATCACTCAAATTTGTGAATGAAGGAGCAACGGATAATAAAAGTGACGAAAGTGTACGTCAGATGAAAAAACTGATGGAACACCTTATGCTCGATTTTAATTTTAACAGGCCTCTTGGTGCGAATGGAGGGATGAGTCCCTTTTCAAAAGTGATTGAATTCATTCACAAGAATTCCAAAACGAAACTCAAGGCTTGAGATCAGTCGGTAACTATCAGCTTTTCAACGGTATTGTTGGGAAACTCCAGGAAGTACATGCCTGCCTCCCAATCCATGGTCGCAATTTCGAAATGGGTTTTGGAACCATCTATGCTGATTCGCCACACTTTGCCATCTGGTCTGATTACTTGAACCCAACTCCGGCTTTCGGAACCAATTTCAGTTTGTGAACGGACTGACAATAAAACTCCACTTTTAACAGGATTTGGAACAACATTGTACTGATCCGACTTATTACCCGAATGCATTTTTAAAGCGACTTTCCTTGAAGGCGGGCAAACATCTTCCCAAACATATTCAACTTGTTGAAAAGGCGATGAGGTGGTTTGATGTGCCACTATTTGCTTGCCATCCTGGTTTTCTGGGTTTATTACTCCCAGGTTTTGCAGAGTTGTTGAATAAGGCGAAGTTGGAAAAGGAATAGATACCGGTTGGCGAATTGAAACAACTAGGATTTCAGTTGCGTTGCAACCCAGGCTGTCCGTTGCAGTAACGGTGAATGATCCTGAGTCGGTTACAAGAATGGTTGAAGTTTGTTCACCCGTGTTCCATAGCACAGACTGGCCGGTTTGTGCTGTAAGCCAAAGCGTATCACCTGGGCAGATATCTGTACTGCCTGATGCCAGGATTTCCAAAAATGGTGGAGGATTAAACACCACCGCCACCGAGTCACTTGTCCCAGTGCAGCCAAAAGAATCGGTAACGGAAAGAGACAAGTTAGTATCTGCCATTACGGTCAAAGCGGCTGAATTGTTGCCGTTACTCCAAACATTTCCATTGACAAAATTTGAAACAAGTATTTGTGTGTCCCCCGTGCATAGAACTGTGCTATCGGATAAGGAAATAATAGGTGTAGGCAGAGAAATCAGACTCACGCGGATAGAATCAGAATGGGTGATACACCCAAACGTATCTAATGTTGTGGATAGAAATGTGCCCGAATCCGCCACGAAAATAGAAATGGCTGTGTCGCCTGTATTCCAGGTATTTATCAAAGCCGGGTTACTGCTCAATTGTATAGAATCCCCGGCACACAGATTAATTTGTGTAGAAGGAAAAACTAATGTTTGGGATGGGAAATGTTGAAGTTTCATTTGGTTGGCAGAAACACATCCCTGGTTGTTTGTGGCCAGAATGAAGTAATCGCCAGTTGTTGTTGCCTGAATAGAAGTGCCCGTATCACCGCTTGACCATAAATAAGTTGCGAAATTCCCATTTGTGACCAATTGGAGGGTATCGCCAGGGCAAATTTCAACTTCACCATTAGGCAGAATTGGTGGAGGTGCTGAAACACAGTTTACGATTCGATTGAGGTTGATATCCATATTTAACCCATGAACAAGGGTGTCGCCCTCCCAAACAATTTGGTGCATAAAATCACCGGCCAGGTAAAGGCCGGCCGGTCCCGGATTTGAGAGGCCAATATGCAGTACATCCTGGGTGCTTTTCCCATGTGACGCCCACAACAACGTTCCTGCTGTGTCGTATTTGGCAACAAATGCATCGCGCAGATAACCTGAAGTGAAAGTATAATGTTGAAAATCCGAAGTGTCTTCAAAAATTCCTGAAACGTAAACATGGCCAAGGTCATCAATCTGGATGCTTTCACCTTTATCTATAAATGAACCACCGGCTCGTCTGGCCCAAAGGCATTTTCCTGAGGCATCATATTTTGCAGTGAAGACATCCCAATCTCCTTTAGAGATTATTGTTTGATCATCGAACCAGGCTGGTCCGCGAAAATGCCCTGTTAAATAAATGTTTCCGGCTTGATCGGCTTTGGCATCAAGCGCCCGGTCGTATTCGGCCCCTCCGCCCTGTTCAACCCAAATCACATTTCCAGCGGTATCCATTTTCACCAGGAAAGCATCCCTGATTCCTATGGCGTCTATGTGTATAGAGTCAAAATCTGCTTCTTCCAGGAAATAACCCGACAGGTACAATACCGAATCAGCAAACAGGTCGATGCTGTAACATTTATCAAACCCAGGTCCCCCGTAGTTTTTAATCCAACTGCATTTTCCATCCTGGTCGTATTTAGCTACGTAAAAGTCAAAATGGCCATTTGATGTCAATGGAAAAGCCCCGAATTGGGCGTTGAATCTAAACCAGCCTGTCAGGTAAATCGAACCGTTTTTTCCGACAATCAAATCTGCTCCCCGATCGTCATTGGTTCCTCCTCCTCGTGAAACCCAAACGCACCGACCAAGTGTATCATACTTGGCGATAAACATGTCCCAGTTGCCGGCAGAAACTACCTGAAGATTTTGAAAATGGGCTGTATCCATAAAGATTCCCGTGATGTACACGTTTCCTTCTTCATCCAGGTTGATGCCAACGCCTCGGTCATGAAGCGGCCCTCCGGCCGATGTGCTCCAAGTGCAAATTCCGTTAGAATCGAACTTGGCGATGAAGATGTCGTTATCGCCATTTGAAGTGAGAATATTAGGCCCCATCTGCACACTTTGCGCAAAGATTCCGGTTATAAAAACATTTCCGAATTGATCAGCCACTTGCCCATAAGGTCTGTCTTCACCAACACCTCCATATTGGTGGGTAAAAGCAAGGTCTTGGGAAAACGCGCACAACGACCAGGCAAACAATAGGATTAACGCGTTTACTGAACGACAATTCATTTCAAAATACAGGGCTGATAGAATTCTTGTGAAGCTGGTGAAATTCAAGTGCAAGTTACGGAATATGGGGAAGCACTCATGTGTTCGGCTTTGGCTGAATGCGCTATTATTTCATGAAATCTTTGCATTCGCGCTTAAGATGATACAGGAATGTTTAAAATTCCATAAATATCTATCTTTGGGCACACGCGAGAAACTGTCGAATTGGCTTCCACCCCTGTTTTGAAACTTCATTACCTGCTTTTTTTTGGACTTTGCTTCATAGGTGCATGTGCGCCCGAAAGCAAAGAGTTGATTATCAATACCTACATTGATGGAACGATAAAAACCAAACTTCTTTTCATGGGCGAAGGTGAAGAAAAGATTCCCGAGCAAAAGGTGGTTTATTACCATTCCGGGCAGACCAAATCTATCCTCTATTACGACAAAACCGGCAAAAGCGATAGTGCTCATGTGCGGTATCATGCAAACGGAAACAAGCAATGGGAAGGTGCTTTTAAGTCTGAAAGGCATCACGGATCCTGGTCTTACTGGCACGAAAACGGCCAGTTGGAATCAAAAGGAAACTATGTAGAAGACTCACTTGATGGGCATTGGATTTGGTGGTACGAGCAAGGGCAGAAAAAGGAAGAAGGAGATTTTAAAATCGGAAGAAAGGTGGGTGCCTGGAACGAATGGTATGAAAACGGGCAAACGAAACTGCAAGAGTTTTACCAGGAGAATTTGTTACATGGCCCGAACAGAGAGTGGTACGAAAACGGGCAGCAGGCGCATGAGGCGTTCTTCATTTCCGATCTTGAAGACAGTACTTTCAGAAATTGGTGGGAATCAGGTCATTTGTATGTCAAAGGACAGTATGATAGTGGCAAACGTGTTGGAAAATGGGTTTTCTACGAGGAAAATGGAAAGGTACGCGAGCGTAAAAATTACGGCTCACCAAAAGATTAGGCTGGTCGATTCGTCCATTGTTGTAGCATCTCATACTGCATTAAAGACACTTTCAATTCATGGACATTGCTTTACTCCTTCTTGGTTTTATCCTGTTGCTGATTGGCTTGGTCGGTAGCGTGCTCCCTATTTTGCCAGGACCAACAATTACCTGGGTTGGGGTTTTGCTTTTGCACTTCAGTGAATTTGGAGAATTCAGCACCGGATTTCTCATCATATCAGCAATATTAGCCGTAGGAATTGCCTTGCTTGATTATTTTGTTCCTATCTGGGGCACCAAAAAATTTGGTGGCTCGAAAGCTGGCGTGATCGGTAGCATGCTTGGCCTGGTAGCAGGATTGTTTATCCCGCCATTTGGAATTCTAATTGGACCCTTTGTAGGAGCCGTGATAGGCGAACTGACCCAGAAAAACGACTTTCAAAAAGCGCTTAAAGCCGGTTTCGGATCATTCCTGGGATTTCTGGCCGGTACAGCCATCAAGCTGATTTACTGCCTGGTTATTGTGATCTTGTTCATCCAGGAAGCCTGGGTAAATGTGCCTCCTTTTTCAGAATGGTTTTAGGCCGGTTTACTTAATCAACCTGCTGATGGCCTTGAACGTATCATTGCCAGCTTCCTCTATCATTTGAAACAGGATCATCTCCGTAGAAACAATGTAGGCACCTGATTGGGCCATGCGCTTTATTGCAATGTTTCGGTTCTTGTCGGTTCGTGATCCTACAGCATCTGCAACCACATGAACATCAAATCCTTTTCGCAAGGCATCCAGGGCTGTTTTGAAAACGCATATGTGCGTTTCTATTCCAAACAAAACCAGCGACTTCACTTTGGTGTCTTTAAGCCTTTGCAGGAATTCTTCTGATTGCATACAACTAAAACACATCTTTTCAGTGATGTTGCAGTTTTCAGGGAGTTCGACCGCTTTGTCAGTACTGCCTAATCCTTTCGGATATTGTTCGGTCACCAATAATTTAGCACCGGCAATCTCAGCTCCTTTTATCAATTTGTTCGCATTGGCAACCACCTCTTCGTTATTGCTGATGTGCGGCAATAGCCGTTCCTGGATATCGATTAAAACAAAAGCTGTTTTGGCCGGGTTGGTTCGTCCTATCTTCTTTGACATGATTGGAATTTTTTTGATTGATGTTTAAACAGAAATGGATCCTTTCCTGAAATCCGTTTTTCCGATTATGGCGTTTAACAAAAACGGTGTTCCGTTTTTAGCGCTGGTTTGTGCTTCGGAAATCACATTTTCAATCTGGGCCGGTGAGTTGAGTCGAGCACCTGCGCCCCCATATCCCTCTGCTACTGTGTGATAATCCATCTGCGTTAAAACAGTAGCCACATCGTCCTTGAGTATTTCAATCTGGTCGCGGGCAATTTGAGCCCAGGAACCGTCATTCCCTATTAACCCTATTACCGGAATGCCATGCCTGGCAAACGTGTCGAATTCAGCGATACTGTAGGCCGAAGACCCGTCACCCCAGATGATCCAGACTTCCGCATCAGGGCGGCAGAGTTTTGCCCCAAGTGCAAATCCCGCACCCACACCAAGTGTTCCAAAAACACCAGGATCGAGCCAGGTTAGCGGACCACGAGGCCGAAGGGTATAAGCAGCAGTTCCGACAAAATCGCCACCATCGGCAACTATAATCGAATTCTCATCCATCTGCTTTTCGAGTTTCTGAAG
>PVBE011543656.1_pt1 | contig 14429 bp, 17 predicted proteins | sample 1631181 | NCBI WGS metagenome assembly PVBE01 (sample SAMN08397723, study PRJNA350692) | Marine metagenome, whole genome shotgun sequencing project. | isolation source: water | place: Pacific Ocean | collected 2012-04
AGCTGACCGGGCTCAACGTGTTCGTCGTGTGGGTCATCCTTGCCGCGCTGCTGGTGGGGATCGTCGCGACCGAACCGGCGATACGCCTGCCCTATCAGGACGAAATCCTGATCGCGGAATTCATCTTCGGGCTGGTCTTCCTGCTCGAATATGCGGGGCGGATCTTCGCCGCCCCCGAACGCGAAGGCCCCGGCTCCCCCCTGGCAGAAACGCTGGCGCTTCATCTTCTCCCCGATCGGGCTGATCGACCTCGTGGTGGTGGTGGTCAGCCTGGCGCCGTTCTTCGTGGCCAATGCCGCCGTGCTGCGCGTGATCCGCCTGCTGCGGATCGTGTCGATCATGAAATTCAGCCGCTTTTCCGCCGCCATGCGCGAAATTGGCGCGGCGCTGCGCGAACGCAGCTACGATCTGCTCGTCTGCGCCACGCTGGCGCTGGTGCTCGTGCTGCTGGGCGCTGCCGGCCTCTACTGGGTCGAGGGCGACCTGCAGCCCGAGCAGTTCGGCTCGATCCCGCGCGCGCTGTGGTGGGCGGTGATCACGCTGACCACGGTGGGATATGGCGACGCCTATCCCGTCACCGCGCTGGGCCGGCTGATCGGTTCGGCCGTCGCCATCGGCGGCGTGCTGCTGGTCGCCCTGCCCACCGGAATCGTTGCCGCCGCCTTCAGCGACGCCATGCAACGCCGCCGCGAAGCGATGGCCCGCGCGCTCGAGGAAATGGAAGGCGCAGGCCTGGAATGAGCCGCCAACAGCTATGACCAAAGACCAGATATTCGAGTTTTTCCGCCGACTGGCGGAGGACAATCCCTCACCCGAGACCGAGCTGGAATATGGCAATGCCTACCAGCTGGTGGTGGCCGTGGCGCTGTCGGCGCAGGCGACCGATGTCGGCGTCAACAAGGCCACGCGCGCGCTCTTCGCCGAGGTGGAGACGCCCCGGCAGATGCTCGAACTGGGCGAAGAGGGACTGAAGGAGCACATCAAGACCATCGGCCTGTTCAACTCCAAGGCCAAGAACGTGATCGCGCTGAGCCAATTGCTGGTCGACGAGTATGACGGCGAGGTGCCCGACACGCGCGAGGATCTCGTCCGCCTGCCCGGTGTGGGCCGCAAGACCGCCAATGTCGTGCTCAATTGCTGGTTCGGGCAGGAGACCTTCGCGGTCGACACGCATATCCTGCGCGTCGGCAACCGCACCGGCCTCGCCAAGGGCAAGACGCCCGAGCAGGTCGAGGCCAAGCTGGAAAAGCGCGTGCCGCAGCCCTTCCGGCTGGGCGCGCATCACTGGCTGATCCTGCATGGCCGCTACATCTGCAAGGCACGCACGCCCGAATGCTGGCGCTGCCCGGTGGTCGATCTGTGCAGCTACCGCAAGAAGGTGCTGGAGAAGCCCAGGGGACGGTAGGTCCAACAGCCTCGCCATCCGGCGCCGCCAGACGGGGCGGATTCTCTATTCAGACATCATCCGCCGAGATCATCTCGCGCGTGTCGATCTCGCCGGTCATCACCGCCACCGTAGTTGCCACGGCCGCGTCGCCGCTGACATTGGTGGTGGTGCGCATCATGTCCATGATCCGGTCCACACCGGCGACGAAGGCGATCGTTTCCAGCGGCACGCCGACCGCGCCGAACACCAGCGCCATCATGATCAGGCCCGCGCCGGGGATGCCCGCCGCGCCGACCGCGCCCAGCGTGGCGAGGATCGAGATGAGGAAATAATCGCCCATCGACAGGTCGACGCCGAAGATCTGCGCGCCGAACAGCGTCGCAAGTCCCAGGTACATCGCCGTGCCGTTCATGTTGATCGTCGCCCCCAGCGCGATCACGAAGCTCGCCACCGAGTTCGACACGCCGAGATTGCGTTCCGCGCAGCGCAGCGTCACCGGCAATGTCGCGTTGGAGCTGGCGGTCGAATAGCTCACCGCCATCGCATCGACGATGCCGCGGAAGAAATCGCGCACCGGCAGCCGGGCGAGGAACTTGATCATGCTGCCGTAGATCAGCACGATGATCAGCAGGCAGCCGAGATAGTTGAGGCCGACCAGCTTGGCGAGGCTGACCAAGGCATCGAGCCCCAGCGTGCCCGCCACCCAGGCCATCAGCGCGAAGACGCCGAAGGGGGTCAGCTCCATCACGATCATCGTGACCTTCTGCATGATCACCGCGCCGCTATCGAACACCTTCTGGACGGGAAGGCCTTCTTCCTTGGCCATCAGGATGCCGATGCCGATCAGCAGCGAAAAGACGATCAGCGGCAACACGGCCACGTCCGCCATAACCTGGACCGGGCTTTCGGGCACGATCGAAAGCACCATGTCGACCGCAGTGGTTTCGTTGGGAACCGGGGTCTCGCCCATCTGGATCGCGCTGGTATCCACACCCGCGCCCGGCTGGATCAGCGTGCCGAGGCCGAGGCCCAGCCAGACCGCGATCTGCCCGGTGACGACGAACAGCAGCAGCGCGCGTCCGCCGACCGCGCCCAGCTTGCGCAGGTCGCCGATCGCGGCGACGCCCGACACGAGGCTGAAGAAGATCAGCGGGACGACCAGCATCTTGATCGCCTTGATGAAGAAATCGCCGATCCACTTGATGCTTTCGGCATCGGGACCCCAGGCCCAGCCGGTGAGCACACCCAGAATGAGCGCAGTGACCACGCGCTGCCACAGTGGAATTTCGAACCACGTCTTCAGCAAATTCCCAACCCCTGTCTACCGTCGTTGCAAGCGGCATGGCCGCGCGCCAATCCATGACGCAGTTCTCGGCGAAAGCAAAGCAAAGTGAACGCCGGACCGCCGCTGCCCGGCGTCCTGGCCTAGGCCTGGCCGGCCAGCACGTCCCGCGCGATGCGCGCGTAAATCCGGCCGAGCGCAGCAAGGTCTTCCACCGCCACCGCCTCATTGGTCTTGTGCATGGTTGCATTGACCAGCCCGAATTCGATCACCGGGCAGACGCTGCGCAGGAACCGCGCATCCGACGTGCCGCCGGTGGTCGAGGGTTCGGGATCGACGCCGGTTTCCGCCTTCACGGCGGCGGCGATCGTATCGCTGAAGGCGCCCGGCGGGGTCAGGAACGGCTCGCCGCTGATGATCGGCAGCGCGCTGCCGCCGTGCTTTTCCGCGATTTCGCCGACCTTCTCGGACAGCGTTGCGCCCGAATGCAGATCGTTGAAGCGGATCGAGATCCGCGCCTTGGCCGCTGCGGGGATCACGTTGTGTGCATCGTTGGGCACGTCGATCTCGGTAATTTCGAGATTGCTCGGCTGGAACCAGTCGGTGCCTTCGTCCAGCACCAGCGCATCGAGGTCGGCGAGCATCGCCACCAGCCTGGGGATCGGATTGTCCGCCAGATGCGGATAGGCGACGTGCCCCTGCGTGCCCTGCACTTCGAGCCAGATGTTGACCGAACCGCGCCGCCCGATCTTCATCATGTCGCCCAGCCGGTTGACCGAGGTGGGTTCGCCGACGAGGCAGAGGTCGGGCTGGTGGCCCTGCTCGCGCATGAAATCGATCAGCGCGCGCGTGCCGTGCAGCGCGGGGCCTTCCTCGTCGCCGGTGATGATGAAGCTGATCGTCCCCGCATCGGCAGGCACCTGCGCCGCCGCATCGACCATGCAGGCGATCGCGCCCTTCATATCGACCGCGCCGCGGCCGTAGAGCAGCTCGCCGCGCACTTCGGGTTCGAAGGCCTCGCTGGTCCAGCCGCCACCGGGCGGGACGACGTCGAGATGGCCGGCAAAGGCCAGGTGCCGCGAGCCTTCGGGCCCGCGGCGGATCGCGAAGAGGTTCTCCACCGGCGCCTCGGGCGTGCCCGCGGCGCCTTCTCCGCGGGTGAACCGCGTCACCTCGAAGCCGAGCGGCGCCAGCATCGCTTCCAGCGCATCGAACACCTCTCCCGTGGCGGGAGTGACACTGGGCGCGGCCATCAGCCGCTTGGCGAGATCGAGAACATCAGTCATGCTGTGTCCGCTAGCAGGAGTGCGCAGCGATGCCCAAGCTCGATCTCGATGCCATCCCCCAGACCAATGCGACGGGCTATCCCGCGCCGTTCGATGCGCCCGTGAGCGGCCGCCGCTACCGCCGCCTCGCCCCGGCCTGCGGGCTCGAGCATCTGCGCGCGAGCCACGTCGTGCTCGAGCCGGGCGCCTGGTCGAGCCAGCGGCACTGGCACACCGATCTCGACGAACTGCTGGTAATGCTCGCAGGCGAAGCGGTGCTGGTCGAGGACGATGGCGAAACCGCCGTGCGCCCTGGCGATATCCTCGCCTGGCCCGCGGGCGCGGCCAATGGCCACCACCTGCAGAACCGGGGCGAGGAGCCTTGCGTCTTCGTGGTCGCTTCTGCGGGCGACTTCGCCATCGACGGCGGCGAGTATGCCGATATCGACATGCGGTTCAGCCCCGAAGGCTATTTCCGCCGCGATGGCAGCCGTTACGAGACCGAGCGCATACCCTAGTCGCGGTCCTCTTCGGGCAGCGGCCCCGGCTCGAAAGCGCGGTCGAGATATTCGGCCATGCGCAACCCCGCCTGCAGCACGCGGCGCCGCGCGATCGGGGCCGAGCGTTCGATCAGTTCCTGCGACAGCGCGGTTTCGCGCGGCAGTTCGCCCTCGCACGGATCGCAGCCGAAGGTTTCGGGATAGATGAAGTCGCGCGAGATCTGCCAGCTTTCGCGGCCCCAGTCGGCGGCCTTGCCCCCAGCCAGTTCGGCGCGTTCGGCCGTGCTGTAGCGCCGCGCGATCGGCGGATTGCCACTGATCGCGCGTTCGGCCAGCGGCCCGTCCCACACCCAGTGCAGGTTCAGCCCCGGGACGATGCCATAGGCGGCCTCGCGATCGTTGCCGCCGCGGTCGTCGTGATCGCCCGAATGCAGCGGCATGTGGATGTCGCCGATGAAGTGGACGAGGAAGGCGAGCGCTTCCACCCGAACATTGTCGGGCAAGCTCTCGTCCGCGAGGATGCGCTGGTTGCGTTCGACCTGCGCGCTGACGCAGCCGAGGCCCGAGCAGTTCTTGCGCGCGTCATATTCCTCGGTGACCGGCTCGGTCTGGTAGTGCCAGGAGAAAGTGTGGCCCCAGCGCCAGTACTGGCCGCGCAGGCAGTCGGGCCACACGCTCGCATCCTGCAGGCTGTCCAGGTCGCACTCTGGCGTGCCCAGCATGGGCGAGGCCTGCAGCAGCCGTGCGATGTCCGCGCCCGTCTGCGGGCGCACGTTTTCCAGCGCGATATCGGCGGTCACCGTATGCGCGTAGAAGCCCCAGGCCTGCGCCTGCGCGGGGAGCAGCAGCGCCGCCAGCGCGGCGCATGCGCTCAGGCAATGGTTTCGTATTGCTCGATGACCCATTCTTCGTTGTCCGATGCCTTGATCCAGGTTTGCAGCCACTCATGCTCCCACACCGCCTGCATATAGGCGGCGGCGAAGCCGGGTACGGCGATCTGATAGCTGATGAAGCGTGACACGACGGGGGCGAAATAGACATCCGCCGCGCCGAAAGTGCCGAACAGGAACGGGCCGCCGCTGCCGAAGCGGCTGCGCGCCTCTGCCCACAGCCCGAGAATGCGCAGGATGTCCTGCCGGCAGGCCTCGCTCGGGGTGAAGCCGTCGAACCGCTTGCGCACATTCATCGGGCATTCGCCGCGCAGCGCATGGTAGGAGGAGTGCATTTCCGCGACCATCGAGCGCGCCATGCCGCGCGCGACCGCGTCCTTGGGCCAGAACCGATCGCGCCCGACCTTGTCGGCGAGATATTCGAGGATCGCGAGGCTGTCCCACACCACCGCCTCGTCGTCCCACAGGATCGGCACCTTGCCGTGCGAGGGCTGCGTACCGCCATCCTCGCTCTTGAGCGCATCCCATTGCTTGCCGAACATCGGCACGGTGATTTCCTCGAACGACAGGCCCGACTGCTTCGCCGCGAGCCAGCCGCGCAGGCTCCAGCTCGAGTAATTCTTGTTGCCGATGATCAGCTTCATGTATGCACCCACCTTGCGTGGGGCGGCGGTAGAGACCCGGCCGGGCACTGTCGAGGCTGAACAGCCAAGGCCGCCCGGCCCCGGTTCGTCATTCCCGCCCAGGCGGGAATCCGGATAATCTTTCCGCCCCGCAGGACGCTTTGCAATCCGCATCCGATGTGCCAGCAAGACCCCTTATCTAGGCCCCTGCCTTCGCAGGGGCGACGGAGTAGACATGTCGCTCAGGCCCTTCCACCTCGCCTTCCCGGTTCACGACCTCGCCGCGGCCCGCGCCTTCTATGGCGAAACGATGGGTTGCCGCGAGGGACGATCGAGCGCCGAATGGGTCGATTTCGATTTCTACGGCCACCAGATCGTCGCGCATCTCGCCCCCGGCGAAGTGGGCGACCGCGCGAACAACCATGTCGACGGGCACGGCGTGCCCGTGCCGCATTTCGGCGTGGTGCTGGCGATGGCGGACTGGCAAGCGCTGGCCGACCGGCTCGAGGCCGCGGGCACCGAATTCGCAATACCGCCGACCATCCGCTTCAAGGGCCAACCCGGCGAACAGGCGACGATGTTCTTCCGCGACCCCAGCGGCAACGCGCTGGAGATGAAGGCCTTCGCCGACGACGCGATGCTGTTTGCGACGTAAGAGATCCAAGCCGACGAATCCAACCGCGGTCATGCGCCCGATCGCAATTCCGGCTGTTTCCCCGGCTGGAGACTAGGCAAGGGGTTAAGAACGCTCGGAAACCTTGCGAACAAGGGCAGTACTTTCCCTCCCGCTAGACTCTGTCTCGCCCCTGTGTATCCTCTGAAAAACTAAAGACACGAGAAACGACAGGAGGTCCGCAGTGAAATGGCAGGCGTTACTTTTTCTTGGTCTGACAATATCTGGTGCGGGCATGGCTTCGGCCGATGAGCGTACGGTCAAGCCGGGTTACAAGGCTTCGGGCGAACCGATCACCAATCCGGCTCATCCGGGCTACGATCCGGACCTAATCGTTTGCCGTGATTGGAGAAAGACCGGCACACGGGCGAAGGTGAGGAACGTGTGCCTCACGAACAAGCGCTGGGCCCGTGTGATGCGTGACGGAAATTCCTTCGCGCGAAGCCTGGTCAGAAATGCCTCGGGTGAGAATACGGGCGGCTGGTAAATGCCCCGCCAGCCTGGCCCTGCCAGTCTTGCCGATCTTGCAGCTGGAGGTGCGAGAAAGTCCGCCGCGAAGCGGATGCCACCTAGACCCCCGCGTCGCCCAGGACCGCCGCCCTTAGCTCGCCGATACCCATGCCCTTTTCCGCACTGGTAACGTGGATTTCGGGGAAGGCGGCGACGTGTTTGCGTGCTTCGGCTTCGGTGGCCTCGATAACCTTGGCGAGTTCGCTGGCCTTCATCTTGTCGGCCTTGGTCAGCACGACACGGTAACCCACCGCTGCCTCGTCGAGCATTTTCATCATCTCGCGGTCGACATCCTTGGGGCCGTGGCGCCCGTCGACCAGCACCAGCGTGCGCGCCAGTACGGGCCGGCCGCGCAGATAGGTCTTCACGAGACTCTTCCACTTCTCGACCACTTTCACCGGCGCCTTGGCAAAGCCGTAGCCGGGCATGTCGACGAGACGGAACAGCGTGGGTTCGCCCACTTCGAAGAAGTTGAGTTCCTGCGTGCGGCCAGGCGTGACCGAAGCACGCGCGATCGCCTTGCGCCCGGTCAGCGCATTGAGCAGCGAGCTCTTGCCCACGTTCGAGCGTCCGCAGAAGGCGATCTCGGGTACGGTGGGTTCGGGCAGGAACTTGAGCTGCGGCGCCGAAAGGAGGAAATCCACCCGGCCCGAGAACAGCTTGCCCGCGCGCCGTTCGAGCGCGGCCCGCTCGGCAGCTTCTTCGGTGCTCATGATCCCGCCTTTGCAGCTTCGGCGGCTTTGCGCACCTTTTCTTCCTCGATCGAGGCGCGCAGCTGCGGATGCTTCGAATAGAGGTACTTCTGCTGCGCCAGCGTGAGCACGTTGGAGGTTACCCAGTACAGCAGCAGGCCGGCGGCGAAGGGCGCCATCACGAACATCAGGATCCACGGCATGATGTCGAAGATCTTCTGCTGCATCGGGTCCATCTGGCTCGGGTTGAGGCGGAAGGTCAGCCACATGGTGAAGCCGAGGAGCACCGCGAGCACGCCGAGGCCGAAGATGATCATCAGGAACTGCGGCACGTCGATCCCGACATAGGCCAGCGCATTGGCAAGATTGGCCGGGTCGGGCGCGGACAGGTCGCCGATCCACAGGAAGTCGCGGTGCCGCATCTCGATCGCGAGATAGAGCACCTTGTAGAGCGCGAAGAACACCGGGATCTGCAGCAGCATCGGCAGGCAGCCCGCAACGGGGTTGACCTTCTCGCTCTTGTAGAGCGCCATGATTTCCTGCTGCTGCTTGGGCTTGTCGTCCTTGTACTTCTCCTGCAGCGCTTTCATCTTCGGCTGGATGGCCTTCATCTCCGCCATGCTGGCGAAGCCGCGCTGCGCGATCGGGAACATCAGGCCGCGCACGATGAAGGTCAGGCCGATGATCGCGATGCCGAAATTGCCCACCGCGTCGTAGATCGTGCGCAGCAGCCACAACATCGGCTTCTCGAACCAGCGGAACCAGCCCCAGTCGATCGCCAGGCCGAACTTCTGGATGCCCGCATCCTCGTAGGAATCGAGCACCGCGCTTTCCTTGGCCCCCGCATAGAGGCGCGAGGTGACCGTCAGCGCATTGCCCGCGGGCAGCGTGGTCGCTTCGTAGATCATGTCGGCGCGGTAGGTTTCGTCGCCCATCGCGCGGAAGGTGGTTTCAGGCGCGCTGTCGTCCTGCGGGACGAGCGCGGCGAGCCAGTAGATATCGGTGAAGCCGACCCAGCTGGTGCGGCCTTCGGGCGAAACGCGCTGGTCTTCGTCGAGATCGTCGTAATCGATGTCGTAATCGGCGCTGTCGCCGAATACGCCGATCGGACCCGAATGCGCGATCCACAGGTCTTCGCTGGCCGTACGGCTGGTGCGGTTGACGAGTCCGAAAGGCTGCACGACCACATCATTGCCCGCAGTGTTGGCCACCGTCTGCGCGGCAGTGATCATGTACTGGTCATCGATCGTATAGCGGATCGAGAAGGTCAGCCCTTCGCCATTCTCATGCGTCAGCGTGAGCGGGGTGTCGGCGCTCAGCACATCGCCATCGGCTTCCCACAGCGTCTGCGGCCCGGGTACCTTGAGGTTCGAGCCGACCCAGCCGAACTGCGCGAACTGCTGCGCCGGGGTGCCGCTGGGCGAGAAGATGCGGACCGGTTCGCTGTCCTTCTGCGTGGTCTCGTCATACTCCTTGAGGACGATGTCGTCGACGACGCCGCCGCGCAGATTGACCGAGCCGGCCACCCGCGGGGCGTCGATGCGCACGCGGTCGGGACTGGCCAGCGCGGTCTTAAGGTCGGCGGCTTCCTGCGCGCGCATCGCCGGATCGACGAGCCCGCCGGTGCGCGAATGCTGCGTCGCCGCCTGGCTGGCCTGTTCGGTCGGGGTGTCCGCCCGGTCTTCCACCAGCGCCTGTTCGGGCTGCGGATAGAAATAGTCCATCGCCGACGTCCAGCCCAGCAACAGCAGGAAGGAGAGCGCAATGGCGAGGATCAGGTTACGCTGGTTGTCCAAGGTCGGTCCCGTCTTTGTCCGGTCGAATACAGAATGTGGGGAGGTGTCTTAGCCTGTCAAGACAGTGCTAGGGCACCGGATCGTGGCCGTGGCCGCCCCATGGGTTGCAGCGCAATATACGCTTGAATGCCATCCATCCACCCTTGATCGCGCCGTGTTTTCCCAGCGCCTCGATCGCATACTGGCTGCACGAGGGGTGATAGCGGCAGGTCGGCGGCAGGATCCGGCTTGGCCCGAGCTGCCACAGGCGGGCAATCCAGATGAGCGGGTGCTTCACGCGCGGCGGCTGCGATGCGCACGCGGGCTGCGCGCGCGATCGCCCTTGCCCTGCGCCGCGCGGTCGAGCGCAGCGGCCAGCTCGTCGCGCAATTTGGCGAAATCGCGTTCGACCCCGCCCGCACGGCCGATCAGGACATGGTCGTGATCGGGCAGGCCGCTATCGGGCAGTGCGTCCCACAGCAATTCGCGGAACCGCCGTTTCATGCGGTTGCGCACCACCGCATTGCCGATCTTCTTGGTCACCGTGATGCCATAGCGCTTGCCCCGCCCGTCATTGGGGTGGGCCAGCAGCACGAAGCCGGGGCGCGCCACCCGCAGCCCGCGATTCGCCGCCAAGAAGTCGCCGCGCTTGCGGATGACGGAAAGACTCGGGTCCATGGGAGTCAGATACGCGAACGGGCCCCCCGAGGGGAGCCCGCTGACTGTCCGTGACTATCGCTGCGCCGGAGCGCAGCGCATCACATCACGCGCAGAGGTTCTTGCGGCCACGGGCGCGGCGCGAACGCAGCACCTTGCGGCCACCCGGGGTAGCCTTGCGCGCGAAGAAACCGTGGCGCCGGGCGCGTACGAGGTTCGAGGGCTGGAATGTCCGCTTCATCGGATCGTCCTTACTAGATAGGTTGGTTGCCGGTACGAACGGTTCGCTCCGGCACAAGGGTCGCCCCGCTTGATTCGATCTCGGGAGCGACCGCCTTACAGGGCCGCGCGCCTAGGCGATAGGCCCGGGGGCGTCAAGAAAAAGTGACGTTGGCGTAGGTCAGCGTCGGGGCGGGCTGTGCCTGCTGGTAGCGTGCAGGCGACTGGGCGCGCTGCGTCTTGCGGCCCGTCCAGCGGCGCATGTCGCTTGCATCGAGCCACAACGCGCGGGCGTGCGGCACCGAATTGGTGAAGGCGTAGAACGAACGGGCCTGCTCGGCGCTCATACCCATTTCGCGATAATAGTCGAGATACTGGCGGTTTTCCTGCGCATGCATGGCGAAGTCGTCGGCTTCGCGGCCATAGGCGTCCATCCAGCTGTGCACGGCGAATTCGGCACCCTGCGCAATGTCGCGTTCGACACCGGCAAGGAACAGCTCGACCGCGCCCGAACGCACCGACCCGACGGCGGGCACATGCGTGACGAGACCGGCGGCGCGAATCATCCGGCCGACCTGCAGGTTGGCGCGGTCGTCGCGCGTGCCCGGGCATTCGACCATGTCGAGCTGCTCGAGATCGGGAAAATCGCGCATCATGGCGCGGAAGTAGCCCGGCGTAGTGGCATCGGTTTCACCGACCAGCGCGACGCGGCGATCGTCGAGCACGCGGAACGGGCCGTATTGCGCGACGCCGCGGTTGTAATTGCGGAACCGGCGATCGACGAAGGCGGGGGCCTTCCACACAGGCAGCGCGGCGGGCGCATGGGCCTGTGGACGCATGGCGGCGAGCTGCTTGGTCTCGGCCTGCGGCTTTGCTGCGGGACGCGAAACGGCCTTCGGCGCGATCGCCTTGCCCTGATGGGTTTCCTGGACCACCGGGCTGGCGACATAGACCACCGGGAGGTTGACCAGGGTCAGCGACTGGGCGGCTGCGGGGCCAGCAAACAGCGAGCCGACGGCGGAAGCGATAAGGGCAGTGATTCGAAACATGGCAAGCTTATGCGGCTCGCCCGGTTTCGACCGGCTCAAGAGGTATGGCTAACTCGCTGTTAACCATAAAAGTTCACTGGCGTTGTGGTTTCTGTTTACCCTCGACAAGCGGGGCGTTCGCGGCCATCATCTACGGGTAACTACGGGGGTGGGGATTCACGCTGGTCGCGCTGGTCAAAACCGTTGCCTATCTGGGGCTCGAAGCGCGCAGCGTGGAAGTTCAGTGCTCGGTCGCGCCGGGTCTGCCCAAGTTCAACATCGTCGGCCTGGCCGACAAGGCGGTCGGCGAAAGCAAGGAACGCGTGCGCGCGGCGCTGGCGGGAATGGGGCTGGCGCTGCCGCCCAAGCGGATAACGATCAACCTCTCCCCCGCCGACCTGCCGAAGGAGGGGTCGCATTACGACCTGCCGATCGCGCTGGCGCTGCTGGCGGCGATGGGCGTGACCGATGCCGAACAGCTGGGCGACTGGATCGCGGTGGGCGAACTCGCGCTCGATGCGCGGATCGTCGCCTCACCCGGCGTACTGCTGGCGGCAATCCATGCGAGCGAGGCCGAGGTCGGGCTGATCTGCCCCAGCACGCAGGGATCGGAAGCGCGCTGGGCAAGCGAGGTCCCCGTGTGTGCCGCGCCCGACCTGGCCAGCCTGCTCAACCATCTCAAGGGTACGCAGCTGCTGCCCCAGCCCGAACCGGGCGTGGTGGCGAGCGAGAGGAGCGGCGGCGATCTCAAGCAGGTGAAGGGGCAGGAAACCGCAAAGCGTGCGCTGGAAATCGCCGCGGCGGGCGCGCACAACCTGCTGATGGTTGGGCCGCCCGGCGCGGGCAAGAGCCTGCTGGCCAGCTGCCTGCCCGGCATCCTCCCGCCGCTGTCACCTGCCGAAGCGCTGGAAGTCAGCATGGTCCAATCGGTCGCGGGCACGCTGGAAGACGGGCGCATCAGCCGCGCGCGCCCGTTCCGCGCGCCGCATCATTCGGCCAGCATGGCCGCGCTCACCGGGGGCGGATTGCGGGTGCGGCCGGGCGAAGTCAGCCTCGCCCATCTCGGCGTGCTGTTTCTCGACGAGCTGCCCGAATTCCAGCGCGCGGTACTCGATTCGCTGCGCCAGCCGCTCGAGACGGGCAAGGTCGATGTCGCCCGCGCCAATGCGCATGTCAGCTTTCCGGCCAACGTCCAGCTGGTTGCGGCGATGAACCCGTGCCGCTGCGGCCATCTTGGCGATCCGGCGCTCGCCTGCAGCCGCGCGCCGCGCTGCGCTGCGGACTACCAGGGCAAGGTCTCCGGCCCGATGCTCGACCGGATCGACCTGCATGTCGAAGTCGATCCGGTCAGCGCCGCCGACCTCGCGCTCCCGCCGCCTGCCGAATCGAGCGCCGACGTCGCGGCGCGCGTGGGCGCCGCACGCGATCGCCAGACCGCCCGGGCGGAAGCCACCGGTGCGCGGACCAATGCCGAACTCGATGGCGATGCGCTGGAAGAATTTGCCGGACCCGATGAAGCGGGACGCGCGCTGTTGATGCAGGCGGCCACCGCCATGCGGCTCTCCGCGCGCAGTTACACCAGGATGCTGCGGGTTGCCCGGACGATCGCCGATCTATCGGCCAGCGAACGGGTCGGGCGGATCCATGTCGCCGAAGCGCTCAGCTATCGCCGGCAGCCGCCGCGCGCCTGACCGCCCGCTCAGACGTCCTCGCCCAGATCGAGATTGAGCTTCACCGGCTCGTGCTCGAATTCGCCTTCGAATTTCTTGAGAAAATCCTCGATGGGGACCTGCTGGCCCTTGTCGACCAGCGGGTTCGCCTCGCCCATGGCGACGCCGCGCAATTCGTCGGGCGTGATCCGGACATGGATATAGGGCACCCAGACCTCGCCGAATTCGGCCTGCTGATACCATACGTCGATGATGTCGTAGGAAGCCCATTGGCCGCTGGGTTCGAGCAGCCGGATGCCTTCGCCGATGCGGGGCACGGCCATCGCCTTGATGCGGTGGACGCTTTGATGCGTTTCATTCTGGACTTCGATTTCGATCACAAGGCAGGTCCGGCTCTGCTAACGGGATTCGTGAATGCCCCGCCTTATCGCAGCGACGTATTGAGATCGTTTTAACGATGACGTCACGGGGTCAGGGCTTCGCCCGCCGGTCACTCGCGGCCGATCGCCCTTGAAGGCGCGGCTGCATCGGTCCATGTCGCCCACGTGGGGCAGGATAGCGCAACCGGACCGGACGAGTCCCCGTCGGGATACTGCATGTGACCCAAGTGCCCGCACCGACTTCCCCGCCCGCTGCACCGGGCGCGTTTGCCGCGCTGCGGCGGCGCTATGCGCGGCTCAGCCCCGACATGCGGCGAAGGCTGCCCGCGCTCGCGCTGACGCTGGCGATCGAAGTTCTGCTGGTGCTGATGCTGCTGTCGCTCGGTTCGGCAAAGCGCGAGATCGCGGAGATGCGCGACACGCTGGTCGCTTTCACTTCGCCCGAGGCGCAGGATGAACCCGACGAAGCGCCCTCGCCCGAGCCGGCGCGGCCCCAGCCCCCGGCAGCATCGTCGGCGGCGGCCCCGCGCGAACGGCAGGCTGCGCCGTCACCGGCCGCGCCCCAGCCCGCCGCGCCGCCCACGATCCTGCGCAACGATTTCTCGCTCGAAAGCGTGCCGCGAACCAGCCAGTCCCCCGCAGCCGAGGCCCCGCAGGCCTACGGCCCTGCCTTCACTCCTGCACCCGGCGACACGCCGCAGATCGCAGGCAGCGGCCCCAATGGCGAACCGCTCTACGCCGCGCGCTGGTATCGCCGCCCCTATGACGACGAACTGGCGGGCTATCTCTCGACCGCGCAGGGTCCCGGCTGGGGGCTTATCGATTGCCGCACCGCCCCCGATTTCCGCGTCGAGGACTGCGTCGTGGTGGGCGAATCG
>PVBE011673137.1_pt1 | contig 14429 bp, 13 predicted proteins | sample 1631181 | NCBI WGS metagenome assembly PVBE01 (sample SAMN08397723, study PRJNA350692) | Marine metagenome, whole genome shotgun sequencing project. | isolation source: water | place: Pacific Ocean | collected 2012-04
GACGCCGATAACAATTTTCAAATAACATGAAACTCTACACTACCTACATTTCGATTCTGGCTTTAACAATATCCCTGTACGCCCAACCCGGCGGCGGGCGTGGGCCTGGTGGCGGAGGCCCCGGTGGCGGGCGTGGGCCTGGTGGCGGAGGCCCCGGTGGCGGGCGTGGGCCTGGTGGTGGCGAGCGTGGGCCTGGTGGTGGCGAGCGTGGCCCTGGTGGTGGCGAGCGTGGCCCTGGTGGTGGCGAGCGTGTACAGATGAGGCCTGATTCCCTTAGGATGGGACTTATTGAGACACTTGGTAGAATCGGAACCAATGATGCCGAGGCAACTTTAATAAAAATTCTGGGTTACACCGCCAGTGGGGTAGAAGTAAATTTGATTGATCAGCAATTAACGCTAATGGCTGAAGGTGAGCACCGGTTTAAGAAACAGATTTTAGGCGCAGCCAAAGATATTCTGATCAACCCACCGGCCCTTTCAGAGGTTCCAAACCGCCTCGAAGGACGCTCATCCAACGCCCTTTGGGGCCTGATAATCCGCTATAAAGACCTCACTTTTGCTGAAGATGCAGAAACCCTTTTAGTCAAGGATGGATCCGTAAATGGATCTGCTTTGGAGTATTTCCGTAGGGTAATGGAAGATAAATCGGTCCCCGTTTTGGCTAAAGCTTATCAGCAAGGCGATTTGAATGATGGCGGGAAAGAGCAACTATACCGCATAATCAATGATTATATTGACCAACATCCCCAGGCAGGACAAGTGATGGTTGATCGCTTTCAGGGATATCTCGTGAAAATGGGGGAAGAAGAAGCCGAACGCGCCAAAGCCCAAGCCGAACGCGAAGCAGCCGCAGCACGCGGTGAAAACAACGGTGGGCGGGGTGGCGATTTTTTACGTAATATGTTTGGTGGAGGAGGAAATCGATCTCGGGAGGCCGCCGTACGCGAAGTTAGGAGACTCGGAGAGGGTCGCCCAGATGCGGACGCCCTAGCTCTACGACGCGCTGCTCTCAACGGACTTAAAGCCTCCACAAGCGATGCGGACTTCGTTGCAATGTTTGATTCAGTTGAAGAACGTTTACAAGCCCTTGCCAACCCAGATGCGGAAGGCTTCTCCGAGCGTTTTCAAATGGCAGACCCTCAACGCGAACGTCGTGATCAAGAACGCCGGAAACAAATGGAAGAGATGCGTAAACGCATGGAGGAAAGGCGTAACAACCCTCCTTCAGAGTAGATTTAAACTGCAATAAACTTCCTGTAGCCGCGCACAATGCGCGGCTTTTTTTACTAAATTAGTCTCCAGGACTCGAGCGGTCATCAAGTAGATATTGCAGGTAAACAACATCCCGCCATTGACCGAATTTACAGCCGGCTTCACGAAACGTACCGGCTGTTCGGAACCCCAGCCGCTGATGAAGCTGTAGGCTCGGTTCGTTTTTTGAATCAATCACCGCCAGCAGGCAATGCAACCGGCGTTCACGAGCTGTTTCCAGCAATGCTTCCAACAGCAAGCCGCCTATGCCTTGCCGGCGATACATGGCATCCACATACAAAGCCACCGAACCGGTAAAGCGAAACCCGCTCCGCTCCTGATGCGGCCCGAGCGAAGCCCAGCCAACCACCAATCCGGCCCGTTCTGCAACTAAGATTGGGAAATTGCGCTGTTGATAATAATCAAACCACTCCTCGCGCTGACGCAAGGTATTGGGGGAATCCTCGTAGGCCGCCGCGGGTTCTTTCACCGTCGCGTTATAGATCACCAAAATCGCCGGCACATCCTCGCGGCGGGCGGCTCGAATGGTCACCGTCTCGCTCACGGTCTGAACCAACCACAGGGAACGGTGGCCGACGAGTCTTTTTGGCGATTTGACAGTCGACCTGTTTCGCGTATGCTCCCCGCCCCTTCGATGAAAAAGCGTAAATTGAACGTCGCCGTTGCAGGCGTGACCGGTGCGGTCGGGCAGGAAATGCTCCGCGTGCTGGAAGCCCGCCGTTTTCCCGTGGATCAACTGATTCCGCTGGCCTCCAAACGCAGCGCCGGCAAACACATCAGGTTCAAGGGCAACCGCTACACCGTGCGCGAACTCACCAAGGATTCATTTGCCGAGGTTGACATAGCCCTCTTCAGTGCCGGCGGCGGCATCAGCAAGGAATACGCCCCGGCCGCAGCAGCCGCCGGCGCGGTGGTGGTGGATAATTCCAGTGCCTTTCGCATGGACAAAACCGTGCCGTTGGTCGTGCCGGAAATCAACGGAGCCGATGTCAAAAAGCACAAAGGCATCATCGCCAACCCGAACTGCTCCACCATCATCACGTTGATGGCCCTGAACCCGCTGCACCAGGTATTCGGCGTGAAACGGATTTTTGCCTCCACCTACCAGGCCGTCAGCGGCAGCGGCGCACAGGGAATTATTGAGCTGGAACAACAGGTCAAGACCCTCGCCCGCGGCCGGCAGGTGAAGACCGAAGTGTACCCACACCAAATCGCTTTCAACGCCCTGCCTCACGTCGATGAGTTTCTCGACAACGGCTACACCAAGGAGGAAATGAAACTGGAGAACGAAGGCCGCAAGATCATGCATCATGCACGCTTCAAGGCCAGCAGCACCTGTGTGCGCATCCCCGTGTATCGCGCCCATTCCATTTCCGTAAATGCCGAGTTCACCAAGCCCGTCACCGTGACCGCCGCACGTCGCGCGCTCAAGAAAGCGCCCGGACTGGATCTCGTGGATGATGTGAAAAAAAATCTCTACCCGCTCGCGCTCGACATGGCCGAGCAGGATAACTGCGCTGTGGGCCGTATCCGGAAAGATTGCGCCATGAAAAACGGCCTCAGCTTCTGGGTGGTCGGCGATCAGATCCTGAAAGGCGCCGCGCTCAACGCCGTACAAATCGCCGAGCTCGTTGCCAAAGGCTAATCAACCCCCGCGTTGCTATCGTCTTCGACGCTCTGTAACCTCAGGTTTCAATCGCGCGTCAATCAATTGAATATGAGATTACTCATTTTTAGCACGTCCCTATTGCTCGCCGGTGCCGCTTTCTTGCAATCCGCACCGGTTAAAACCTTGGCCGACAAGTCCATTGATCCCCTCAAGGGAGCCACGCCTATTGTAATGTTTTTCACCACGAACGACTGCCCCGTTGCTAACAAAATGGTTCCGGAAATCCGCCGAATCACCGATGACTATAAGGGGAAAGTACGTTTTCTGATGGTGTACACCGATCCGCAGAGCACCCTGCAGGAACTGAAAACACACCAAGAGGATTATCAGCTAAAGTCCATCCCCGGAACGCACGACCATAATCACATACTAGTTCGAGCAGCCGACGCAAAAATCACACCCGAAGCCGCCATTCTAATTAATGGCAAAGCCGTATACCGCGGTCGTATCAATAATTACTACGAGGATTTCGGCAAACCCAGAAGCGTGATCACCCAACACGATTTACGCATTGCAATCGATGCAGTACTGGCCGGCAAACCGGCCCCTGCACCCCGCGGAGAATCGATCGGTTGTTACATCACCAAGCTTAAATGAAAATGCGTTACTCTTTACTCACCGCTACTCTGTTGGTCGAATTGGTATGTGTAGAAGCCAAGGAAATCACTTTCACCGAACACGTCGCACCAATTATTTTCCAGAACTGCACCTCATGCCATCGCCCCGGTGAAGCCGGTCCGTTCGCATTGATGTCTTACAATGACGTAAGGAAGCGCGGCAAACTCATACAGCGTGTCACTGAAGACCGCATAATGCCCCCGTGGCATGCACAAAAAAGCGCCTTTAAATTTCACGGCGACCGGCGCTTAAGCGAAGAACAGATTTCCACGATTGCCGATTGGGTTGAAAACGGCATGCCTGAAGGGGACCATGATAAACTTCCTTCCCTACCAAAGTTCATTGATGGATGGCAGCTTGGCAAACCAAACATGGTAGTGAAAATGAGCGAACCATTTCCTGTCCCCGATGAAGGGCGTGACATTTACCGTAGCTTCGTAATCCCTTTAGATCTACCGGAAGGTAAATGGCTTAAAGCCATCGAGTTTCGTCCAGATGCAAGGAGCGTAGTACATCATTGCTTATTCTTTTACGACACTACCGGAGAAGCTAAACGTCTCGACAAAAGCGACCCTCATCCTGGATTCCGCCGGATGCGTCAACAAGGTCGCGGAATCGGCCCTCTGGGCGGTTGGGCTGTTGGAGGTCAACCTGAAAAGCTGCCGGAAGATTTGGCTTACTATTTGCCTAAAGGAGCCGATCTTGTGTTATCCATGCACTATCATCCCTCCGGTAAACCAGAACGAGACCAGTCGAGTGTAGGCCTATATTTTACAGATCAAAAACCCAGTACATCCTTCACCGGAGTGCAACTACCCCCTGCCTTTGGGGCCCTAAATCGCATCAGTATTCCGGCCGGAGAAAAGGCTTATACGGTTACCGATGAATTCACCCTCCCGATTGATGTGGAGGCGTTTGCCGTCAGTGCCCATGCCCATTATCTAGGCAAACACCTACGGATGACCGCCACTTTACCCGAGGGAGAAACTCTCGATCTCCTAAATATTCCCGACTGGGATTTCTCATGGCAGGAACAGTATCAATTTGAGGAATTCATCAAATTACCCCGCGGCACCAAGCTGGCCTCCACCGTGATGTGGGATAACTCTGCCGAAAACCCTAATAACCCGAATATCCCGCCCCGCCGTGTCCGATGGGGACCGGAAAGTGATGATGAAATGGGTAGCCTCACCCTGCTCGTCCGCCCAGCCGAAGGCCAAAATATTGGAACACTCAATTCACTTTACCGCCTTCATGTGGGACAGGTGGCGCGGAACCCAAAACCGGCCACACTTTCCAAACCAGTCGAAGACCAAGCCCAGGAGCGTGGCAATTTAATTGTAGCTGGTATTCTGCAGCGTTCAGACAAGAACGGCAATCGTAAGATCGATCGTGGTGAGGAACCAGCGTGGCTCAAGCGATCATTTGACCGAGTTGACGCTAATTCCGATAACGCCCTTGATCAGGATGAACTGATGACTGCCCTGAAACGGTTACGTCGATGAGCATGAAACTCGCTTTACCCATTTTTATTGCTGCCGTACTAGGTGCGGTAATGACCTATATAACCGTCAAATCCCCCGCACCGAATCACACACCGGATTCCACCGAGCAAGAGTCCCAGATTTCTCAATTACGCAAAGAATTAAATGCCGCAAAAGCCCGAACCGCCCGGGTTGAGACAGTGGAGATTCGCACGGAAGTCCCAACCGAAACCCAACCAAAATCCACCGGACCCAGGATTGAACGCCACATGGCCGCCCTTAAGGCACTAACACCTGAACAGGATCGAATGCGTCGCCTAGCCGTTTATCACCTTGAATCCATTACTGAAGTCGGCACCGAAGCGTTACCTGAAATCACTAATTTTTTTGAGGAAGGCGTGGATTTACATTTTCAGGCAGTACCCAAACCAGAAACCGAGCCGACTACCGATGAAGAACGCCGCAGAGCCCGATGGCGGAAAGCTTTCCGGAACCGAGTGCCCAACTTACCCTCACTCAATACTACTTTTCCGGCTACACTACGATTGGGGTTGATCGAATCGACTGCAAATATTGGCGGCGAACCAGCCATTGAAACCCTTGTCCAATTATTGTCCAGCACGGCAAGGGGTATTGAGGTCGCATACCTTGAAGCAGCTCTAGAGAATTTAGCCCCTGAAACTCATCGTGATACTATCCTGAAAGTTTCCAGAGATATCCTCACAAACCCTCCAGTAACCAGCGACGAGCCACTTAACAAAGTTGATCGTGAATCGATGGGCTATCTATACGCCCTGCTTATAAAGTATAAAGATCTCAATTTTGTTGAAACTGCTAAAACCAAACTGATTACAGCGGAAGGTGCACTGGATTCTTATGCTTTAACCTACCTACGCGAAGTGCTTGGGGAAAACGCCATGCCCATTTTGCTCGCGGCCTACACCGACCCACGAATCACCGACCCGACGGACAAAATAATTTTACGCGATGCGGCTTTACGATTCATCGGTCGGAACGCTGAAGCTGACCAAATTTTCTTTGAAACAGTTAAGGAAGGTCTGACTAAAATGAAAGAAGGTGATATGTTCGATATGAAACGATACGAACACATAGGCCAACCGCTTGGAGCTTTAATGAAGGATATTGGAGATCAACCTACCGAAGTTATCGTAAACCGCCGCAAATTGCTCGGGCAGGTCCGCGGACAGTCAGCCGATCTCCTGTTGCAGTTTGGCCTAAACATGATGGACAAGGAACTCGGCAAGGTCCAACAACGCCGCGAAGAAAGCCCTAAACCTTAAATAATGAAACAAGTCGCCCCTCTCCTCGTAGCCGCCATAGTTGGCCTCGCTGCCGGATACATCCTGAATTCAGATAGTGGCCAACCCGCCACCGCCTCGGACAGCCAACAAATTGCGGAACAGCAAAAAGAATACAAGGAAGCCCGGGCGCAAGTCGGCCAAACGGAAGTCATCAATATCGAGACCGAAAAGGTCGTGGAACGCACCATCGCGGTAGACCCGCAAACCTACTTGGCAGAGCTCAAGACTCTCCGGCCAACGGGCGCAACGCGCCAGCAAACCATGCGCGAAATCATCCATCATCTGGTCGGGCTCACCAAGTCTAGTGAAAGCGCCATACCGCCGATCCGTAGCTTTTTGGAATCCAAGCTGGATATTGAATACGATACCTCCGCCCAAAATTTTGACCGCGAAAACCAAGCCGCTCGCGAGGCTGAATCCCGAGGGGAAGAAGCCAAACCTAACGGCATCGGCAGCTTTATCAAATCCGGTTTCGGCAGTTATTTCATGAGCAACATGGTCGCCCAAATGAAGCGCGAGCTAGAGCCTGGCTCATTGCGGCTGGGCTTGTTCGATGTGGTGCACGATATCGGTGGTGCGGAAGCCGAAGCACTGTTGGCCCATGAGCTTTCCCAAACCGGTCGCGGCCTGGAGGTTGCCTACCTCGACCGCATACTGAGCGACATCGCCGAGGGCCAATACAAGGAGCAAGTGCTCAACGTTACCCACGATCTGCTCGTCACCCCGCCAGCCCCCACCGGCAGTAGCCTATTGGATGAATCTTCCCGCCTGTTTCTGTTCGCCATTTTGGTAAAGTACAAGGACGCCACCTTTGTGAACACTGCCAAACTGATGATCATCAATAACGAGGGCCGCGTGGATGGAGCGGTGGTGAATTATCTGACCACCATTCTCGGCGTGGACGCCGTGCCGTTGTTGTACGCCAAGGTGAAGGATGAATCGTTGACCGATGATGGCGACAAGATGGCGCTGGGCGATGCGATCCTGAAGCACGTGGGCACCAATGAAGACAGTAACGCCTTCTTTGCCGAGGTGGTCACCAACCAGGATCTCGGCCCGCTGCGATTTTTCGCGTTGGGCCATCTCACCGGTGGTGACAGAGCCGAGAGCACATTGCGCAACCGCCAGAAACTCATTGCCGATATCAAGACCAAGTCCCCTGAGGACGCCGCCCTGAACCGGGCGCTGGACAACACACATAACCGGCTCGAAGTGATGATCGATCCCAGCAAGGCCGGCGAACTCGGCAACGGAGATCGCCCGAATCTCTTTGAGCTGTTCAACCCCGGCCGACAGCAGAACAACTAGCGCAACGCCTCGGGCAGGTTCGAAGGGTTTTTCGGATAATCAAACAACGCGGTCACGGGTTGTCTCGTGGCCGTTTCTTTCCATGTCGGCCCCGTGAACGTGAGCCATAGTACGCCGCAGGTCGGCACATTGTTGACCGGCAAATCCCACACGTCCGCTGCCAGTTCGGTCAGGCCCGGATTATGGCCAAACGCCATGACCGAGCTCCAAGTGTCCGGTAGAGATTCCATGAACGCCAACCAGGTGGCTACGTCAGCATGATACAAATCCGATTCTACACGCAACTTGGCTGGAGTCGGATCCAACGCATCCCAAAAATGCTCGGCCGTGGTCCGCGCCCTCAGCGCGCTGCTGGTAATCAGCGCATCCGCAAGGACACCCAGCGCCTGTGCCCGAGCGCCCATAAGCGGAGCATTGCGCATACCACGGGCATTGAGTGGTCGGTCATGATCAGGCAATCGAGGATCAGCCCAGCTTGACTTGGCGTGCCGCACGAGAATGAGATGTTTGTCAGCCATTTGAGGTTTGCACGGCACGCGTCGCTCGCTAGAGTGAGCGCGGTTCCCGACAATTAACCAACTGAAACCATCTTATGAAGCAAATCTTCGCATCGTTTTTCGCCGTGCTGTTTGGCGCGTTTCTCGCGCAGGCAGCCGATGACCATATCACCTATGAAGGCAAGGAAGGCCCCGGCAAGGGCAAACACATAGTCCTGCTCTCGGGCGATGAGGAATATCGCAGTGAGGAAGGCCTGCCCATGCTCGCCAAGATCCTCAGCCAACGTCACGGCTTCAAGTGCACGGTTCTCTTTTCTCTGAATGACAAGGGCGAGATTGATCCCACCAATCAAAAGAGCCTATCCCATCCGCAAGCTCTAGACAGTGCGGATGCCATCATCATGCTGCTGCGGTTCCGCACTTGGCCTGATGAGGTGTACAAACACTTTGATGATGCCTGCAACCGAGGCATCCCGGTGATCGGCCTGCGCACCAGCACACACGCCTTCCGCGGCAAGATCGGCGGCTTTGGCAAGCGCGTGCTAGGAGAAGGCTGGGTCAGCCACTGGGGCGGTCACAAACGTGAGGCCTGCCGCGGTGTTATCGAGAAGGGCGCAGAAAAGAATCCCATCCTCAACAGCGTGACCGACGTGTTTGCCGATTCAGATGTGTACGAGGCCTACCCGCCCGCCGACGCTAAGATCCTCATGCGCGGCCTGGTGCTGGAAAACATGGAGCCTGACTCCAAGCCTTCCACCAAGGAAAAGCGTAACCGTCAGCTCAACAAGGTGACCGGCGTGAACGATCCCGCCATGGCCGTAGCCTGGACGCGCCAGTACAAATGGCCCTCCGGCAAGACCAGCCCCATTTTCACCACCACCATGGGCGCTGCCACCGATCTACAAAGCGCCGGCCTGCGCCGCATGATCGTGAATGCCACCTACAACAGCCTCGGCATGGAAGTGCCGGCGAAGGCCAATGTGGAATACGTGGATACCTACAAGCCGCTTTTCTACGGATTCAATTCATTCCGCCGCGGCATCAAGCCGGCCGACCACGCGCTCGGCAAGGTGTTGCCCGCCGGCGACAAGAAGTAGGTGGACAGCGTCTCAAACAACTTATGGCCGCCTGCAAGGGCGGCCTTTTTTTGGTCAATCAGAGGTAATCTTCGATTATTTCATGGGCGCGGCCGCTTTCTTTTCCTGCCGGCAAATAGATATCATGCCATTATAAGCCCTATTTACCTATGTATTCACCTGATCCACGCAACCGATTTGGACTGGTCAAACCGCCTGAGAACACTAGCGTTTGGTGTATGCGAATGATTCTTGCGACAATCCTGATCTTGCAAGTCAGCGGATTCACTGCGGAATGGTCTCGGCTACGTGGACCAAACGGCTCAGGCGTGGCAGCTGGTGCCAAGCCACCGCTCCAGATGGATCCAGCCAAGCCCTCCTGGAAAGTCCCCACGTCCATCGGACATTCCTCGCCGGTGTTATGGGGAAACCGCTTGTTCCTGACCGGAATCGAGCAATCCCGCCTGGTTACCTACGCACATGACAAGATCACCGGCAAACTGCTCTGGAAAAGCCTCACGCCCGAGGTCGAACTGGAAAGAGTGCACGAGGCCAGTAGCCACGCCGCGCCCACGCCCGTGGTCGATAAGGATCGGCTCTACGTCTACTTCGGCTCCTACGGTCTACTTTGCTACGACCATGCCGGCAAGCTCCTGTGGCAGCGCCAATTGCCTGTGCCGCGCACATTGTACGGCACCTCCTCGTCGCCCATTGCTTTTGGAGAACTCATCCTACTGGTATTGGATGATGACCATAACCTGCCCAACAGCCGTCTAAGCCGGTCCAAAATCCTTGCCGTCCACAAGGCCACCGGCGAAACCGCTTGGGAAACCGCACGCCCCTTCCACCGCAGCGGCTGGTCCACGCCCATGCTCTGGAAGCAGGCCGACCGCACGGAACTGGTGGTGCTGGGCAACGGCGCCCTGCGCGGCTACGCCCTACCCTCCGGCCGCGAGCAATGGCAGGTGACCGGGTTCTCCCGCGAAACCATTTCCGCGCCCATCATCGGCAACGGCATGGTGATCGCCTCCGCTTCCCGACGCGGTGGCGGCGGTAATGAACGCATTGATCCCGAGCCCTTCTGGGAATCAGTGATCCATTTCGATGCCAATAAGGACGGTAAACTGCAGCGGCAGGAGATGACCGGGCACTTTACCTTTCCCTTCCGGCCCGAGCTGCCCTACGGCCATCCTGGCTACGGCATGCCGTTGCCCAAGGATCCTCGCCAACGAGCCCGACGACTGGATGGTATCTTTGGCTGGATGGATAAAAACCGCGACGGTGCCTGGACGCGTGAGGAATTCGTCGGCAATTTTGGGCACGGCTCAGGCAAGCCCTTGCTCATTGCCGTGAAACCCGGCGGCCGTGGCGACGTCACCGAGAGTCATCTCGCCTGGGAACACAATCGCGGGATCCCGGAAATCCCCTCCCCACTCTATCACGCCGGCCGCGTGTACATGGTACGCAGCGGCGGCATCCTCACCGCCGTCCACGCCGACACCGGCAAGGCCCTCTACAGCGAACGCCTCAATGCCTCCGGTCAATACAGCGCTAGCCCCATTCTCGCCAACGGCCACCTCTACCTCATCAGCGAGCCCGGCCAGCTCACCGTGGTCAAGGCTGGTGATGAGTTAAGCATCGTGCACCAAATCCAGCTTGGCGACAAAACCCACGTCACCCCCGCGTTTGATGACGACACGATATACGTCCGGAGCGAACAACACCTTTGGGCGTTTCGAAAGTAAACCGAAACGGAATTCAGAAAAATTGCTAGGCCGCGCGGCCGAAGATCCAGCTGAATGCCTGCGGAGGCGCAGGCGTAGCCCGGCGGGAGGCCCGCTCGGCCAGTCGTCGGTAACGCGGCCCGAGGGTGCACACGTACTCCTGCGCCGCAGCCGCCTCGCCGCTTAATCCCGCCAAGGATTCCACCCGCCAACGGTCAACCAGATGCGTAACGATCTGCGCATAATGTTCAGCCGTGTACACGCCCAGACGCTGGGCGACCGCCGAAAAGTGCTCGAATAAATCCGGCCCGCCCGTGCCGCCCATGTTTTGGGCCGGCATCACGATCTGGTTTTGCAAGACGTCACGAAACGCCAACACCGCTCCGGTCGGGTCCTGCTCGAACAGATAGCCCATGAATTTGGTATATGCCCGCTCATGGCGTGCCTCGTCCGAGGCGATAGTGTTGCAGATCACCTGCAACGTTTCATCCCCCGCCGCCCGGGCCAGCTTGGACACATTTTGATGCGACACCTTGGTCGCACGCTCCTGAAAAGAGGTGTACACAAACCCGCGATAAGGATTATTGGCCGTGCCGGGATCAAACCCTTTAGTGATCAAGTTTTGAATCGTCACCTCCACCGCCCGCAAATCCACCCGACCTGAGAGATAAAGGTAACGGTTCAACAAATCGCCGTGGCGATTTTCCTCAGCTGTCCAACCCCGAGTCCAGCGCGCCCAGGCGCTGTCGTCCGATCCACTACGATCGCTCACGCCCTCAAATCCATTCAACAACGATTGATACGTGGGCAGAGCTTCCTCGGTGACCATGTCGCCCACAAGCACCACCAACAACTCATCGGGAATGGACTTCGCTTGATCCCGCAGCTCGCGCACCTGTTCCGGCCAATTATCCCCGGTGGATTCCGGCAAATAATCGCTGGGCTGCCAGCAATTCTCCGCCGAATTCAGCAGCTCCAATTGAGTTGCCACGAAAGGCTCCATCCCATCAATAATTTCCCGTTGTGCAGGGTTTAACATGTCGTGCCGAGGTGCACCGTACACAGCCAACCTCGCCCACCCCAACCAATTCGATTCACCTGCGCCCAATAACCTACCCCACAAAAAACGCGCCCCAAGGACGCGCTGCCTCTGAATTGGGCTGTTGCCTACTTAATCGGCGAATAATCGACTGCTTTCATGTAGGTCGAGGCGGGGCGTTGGGCGAGGATTTTGCCGTCGGCCACGGACGCGGCACGGGCCTTTTTCCAGTCGGCATCGCCGATGAACCCGCGCCAGTTGGCGCCGGCCTGTTTTTGGCTCTTGTGCGAGATGATGTAGGTGAGCGTGTTGGCCTTGCCATTTTTTTCATCCATTGGCGTCCAGTAGGCGATGTTGGTCATGCCGTGTTTCTCGAATAACGCACAGGTGTGGTCGCGGAAACGGGCGTGAAGATTATTCAGGCGATTCTCCGTCGTCACATAAGTGCGCAGCTCAAACACACGGCCGCCCTTGGCTTTGCCCAGCTTTAATTTTGGCGAGTAATCCACCGCGCTTAGAAAGGTGCTCTCGATCTTGGCTACCAGCCGGCCGTTCTTGGTGGAGGAGGCGTAGGCCTTTTTCCAGTCCAGATCGTTCAGGAACGCCTTCCACGATTTCGTGTGCGCGGCACGGTTGGGCGAGCTGATCACATAAATCAGGCGATTGTCCTTGGCATCCACAGGCACCCAGTAGCCGACGTTCGTGAGCCCGTGTTTTTCAAACAACGCACAGGTGTGATCACGAAAGCGCGCATTGAGCGCCTCGAGCTTGCCCTCGGCCGCCGTGTAAATGCGCAGCTCATAACAACGGGAGTCATCCGCCAAAACCCCGACGGCCAATAGCAGGAATGCAAAGAAAGGTAGTATGCGTTTCATGTGTGCGGGGATGTTGCGGCACGGCGTCCGAAAGGCAACTGAAAAGAGCGCTTTTAGGGTTCGATTCCCATCACCCGGACCAAAATTTAAGGTGTGATAATTTTTGAAATCTCCGTACGCGTGCGTTTAAAATCAGGAATCCCTGCCTTCAATGCGTAATGCAGGCGATGGGTGATAGCCGCGCCATTGGCGTGCACGCTTATCAGACGAAGTTGATGTTCCCCCTCCTTGAGATTGCGGACTCGAATCCAAAATTCTTTTTTGGGACTGATTACTGATGTCCATGTCGTAGCATCATAATCGTTGTTTACCTGGTATCCTTTTTGTCCTCGGTCTCTGCGATCGTTATAAGCGATCATTGCGATCGACGGGACATCCGACTGGATTTTTCCACGGATATGAATCACATCGCCTTCAAATGAAACCTTTAACTCACGAAGTTTCAGATTGGGTGATTGATTGCATTGTTGTGTCGTTCCACTGAACACAGGATGGACCAATAATCGAATAGCGTGGGCATGTGTCAGGAATGATCCCTTCCCTTCTTTTCGCCACTCCTGACGGTAAGTATAGTTGCCTGCTCCCATCAATGCAGTGCCCCGTTGTGCTTCCTGTATGGTTGCATGATTGTGGGGTAGTGACAGGCCGTGCCCCAATTCATGGATGGTTCCTCCAATATAGGTCGTATTAAAACGGGCTAAAGAAAAGGATTCATAGCCACGATGTTCTTTTACCTGCAGCGCAATCTTTTTTTTGTCAGGTTTTAGGCCGTCGATTGTGAGCCAGTCCGAGTCGGCCACAAAACAGATTCCTCTATTATGGTTTGCGCCCATTCCGTAGTACGGAGAATAGATGGTGACTTTTTTGCCCTCAGTTTTTGAAAGTCCGCAAACAATCAGCAAAGTTTCCGCATTGGCATCGATCCCATCCTTCGCCAAAGCTCTGAATACTTCGCGGCGAATCGGTTCGCCGGATTTGTATGAATAGCTGCCATCATCGTTGGCTGAGCCCTCCACCTTGTGAAGTTTTAGCTTACCTCTTTCTTGCTCCAGAGAGAGTGTGATCTCGCCGTAGCCCAATTGTCGCATCTGCTCACGATAGAACTGCTGAATGTCGGCCATAATTCGACTCCAGCGCTCTTCATAATTTTTTAGCGGGAGCCGGTCCTTCGGGTGGAAATAGATAACACGGAGATTTTTGCCCTTTTTCTGTGGATTGAGGCTACGCCAAGCGCGAAGTTCCTGGGTGATGTGCTTGGCCTGCTCTGGTTGCGAGTCCACTTTGGCCCAATCAAACATCATCTTTTGAGGTTCTGAATTTTCTCCCGTCTTGTGGTTTTGACTAGTTTTGGGTTGGATATTATTCGCTTCTTGTGCAGAAGAAGTCGAAGGTGACGTTGTCTTTGCATCCGGTTTCAATGTCTTCTTCCCACACCCCACCATCAACAAACCTATATCAAAAACCCAAGAATGAAAATGCACAACAAGATTAAAAACAATAAACACATACCTGTTTTTATTGTAGATGATCGTTTATTTTCTAA